>WNGL01004079.1_pt1 | contig 17569 bp, 13 predicted proteins | sample 5400591 | NCBI WGS metagenome assembly WNGL01 (sample SAMN13153377, study PRJNA577476) | soil metagenome | isolation source: 80 cm soil or saprolite under Garry oak tree replicate 1 | place: USA:California | collected 2016-06-15 | reverse complement strand
CCGTGCACCAGGGCCACGATCGGCTTCGGCAGCTGGCGCATCCGCAGGAACAGTTCCGCGAAGTGCAGGGCCGCCTGGCGGTTCTCCTCGACCGTCCGGTCCGCGGACGCGAGCAGCTCGTTCAAGTCCATCCCGGCGCAGAAGTCGGTCCCCGCGCCGCGCAGCGCGACCACGCGCACGTCGCCGTCCAGGTCGGCGCGCTCCAGCATCAGGAGTAGCGCGTCGATCATCGGCGTGTCGATGGCGTTCCGCTTCTCGGGACGGCTGAGGGTAACGGTGAGGACCCCGTCCTGCAGCGTGGCCAGCACGCGCTCGCTCACCGGGGCACCTCGATTTCCATGCGCAGCAGCGCGGTCGACAGCACCTTGCCCTGGGCGTCGGTCTTGAGCGAAATCGTGCCCCCGCCGTCGAGCGCACCGTGCAGCAGGAAGTTCAGCGCGTGCAGGTTGGGGAGCTCGTACCGCTCGACCGTTCCGGTGATCATCCCCTGGAAATGCCGCGCCACCCGAGCGGCCGTGACCTGCTTGACCAGGATGGGATAATACTCCGGCTTCAGGGCGATCAACCCAACGTTCGCCGTGTCCCCTTTATCCCCCGACCGCGCGTGTGCCAGCTCCAGGAGCTGTACGAGACGCTGCTGCGAGCGCGCTCGACCGCCTTTGATCGCCTTCGACCGCCGTTTCATACGTCCATCAGCTCCACGCACGGCTCCACCACCTTCTTGTCGATGAGGGCGGGCCAATACGCCACGATCTCCTCGGGCTTCGGCCGCCCCCCGGCGAATCCGGTCACGCTCGGCGGGCCGTTCAGGACGAGCGGCGCGATCTCGCGGGTGAACCGCTCGACCGCCGCCTTGTCGGGAGAGCGCACGCCGATCCGGAGCTGCACCTCGGGAAGCTCGTCGAGCGGGACGCCCCCGCGCGCCAGCGGGCCGTGCGTGGCGTCCGCGCCCACGAACTCCGTGAGGATCGCCTCGAACTTGAGCCCCAGGTTGTCGAGCCGTTGTCGCAGCACGCGATCGCCCGCCTGGGCCTTGCGGTACGCGTCTGGCCAGGCGTACACCAGGGTTCCCACGGCCTTGTAGCCGTAGAAATACGCGATCGACACCTTGAGCTTGTCGGTCGCCGGCCTTCCCATGACGCCTGACACCCGGACCCTGTCTTCCCCGGCCTGCGCCAGCCGGATGGTGGTGAAGTCCGCGATGCAGTCCGGCGTGATGTACTCGGCGGGATTGCCCATCTCGTACAGCAGCTGCTCTGTGACGCCCGCGACCGAGATACGGCCGCCGGTCCCCGGATGCTTGGTGATCTCGAACGTGCCGTCCGGCTGCGCCGCCACGATGGGATATCCGACGTTCGCCAGGTCGGGGATCCGCTCCCAGTCGACGAGGCAGTTGCCGCCGCTCGCCTGGGCGCCACACTCGATCGTGTGCCCCGCGACGGTCCCCGCGGCGAGCAGGTCCCAGGCGTCGGGGCGCCAGCCGAACGCGTGAATCAGCGGCGCGAGCGTGAGGCCGGTGTCGGTCACGCGGCCGGTGATCACGACGTCCGCTCCCCGGCGCAGCGCGTCGACGATGGGCCAGGCGCCGAGATAGGCATTCGCCGAGACGACGCGGTCGCGCACGTCGTACAGCGGGCGACCCGTGTCCAGGTTGTGCAGCGGGTGCCCGCGGGCGAGCAGCCCGTCCAGCCGGCCGAGCAGGTCGTCACCCGTGACGACGCCGATGCGCAGCCGCCCGGCGAGCCCGAGGCCGCGCGCGGCGGCGGCGACCGCCTCGGCGCAGGCGCGCGGATTCACGCCACCCGCGTTCGCCGTCACCTTGATGCGCCGCTCGACCAGGATCGGCAGGATCCGCTGCATCAGCGGGACGAAGTCGGTCGCGTAGCCCAGCGTCGGATCGCGGGACTTCTGCTTCTGCAGGATGGACATCGTGACTTCCGCGAGGTAGTCCATCATCAGGTAATCGATCGGGCCCTCCGTCACCTGGCGGTACGGCGCCTCGAGCCAATCACCCCAGAAGCCCTGACCCGCCGCGATCCGCGTCACGGCCGTGCCACGACCCGCCGGATCGCGTCCACGGCCTCACCGGTCGGCGCATGGAGACGCAGCTCGATCAGGCGCGCGAAGCCTTCGGGTACAGCGAGCTCCATGGTCTTTCCGAACGGGAGCGCCGCGCGGCCGCCCGGCACCACGGTGAGGTCCGTGCCCTCGACCGCGGCGCGCGGCTCCCGCAGCAGGAACCGGATCCGCGCTGTCGCCCGCCACGGCCGGGCGCCGTTCTCCCGCGCGAACGCCGGGAACAGCTCCACCGTCAACGGACGACCCTTGAGGCTCGCCGCGACGTCGAAGCCCTGTCGGCCGAACGCATAGTTCATCGCCCCCTGCCCGACCTGCTGGCCCGTCGAATCGAATTCCGTCACGCCGAAGTCGGTGAACACGTCCCATTGCTCGCGCGGCATCTGCACATCGATCACCGCGCGGGCCGCCCACTCGGGGACGCGCACCGTGAGGCTCTCGGGGGGCGCGCCGCGTCCGGCCACGCCGAATGAGCGCTCGGCGCCGACCAGGGTCACGGTCGCGCGCCCCACGGCGGTCGCCGTACCGGAGTTCGATGCTTCGAGGCCGCCCGCGCTCTCCGCCAGGTTCACGGGCGCGAGGGCGGCGCGCGTAGTCGCCGTCACACCCGAGAGCGGCGGCGCGAAGACGTCCAGCTCGTATACGCCCGGCACCAGGTCCTCCGCCCGCACCGTGAACCGCGCCGTGCCGGGGTCGGAGCGGCCGAGGGCGACTTCTTCCCCGTCGCGGAACGGCTGGCCGTTCGGCTCGTACAGTCGCGCGGTCGCGCGCTGCTCCACCGAGTCCGGGAGGCTCGCGGTGGCCTGCAGCGTGGCACCGGGTGGTGTGGCCCGCACGAAATAGCGCTGCACCCGCGCCGGGCCGATCACGCGGCGCTCGTCGTACAGCGGTTTCGCGGTCAGGTCGTAAGGGACGATGACCGTGTTCGCAAGCGTGAACAGCGGCCCGGCGAGCGAGTCACTCGGGTTCCAAGCGGTGACCGTCCCGATGTACACGCCCGGCGCGGCGAGGGCCGCCGCGCGATACACGACGGGGATTTCGGTCTCCCGCGCTCCGGCGGGCACGGCGGTCGGGGCGGAGAGCCATGGTGCGTTGCTGTGCAGCAGGAACTGCGCGGCGCGCAGGCCGGCGACGTGGCGCACGCGAAACACTTGGAGCGTGTCGCCCGGGCCGGCCAAGCCCTCGCGGCGGAACGCGGCCGACCCGCCGCCGGACGACGGGGTCCGCACGAGGTACTCAGACCCCTGGTGCCCGCCGAGCAGCCAGCGATACGCCGCCTCGAGGCGCGGCAGCCCCGCGCCGTCGTCGAGCACGGTCTCGCCGCCGAACGGCGTGGCGGAGGCTCGGAGCGCCTGGACGACTTCGGCGGCGCTCACCTTGCGCCCCTCCTGCAGCGTCGCGGAGAGGAGGCGCGCTGCGAGGCCGGCCGCATGGGGCGCCGCCATGCTGGTGCCGCCCTTGATCTCGTTGCCCGTGTCCCACCGCGGCACCGCCGAGAACGCCACGCCCGGCGTCACCAAATCGGGCTTCGCCAGCTCACCCCCGCGCGAGCTCCACCAGCCCATCACGTCCGCAGCCGGCGGGTTGCCCGGCTGCGCGGGCCGGGCGAACGCTCCCGGGAACGCGGCTCCCACCGACACCGCCAGGTCGGCCGAGCCGGGGAACCCGGTGGTCGAGAGACCCGGGCCGTCGTTGCCGGCGCTGATCATGAACACCACGTCGGGATGGGCCACGAGGAACGCGTTCACGATCGAGTCAATCACGGCGCGCCCTTCGAACTCGTTGCCGACGCCGAAGCTGAGGTTCAGGACGAGCGGCATGCCCCGCTGCGCCGCGTAGCGCGCGGCGTAGTCCATCGCGCGCTGCATGCTGCCGGTGACCGAGATCCCGCCCCGCGCCGCGTTGGCGATCTTCAAGCCGAGGATCTGCGCTCCCGGCGCCACCCCGTCGAAGCCGGCGAGATTGAACAGGTTGTGCCCCGCCGCGATCCCGGCGACGTGCGTCCCGTGCGCCCCGGTGTCGAAAAAGAAGCTCAGGACGGGAGCGCCGTTCACCTCGTCGAGGTTCGCCGCGAGGGTGATCGGCTTCGTGCCGAGCGCGAGGGTCTCGCGGCCCTGGCGGTAGTCGTGCAGCGGCATCTCGTCCTCGAACGAGCCGTTCAGGTTCGTGTCGAGGAACGCCACCCAGCCGTCGATGGCCTTGACGACGATCACCGGGAAGACGTCGGTGTTGTTGCCGTCGCCGTTCAGGTCCGCCGCGGGCACCTTGCCGAGTGGCAGCTCGCGCAACACGCCCGCATACCACGTCGTCGCGCTCGTGAGCCGGCCGATCCGGCCCGCGCCGGTGAGCTGGTGCCCGCCCACGGACACGGTGCCGTCTCCGGGCGGCGTCACGGGCGCCAGGGGCACGCGCCCTTCACCCGAGAAATCGCGCAGCTCGAGGATCTTCGGCGCGCCTGTGGTGGTCGCGATCAGCCCGTCCACGCCAGGATCGACGCCGGTGTCGAGGACGCCGATCAGCACGCCGCGCCCGTCGTAGGTGGGGTGCGCGACGCGGAACGCATCCACGCCCGTGCTGCGGAGCGGCATCAAGCCCGACATGAGTGCCACCGGCGGCGGCAGCGCGGGCTCGGGCGCCGGGGCAGCGGCCGCGTCGGCCGGCGCGGGAGGGACGCTCGGGGTCGGGGGGGGCGCCCCTGGGGCTGCCGCGGGCGGCGCCGGTTGGGGCGCGGCCGTCGTGATGGCGCGCGGGGCGCCGCCGCAGGCGGCGCCGAGCACCGCGAGGGCTCCAAGGAACGGCGCGAAGCGTGGCGTCATGGATGGCTCGGGAAGACGAAGGCCCCGACATGGGGGCTGGTGAATTCGGTGGTCACTTCCAGCAGGAACGCCAGCGTGTCGCGGGTCTCCTCAGGCAGGATGATCGCATCCACGAAGCCGCGTGCCCCCGCGAACCGGGCGTCGAGCTGATGCTCGTAGTCGGCACGCATCGCGTCCACCGCAGCGGCATTGTCGGGCTTGGCGGCGTCGTTGCCAAACACCGCCTGGACGGCCGACTCGCCCTCCATCACGCCCATCCGCCCCGTGGGCCACGAGAGGATGAAGTCGGGATCGAACCCCTGCCCCGCCATGGCGTAATAACCGGCGCCCGACGCGTGGTTCACGGTGAGGACCAGCTTCGGCACCGTGGCGGTCGCCATCGCCTCCACGAAGCGCGCGCCGGCGCGGATGATCCCCGAGCGCTCCGCATCGGTGCCGACCATGAACCCCGAGACGTCCTGGATGAAGAGCAGCGGGATGCGCTCCCGATCGGCGTTCTCGATGAAGTACGCGACTTTCTCGGCGCTCTCGGTATAGATGATCCCGCCGATCTTCGGCACCTCACCCGGCTTTCCCTTGATCACCCCCCGGGAGTTCGCGATCAGCGCCACCGGGCGACCCTCCACCGCACCGTGCCCGCAGATCATTTCGGGCGCGATCTCGGCCTGGAACTCATCCAGCTCCCCACCGTCGAGCAGGCACTCGAGCACGGCGCGCGCATCGTAGCTCATCCGATGGTCGGAGGGCAGGAGATCGTACAGCTCCTTGGGATTCCGCTTGGGCTTGCCGCCGGGCGCCGGCGGCCGGAGCGTGCGGGGCAGCCGGGCGACGTATGCGCGGATGTGGGCGAGACACTCGCGATCGTCCTTCGCCCGGTAGTGCGCGACCGCGCTCACGGCGGTGTGCGTCGTCGCGCCGCCCAGGGATTCCGCGTCCACCACCTGTCCCGTGGCGCCTTTCACCAGGTTCGGTCCCCCGAGCCCCATGAACGACGTGCCCTCGACCATGAAGATTACGTCGGAGAGCGCCGGCAGGTACGCCCCGCCGGCGATGCACGGTCCCATCACGGCCGCGATCTGCGGCACCTTGAGGTAGTGTCGCATGATGGAGTTGTAGTAGAAGATCCGCGCCGCGCCGTACTGACCGGGGAACACGCCTTCCTGATACGGCAAGTTCACGCCCGCCGAGTCCACGAGGTAGATGATAGGGACGCGCTGCCGCATCGCGATCTCCTGCGCGCGCAGGATCTTTTTGATCGTCTCCGGCCACCACGAGCCGGCTTTCACGGTCGCGTCGTTGGCGACGACGACCGCCGGGCGGCCCGCGATTCGGCCGAGCCCCGTCACCACGCCCGCCGCCGGCGCCTGGCCGTCGTATTGGTCGTGGGCGACGAGCAGGCCCACCTCGAGCCATTCCGCGCCCTTGTCGAGCAGCGCCGCGATGCGCTCGCGCGCCGTGAGCTTGCCCTGCTCGTGCTGGCGACGGACCTTGTCCGGCCCGCCCCCCTGCTCCAGGCGCGCTCTCAGCTCGCCGTACTCGGCGGTGAGGGTCGCGAGCCGGCTCACAGGGGACGGGGGGAAGGAGGGACGGGAGACGCGGGATCGGGGCTACGCCGACACATGCTCGGCGGCCCACTCTTCGATGTACTTCACCAGGTCGGACGTCGGCGTGCCCGGACCGAACAGCCTCCCGATCCCCTGCTGCTCGAGCGCCTTCATGTCCTCCGGGGGGATGATGCCCCCTCCGGTCACGAGGATGTCGTCCCGCCCGGCCTCGACGAGCAGTTTCTTCACGCGCGGGAACAGCGTGAGGTGCGCCCCCGAGAGGATCGAGAGACCGACGACGTCTACGTCTTCCTGGATCGCCGCCTGGGTGATCATCTCGGGGGTCTGGTGGAGGCCGGTGTAGATCACCTCCATCCCGGCGTCCCGCAGCGCGGCGGCCACGACCTTGGCGCCGCGGTCGTGCCCGTCGAGGCCGGGTTTCGCGACCAGGACTCGGATCGGCCGCTTGGCACCCGGCATCAGCGGCGGAACCGCAGCAGGCCGGCGAGCCCGTCCACGACGCGGCGCGCCCGCTCGTCGTACACGACGTCCACCTGGACGCGCTGGGCGAGCGCTTCTTCCACGGCATCATCGATGCGCGGGTCATCGTCCTGGCCGTCGGCGAGCAGCGTGCGCACCTGGCCCCGCTGGAGGGTCTTGAGCGTCGCGTCGATGCCGTTCACGGCCCACCCGGTACCGACGCCTTCACGCACCGCCTCGGCGTGCGCGCGTTCCCAGGCGCGCTCTCGCTCCTCGCGCAGGGCGAGGGCGGCTTCCCGCACCTCCGCGGCGCTCACGTGCTTGGGATTCAAGCGCACTACCCCGAGCACGAGGTCATGGAGGTACGTGTGCAGGTGCGGCAACAGTGCGGCTGCGTCCACGCCGATGCCCGCCACGACGAGTCCCGCGAGCGGACGCTGCGTGTGGATCTGGAGGATCTGATCGGCCACCTGCGCGTAGTGCCGATGCTTTTCCTCGCGGATCCGCATGTGATAGTTGTGCTCTCCGTAACCGCCCGCCAGCACGCTCCCCTTCTTCGCCTGGCGCTCCCCGTGGAACTTGCCGGCCCGAGTGGCGCCCGCCGTGAGGCCGGGTCGCTCGAGGACGTCGTAGGCCGTCACCTCGAAGAACCGCGCGCCCGTGCGGTCGCAGGCGACTACGAGGATGGTCCCGAATTCCTCCTCGAGCGCCACCAGCTCGCGTACCAGCGGCACCGGTGCCACGGCGAGCCGCGAGCGGTGCACGTGGGGGAGCGGCAACACTTCGAACAGGTCGAGGGGGCCGCACGCGAACAACGCGATGCCGCGGGCCGCGGGCAGCCGCGTCGGCTCCTCGAAATAGCGGATGACGCGGTTCAAATCCGCCGCGACGGCCTCGCGCTGTCCATGATCGAGTGGGCGGCGGCCGAGCTCGGCCGCGACCTGCTTGACCCGGTTCTTCATCTTGATCAAGTACTTGCCGCGCGTCTTATCGCGCGGCTCGAGCTTCAAATAGCACGAGACGACCTGATAGGCGCCGGGCTGGATGCGCGAGAGCCGCCGGACGGCCTCACGCACGGCATTCTCATTGGCTGGAATGGGCAGTGCGGTCATAGCTCAGAAGAACACCGGCTCGCGGTAGGCGCCGTAGACGCTCTCGAGCGCGTGCCGGATCTCGTAGAGGGTGCAATAGGCCCGGGCGCAGTCGAGCATCGGGCCGATGACGTTGTGGTCGTTCGCCGCCGCCCGCCGCAGCGCCTCGAGCCGCTCGGCCACGAGGGCGCCATCCCGCTCCGCGCGCAGCCGCGCCAGCCGCCGCCGCTGGTCCTGCTCCGCGTCGTTCGACACCTTGAGGATCTCGACCGGGTGGTCGTCCTCGCTCAGGAAGTCGTTCACCCCGACGATGAGACGTCGGCCGGCCTCGAGCGCCCGCTGGAACTGCTCCGCCGAGCGCGCGATCTGCCGCTGGAACCAGCCGCTCTCGATGCCCCGCACCACCCCTCCCACCGACTGGATCTCCGCGAAGAGCGCTTCGGCTTCGCGCTCCAGCTGATCCGTGAGCGACTCCAGGTAGTACGAGCCGCCCAGTGGGTCGATCACGTCCGCCACTCCGGTCTCGTGCGCGATGATCTGCTGCGTGCGCAGCGCCAGCCGCACCGCTTCCTCGGTGGGAAGCGCGAGGGTCTCGTCGAGTGAGTTGGTGTGAAGCGACTGCGTGCCGCCCAGCACCGCGGCGAGCGCCTGGTAGGCCACCCGCACCACGTTGTTCATCGGCTGCTGTGCGGTGAGGGTCACCCCCGCCGTCTGGGAGTGGAATCGCATCATCCACGAGCGCGGGTTCTTCGCCTTGAAGCGCTCCCGCATGTGCCGGGCCCAGATGCGCCGCGCGGCGCGCAGCTTGGCGATCTCCTCGAAGAAGTCGTTGTGGATGTCCCAGAAGAAGGAGAGCCGCGGGGCGAACGCGTCAACGTCGAGCCCCCGCTCGAGCCCCCGCTCCACGTACGTCAAGCCGTTCGCGAGCGTGAACGCGAGCTCCTGAGCGGCGGTCGCCCCGGCCTCGCGGATGTGGTAGCCCGAGATCGAGATCGTGTTCCACAGCGGCGCGTGCTGCGCGCACCACTCGAACATGTCCACGATGATCTTGAGGGCGGGCTCCACGGGATAGACCCAGGCGTGCTGGGCCATGTACTCCTTGAGGATGTCGTTTTGCACCGTGCCGCGCAGCTTGGGACTCGGCACGCCCTGCCGTTCGGCCGCGGCCACGTAAAAGCACAACAGCATCGCCGCGGGCCCGTTGATGGTCATCGACGTCGAGACCTGATCGAGCGGGATCCCGTGGAACAACGCTTCCATATCCGCCAGCGACGAGATCGCGACCCCGCACTTCCCCACCTCGCCTTCGGCGCGCGGGTGGTCCGAGTCGTAGCCCATCAGCGTGGGAAAGTCGAATGCTACCGAGAGCCCCGTCTGGCCGTGGTCGAGCAGGAACTTGTAGCGCTCGTTCGTATCCGCGGCGGTCCCGAACCCCGCGAACTGGCGCATCGTCCACAGCCTCCCGCGGTACATCGTCGGGTGGATGCCGCGGGTGAACGGGTACGCGCCCGGAGCGCCGAGCCGGCTCGCAACGTCGAGGCCGACGATGTCGTCCGGTGTGTAGACCGGCTTCCGCGCGGCGTCACTCATCGAGCCTCCCCGCCGCGCTCTTCACCTGGTCCAGGATCTCGGCCGCCACGTCGTATGGGCTCCGGCGGCCCTCCGCCACGTCGTCGAGGCGGCTTGCCAACAGCTCCTCGGCGCGGGTCGCTTCGGCGAGCCAGCGGCGCACGCCCCGCTCGAGCACCGCCCGGGTCCGCGCTGCCAGTCGCTGGCGACGGCGCTCGGCCAGCTTGCCGCTCGCCTGCAGGTGCGCGTAGTGTCGATCGAGAGCGGCGGCGAGCGCGTCTACTCCGTCTCCTTTGGAGGCCACGGTACTGAGCACCGGCGGCTCCCAGTCGTTGTCCTCGACCGCCTTCGACCGCCCTCGACCGCCCTCGACCGCCTGGGGTCGGGTGGCGTGGTGGGGCGCGACGTGCCGGAACGCGCTGCCACGTCGGATGCCGAGCATCACCTCGACCTCCTGACGCAGCTTCTCCGCCCCCGGCCGGTCACTCTTGTTGACCACGAAGATGTCGGCGATCTCCATCACGCCCGCCTTGAGGGTCTGGATCCCGTCTCCCGACTCGGGCACGAGCACGAGGACCGTCGTCTCGGCGCTGCGCGCGATGTCGAGCTCGGTCTGCCCCACGCCGACCGTCTCCACGAGGAGCCGCGCGAACCCGAACGCCTCGAGCAGGTCGGCCACTTCCTCGGTGGTCGTCGCCAGTCCGCCGTGCGCGCCGCGCGTCGCCATCGAGCGAATGAACACGTTGGGATCGAGACTGGCGGACTCCATCCGAATCCGATCGCCCAGCAGCGCCCCGCCGGTGAAGGGGCTGGTGGGGTCGACGGCGACGACCCCGACCGAGAGGCCTTGCGCTCGAAAGTGCTGGATCAGGCGCTCCGTGAGCGTGCTCTTGCCCGCCCCCGGGGGCCCCGTGATGCCGATGCGGCGGGCGCCGCGGCCCAGGCGCGCGTGCGCGTGCGACAGCACGCGCTCGAACCCGTCGCGCTGGTTCTCGACCAGGCTGATGGCGCGCGCCAGCGCCGCGGGCTCGCGCCGGTCGAGGCCCTGGAGGATCCCCTCAACCATCATGCCAAAATAACTATTCCTCCGCGCGCTCGAGCGTCACGGTCCGCACCGGGCCCTCCCGCACGGCCACGCGCTCGACGCGCGTCGCGCTCGCCGCGAGAACGTCGAACTCCAGCCCCTTGCACGCGAACCGCTCCCCCGGCCGCGGAATGCGTCCCAGCGCGTGGACCAGCAGCCCGCCCACGGTCTGCGGCCCCCGCCGCCCGGCGTCGAGCGTCACGCCCAGCGCTTCCTCGAGCCGCGCCGTCGAGGCGCTGCCCTCCAGCTCCGCGACGCGCACCGGCCCCCCGCCGCTCGGCGGCGGGGCGTCGGGCTCAAAGATCTCGGAGACGAGGTCCCGCAGCAGGTCCTCGAACGTCACGAGCCCCGCCGTGCCCCCGAACTCGTCCAGCACCACCGCGAGGTGGCTCCGGCCGCGCTGCATCTCGAGCATCAAGTCCGCCGCGCGCGTCGTCCCCGGCACCACGAGCGCGGGCCGAACGGGCACGGGGGCGTCAGGGGGAAGCTTCAGCAGATCGAACGCATGCGCCACGCCGACCACGTCGTCGAGCGAGCCGCGGTAGACCGGATAGCGGCTGTATCCCGCCTGCATGCACACGTGGGCCGCCTCGGCGGCGAGCAAGCCTTCCGGAAGCGCCACGATCGCCGTGCGCGGGGTCATGAGCTCCTTCACCGGACGGTCGGCGAACGCGAGCACGCCCGACACGACGGCCATCTCGTCCGCGGACGCCAGGGCCTGGGTGTCGGCGCTGGTGAGCACGGCGGCGAGGGTCGTCCGCCTGGAGGGGTCGCGCACCGGCACGAACGGCGCGAGCACCTTGCCCAGCTGCTCGAGCCGCGGCACCGCGCGGGCCACGATGGGCTCGGCCCAGCGCCGCCCGATCACCCGCGGGACGAGGAACGCCGCGCTGATCAACAACGGCACGCCCAGCGCCACGGTCAGCACGCCGAGCACCGTGGGCGTCGTCCGGGCGAGCAACGCCGGCATCGCCGCGGCGGCGCAGATCGTGCCGAGCGTGGTCAGCGCGTTCGCGGTCGCGAGCACGCGTCCCGGGTTCTCGAGCACGCCCGCCGCCCCGCCGGCGCCGCGCAGCTTGTAGGACACCCAGCGCGTCAGCTCGAGCTGGCTCACCGCGGCCGCAGCGACGCCGACCGCCGCCGAGGTGCCGGCGACGAGCAGCCCGAGAGCGAACAGCAGGAGCGGCAGGGTCACGACCGCCTCTGAAACAGCACGCGCGTCACCCGCCGCCGATCCACGCGTTCCACGACGACCTGATAGCCGTCCAGCGTCAGCTCGTCCCCGGGGCGGGGCACGCGTCCCAGCACCGAGTAGATGAGCCCACCGACGGTGGAGACCTCGGGGTGCTCAAACGTGCGGCCGAGCGCCTGGGACAGGTCGTCCAACGTGACCCGGCCGTCCACCCAGTAGCGGTCGCCGTCCTGGCGGATCGACGCCGGCTCGCCCACGTCGTGCTCGTCGCGGATCTCGCCCACGATCTCCTCGAGGATGTCCTCGAGGGTGATGAGCCCCGACGTCCCGCCGAACTCGTCCACGACGATGGCGAGGTGCGCCGGCCCCCGTTGGAAGTCGTGCAGCTGGCTGTCGAGCGTCTTCGTCTCGGGGACATAGGCAGCGGGCCGGACCAGGTCCTGCCAGCGGGCCGCCGCGCCCCCCTCTGTCTCGCCGAGACCGAGCGCGACGGGGACGAGGTCCTTGGCGAACACGATCCCCACGATGTTGTCCGAGGTGCCGTCGTAGACAGGGAGGCGCGAGTGCTCGCTCTGGCGGAACGCCTCGACCACGTCGTCCGCCGACGCGGCGAGGTCCACGCCGACCATGTCGAGGCGCGGGGTCATCACCTCGTCCACCGTGGTGTCGGCGAGGGTGAAGACGCCGAGCAGCATATCGCGCTGCGCCACTCCCAGGTCGGGCTCGAGCGGGCGCGGCGTCGCGACGAGCGCGTGCAGCCCCCGGTCCACCCAGCCGAGCAGCCAGAGCAGCGGCCCGAACGGGGGCAGGGTGCGCCGGGCGAGCGGGAGTGCGGCGGCCGTGACCTCCGGTGCGATGCGGGCGATGCTGCGCGGCAGCGCGTCACCGATGACGAACAGGAGCACCACCGCGACGCCCCAGGCCCCGGCCGCCTCCACCCAGGGGCGCTGCCACCATGCGAGGGCGTCCGCAGCCGCGACGGCGCCGAGCACCAGCAGCGCGAGGCGCGCGACGTGCAACGCCCGGTGCAGCGGCACCCGTCTCCCGACGAGGGCGGGCGGCGCGTCGCCCAGCGTGTGCAGCGCCTCCCCCACCGCCGCTTCTTCGCCGAGCGCCAGGACGCCGGCCCACAGCACGGCGGCGACGGCGATGATCACCCCCCCGAAGGTGAGGACGGCGTCCGCCAGCATCACGGCACCCCGTCACGCAGCCGCCGGACGTACCGCTCCTGCCGACGCCACATGGCGGAACGCGTCCGGCTGGGGCCTTCCGGGTGATCGTAGCCGAGCACGTGCAGGGTGCCGTGTACGGCGAGACGTACCAACTCTTCGTCCAAGTTCCACGTTGCACGTTCCACGTTTTCCGCTGCCCGCCGCCCGTTTCGGGGAACGTGTAACGTGGAACGTGGAACGTTCTGGAGCCATCTCCGGGCGGCATCGGGGCAGACATACACGTCCCCGAGCAGCGTCCCGTCCGGTTGCGGCAGGGCGAAGGCGATGACGTCGGTCACGGCGCGGCGACCGAAGGCGCGCCGATTGAGGCGGCGCATGGCGGCGGCGTCGAGCAGCGTGACCTCCACGCGCGCGCCTCGCGCCCCCTCCCATGCCAGCACGCGCCGCACGGCTCGCTCAAGCCTTGGCGGCGGGCTGCCACTGCGCCGTGATGCCGCCACTGGACTCCGGATAGTCGATGCGGTTGTGGTACATCCCGCTGATGATCCGCACGAACTCCTGCTTCACCTGCTCGATCTCCCGCAGCGTCATGGGGGCGTCGTCGAGCTGGCCCCCGTTCAGCTTGGTACGCACGATGTGGTCGATCGCCTCTTCGATCTTCTGCGGCGTCAGGTCCTCGAGCACCCGCAGCGCCGCCTCGACCGAGTCCGCCAGCATGGTGATCGCCGTCTCGGCGGAGCGCGGCTTGGGGCCGGGATACATGTAGTCCTCGGCGCGCGGCGGCCCGCCGTCACCGCTCTTCTTCGCGCGGTCCAGGAAATAGGTGATCTCCGTGGTGCCGTGATGCTCGGGGATGAACGCGGCCACGGCTTCCGGGAGCCCCGCCTCGTGCGCCAGGGCGAGCCCGTCGGGCACGTGCGCCTTGATGATCTGTGCCGACTGGTACGGCTTGAGCCGGTCGTGGGGGTTGTTGCCGCGCGTTTGGTTCTCCACGAAGTACTGCGGGTTCTTGATCTTGCCGATGTCGTGGTAGTAGCAGCCGACGCGGCCGAGCAGCCCGTTGACGCCGATCCGGTTGCTCGCGGCCTCGACCAGATTCGCCATCGCCACGGAGTGGGCGTAGGTCCCAGGCGCCTCGAGCGACAGGCGTCGCAACAGCGGCCGGCTCGGATCGGACAGCTCGAGCAGCGTGAGGTCGGTCGTGATCCCGGTGATCGACTCGGCCACGGGCAGGAGGAAGAAGGTGAGGCCCGCGCACACCAGTCCGTTCGCCGCCCCCCATACGCCACGCAGCCCGATTTCCCCGACGCTCCAGCTCCCGGCGAGGCCGAGCGCCAACGCGGCCGCGAGATACCCCGATGCGATGAGCAAGACGGGCCCGTAGAAGTTGCTGCGGCGCCGCAGCACGCGCACCGAAAGCGCCGCGGTCACCCCGCCGATCAAGCACAAGAACAACGCCGGCAGGTCGTGGAACACCGGCTGCAGCCCGATCACCGTCGCGAGGATCATCGCCGCGATCATCGAGACGCGGCCGTTGAACAGCACCGTCAGCATCATCGCCATGAACGGCAGGATGATGACCTCGGCGTGCTGCGGGACGAAGCGCGCTACCACCGCCGCCTGCAGCAGCACCAGCGCGAACAGGCCGCCGATCAACGCGACCTGGCGCCGCTCGCGGTATGTCTCACGCCGGTAGAACACGAGCAGCACCCAGAAGATCGCCACGATGAGGGCGTCGCGCAGCACCGGGCCGAACGCGCCGCCCGCGGAGCGGCTGGTCGCCGCGCCGCGCCGCACGAGATCGTTGTGCAGCGCCACGAGCTTCTCGTGCACCTCGTTCGTCACCACCTCGTGCGCGCCCACGATGCGGTCGCCCGCGCGCACGATGTACTTGCTGGGGTCCACGCTGCGGCGCAGCTCGTCGCGGCGCCGCTCGGTCTCGAGGGTGTTGGGCAGGAGCGTGGGGCGGAAGAAGTGGCTCGCGAGCCGCAGGTAGACCGCGTCCCCCACGCTCGAGCTCTTGTCGGGATGCACCAGCCGCGCGCGCGACAAGTATTGCGCATACGAGAGCACCTGGTCGCGCGGCACCGACTGCTCCGAAGCGCGCCGCCGCACGATCAGCTCCGGCGCCTGCTCGACCTGCAGTACCCCGGGCGCCGTGACGCCGACGGCGAGGGTGCGAGCGAACAGCTCGCTCAGGGCCTTCTCGAGGTTGTGCCGTTTGCCGCCCTTCGCGAGGTAGCCCGCTTCGGCCGGCGTGAGGGCGACGCCCTGCGCTTTCGCGGCGGTCATGATCGCGGGCACTCCACCCTCGTCGGCCGCGGTCTCGAGCGCGGAGAAGAAGGCGTGCATCGCCGTCACCGCCGTGTCGAGCGCGCGGTCGTGGAACTGGTAGATCGGCTTCACCGTGCCCGCGAGCTCCTCAGCCTCGCGCGCGAGCTCCTCGTCGGACTTGTTCACCGGAAAGGTGAAGGGCGCGATCACGTCGCGGTCCGCGACCGCGCCGGGCTCGAGCAGGGGCGCCACGTTCGTCGCGCTGGAGGGAAACGCCATGTACGCCAGCACGGCCAGGCCCACCACCCAGACCCAGCGCGCGCCGTGATAGCGCACCTGCTCCTGCGTCGGGAGTTTCATGTCAGCCCTGGGCGTCCTCGGCGTAGGCGCGGATGATGTCGCGCACCAGCCGGTGGCGCACGACGTCCGTGTCCGTCAGATAACAGAACGCGATCCCCTCGATGCCCGGCAGGATGCGCTCCACCTGGAGCAGTCCCGAGTCCTCGCGGTTCGCGAGGTCGATCTGGGTCTTATCACCGGTGATCACGGCCCGCGAATTCACGCCCAGCCGCGTGAGGAACATCTTCATCTGCATGCCCGTCGCGTTCTGCGCTTCGTCGAGGATCACGAACGCGTCCGACAGCGTTCGACCCCGCATGTAGGCGAGCGGCGCGATCTCGATGATGCGCGAGTCGATCGCCTTCTGCACGCGGTCGCGCGGCATCATGTCTTCGAGCGCGTCGTACAGCGGGCGCAGGTAGGGGTCCACCTTCTCGTGCAGATCCCCGGGCAGGAAGCCCAGGCTCTCCCCCGCCTCCACCGCCGGCCGTGCCAGCACGATGCGCCGCACCCGCTTGCGAGACAGCGCGTCCACCGCCGCCGCCACCGCGAGGTAGGTCTTCCCCGTGCCCGCCGGCCCGATGGCGACCACGATGTCGTGCTGCGCGATCGCCTGCAGGTAGTCCCGCTGGCCGGCCGTCTTGGCCTGGATCACCCGGCGCAGCCCGGGCAGGATGATCTTGTACTCGCCCTCGACGGCCTTCCCCAGCGTGCCTTGCGCCTCGTCCGCCACGATCCGCTCGACGTCCGCCACCTCGAGGGTGTCGCCCATGCGCGCGAGGTCTACCAGCGCCTGCGCCACTGGCGCCGCGCGCTCGACCGCGGCGAGCGGACCCTGGAGCGTCAGCGTGTCGCCGCGCAGCGACACCCGCACGCCGAGCCGCTTCGCCAGCTCGATCAGGTTGCCGTCGTTCACGCCGGCGAGCGCGAGGGGATCGACGCCCTCGGTCGACAGGCGGTGCGTGATCTCGTCGCTCATGGCCTGACCTCGATGTGCAGCGCCTGCAGGTCCGCTGGACTGGCGGGCGCCGGGGCGCCCTCGAAGAGCGCGCGCGCCGCCGTGGTCTTGGGGAACGCGATCACGTCCCGGAGTGATCCCGCCCCCGCCAGCAGCATGACGACCCGGTCGAACCCGATGGCGAACCCGCCGTGCGGTGGGGCCCCGGCTTGCAAGCCGTTCAAGAGGAACCCGAAACGCGCCTCCGCAGCCTCGGGCGAGAGCCCGAGCAGCGCGAACACCCGCCGCTGCACGGCGGGATCCGTGATGCGAATCGACCCCGAGCCGAGCTCGGTGCCGTTGTAGACTGCGTCGTAATGCAGCGCGCGGCAGGCGAGCGGCCCCGCCTCCAGTTGCGCGACATCCTCAGGACGCGGCGACGTGAACGGGTGGTGCGCGAACACCGGCCTGCCGCTCTCGGGATCCGGCTCGAACAGGGGAAAGTCCACCACCCAACAGAACGCGTGCTGCGCCTTGGGGGCGGGCGCGAGCCGGCGGATCACCTCCTGCCGCACGCGGTCGAGCACCGGCGATGTCACGCGGTCGGGGCCGACGGTCATCAGCGCCGCGTCGCCGTCGCCCACGCCGAGGGCGCCCAGCGCGGCGGCGGTGAAGTGCTTCCCCACCGAGCCGGAGATCTGTTCGCCCTGGCGCTTCACCCACGCGAGCCCCGCGCCGCCGAGCTGCTTCGCCGCCGCGGCAAGCTGATCCACATCCTTGCGCGACAGCGCGCCGCCGCCTTTCACCGCGAGTCCCCGGACCCGGGAGCCGTCCTTCAGTGCCGCCTGGACAAACGGCACCCCGAGCGGCTGCACCTGCGCCGTCCAGTCGGCGATCGGGAAGTCGTAGCGCAGGTCGGGCTTGTCGGTTCCGTAGCGCTCCATCGCCTCGTGCCACGTGATCCGCGGAAACGGCTGCCCGACCTCCTGTCCTGC
>WNGL01005157.1_pt1 | contig 17572 bp, 15 predicted proteins | sample 5400591 | NCBI WGS metagenome assembly WNGL01 (sample SAMN13153377, study PRJNA577476) | soil metagenome | isolation source: 80 cm soil or saprolite under Garry oak tree replicate 1 | place: USA:California | collected 2016-06-15 | reverse complement strand
GAGGTCAACATCATGAACGGTATCGACACGTTTCTCATACAGTACGGACTGGCAGCCATCTTTATCATCATGCTGGTCAAGACAATAGGAGTTCCCATTCCTATTCCAGGTGACTTGATCATCTTCACGGCAGCCGTGCAGGTGGCGCAGGGCAAACTCGTCGCGTGGCAGGTCTTCCTCGCCATTTTTATTGCGCTCCTGCTGGGAGGCGTAATACAGTTTGTGCTGGTCCGCGGGCCTGGTCGTGGACTGCTCTATCGCTTTGGTCGCTACGTCGGTCTGACTACGGCGCGCATCGATGCCGCTGCCCGGAAGGTCAAGAAAGGCGGCGTGCTGGCGCTGGCGGTGGCAATTTTAGTTCCGGGCGTGCGTGGAGCCGCCATAGTCGCAAGTGGGCTGGCTGACGTGGGGTTTACGACCTTTGTAATCGGACTGTCGCTGGGGAGCATCGTGTTCCTGAGCCTGCATTTCTTCCTGGGCTACCTGGGAGGATCAGCCCTGTCTGCCATCGGGCGTTTCCTTCCATCGACAACAGTGATTATCCTGGTTCTCGTCCTGCTCGTGATCGTCTATCTATTATGGGTGGTCGCTTCACGCTGGCAGAAAGCGGCGCGCGTCGAGTTAGAGGCCGCGCAACAGAATGCGGCGGCCCTTGAGGTCTGGCATGAAGGCATATGCCCGGTGTGTTTAGCCTTATACGCTGCGAATCAACTGCGCACGTATACGCAAGATCAGTTGATTGTGTAACATTGGTGCTTTGAGAAGGGAAGGATAGACCAGATAGATGGCCACGACATTCACCTTGAATCCTGAGCGGGTTGCCTACTTCGAAGCAGCTGGCTGGAAAGCCTATTACGATCACAAGTGGATAAAGATGCTGCGCCTGATCGTCGAACTCTGCCAGGAGCAGTTTCGCATTCCATTCCCCATGTCCCTGCTAGCCGCCTATTATACCACCCGCGCATCGCTGGCCTGGGTGCCGGTTGAGCATGATGAGCGCAAAGTTTTTGCCTACCTGGAAAAGTTCTACCGCGTAGCCCGGCGCTATTCTGGACTATCCTACGACATCAAACAGGTAGCAACCCTCGAGTTGCAGTATTTTGATGTGCATCGACGCTTATCGGGCAATCCGGAGAAAGAGGAATTTTTACAGACCCTGGTAGCATTGCACAGCGCCATTTTTGGACTTACCCCCCAGGATGCGCGAGAATCGGCAGAGTGGCGCCTGCTCGCAGCCAACACCGTCGATCTTATCACCAATAAAACCTCGACCGACGTTGCTGGGGACTGGATCAAACTGGAAGAATATTTACGCCACTGCTATCGCTCAATTCAGCAAGCGCGCACTAAACATGTGACTATTAGTACTAACTGAGGCATTCATCTCATGCGCAAACCGTTTGCACTCAATGACCTGCTGGATATGATTGCTCGACTTGCGTCCAACCCTCGGTCATACTATTGCCCGCGCAAAACAGTTTGACCAGGCGCGCATCAAATTGTGTTCCCGCGCATCTGTAGAGTTCTTCACACGCCTGAATCGACGTTCGTTGCGCTTGATAGTCGCGGTTTGAAGTCATAGCATCGAACGCATCCGCAATAGCAATGATGCGCGCTCCCAGTGGAATCGACTCTCCCTCCAACCCGTCGGGATACCCGCCGCCGTCCCAGCGTTCGTGATGATGATAGACCAGCGGCACAACCTTGTTCATTGGCCTATGAATGCACAATATACGCGCACCATAGGCTGGATGTTTTTTCATAAGCTCGTATTCTGCATATGTGAGGGGTAATGGTTTCTCCAGAATGACGTTGTCGATGCCAATCTTGCCAATATCATGAAAAAATGCCGCCAGCGCAATCGTCAGCACCTCTTCTTCCGAGAGATCAAGCACGCGGAGAAGACATAAAGCAAGCGAAAGTACCCGCTGTGAATGGTCATACAGTTGTTCGTTCTTCGAATGTAAGCGTGCAGAAAGCGAGGTGAGTACTTCCAGAAAATGCTGGTTGAGCGCGCGGCGAACTTTGCGTTCAAAGCGCATCGCTGGCGCGCCCGGGGATGTTGTTAGCCTTTTCGATCTGAACGCGGCGTCTCTATGTAATCCAGGGGGACCTGCAAGCGGAGACAAAAGGGAAACGCCTCCCTCAAATGGTGCGTCAACGCCGGTACCTTCATTGGTAACACGCATACTCATGGGTCATCCCCTTTCGACTGGGCGCAGGATGATAGTGGATACTTTATTATATAGACGCTTTATAAGGGACTTTCTTGTACTTTCTTATGTCACATTTGGTCATGTAGTACCTGTGTATATAAGTACGTCTCATTGATACAAAAAGTGGCAACAACTGGGACAGGAATAGGACTAATGGGGGAGTAGAGAAGCAGCCCCTAAAAACTCGACAACGTACAAGGGATATGGTAATATAAGAGCCAATATCGTAGGGGCATCTTTCCTCCTGGGAGCAAGCGCACCGGCGCAAAATAGAGAAAATGCAAGGATAGCTGTCCGCTCATGCTTCATGCATGTATGTTTGCGTGGGTCTTGCTGTTCCTACGTCTAGAAAGAACCAATGCGAACCTTGTTGCTGGCGACAACCAACCAACATAAGTTGGAAGAGTATAACGCCATCTTCTCGCATCTACCCGTAATCTTACGGTCACTACGCGAGGTTCCGTTAGAGATGGATGTGGAGGAAACAGGCCAGACCTTCGCCGAAAACGCGCGCATAAAAGCGCTGGCCTATGCTCAGGCGACAGGAATGTTGAGCCTCGCTGATGATTCTGGCCTGGAGATAGATGCGCTTGGCGGCGCTCCGGGAATTCTCTCCGCGCGCTTTGCAGGGAGAGATACCCCCTATCAAGAGCGCTTCCGTCTTATTTTGGAGCAGTTGAAAGGCCTGACAGGAGCGCAGCGCGCGGCACGTTTCCGTTGCGCCATTGCGCTGGCTGAACCCTCTGGCTATTGTCGCGTAGTGGAGGGCGTCATTGAGGGCGTGATCGCTGATCGGCCACGCGGAGCACATGGCTTTGGCTATGACCCCATATTCCTGGTACCTGAACTTGGGAAAACAACGGCTGAATTGACGCCTGAACAGAAAAATCGTATCAGTCATCGTGGGCGTGCGGCCCAGTTGGCCCGTGTTCTGCTTGAAATTTGGCCCTATCTCCATGAGAATCGGTAGTTCGCTTGTTCGTAGAGAGATGACAGACGCAAGGAACAAGACGTTTATGGCAAAAAAGCCTCCTATCCGCGTGGCGCTTGACCTGGAAACGACAGGGTTGCATGCAGAACAGGATGCCATTCTTGAGGTCGCGGCCATCAAGTTTCAAGGCACGACGGTTCTTGACAAAATGGAGACACTGGTTGCGCCTGGGCGTTCCATTCCTTTTCGTGTGCAGCGGCTCACCGGCATTACCCCCCAGAAAATCGCGGACGCCCCCAGCTTCGAGTCCATTGCCGGGCAGTTACAACAGTTCTTAGGAGAGTATCCCATCGTCGGCCACAGCATTCCTTTCGATGTCGGCTTCTTACGCCGTCGCGGCCTCGTGCGCAACAATGCCCTGATCGACACCTTTGAACTGGCCACCGTCCTGTTACCCTCTCTTTCCAGCTATAACCTGGGTCAGGTCGCTCTTGCATTAGGCGTACCCGTCGCACCTGGACGGCACCGCGCGATGGTAGATACCATCCTGGCAATGGAAGTATTTTTAGCCCTGCATCGCCTGCTCCAGGCAGTGGATACACCTATTCTCAAAGACCTGGCGCATCTCGACGCGCCGCGTACCTGGCCCCTGCTGGGCTTCTTTCGCCAGGAATGGCGCGACCGTATGGACCAGGATGGACTGCAGCCCGGCTCCCTGCGGGGCAACCTGGGTGACCGCTTCGCCGCCCAGTTGGGGATGGACCCACGCATCTTATCCTTCGCACTGGCGCGCCAGGTCGGAGTCCCGGCTGAAGAGGAGCAGCCGAGAGCTGGCGAACAAAGCGCCGGAGCGATCCCGGTGCTGGCAAACGGCAACGGCGCTCCGGAGGATAGTATTCCCTCCCTGGCGGTACTGGGTGAAGCGCCCATCGTGAATGCCCTGCAGACATTAGTGGAAGTCATTCCCGAAGAAATACCCCAGGCGAGTAGCCCTAAGCCAGCCGAGGAAGAGCAACCAGGCGGGCAGCAACCGCAGCAACCGCTACAAGCTGGATATCAGACGGCCTATAGCGCCATACGGCAGGCCCTCGATGAGCGAACTCAGCTCCTTGTGGAAGTGACGGTGGGCGCCAATGACTATACTCCCGCCTTGCTGCCCGCCCTTGAGTGGTTAAGTGGCGACGCGCATCCTCCTCAAGCCGGTACCACTCCTCGCCGTCTTGTGATTGCCTGCGCAAACCAACAGGGAGCGCGTCGTTTAACTGAGACCGTTTTGCCGCGTTTGCAGGCGTCGCTGAAAACGTCATTGCCTGTAGCCTACCTGGCTGAACGCGGCGGCTATCTGTGTGTGCATCGCTGGTTTGGCTCGGCCCTGCGCCGCACCAGTGGTGAATTGTCGGCGGAGCAGGCGCGCGGATTGGCAAAACTGGGACTGTGGGCGCAGCAAACCCTCACGGGAGAACGCAGTGAATTAACCCTCTTGCCCCAGGAAATAGCAGCGTGGGAACGTATCTCCTCGGGCGTCGAGCGCGTCTCGCTTACACTGCCGGATGGACGCACAGAAACCCCTTATCAGCGTTGCCTCTATCGCAAAAAGGGCTACTGCTTTGTCAGTCGTGCCGAAGAGCGCGTCAAAGCGGCAAGCATCGTAGTCACCACCCACGCCGGGTTACTTGATGATCTCTCTTCTCCACGTTCCCTGCTCAGTGGCGTCACGCACCGTTTGATTCTCGATGCAGACCTGTTGGAGGAAGAGTCCGCGCGCTGGAGCAGCGTCGAACTTGATTACACACGCCTGCTTGAACTCCTGAATACCATTGGGGCTGAACTGCCCAATGGACGCTACCAGGGGTTGCTGGCGCTGGCCGCGCCCGCTTTGCGTGAAAACGGTCCAGGGGGGCTTTCAGCAACGCCCACCGTGGAAAAATCCGCCCTGGATGCGCGCATGCTTTCATGGTTGCAGGCATTGCGGCAGGCACGTACAGCCGTTGATACCCTGTTCAGCGCATTGGGGCATCTGCTACAGGAAGGAATCAATGGAGGCTCGCGCGATAAGAGCAAGCAGGAGAATGTTGGTCGCGGAGGACGTGCCATCGAGCGCATCGATCAACCGTTGCGGCTGACAGCGCAGATGCGCAACATGGCAAGTGGGATGGAAGTAGAGCACGCCTGGCAGCAAACCGCCCAACGTCTCCAGGCGGTCATCAATTTCGTACACGAAGCGGAAAAGATCATGCTGGCGACCCGGCGCAGCCGTCACCGCCTCGACGTGGGCAGTGGTGAAGACGAATCGCTCGCCTGGGAACTGGCCGAGCTTGCCCGGCGGCTGCTTGAGCAGAAGCAGTTGGGGCAGCGAGCTTTCATGCGGGGCAATGCGGCAGGTGAAGAAGATCGCATCGTCTACTGGCTACGCGTTCCCCCCGCGCCTCCTCCCTTTGCGCAACAACGCCAGGTCGAGCCTGCGACTGTGCAGTCTCTACCGCAAACGCACGCGCCTGAAAGTGTACCGGTACTGCATGCCCAGGATGTGCAGACTCCCGCTTTCATGAAACAACATATTCTCACCCCTGGTGTGAGCAATATCTTCGCGGGAGTTGCTCTCTCCGTTGACCATAATTTTTCATTCTATCGTGGACGCTATGGGCTGGATGCTGATGTTTGCCCGGCGCTCTCGGTAGTCACCGAGCATCACGAACAAACCCTGCTTTATCTGCCCAATGACGTGCCAGAACCGAATGCACCGCAGTACCAGCGACACCTGGATGACGCCATCACGCAGCTTGCTACTTCTCTGGATGGTCAGCTCGTCGTCCTGTTTACCTCGTATGCCGCTCTGCGCAGTTCCTACGCCGCGGTCAAACCACTCCTGGAGGCGCGTGGGATACTGGTCTTAGGGCATGGCGTCGATGGCTCGCCGCGCCAGCTCTGGCAGATGTTCTCCGATCAAGAACGTGTGGTTCTGCTTGGCACAGGTAGCTTCTGGGATGGCACCGACGAAGTCAGCCGCCCACCCGCCTGTATCCTGGTGGCCCGCCTGCCCATGCCGGTCCTCAACGACCCGCCCATCGCGGCCCGCGCCGAACACTATTCCGATCAACTCCACCAGGTTACGGTACCCATGGCCTCCCTGCGCATGCGCCGCGCCCTCAATCGCTTAGCATGGAGCGGCAACAAACGCAATGCCGTCGTGCTATTTGATCGCCGCATCATTTCAAAAGAATACGGCGCGACTGTCCTGCATACGCTCCCCCGTTGCTCACAACGCCAGGGTGCCATCTCCCACATGCCTGAAATTGTACTCGACTGGTTGACGGCTACCGGCTCCTGGGAGTAATATTCCTTCGCCTCGATTGCTTATATCTCGTATACTCAATAAGCAGCACTGGCGTTATAACCAGCAACGCCAACGGCCCGATCGTCGTGAAAAATACTGTGAAAGGAGGCATCAAGAGCGACCCTCCTATAACTGCAATAATGGGGAAAAAATAACCTGCTGCGTTACGGCTCTCCGGGGTATCCTCCATACAATCCTCATCCTCCCAACTTCAAACCCGGGCGCGCACAACGCGCGTACCCCCTATTTTCATTCTACCTGTTTTTACAAGAAGTCGGCAGTGAGTGTAACCCCGCACCGTATGAATAGTTAGCGCATAATATTGCTTTCTGCGCGCTATTTAAATAAGGAGGTGTGTTTATGAAACAACACGCAAGGTATCTGGCACTGGCCGCAACTGTCGTACTTGTACTCTCCGGTCTCGCTATCTCCCTCTCTTTTTAGTAGCAGCACATTTCACGCCCAATCTGGCGATAATATAACCGCATCTATGTTATAATAGCCGATATTGATAAACAGATATCTGTGACCGCAGCCGATGAGCAAAAATGAGGGAAGCTGAGTGGATCGACTTGATACATCTCTGGATGATTACCAGCATATTACCCGTGGTTTAGCGAAGCAACTCGAAACAAACCCCGAGCAACTTCGCGATGTGCTCCAATATATTATCGCCGTAGGCTCCACTTTGCGACTGAAATTAGATGTGGATACCCTGCTAAAGGATGTCGCTGAAGCCACCTGTAAGGCGCTGCGCTTTCGCTATTCCGCACTGTATCTGGCCGACGATCTGGGATTTTTTCGCGTGCGCGCGACATCCGGCATTAGCGAAGAGGATGAAGCCTACCTTTATAACCACCCGCTCCCCGATCCCTTTGCCGCCATGCTTATCAACGAAGACTTTCGCATCAGCGACTCGTATTTTATTCCTGCCGAGGCCCCCATCTGGCAGAATCGCGAGTTCGCGAGCCATTTCGTGATTATCGATGAAGATAAACCACTGACGCCCGTCTCTCTGCGCCGAACTCCAGCCCCGTCCCCGGATATGTGGCTCCAGGAAGATTTACTGGTGGTACCCCTGGTGAGCAGTGATAATATGCTGCTGGGTTTTTTGACCCCGGATGCGCCATTGAATGGCAAGCGCCCAAGCGTCGAGATCATGGCGCTTTTCGAGCTATTCGCGAACCAGGCCGCGGTAGCTATCGAGGGTGCGCGTCTCTACGCCGAGTTACGTGATGCGCTGAAAAAGACGCAGGAATCCGAACGCATCAAGAACCATTTCATCATGACCGCCTCGCATGAACTGCGCACACCTTTAACCGCTATTCAAGGCTATATTGAACTGCTCTGCTCCTATAGTGACTCGTTGGATGACACCACAAAAACACGCTTCATTCATAACGCGCGCCGCGCCTGTGATGAACTGGTCTTGCTGCTGGGCAACGTCATGGATGCCAGCCGCATCGATCAGGACCGGGTCATGCTCAAGCTGGGGCCGATGCGGGTAGTGCAGGCAGTCCAGATGATCCTGGAAATTCTAGAGCCAATCATCGCGCGCGAAAGCCGTACTGTGAAGATCAATATCCCTGATGAGTTCGTTGCCTGGGTGGATGATCTGCGTCTGCGCCAGGTGCTCTTAAATCTGGTGGGGAACGCTTTGAAGTATACACCGCCGGGGACAGACCTGGAGATTCGCGCTGAATGCGCAGCCTGGAACGCACTCTCTCCGCGTATACCCGCGCTCACCCGGCAGATACTCATCCCTCCATCCGGACAATTTGTGGTGATCACCATTCGCGACTGGGGACCAGGTGTTGTGCTGCAGGATCAGCCCCAGTTGTTCAGCAAGTTCGTGCGGCTGACAGACGCCATCAATAGCACGCAGCGAGGAGCCGGGTTGGGACTCTACCTCTGTCGCCAGCTTACAGAAGCCATGGGTGGATATATCTGGATGGAGAGCGCCGGTAGAGCAGGCGAAGGCTGCACATTTTTTGTCGCTCTCCCCTTGCGAGAGGATGAGTCACTCTCAGATGAGTGAGCCTCAATTTGACGGCTTTGATGCTCTATGTTACCATAGCTTCTGGGGCTACCTTGCCCATATCCAGGAGGAGAGAGCAAAAATGAACTTATATGAACAATTGGTAGTGGTGCGTGAGCGTCTGGAGGGTATCGGCGCGCATGATAATAGCATGGACCTGGTGGAGAAGCTCTTACGCAAAGCGGAACCTGCCAGGGGCGACAAAACGAACATCGCCCAGGTACAGGTGCTACGCCACATGTTGCGCATGCCCGAAGTCATCGATGACTACAACGTCTACAACGACCTGCAAGAACTGCTGAGCGAACGAGACGAGATGGAGGTCAGCAGGAAAGAGGATGCGGCTCCTGCGGCGTACGTAGACACAGAACGGCATCCAAGGCCAAAGTCATTCTACAAAGCCAAAAAGGAACGAGAGAAAAAGAAAGGCTAGCCCGAAGTGAGAGGCTAGCCTTATCCTTTGCTATTTCGGTGGAATGGCTTATAAGGCATCATTGGCATCGTTTGATGCGTTTTGAGGGAGCTGTCTCTGCTGCGCGTTCGGCCCACCCAGTTGCATCTGTTGTTTCAAGGCGTGTAACTGCGCCTCAACATTTTGTTCTGAGGATATTTTGTGCAGTTCGCGTTCGAGCGGATCACCGGAGCCTGCTCCCAACAGTCCCTGGTCGCCAAGCGCGCCCTGCTCGATCAGGGTGTCCATTGCTTCAGCGCGCGCCTGCATCGTCAGTACCTTATCTTGCGCTCGCTGCATCGCGAGATTCATATCGGACATTTCTTCAGAAATTCCTGTCACGGCCTCATTGATCTTCACCTGCGCCTGCGCCGCGTTATACTGCGCCTTGACCATCTCTTTCTGCGTGCGGAACGCTTCCACACGCGCGGTGACGGTGCGCTCCATCGAGATCAACTTCTCTTCCTGCGCCTGTAACTGGGCGATCTGCTGTTCGTAACTATTGATCTGGATCAGGATCGCCTCTTTCCGTTGCAGCGCCATACGCGCCAGGTCTTCGCGATTGGCTTGCAACGCCTGCATTGCCTGCCCATCCAGCTTATTGGTCTTCTCTAGCAGCTGCGACTGCTGCAATTCCAGGCGTTTTTCATTCGTCACCACATCGGCAATGGAACGGCGCAGGTGCTGCAACTGCTCCAATTGCTTGCTATACGAATAGTCCATGACCTGGCCAGGGTCCTCAGCTTTATCCAGCGCGGCATTGGCCCGTATACGAAAAAGTGTCGCGAGACGTGAGAAAATGCCCATTTGGTCCTCCACTCGAGAAAGGTGCAGGGGACGCAGTCCGCTTGCCGGGGGTGGGTGTCCCCACCTCCTCCCCTCTCTAAAACATTAGTAAACATCATATCATATCTACCAGAATCTTCAAAAAAACCTTGACTTTTCCCTTGCAATCGGCTATAATCCCCACTGTTAGCAGACAACTTATACATCATAGACGCGGGTTTGGTGTAGTGGTAACATGCGACTTTCCCAAAGTTGAGATCACGGGTTCAAATCCCGTAACCCGCTCCCGCTACGACCTCTCAATTGAGAGGTCGTATTTTTATTCTGATTCTCCCTTATCAGCCCTCTCCATGCAACTGCTGTTGCATGCGCTGCATATCGCGATCCACCGTTTTCAGACCGAACAGGCAGACCAGCCCGGCAAGAAAGAGGAAAGTCGGCGCGGTCAGGATCAATGCCGTCCCTAGTGACACATTGTTGGCAATTGCACCAATCACAGATGGCGCCGCCGCGTCGCCCAGCAGGTGGGCAAGCAGCAATGAAAGACCCAGCGCGGTAGCGCGCATCGATGGCGTGATGACATCCTGAATCACGGCATTGAGCGGCCCGGTGCAGAAATTGAGCGAGATGGCGGCAATCACAAACACAGCGATAAACAGTGGGAGTGTATGAATCAAAAGCGCAATCAGCACAAGTGGCGCGCCCACCAGGAAGCCCAACGTTGCGACGAATAAACGTCCCTCCGGGCGGCGGCGCTGAGCATAATCCGCCAGCCAGCCACCGACAACGGTGCCAATCAGTCCGCTGGAGACCAGCACCGCGCCTGAAATGAGTCCCGCCTGGCTGAGTGAGAGCTGAAAGGTATCCACAAAGTAGGACGGCAGCCAGAACGAGGTGCCACCTATCGTGAAGAAGCTGAAGACCAGCGCGCAAACCAGTACCCAGTAGGTGGGAATCGCGCGTAGTTTTTTCACCGATCCCCAGAAGTCTTTCCCGATTCCTGCATGCCCGAGTTCGGCTGCTGTCTCCCCTGCTCCTTGATCATCATCGTCGGTGTCAAACGCGCCGCGTCGTGGTTCCACCATGCGCCAGGCCAGGAATGCCGCTATCAAACCTGGAATACCGACTACGAAGAATGCATAACGCCAGCCCAGCGTATCAGCGATCAGCCCGCCAATCGTAAAACCGATGGCGGCCCCCAGTAGGGTGCCTGCTGACCAGTAGGAGAGAATACGCCCGCGCTGGTTCTTTGGGAAGTAATCACCCAGCAGTGAGAGCGAGGCCGGTGCATAGCCTGCCTCGCCAATGCCCAGCCCCGAGCGCACGGTGAACAACTGGAGAAAGTTCCGGGTGAAACCGGCGATAACCGTCGCAACGCTCCAGATGCAGACGCAGAAAGCGACAATATTTTTCCGTATGCCTCGATCGGCCAAAACTCCTAGCGGCAAGGTAGCCAGTCCATAGACCAGCAGGAACGACGAGCCAAGCAGGCCCTCTTGAAAAGGTGTCAGCCCTAAATCTGTCCGTATTTTCGGAAGGACGGCGGGAAGCACGTAACGGTCTGCATAGTTCAACACGTTGATGATCAGCAGGATAGTAAAGGCAAAGCGCGCCTGACCCCTCGTGGGTCGAAAGGGAACTTTTGCCTTAGATGATGCCGAAGTGGTGGTAGCCATATACTATGCTTTCTCTCAATTCTTCATTCGTTTTTCATGTAAACTGTTAATATCTTTTTTTGTTCTTTATCCCAGTGAACTTATTATAACCTATGAGCTACTATAAGTCAGTACGCCAAAAGGATGAGCAGGTTGCAACTCACGTCCCGCTGGCACTATTGATCTATAGCAGATCCGGGCTTTTGTGAAACCATATAGTGTAGCCGTTCGTCTTGAATCAGAAGAAAAACAGTCGGTTCCAGCGTCTACATATGTGAAGATATTAATAGGGAAATGTAATAAACCGGTAGAAGGGCGGTCAATTTGGACCTGGCAATACATGTCTTTCGACACACAAATCCACTGATATTCTACCTCATAGTAGCGGTAATACTGCTATTGGAAAGCAGTGGCATACCCATCGCGAACAATACACTGCTATTGTTTACCGGCGCGCTGGCATCCTTTGGACACCTGAATATCCTGGTACTCGCCATTGTTGCGATAGTAGGGAGCATCTCAGGCGCCTGTCTTGCCTATGTAATCGGCTTGCGAGGAGGGAGGCGCTTCCTGTTTCGTGTGTCAAACCGACTGCATATTGATGCGCAAAAGATAAATAAGGCCGAACGCTGGTTTCACAGGACAGGTGCGCGCATGATCTTTCTCTCGCGCGTAACACCCTATATCCGCCCCTTTGCCTGCTTCCCTGCTGGCATGACGCGCATGCCCTTTCGTCGTTTCTTTGTGGCTGTTTTAAGCGGCTCCATCCTCTGGTGCGTCACCGTCCTCTCCATTGGCTGGACACTTGGCCGGAATTGGAGGGTAGCCTACAGTTTCATACAGACCTACACCTTGCTGACCTTCGGCATACTCGCCCTGGCAATCGCCGCCTTTTTCCTCGTCAAATACGCCATACGACGCCACCAGCGCAATCAAACACAGGCCGCCTCAGGCGAAGAGTCTGATATCGAACGCCAGGCCACCCGTGACCTGCTCGAAGTCTGATCAGGGCTTGCCCCCGCCCTGATTCGTGCAGCCATCTGGGATACGGGCGTGGGCTTGCCCAGGATTGTCCCCGCCCTGGCACACCATTCTACCTACAACTTCACCAACGTCAACCCAAAGATATCCCCCGCCCCACCAATCTCATTCAGCGCCCAACCCGGTATCGGATCATCGACTGAAATGATCATCAGGGCCGTCTCACGCGGGCGCTGCTCATCGCCAGTGTGCGGCGTGCGCACAATTGGCCCGACATCCATATGCCGGATATTCACTTTGGCCTTGCCCAGTACAGTGCCAACGCGCCCGATCATCCCCGGCTGATCAGGATTGCGACAGAACAGGATATATCCTTCGGGCACGAACTCCGTCCAGTAGCGGCCAACCTTCACGATGCGCGGCTCGCCATGCATCACCGTTCCGCTCAACACGTCAACATACTCATCGCCGGAGCCGGGTTTGCCCGCGAAGGATGAAACGTGACCGTTCGCGCTCAACACATGCAGGGTAATCAGATTTGTGAACGTGGTCGAAACCGTAGACTTCTGCTCGATAATCTCCAGCCCGCGCTGCTTCGCCAGCAACTGCGCGTTAATCATATTGACGTGCGCGTCCGAAACCGATTCCAGCAATCCTTTGATGAGCGCGGCCTGCAAGGGGCGCAGGTCATAGTTGGCGATATCGCCGCTGCAGGACAACTCGATCTGGTTGAGCGGGCCGGGCTGCAGCTGCGTGTAGAGACGACCCATCTGCTCCACCAGTCGCATATAAGGTTGGAGTACCTTGAGCGTCTCCGGCAGGATCAGCGGCGCGTTGACAGCCGCGCGTGGGAACCCTCCGCGTAAAACCGCCACAATCTGCTCCACCACATCGATAGCCACCCCCACCTGTGCCTCTTCCGTCGAAGCTCCCAGGTGCGGCGTGGCGATTACGCGCTCATGCGCCAGCAGTTGTCGCAACACCTCGTCGTCGCGTACCGGTTCCTGACTGAAGACATCGAGCGCCACTCCCGCCAGGCGATTCTCATTGAGTGCGTCAAGCAGCGCCTCTTCGTCGATCAATTCGCCCCGCGCGCAGTTAATCAGCCGCGCTCCCGGCTTGAGCAGGTTGAGTTCGCGCGCCCCTATCAGCCCGCGTGTACCCTGTGGCCCGCTCGTCAGAGAGGTATGCAGCGTCACAAAATCGGCCTGTTGCAATACCTCATCCAGGCTCATCATTTGAATGTTGAGCTTGCGCGCCTGTTCAGGAGCGACATAAGGATCAAATGCTATTACCTGCATCGCTAAACCCTGGGCGCGCTGCGCAACCTCTTTGCCCACCTTGCCCAGACCAATCACACCCAGCGTTTTATTGCGTACCTCGACCCCCAGAAAACGGCTTTTCTCCCATTTCCCCGCCTTCATGCTGCTATTGGCGCCAGGAATGTGTCTGGCCAGCGCCATCAACATGGCAATCGTGTGTTCGGCTGCCGCGATGATGTTGCCCGTGGGTGAGTTCACAACCATAATACCGCGGCGTGTCGCCGCCTCGATGTCAATATTATCAACCCCTACCCCCGCCCGTCCCACAATCTTAAGGTTCGCCGCGGCGCCCAGCACCTCGGCTGTCACCTGCGTTTCGCTGCGCACAATCAAGGCGCTATAGTTCCCAATGCGCGCCAGTAATTGTTCCGGCTTGAGCCCTACCTCTACATCAACCTGTGCTTCTGGCAACTCTTTGTGCAAGAGATCGGTACCCTCCTGCGCGATCCGATCGGCCACGAGTATGCGCATAGTGTCTGCCACCTTGTCCTGTGTTCCGCCCATCTATATCATATCCTCTCTATTACCAGGGCGACCGCGAGGGTCGCCCGTACCCTATACGAAAGCGTCTTCCGCGTGACCTGCCCGTATAGGGTACGGGCGACCCTCGCGGTCGCCCTGGTCGCCCTGGAAGTGTTCATTTCTGAAATCCAAACTCCTGCAGTCGGCTCTCCACCTTATCCAACGCCTCCACCAGGTCTACCTCCTCGAAGTAGCCCATATGCCCCACGCGGAAAATCTTACCGTCCAGGTGTTCCTGCCCGCCGCCGAAGACCACGCCATCCTCTGCGCGCACCTTCTTCAGCAGCGCTTTCGTATCGATATCTTCAGGTGTAAGCACCGCCGTGACCGTGTTTGAGGCATCGGCATGGTTGGCTAACAATCGTAAACCCATATCCTGAACGCGCCAGCGCACATAATCACCCATGCGCTTGTGCCGCTCAAAGATGGCCTCGCGTCCCTCTGCTAGCATCATTTCGAGCGCCGCATCCAGAGCATAGAAGAGCGAAACGGGCGGCGTAGCCGGGTGCTGCCATACCTCTAATTTCTTGCGCATCGGCTCCCAGTCGAAGTAGAAGCGCGGCAGCTTCGCGTTTTTGTTAGCCGCCCATGCGCGCGGGCTGGCTGCCAACATCATCAATCCGGGCGGAGTCATCCATCCCTTCTGGGAGGCGGTGAAAACCACGTCGATATCCCAGGCGTCCATCTCCAGCGGCACGCAGCCGAGCGAGCTCACCGCGTCAACCAGGATCAGCGCGTCTGGGTTGTGGCGGCGTATCACGGCTGCCAGCGTCTCCATATCGTTGGTGACACCTGTAGAAGTCTCGTTATGCGTTATGAGCACGCCCTTGTACGGCGCTCTTGACTGTAGCTGCGCCTCGACGCTAGCAGGGTTCGCCGCCTGCCCCCAGGGGAAATCAATGCGCGTCACCTGCAATCCATACGCCCTCGCGATTTTCGCGAATCGATTGCCGAACGCGCCAATCGAAATCACAATCACGTGGTCGCCCGGCGAAAAGAGATTAACAACAGCCGCTTCCTGTCCCCCCGTGCCAGACGTGTCGGGCCAGGAATGCGTAAGTTCTGCGCTGGGATGGGACTACGAGGCTCTGCGGGTGGGACCGGAATAGCTTTGCGTTCTTGTGTGGTCATGCTCTCTCCTACATTTATATCGACCTCAAAAGCCGATGCTTCTCAATAGAATAAACTTCGTTACAAAAAGAAACGACGGATAACCGCCATGTTATCCGCCGCGTTGCCGATAACTTTACTAGCACAGTATAGCCTCTTTTATGGCACATGACAACAATTACAAGAGAACTATACCACTTGGTGGTCAAGCTCAAGCAAGCCACCAATGAGGCTGGCAGTAGCCAACGTGTCATATACCAGACAGGAGGCTTTGCTCTATGCACTGCCATGTTCTTCTGGTATACTCAGCCTGAGTATACCATATAAGAGAGAGCAAGAGATGAGAGCAAGGTTTCGTTCCTGGTGGCAGAAAATAAGGCAACGTCGCGTAGCTATCGCAATCACTACCGCAATTATTGCGATAGCCATCGTGTTGATTATTATTGGTTACTCGCTTGACTGGGCTGGCTTCAACGAATACACCCAGGTAACGACAATACGTACTCTCGGTGGCCCAACGGCTGGTACAGTCACCAGAACTGAAGCGTACCAACCAGGGAAAATCGCGTTGACGGCACTTTGGTTCAATCGCACTGAGCGGAAAAACGAGCAGACTCTTTCTTCTGACAATCAACAAGAGGCAGCCTTACAAAGCTATCTTGACCGTATGTCAGAGTTACTTCTTGAGAAAAAGTTACGAGGGTCAGACCCAAACGCTGAAGTAAGAAATGTTGCACGTGTGCGTACCCTCTCCATGCTTTACCAATTAAACACGAGAAGAATTAACTACATGCTAGCGTTCTTACGTGAATCAGAGCTAATTACAAACGACCCGAATACAAGTATCGTGTCATTGCGTAAAGCTGATCTTAGGCAAGTTGACTTACACGATGTTGACTTGCACGGCCTCGATCTCAGCGAAACAATTTTCGAGGAAGCCAATCTCAGTGGAGCCACCATTACGGGAGCCAATTTTAATCATACTTTCTTTGGGGGAGCCAACCTGAGTGGAGCCAATTTCAGCCTTGCCAAATTCATGGGAGACGAACTCAGAGCTAAACTTGGCAAGGTTGATCTTAGCAAAACGTACCTCAAATACGCTACAATTGACAAAACTAGCCTTGACGAAATCTTTGTGACAAAGCAACAGATTGAAACTATGAATATTATTGACTCCTAACAGACTCTATCCTTCTTGTCAAGCAACTTCGTGCATGAAAGGAAGCAATTGTTCCGTTTTCATGGTTGCTTTCCTAGATGCTTGGGACAATGCCAAGTCACTCAAAGGCGCAACCATGTCCGATGGGTCAACACATCCGTAGTCATTACCTGGCGCAATCACCTTATCGCTTCGTTATCAGAGCGATTTTTCTGCTTTTTTTTGAAAGGCGAGTATACTATTAAGAAGGAGCAGGTGGTTCCGAGTACTTAATGATGGAGGCGATCAGTGGCAGCGGCAGATTTTTCTCGACTTGGCGAGTTTGCAATCAACTGGAATAACGTCCTTTATGTTAGGAAGATACAGAGGTCAGGCGGTGGTTATTTTGAGGTGTACTTTTCAGGCTTAGCACAACCCTTGAAGTTTGATGCAAGCAAGCCAGAAGCAAAAGCGCTCCTCAACTGGTGGGAGAACCACGTCTCTGAATTAACAGATGGCAGCGAGGGTATACCTGCTGCCTGGAGTCATAGCTAAATCTCGGCGATTTTGCTACTCTGGAATATCGCGTTTACATCGACGACCCGGATCAAACCGGGTCATTTTCTTTTTGTCCAAATTCGAATCTAATTGATGAGCTTATAAGGTGCTGATTTGTGGGCAAATCTACGTTTTGATACTCATTAGCAATACAAATACCTCAGCATTTCGTCTCTCACTATGAGTCTCTATAGACAATCTTTGAAATAATAACATGACTGACTATCCGGTAGACTAAGAGAGTCGCCACCAGCAAGACCGACCGGATAATATGTCTGGTTGGTCGTTTTTTTAGCTTCGTAACCCGCTTGTTTGCAACCTCTTTCTAATGTATTGTAGAAATAGTGCAATATAAACGAGGAAGGGAGCTTGTATAAAATCTACCTAAGATGCCGATTGCTTTTTTATAGAGGAAGAGGGTTTCTCTTTCGATGCGTCTCTTTGTTCCTTTCTCCACTCTGCAAGCCCCTGTTTATAATCGTCCAGAAGAAACGCTTGAGATTTTTCTATATCAAGGACGAATCTCAAGC
>WNGL01004078.1_pt1 | contig 17573 bp, 15 predicted proteins | sample 5400591 | NCBI WGS metagenome assembly WNGL01 (sample SAMN13153377, study PRJNA577476) | soil metagenome | isolation source: 80 cm soil or saprolite under Garry oak tree replicate 1 | place: USA:California | collected 2016-06-15 | reverse complement strand
ATTCCGAGCGCGTCGGCGTCTTTGCCTTCGATGCGGAACATGTTGCCGTTGACGATGACGGTGTAACTGCCGCCAAGCGTCTGGGTGATGTAGGCCTGCTCGCCCTTTTGCAGGGTAACCCTCTCCCCCACCGGAATGAGGGCCGCTTCAACGTCCCGAACTAAAGTAACTGGTTCATCTCTATTCATACGGACAAGTCAAATATAGCCGATCCAAGCTTAATTGTCGCTTCTCTTGGTGACCGGTGGTCAGCGATTACTGATCAGTCATCAGGGGTCAGTTAGCTTTCGCCGATTACCGGGTACCATCGCGGCGTACCAGGCAGCGGTCACATGTCTTCAGTTTCGGTCGTTACAGGTTTCTGTTCGCCTCTCATGGCCGCCATCACTGCGTGCCAGGCCAGAATGGCGCATTTGACGCGTGCGGGGAATTTGTGGACGCCCGCAAACACGGCCAGCTTGCCGACGTCGCCACTGACTTTGCCCGTAGTCACCAGCTCGTGGACTAGATCGAACATTTTTTGGACCTCAGCCCTGGTTTTTCCTTTGACGCCTTCTGTGAGGAGCGAGGCGGAGGCTTTGGAAATACAGCAGCCGGAGCCGACAAAGCTGATGTCTTTAATCGTCTCTCCCTCAAGGGACAGGTATAACTTCAACTGGTCGCCACAAAGCGGGTTGTGCCCCTGCGCCGAGCAAGTTGGATTGCTCAACTCGTGGAAATTGCGCGGCTTTCTGCAATGATCCAGGATGACCTGCTGATAAAGATCGCTCAGTTCGTCAAACATTTCGTTAAGCGCCAAGCCTCAAACCACAGGCTCCACAGAAGTCCCAAACTGCAACTCCCAGGACCGGCGGTTGCCGGCGTGAGACTTGGAGTTTGATGCTTTTCCCGCAGAGCCTGGTGCCTGGAGTTTTCATCCCCTCTGTGCAACGCTCGGATTCTGCTCGAGCCGCTCCCACACCAGCTTATCCAGTTCGTCCCGCGTCGGCGCGTGCCGGATGCGCTCGATAATCTCGGCGGCGAAGGCGTGAATCAACATGCGCCGCGCCCTCCGGGCGCCGATGCCCCTGGTGCGCAAATAAAAAATTGATTCTTCGTTCAACTGCCCGACTGTTGCCCCGTGCGTGCACTTGACGTCGTCGGCGTAAATTTCCAATTGCGGTTTAGTGTCCGCCGTTGCCTCCTCCGAGAGCAGCAGGTTTTTGTTGGTCTGCTTGGCGTCGGTCTTTTGCGCCGCAGGCCGCACTAGAATACGTCCGTGAAAAACGCCTTTGGAGCGGCCATCCAGAATACCATTGTAATACTCGTGGCTGCTGCAATGCGGCTGGGCATGTTCGACGATCATGTGATGATCGGCCAACTGGTCGTCCCGGGTCAGGTAAAGCCCGTTGAGCACACATTCGACTCCTTCTCCGGCCAAGGCCGCGCGGATGTTGTTCCGCGAAAGGCGCGCGCCCGCGGCGATCGAGTGAGAGACCAGATTGCTCCTCCGCCCCAGATGCGAATGGACCGCGGCGACGTGAAAGGCGCTTTGGCTTTCGTCCTGAAATTTGCAATGCTCCATCACTGCGCCCTCGCCGAGGACGATCTCCGTGACTGCGTTGGTAAAATAGGTCCCTTCAACAGCGCTGACATAGCTCTCCAGGACGGTCACCTGGCTGTCCTTTTCTGCAAGGATTAGACTGCGTGGATGGGAGGTGGCGCCCGCTTCCCCGGCTGTTGCGACGAACAGCAGATGGATTGGCGCTTCGACAATCCTGCCCTCTGGAATGCGAACGAAAGCGCCGTCCTGAAAAAAGGCGGCGTTGAGCGCCGTGAACGCGCTTTCATCGCCGCGCGCGTAACGCGCGAGGTGTTTCTCGATCAGCGCCGAGTCGCCGGCGAGCGCCGCGGCGAGGCTGGTCAGGACAACCCCTTGCCGCTGTCGGCCGGCAGAAGAGAGCTCCGCCGCATAATGGCCGTTGACAAATACCAGGCGCGTTTGGGTTGCTTGGCCGAAAGTGAATCGGGCAATCGCGTCGGCGCTCAGGCCGTCCCGCCTGACCTCGAACACCGGCTCGAAGGGCAGTTTGGCTATGGGCGCGACGTTGGTGAATCGCCAATCCTCATCCTTGAGTGTCGGGAACCCGATTTCTGCGAAGCGCGCAATGCCCGCCTTGCGCAGGCGGGAAATCCAGGAAGGCTGCTTGGCTTCCTTTTCGAAACGTTCGAACATTGCCAGACGCGGGTCGGTTTCTTTCATAGTCGGGTTTTCCAACATCCGAACCATAGTCCTTCTAATGGTGCTGGTTTGTCAATTCGGGGATTGATTCGGCGAGCGAATAAGAGCCCCTATCCTCCTCAGCCCGCGGGCATTTTCGCACGGAGAAAATCCCGGAGCTGAATCGTTTCTGAGAGATTGTCCACTTCGTTACAGTGCTCCCAATCAGTCCACACGTATTCGACGCCGACGTAGCCGCGATAGTTGGTCTTTTGCATCACGCGCAAAACGCGGGCGTAATCAATCGTGTTCTGCTGGAAAGAAGCTTGCAGACGGCCCTTGCGCGCCCCGCGCGCATGGAAATGCGAGGCATGCTCGACCAGCGGCTCGATGGCGCTGTCCGGCAGCCCACCGCGGGTGAAATGCGTATAATCCAGCGTCAGCGTCAGGCCGCCGACACTGCGCATCAGACGCAGGGCCTCTTTGGGGTTCGGGACAATGGAACCCACGTGAGCTTCGACGCCGAAGACGATCTGATGCTGGCTCGCCCGTTCGACGCGCCACTCAAGCTCGTCGCAACAGCGTCCCCAGGAGTTGGCAGGTTTTTCAGTGTCGAAGTAAACCCCGGGCAGCGTGGTGACATGCCTCGCGCCGCAGGCGGCAGCGTACTCCAGGGTCCGGAGAAACCACTCGCGCGCTTGGCGGCGGCGTGCCGCTTGGGGATGATTGATGGCGTAGGGGATGAAACTGGCGCGCATTTGCAGAAATACATCCGCGCCACGCAAGCCGCGATCGGCCAGCTTGCGCGCGAGTTGAGCGCCGGTTTTGACAGGCGCTTTCAACACCTGCGATGGCCATAAGTGCGAGCGGCCTTCAAACAAACCGATATCAACTCCATCGAATTCCAACATCGCAATCAGGTCCAACGCGCGATCATGCGGCAGCAGCGGAAAGGTGAAGTCCGCGGAAGCGAGTTTGAGTTTCATAGGTGATCGCGCTCCGCCTCGCTGGGGCTGACCTGGTACGGCGAGAAAGTGATGACTCTTGTCCGTCGCAGCCAGGTCTGGTGGACTAAATTGTGGGGGATTTTCGGCGCGATGGGAGGCAGGCAGGCGTCCTGGCGCCTCGGGAACGATAGCTCTGCTTTTAATTGGCTGTTAGGCACGGGGAGAAATGTTTTTGGTTTAACTAGGTTTAACTGACTTTAACTGGCTTTAACTGGCTGGACGACCAAGGCGGCAAGCACCGTGTGGCACGACGGGGGGCAGGGCGTGTTCAAGAACGCCCGAAACCGGTTGGCCGCGCGGTGGAAACCCTTGGAATGGAAAGGGTTAAGACCCATAACCCACGCCCGACACCCCGATGAATACGGGGTGTTACCCCGTAAGTAGCCGCGCAACTGCTTGGAAATCAACAAAACCATACTTTCATGCGAAGTGGTGGCCCGAAGGGCCGGGGGATTAAAGGGACTGGTCGGCCTTTCTTGAACTCGTCGTGGGGAGCCGCTGAATTTGAGGGTTGCCAGCATCGCGCTTGAATCATTGTTCTTGGTTACTCTCACGCCGTCCACCATACGCGCGAGGGAGGCGGCTGTCCAAGACTCAGAACACTCAGTGCACAAGATGCACGAAAAGAACTCAGAAACCTCAGCGAACGCGTGCTATTGTGCTTTTATCCGGAAGAAGCGCCGCAGGGAATCGGCCGTGATGGTTTGCGGACTGGTTGCGCCCTGGAGATCCGTCCAAGGACCGCTCGGCTGGTCGGACCACTGAAGCGTTCCCTGACCGGCCCATTCCAAGATGACTGTTTCGCCCTCGCGTCGAATCGCGCGGAAGACCGGCGGGACACGCCGCCGAACATAGATGCCGGGCTCGGCAAGGATATGAACCCAGTTGTCGTCAGCGACGATGCTGTAGGGGAGGCTCCCAGAGGGCGCGTTGATGGCAATCTCTGGAGGGGTCCAGGTTGCGCCGTAATCGGGTGAGAAGATATAGCCCATAGGCGTGGACGGATCTCCCGGAGGGCCGTGAGCCCAGGCAATGTGCAATCCGCCGCCTGGGGTCATCCATATCTGGTGATGATCGCGGATGACGTTTGTGTCCGTGCTGAGGATTTGGTCTCCCGGCAGGAGCTGCAGGCCTTGCCAAGTGGAGCCTGAATCGGTTGAGCGGTTATATCCCAAGCGGGCGGTTGGCAGGGCGCCACCTGTTGAGGGGCGCTCCCGCTGCCACACTGAGATAACGCCGCCATCGGCGGCGGCAATCTGCTGACGGGCCTGGACATCGCTTTCGGGGGTGTTTTCGCCGATGAAGAGGGGCTGGCTCCAAGTCCCACCGTTGTTCGTGGAGCGCATGTAAGTAGTCCTTCCGCCAAAGGAGTTGGTGAAAACTTTTGCGCCAAAAGAGATGTGAACATTGGTCCCGTCCACAGCCATTCTCGCGCTGGCATCTGCTTCGGCACAGAGACGCACTCCCGGATCCCAGTTCGCTCCGCCATTGGTGGAACGGAAGTAGAACACGCCTGTTCCGTACCCGTTGGCGTCGGACTGGCCGCCAAAGACGTGAACGGTGTCGCCTCGAGCGATGATGTTGGCGCGGCGAATTTCCTGTCCGGGTTGCGTGATTCGGACTGGGCTGCTCCATGTTGCGCCGTTGTTGGTGGATTTGCGAAAATCCAACGGCTGGCTGACAGCGCCCATGTCGCCAGCGGCAGTGAGGAGATAAACCGTGTCGCCAACGGCGTAAAGGCCGCCGTATTGCATGGGGTAGTTGCTCGAAGCTGGAGCGACGGTGGACGGAGCGCCCCAGGTAGCGCCGTTGTCCTGCGAAGAGCCATACACCAGGTCGCCGCTGGAGTGTCCGACTACATGCAGGCGGTTGCCAAGCGCGAGGCGGCCATAGGCCGAGACAAGCGCAACCGGAGTTGACCAGACTGGCGGCTTTGGCGGCTCCACACCCGCAAGCGCGGCGATCTCTTCCGGGCTAAGCGCGCGAGCATAGACTCGCGCGTCGTCTATCAGGCCTTTGAAATAGATCTCGTCACCGGGTTGGTCACGCGCTCCGATTCGCGTTTGGTTTGTGTTGTCAAGGGATTGCCCGCTGAAGGAGGCGAGACTGTATTGGGTGCCGCTGGCTGCACCATCCACATAGCGGATCATGTTAGCGACACGATTGAACACAACCGCGATGTGATGCCACTGTCCATCATTCACGGGGCTTCCGTCGCCGGCGAAAATATTGACTGTCCCGACGCTGGATTTGTGGAGGACCGCTCCGAGCGTGCCGTTGGCAGAAACGCTCATGCCCCAGCCATCCGGATTCGCGCCGCCAACAAATCCCATCTTGGTCAGGACCATGCCCGAAGCGGTGGTGTTGATCCAGGCCGCGAGAGTCCAATCCCTGACGCCGATATCCAGACCCGCTGCAGTCGTGCCTCCCGACGCGGCGTCCGACGTGAACACAAAGTTGTTGGAACCGTTAAAGGACAGAGCAGTGTTCGAAGGGCTCGATACGTAAGTTGCGCCTATGATTGCAGCGGTGTGGTTATTGCCGGAGGAATCGAGAGCGGTCGTGCCGGAGCCTTCGTCAAAGGTCCAATAGGCAATCGGGTTAGTCGCCCCTTGCCCGAGCGCAGTTGGCCGGGACGCGAGGAGGCAGAATGAGGCAGCCGCGATGAAAAGCGCGGCCACACAGGGAACGTGGCGGCACAGCAGGGCGGAGTCGCGGGGTTGTTTCATTATGTGATGAATAAGAGCATACCTCGTTCGACCGACGATGGCCAGGGCTGGTGATGAGGAGTGAGACACATAGGACTCATAGGACGAATGGAACGTGAAGCGTGATCCTCCTTCGTCAAAAGCACTACGGAGGACAGGTGCGTGAAACGTGATGCGTGATGCGTGAAGCCGGAATGGGACGAATAGGACGAATGGGACGAATAGGTCGCGACGGAATCAGTAAATGATCGTAAAGCCGCCGTCTGGTTCGGCGAAGGCAGTGGGGAGGCTCCAAGGTTTGAGACCCTCGGCGTGGCCCTGATCGGAGATGGGTTTGCCTTCACGGTCGTAAAGTTGCCAGGCAATTGAGCCGCCCTTGTTCCACCCCGTGCCTTCGGCCCAGGCGAGGAGAACTTTGCTGCGCGTGTTGCCGATGGCGACTGGATGCTTGGCCTTTGTTTCCGGGGAAACGGGGGATGAGACTTTGCCGGTGTTCGGGTCCAGACGAACGAAGAATACGCGGCCGTGGGTTTCGGCTGCGGCGAGGATTTCTCCTGAGTTCTCGGACATGAAAGCGCTGCTCATTGGGCAAGTTCCGATGTTCCAGTGGTGCGACCAGGCAATTTCGAAGTTTGCTCCGTTGTTATGGGAGATGAGCAAGGTTTCATCGCGATTGGTCATTTGGTAGGCAGCGCGATAGAAAGCGAGGACATCGCCTCGGGAATCGGCGAACGCTCGCATGCCGCAGCAGGCACAGGCGCCGGTAGGTTTGGAAATGGCGGGTGCTTCGCGCTGGAAGGTTTTGCCTTCGTCAGTGGAGCGGGCAATGAATACAGCGCGACCACCTTCGCCGTTGGTGTTGCCGGGCGTCGGGGCGTGCCAGGCGACATAGACATTGCCCTGAGGATCGGCGGCAACGGAGCTGCCGCCATCGAGGCCATACGCGTAAGTGATGACGTTGCGCTCGGGTTCGAAAGCTGTGCCGGCGTCATTCAGGCGTGTATAGAAAAGCGGTTGTTTGCGATTGGAGGCGTCGTGACTTGGGCGAGCGTGGATCGATGGGTCGTGAGTGTGGCCGGTGTGAACAGCGAGCGAGAGCGCCTTGCCCATACCGTCCCAGGCGACGTGAACACGGCCATTTTTTCCAACGGCGAGTTGAGCGCCGCGGATCGTGCCCATGGCCATGGCGGTATGTGGTTGAGTGTTAACCGGCAGCGGTTTGGAAAATTCGTTCTGCCCGGGTTCGCGGCGGACGTAGAAGATGTCGCCGCCTTTCGGGTCGCCTTTGAAGTAAATGAGGTGGACGATGCCTTTGGCGTCCAAGGCCGCTTGTGGCTGAATGCCGTCGTCCGGCGTGGCGATGAGCTGGACATTTTCGGCGAAAGCACTGCTGCAGGCGATCAGGAGCGGGACGGCGGCTAGGGTCTTACGGAAAGGAATTGTTTGCATGCTTCAGCCTCAGCGGAATGGGGCGGCTGCACGAGAGTGCCCGCCGCCCATAGAGTGATTATGTGATTATTTGGCCTGGGCGATCTTCGCCATGTATTTGTCGGGTTCCTTATCGAACTTGGCGAGACAGTCTTTGCAGCAGAGTTTGACGGTCTGGCCGTTGTGGTCAAGACGTAAGGCTTATCGCGGAGGTCCTCGCCGGAAACGACGCATTTTGTGAGCGGATAGGAGTCACTGGAAGCGGCTTCCATGTGCTCGTGGGTCTTGCAACCGACCACTGCAGAGGAGATCGCCCCGGCGAGGAGCGCTAACAGGGCGAAGGATTTGATTCCTGGAAGGCTGGCGAGGGCCTTTTCAATCTGCTGGACGCAATTGGCGCAGTTCATTCCTTCAACAGCAGAGCGCGAAACGGTGCCTTTATTGCCGCGAAGGATGGACTGAAACAGCCGTGGTATGTTCATGGTGTTCTGATGCTGCCTGGAAGGGAGCGGTTATCGGCAATCAGCCTGAGTTTCGCGGGTGGGTTGCCGCACCACGGCTCGTTGGCCTTGGGCCGGACAGCGGCCGTCTTACCCGACTCAGGCGGCATTTGGATGCCGTCGCGCTTGAGATCTTCCGGATTGGCAAGGTCGGCGACGGTGCCGGGCGGGTGCTCGTACCAGCCGGGGTCCTCGAAGTTGGTGAGGCTGTCGCGGACCTTGAGGGTGGTGAACATGCCGCCCATGCCGATGTAAGCAAATGGGCCAGGTCCGCCCACCATTGGTAGGCTGTTCTTTGGTGCGGGCATGCCCATTTCGCCCATGTCGCCCATTCCGGCTTCGCCCATGGTCATGTAGCCGGGTAGGAACTTTCGGAGCTTCTGGTCGAGGCCGGTCTTATCCACGCCGATTAGATTCGGAAAGTTGTGGCCCATTTGATTCATGGTGTGATGGGTCATGTGGCAATGGAGAGGCCAATCGCCAGGAGCATTCGCGACGAAGTCAATGGTGCGGGTGCTACCGACCTGCACCAGGACGGTGGTTTCAACCTGTTGCGCGGATTCGGGAATCTGACCGCCATCGGTTTCGGTGACTCTGAAGTTAACGCCGTGGAGGTGCATCGGATGATGGTCCATGGCGCTGAGATTGCAAAAACGGATGCGGACGCGCTGGCCCAATTTGGCAACCATAGAGGCGGTGGCGGGGAAGACTTTGGCGTTGAAAGTGAATACGTTGAAGTCGGTCATCTCATTTGGGTCGGGGCGAGCGGTCCCGGGAACGATCTTCCATTCACTGAGCATGAAAGCGAAGTCGCGGTCGGGCCGAGGTCCTTTGGGATTGCGCGGATGGATGATGAAGAGTCCCATGAGGCCAAGGGCCATCTGCGTCATTTCATCGTGGTGCGAATGGTACATGTGTGTGCCATGCTGTTTGAGGGTGAACTCGTATTTGAAGGTGTCGCCCGGTTCGATGGGTTTTTGAGTGAGGCCGGAAACGCCGTCCATGCCGTTAGGCAGGAAAAGTCCGTGCCAGTGAACGGCGGTGGGCGCGGGGAGCTGATTGGTCACGTAGATGCGGACGCGATCGCCTTCGACAGCTTCGATGGTGGGACCATGAACCTGGCCATTAAAGCCCCAGCAATTGGCGACAAGACCCGGAGCGAATTCATGGTTGAGAACTTCCTGGGCGATAAGGTGATAGACTTTGACGCCGTCCACGAGTTTCCAAGGCAAAGTGCTGCCGTTGGGGGTGATAACCGGATTATAGTCCCGGCCAGGTTCGCCCGGCGAGTCCGTACGAGTTTGCGCCGAGGCGTAGGTGAGGGAGGCCTGGTCCGTGTCCGAAGCTTGCGTCTGTGCTTGAAGTTTGTGGAGGACGGCGGCACTGCCGGCGAGGGTGGCCGCGCCCGCGACGAATTGTCTGCGTGAAAATTTGGATTCGTTTTTCATGGTGTTTACTTGTTGTGGTGTTCGTGTTGGTCGGTTGCTGGTTGTTTGCCCCTCGCACCGTCCCTCTCCCCATCGGATGGGGCGAGGGGGTTTTCACCGGAGAGTCTGCCGCCGACTGCTTTTTCGAGTTCGGCGTGGGCGATCCAGTAATCGCGCCAGGCTTCGGCGTATTCGCGCTCGGCATTTAGTTCCCGTTCTTTGGCAGCAATGAGTTCGAAGGTGGGTTTTTGCATGGCGTTATACTGCAGGAGGGTTTCGTTCACGATGCGGATGCGCTGAGGCAGATAAAGTTTCTGGTAAAACTCGGTGAGGTCACGGGCCGCGATGAGGCTGTCGCGAGCCTGACGGACGTCAGAGCGGATATCGGTGGCGAGAGCATCGAGCCGATAATGAGCCTGACGGTATTGGGCCTGGAGTTTAGCGATGGCGCCCTGGCCGTGGTCAAAGATGGGCAGTTCGAGATCGAGGGTGGGTCCGGTCACATTCTGCCGGTCGGGCTCGCGTTCCGTATCCACACCGAGTTTGATGGAGGCAGGAAGATAGCGGGTGTTGGCGCGGAGACTCAGGGCGCGGGCGGTGAGGGCGACTTGCTGCCGGGCGGCTGCAAGATCAAGCCGCTGTTCGATGGCGACGGATTCGAGGCGCTCGAACGGCGGTTCCTTTTCCGGCAATGGCGGCAGTTCGGCTGCAACTGTCCATTTGGTGTTCTGACCCCAGAGACCGAGGACGCGGTTGAGGCGCTCGCGGTCGGCGCGGGATTGCGCCTGCGTTTTGCCCCATTCCAGTTTCGCCTGCTGAAAAGCGGCCTGCTGGTTGGCAAGCTCAAGGTCGGTGATGTTTCCGGCTTTGTGCTGGCGCATGGCGAGGTCGGCCCCCGCTTCATTGAGTTCGACGATGGCTTGAAGCCGATTTAGCAATTGCGCGCGGGCCTGGACGGTAAAGAAGGCGCTTTTGACTTCCGCGATAAGCTGAAGGATTTCGTGGCTGACGCGGGCCTTGGTTTGCTCGAACTGGGCAGTCGCAACGCTCTTGCGGAGCGGCAGCAGGATTAGGTCAAGGAAATCCTGGGCGATGGAAAATTCGGTGTTGGCGGCAGAGGGCGGGCGATCCGGGAAGCGGACACTGGCGGCAAACTCGGGATTCCGGGGAAGCCCGGCCTGGATGACTTCGGCACGAGAGATGCCGAGTTCCTCCAAGTTGGCGCGGAGATTCCGGTTATTGAGCAGGGCGATCTGGACGGCGCTCTGGGGCATCAGTTCTTTGCTGACGAGGTCTCGGAGGGCCGCGTCCGCCTTCTGGCTGGCTTCGGCGGTCACGGGCCAGGTGATTTGCTGGCCGGTGCGAGCCGCGACTGTCTTTTGGACATCGCCGAAGTCGGCAGCGGAGTTCGTTTTGCAACCGGCGACGGCAAGCGGGAGCGCGAGGAGCGTGGCGAATTTGATAGTGGTGTGCATTTGCGAATTAATGTTCGTGATGTTCGTGGCCCTGAGCGGGTTGCTTCGTTTGGCCGTGAGCGGAGTGGTCTGAGTTTGGTTGCTGTTCGGGTTGTGGCGGCAAAGCGTAGTTCGTGCCGGCCATGAGCACGGGCGACGCCATGGCGTACGCGCCTTCGGGCGCACTGGGGCTGGCGGGGCTTGAGGCATTGAGAGTGGGTTGAGGCTTGAGGGGAGCGCAGCCGGTGAGGACAAGGGCGGACGCAAGACCTAAGAGAAAAAGATTCATATTCATGCTGGATGTCCGCCGCCGGCCGGCCCGGCGGCGGATGTGGCTTTGGTTCGTTAATGTTTGTGGGGCGCGGCTTCGTCCGGACCGATCATGTCCTCCATGCTCCTGAGCGCGGCGTCGAACTTCTTGAGGTTGGCTTCCGTGGCCGCTTTGTCTCCGGCGTCGCCGGATTTATCGAGATCGGCGGCGATCTGGGAAACTTTCTTGACGAGATTTTCGATGTGCTTTTTGTGCTCGGGGGGCGACTTGGCCGGAAGCGCTTTGGCGAGGTCGCGAACGGCAAAGGCGTGTTCGTGAACCTCCGCGAGTTTGTTTTCTTTCACGACGTCTTTCAGTTGTTGGTGATGCCCGTGAATTTCCTTCCAGATGCCGTCGAGGGTGTCGGGAACCTTTACCTTTCCATGGGCCTCTCCTTCCTTGTGTTCGTGTTTCTCTTGCGCCCGGGCAAGATTGATTTGGTGACTGAATGATCCGATGGCGGCGCAAAGCCCCATCGCCAGTAGTGTTTTTGTTTTCATATTTAGTGCGGTTATTGTTTTTTCATTTGCTCTTCCAACTGCTGCAAAGCATCGCTGAACTGTTTGAAATTGGCTTCAACGCCGGCGATGTCGTCTGCGTGGGCGGACCTATGAGCGGCGCTGATGGCCTGGTTTATCTTCTCCGCGCCCTTCTCGACAGAAGCCTTGTAGTCGGGATGGACCACCTCGACCAGGGCGGCGGTCAGGCGTTTAACGGCTTCGGCGTGGGCATGAGTTTTGTCGATCTGTTTAGCCGCGATGGCGGGTTGCAGTTCGGCCTGGTGGCGATGAAGCTCTCTCCAAATGCCTTCGGGAGTATCGGGCATCCAATTGGCGGGTGAAACGGGCGGGGCATTCGTGCCGTGCGAATGCGCCGGGGCGGCGGAGCTGGTATGCTCATGCTGGTGCGATGCGGAGGGCTGGTTCGTTTGATTAGGGGATGCAGTGGCGTGCTCGTGCTGGTGGGTGGGAGCGTTGGTGGCCGCTTCGGCGGCGGTTTCATGATGGTGCGCCGGAGGATCGGTTGACGATTGCGGCACCGTGGTCCCGTGCTGGTGGGCGCTTTCCGCATGTTCGGAGTGTTCCGTGGCAGGGCCGCTGGTTTGCTCCGCGGGGTGAGCGTGCGTTTCGTCGTGCTGATGTGTTTCGGGCGCGTTGGTGTCGGATGATGGCGCGGGGTGGCCGGAGTGTTGGTGTTCGTGGGCCGGGGCTTCGGGCGGCGATTGCTCGCTGCGAAATTCCGAGTGGCTGACTTCGCCCCCGGCGCGGGCGATCCAAGCGCCGAGGCCAAGCGATATGCAGGAAAGCGCGAGAGTCGAGACGGCAAGCCAGCGGAAAGCTTTGGGAGATTTGCGAAAGATGAGCGCTGACAAGCCGAGCGCGGCAGCGGCATAGAAGAAATAGATAAAACGTTCGGCGCGAGACATGTGGGCATCGAGCCATTGCTGGGATTCGGTATCGAGCTGCGGGTAAAGACTGTTGTAGCCATGCTGGCCGAAATAGAGGGCAGGCCAGGCCGAGGCGGCGCAAAGGGTGCAGAGAACCAGACCGGTGAGGCGGATGGGGCAATTGCGACGGATGAATCCGGCAAGGAGGACCAAGACGCCAATGGCGAGACCGTAGGCGGGGAGAGGGTTGAGCAGGACGTGGAGGTATTCGGGTTTGAGGCCAAGGAGGCCCGAGGTGCTGCCGCCCTGCATCTCGTGGGCGAGCAAAGTTGGGGCCGCCTGGGCGGCGATGGCTGCAATCAAGATTTTCTTCATAACGTGGCGCAATGCGCCGGGTCTGTATGTGGCAGAAAGGTTTCCGTGGCAAAACACGGACGAACGGGAGGGCTTAAGTCTGCGGCAGAGCCGGCTTAAGCGGTGTGAAAAGAGGGGGGAGCGAGGCTGCGGAACGCCGGACCAAGGCACACTTCGGGCGTGAACACCCAATCGGCGGGTTTGGCTTGGCGGAAACGGAGGAGAATGGAAGAGGCCGCAGTATCGGCGGATGGCGTGAGGGCGAAAGTCAACTCGTATAGCGGCTGAAGAATGGGCTTGGAAATTGAAAATCCGGATGAGTTATGGAAAAAGGATTTGAGGGAGAGGCAAAAGGAGGATTCCTTCTGGCTCCCTGGCGCGTTGCCTTGATCGTGATCATGACTATGGGAGTGAGGTGCGGCGTCCGCGTGATGATGGTCTGCCGATGCTGAATGATGTTCGTCCCCGGAACAACACTCGGTTTGGCAAAGCGCCAAGGCCCCAAGCCAGGCGAAAAGGGTGGCGACCGCAGTAACGCGAACCAAGGGCCTGAACTTTGTTTGGCGCAAGTTCATACTAGCGATTAACCAGTAATGCTTCGGATTGGCGATGTCAAACTCGGGGTAATAGTCACCTTACATATGAAAAGCAGGACTGCGCCGTTGAGGCTCGCGCCGTGAGGCTCGCGCTTTTTTGTGGAATTTCGCGGGGGCGCTGGCTAAGCTGCACTCTTGCTGGTTTTTGCATGACAAAGAAAATCGTCGTTTGCGGTGCGGGCGGCTTCATCGGCGGCCACCTGGTTGCGGATTTGTTGAAACATGGGCAGTCGGACATTCGCGCTGTGGATATCAAACCGTTCGATCAATGGTATCAACTCTTTCCCAACGTCCAGAACGTGCAGCTCGATTTGCAGGACAAACGCGCCTGCGAACAGGCGCTGAGCGGGGCCGCCCAGGTGTATAACCTGGCGGCGGACATGGGCGGCATGGGTTTCATCGAGAACAACCGGGCGCTGTGCATGTTGTCAGTGCTGATCAACACGCATCTGTTGATGACAGCGAGGAAATTTGGCGTGGAACGGTTTTTCTATGCCTCTTCGGCCTGCGTGTATGCGGCGGATAAGCAGGTGTCGCCCGAGCTGGCGCCGCTCAAAGAAAGCGACGCCTACCCGGCGATGCCTGAAGATGGCTACGGCTGGGAGAAGCTTTTCAGTGAAAGAATGTGCCGGCATTTCCAGGAAGATTTCGGCATCACCACGCGGGTGGCGCGTTATCACAACGTCTATGGGCCGCACGGCACCTTCGAAGGCGGACGCGAAAAGGCGCCGGCGGCAATCTGCCGAAAAGTGATTCAAGCCAAGTTGTCGGGCAATCATGAGATCGAGATTTGGGGGAGCGGCCAACAAACGCGCAGTTTTATGTTCATTGATGATTGCCTGCGAGGCACCCAAGCAATCATAGCCAGCGACATCAGCGAGCCGATAAACCTGGGCAGCAGCGAGATTGTCACGATCAACGGGCTGGTGGACATGGTGGAGAACATCGCGGGCATCAAGCTCAGACGCTCTTACAATTTGAACGCGCCCAAGGGGGTCAATGGCCGTAATAGCGACAATACGATGATCAGGAAATACCTGGGATGGGAACCCAGCATCCGGCTCCGCGACGGATTGGAGAGAACTTATGAGTGGATTTACGGCCAGATGATCCAGCGCAAGCCGGAGCAGCAGACGCGCATCCTGGCCGGAGCGTGACGTGGCGTGAAGTGTCGCCCTGATCATTTCAAATCCAAAAGCTGAAAAGCTGAAAAACTGAAAAGTTTTAACGTTTGTACATGGCAGGTTTTCAGAGTTTCAGCTTTTCAGCCTTCATTCTTCCTGACGTCGGCGGCTACACCCTGAGGACGTTTTCGCCGAAGTGTGTGATTCCACAACTGATGGAAGGTGGGTTCCGGCTATTCCTTCTTTTGACATGTCCGAGCAAGAAAAAATCAGTCAATTGATCAAGGCGGTTTTTTGCGGCTGGCAAGGGGCGGGAATCAATTTTCTGATCCTGCGAAACTACGAGAACCTGCCGGACCACACGGCCAACAGCATTGATGTGCTGGTCAACCCTGAGCAACTCCAGCCAGCGGAAGAAATCCTGCTGGCCGCCGCGCAGGAAACAGGTTTCGCGCTGCACAACCGGGCGGAATTTGCAACGCTGGCGCTCTATCTGTCCGAAAAGGAGTCCGGCGTGCAGACGCACTTTGACCTGTTTACCGATCTAAAGTGGCGCGGGTTTGATTTTCTGTTCTGCGAAGAGTTTCTGGAACGCAGAGTCCCGCGAGGATTGTTCGCCGTGCCGCATCCGGCGGACGAAGCGGCGACGAACCTGCTGGCGTCGTTGATTTGCACCGGAAAAGTAAAGGAAAAATACAAGCCGCCCATCGTTGCTGGTCTCCGGGCCGGGCGCGCCCAGGCCATGCAGTTGCTGGGCAAGATCTATGGCCCGCGCCTGGCCAGGCGTTTGGTCGAAAGCGCAACGGAAGAAAAGTGGGAACAAATCGAGGCCAGCACCAGCGCGCTGCGGCGGGCTTTGGTCTTTCGGCAACTGACCGGGCGTACCTGGCGCACCGGCAAATCCCTGCTGACCGACGTGATGCGGTTGGTCAAACGCTGGCTGCGGCCGCCGGGTCTGTTTGTGGTGCTCTGCGGGGCTGACGGCAGCGGAAAGTCCACCGCGGCGCGAAGGCTTATTGAAGGTCTGAGCAGCACGTTCAGCCCGCGGAAGGCACGGCATTTTCATTGGAAGCCGCCGCTCTTTTCGGCCAGGCGAATGGCAGCGCGTAGTCCGGAGCAGGCGCCGCACGGCCAGCCGCCGCGGAACCGCTTTGTTTCGCTGCTTTTCTTAGGGTTTCACTGGCTCGAGTTTTTTCTTGGCTCACATTTTCGCGTACGGGCGATCACCTCCAGAGGCGGGCTGGTTTTGATCGAGCGGTTCTATTACGATTTTTTCGTCGATCAAAGGCGCTACAGATTGCGGGTGCCGCAACTCCTGGTGCGGCTGGGATGCCGCTGGCTCAGGCAACCTGATCTGGTGCTATTGCTCGACGCCCCGGTGGAGCTGCTGCAGAGCCGAAAGCAGGAAGTCGCGCCCGCCGAAACCCAGCGACAGCGCGAGGCCTATCTACAACTTGTGCAGGGTCTGAAAAACGGATGGATCGCCGATGCCGCGCAGCCGCCGCAAAAAGTAGTCAACGACCTCAACCAGGCCATCCTCGATTTCATGCGTCAACGGACAAACCAGCGTTCGGGCAAAAAACCGGGCGTGGTGTCAACTGCAACCGGGCAGCCAAAGAACGCATTTTGATGGTCTTGGTGGAACCGCAAGATTTTTGGCAAGACTTGTTCGGCCGCGAGGAGGGCTGCTCCGAGGCCATCCATCTGGAGATGCGGATGGTCAGAAGGCATGGCCGGCCTTTTCTGCTGGTGCCCCGCCAGCCACGGGCCGCCGTGGCCGTTGTGGACCTGTACCCGGCGCAGACACTTCGGGCGCGCGGCGCCAGAAACCTGTTGCGATGGCTGCTCCACGCGCCTGTGGCGGTTGGCACCGCAAGGATCGCCCTCAGGCTATCCGCCGAGGATGCCTTTGTAAAACTCCTGGCTTCGTTGGCCGGTACCCCGGCATCGGAGGTTCCGACTTTTGGGATTCTGGCCGGAAATCCCGCCAGCGATGGCCAACGGTTTCTCATCCTGGTGTTCGACACGAACCAAATGCCGGTTGCGGTCATAAAGGCCGGTCTGACGGCACAAGCCGTAGAATTGATTCGCCATGAGGAACTCTTCCTGAGGTCGGTCCCTGGAAGAATCGAGGGCATACCGGCGCTGCGTGCGACTTTCGATTCGTCGCGGATGCGCGCGCTGGTCCTGGATTTTTTCTCCGGTGATTCGCCCCGGGTGAAGGACGAGGAGGCGCTAGCCAGGCTGCTGCGCCGCTGGGTGCATCGGCAAGAGAAGCTTCGGCTGTCAGAGCTGTCAGGTTGGGCACGCTTGGCATCCTCCTCAGCAATTGCGTGGTTTCCGGCACTCGCCCGGCGTATTGGCCAGCAATTCCTCCATCCCGCCATTCGCCACGGCGACTTTGTCCCGTGGAACATCAAGGTTTCGCCCCGGGGCGCCTGGACCGTGCTGGATTGGGAACGCAGTGAGCTGACAGGCATTCCCGCCTGGGACTGGTTTCATTACGTGGTGCAGACCGGGATTCTGGTGGAGCGTCAACCTACCAGCCGCCTGGCGAGCAGAGTGGAGAGCTTGCTCACTTCCGCATCCTTCCAGCAATATGCCGAGTACTGCGGCATCGCCGGCTTGGAGCGAGAATTGGCGCTGGCCTATTTGGTCCATTGCGTGGAAGTCATAAAGCCTTCAGAGGGGTTGTCCGCGGCGCGCGAGTTGTTGAGTGCACTTCATGAACGTTGGTAGGAGCGCGCAATAAAGTTCCAAGCTCCAGTAAAGCGCCAAATCCTCATCTTCAAACACCCACCTCTGCTGCGGCGCTCGCGGAGCTTGGGGCTTGGAGCTTGGTGTTTCTCCGGAAGTCGGTAGTCCTCTGGAGGTTGGTGCTTGGAGCTTTTCATGGTTCGACCTTCTGCCACTAACGCGCGCCGCTGATTTTCTGTGTTAACCGATGCATGGCCTTGCGGAGCAACTCCGCGCTGGTAAGCGGCACGACACGCCGCAATTCAAACCGCGGCGTGCCGGCGGTGTTGACGCCAAAGACCATGGTGCAGGCCGTGCGATAACCGGCCTGGCCCACCAGAT
>WNGL01004077.1_pt1 | contig 17575 bp, 16 predicted proteins | sample 5400591 | NCBI WGS metagenome assembly WNGL01 (sample SAMN13153377, study PRJNA577476) | soil metagenome | isolation source: 80 cm soil or saprolite under Garry oak tree replicate 1 | place: USA:California | collected 2016-06-15 | reverse complement strand
GACGACCTCGCCGGACAGAAGACCGCCGTCTGGGACGGCGTCAAGAACAATCTGGCCCTGAAGCATCTGCGCCAGATGAAACCCGGCGACCGGGTGCTGGTCTATCACACTGGAGATGAGAAGGCCGTGGTGGGCGTGGCGGACGTGACGTCCGAAGCCTATCCCGACCCCAAGCAAAAGGACCCCAAGCTGGCTGTGGTGGATCTCCGCGCCGTGGGGAGACTGCCGCGACCGGTGCCGCTCGCCGAGATTAAGAAGGACCGGGCGTTCGCCGACCTGGGGCTCGTGCGCATGGGACGCCTCTCGGTGATGCCCGTACCACCCGATCAGTACCAGCGTCTCCTGAAGCTGGGCGGCATGAAGTGACCGACCATTCACCACCGACGACTGAGGATTCTCCCATGGGCAAAGGCGACCTTCGCACCCGGCGCGGCAAGATCTTCCGTGGCACGTACGGCAAAACCCGTCCCAAGAAGAAAACCCTGAAGAAGGCCGCCGAGGCGGCGAAGCAGGGGAAGGTCGAGGGTCAGTGAGAGCCCTGTGGGTCGCCGTGATCCTCCTGCTCGACGCCGGGCCGGTCACGGCGCAGCAAGGTGACCGCTGGCAGCTCACGCTCAACGACGGAACGATCCGCTGGGAGCTGCATCTGATCCGGTTCCGGGGCGATACGCTCGCCGTGCAACAGGGTGACTCGACGTTGCGCTTCCCCGTCATGCAGGTCGACGAGTTGCGCCTCGTGCGGAAAGCCGAGCGGCGTCAGGCCGCCGAGCCCAACCGCTACGGCGGCGTGTTGGGCGGCGCGGATGACGAAGTGTACCGGCTGACCCTGTACGATCTCGCCGAGCGGCGGCAGATCGTCGCTCAGATCTTCAAGGACCATACGCCCGCCCCGTCGCCGTAGCGTCCCGGTGAGCTCCGCTCGACGCATCCTTCTCGCCGACGCCGACGCGTTCTACGTGGCGGTGGCGCGCCTGGCGGATCCGGAGCGCGCGGGCAAGGCCAGGTTCCTCATCGTGGGCGGCTCTCCCGAGCAGCGCGGCGTCGTCACCTCCGCGTCGTACGAAGCCCGCGCCTTCGGCGTGCACTCCGCGATGCCGATGGTGCAGGCGGTGCGGTTGTGTCCCGAGGCGACGGTCGTGCCGGTGCCGTGGGAAGCCTGCGCGCAGAAGAGCCGGGACATCGGCGCGGCGCTACGGCGCTTCACTCCCGTCGTGGAACAGGCCTCGAGCGACGAGTTCTATCTCGATCTCTCCGGCACCGAGGAGCTGTACGATCGAGAACCGCTGGCCGCGACGGCCCGGCGGATGCGCGACACGGTGATCGCGGCGACCTCGCTCTCGCTGTCGATCGGGGGTGGGACATCGAAGTTCGTGGCGAAGCTCGCCGCTGGCCTCGCGAAGCCGCGCCCCGGCGGGGCGGCCGACGGCGTCCACATCGTGGCTCCCGGTGCGGAGACCGACTTCATGCTGCAATTCGCGTTGGCGGACATCCCGCTCATCGGGCCCAAGTTCCAGCAGCGCCTGGCGCGTTTCGGCCTCCGCACGGTACGCGACGTGGTCCGGCACGAGCGGGAGACGCTGGTGGGTTGGCTGGGGGAGCGCGAGGGCACATGGCTGCACGAGCGCGCGCGCGGCATCGATCGCGCGCCGGTGGAGACGAATCGCGAGGCCAAGTCGGTGAGCCGCGATGAGACGTTCGCCACGGATCTGGATGACGACGCGGCGCTCGCCGCCAGGCTGCTCAGCCTGGCCGACCGGGCCAGCGCCGACGTGCGTGAGTCGGGGCTCGTTGCCCGCACGGTCACGGTGAAGCTGCGCGATGCCGACTTCACGACACGACAGGCGAGCCGCACGCTCGCCGATGCGGTCCAGTCGGACAGAGCGGTGTATGCCGTCGCGCGGGAGCTGTTGACGCGGCTGCGCGCCGCCCGGCGCGTCCCCGCGCGGTTGCTCGGGGTCGCCCTGTCCCAGCTTGTCCGAGCGGGCGGTGAGGGTCAGCTGTCGCTGCTCGAGGCTCCCGGTCACACGCTCGAGACGGAGCGCGACCGGGTCATCTCCCGCATGATCGACGAGGTGCGTGAGAAGTTCGGCCCGGACGCACTCGGGCGCGGAGCCGCCCGCTAGCTACATTGCGCCCAGCGCGGCCGCGGCCTTGTTCACGGCGGCCGCTTTCACCCACAGAATGGCGCCATACCGGCCCATCCCGGCGCATACTCCTGTCACGGCCGTCACGTTGATTTTCGCCGAGCCCAGCCGCGCCAGGATCCCGGCGAGCGCGCCCATCCGGTCTTCGCCGTCGATCAGGAACGCCGTCTTCGGCTTCGACAGCTTGACCTTTGCGCCCTTCGCGGCGGCCGTGAAGACGCCAGCGTCCGACGGAACGAAGTCGACCTGCGCCTTGCGCGCGCTCGGGAAGGCGTGGAAAGCGAGCAGGTTCACGCCGGCACTCCTCAGGGTCTCGAGGAGACGGGCGCCCTCGCCGGGCTTGTCGGATATGGTTGTGTAATAGTAGCTCACCCTGCGGATCGTGTCGGCCATGGCGGTCTCCCGGAGGTGGGTGTGTCGCTTGACAATGGACCGCCGTCCGCGTCGCCGCCAGAGTGCCGCGCTATCTCACGTAAAACGCCGTCCGCTCGAGGCGTCCCGAGCGCTCGAACCACACGCTGACCGCCCCGGCTCCGGCCGTCGCGGCGAACGCGCGGCGCAGATCATCGGCACTCGACACCCGGACCCGGTTGATCTGGAGAATCACGTCTCCCGATTGGAGGCCTGTGGCCTCCTGCATTTCATCCGGCAGATCATAGATCAGCGCACCGTGGTCGCTCTGAATGTTTCGCTCCGCCCGCACCGCCGGAGTGACCGTCACCACCTTCATGCCCCCCAGGACGGCCACTTTTTCGGCGAGCGTCGTCGGAAAATCGGTGACCGCAAGCCGGGCGCTCTTGCTCTCGCCCCCGTGCCGAAAGCTCACCGTGAGTGTGTCGCCCGGCCCCGTGTCGAGCATGACCGCTTCCCAGTCGAGGAAGGTGCGCAGTCGCCGTCCGCGGGCGCTCACCAGCACATCGCCCACCACGACGCCCGCCCGGCCTGCCGGTCCGCCCGCGGCCACCTGGGTCACCCGTAGGCCGCCCACCCGCTTCCACCCCCGCAGGTCCTCGGCGCCCGCGACGTCGAGCCCCACCCACGCACGCCGTACCTTTCCGAAGCGCCGGAGTTCGTCCGCCACTCGCAGGGCCCGCTCGATCGGGATCGCAAATCCGATCCCCACCGATCCGCCTGAGCTCGTGAAGATCGAGCTGTTCACGCCGACCACCTCGCCCAGGGCGTTGGCGAGCGGCCCGCCCGAGTTGCCGGGGTTGATGGGCGCGTCGGTTTGGATCATGCCGACGTAGATCCCGGACTGGCCCTGGGAGGGAAGCAGGTTCCGGCCGACGGCGCTCACCACCCCCGCCGTGACGGTCGGCTCCGCGTTGCCGAGCAGGTAGGCGAACGGGTTCCCGACCGCGACGACCCACTCCCCGATCAGCAGGTCGGAACTGTTGCCGATCGGTGCGGTGGGGAGACCGCTCCCCTCCACTTTGAGCACGGCGATGTCCGTGAGCGGGTCCTCGCCCAGGATCTTCGCCGGCAAGTCCCGCCCGTCGCGCGTCGTGACCACGATCTGCTCGGCCCCCTGGGTGACGTGCTGGTTGGTGATGACCACTCCGTCCGGCGAGACGATGAAGCCGGACCCATAGCCCTCCACCACCTGTTCCGAGCCGCGAGGCATGAAAAACAGGTCGAACGGGTCCTGAGGCAACTGTCGCTCGCGCCGCAGCACGTTGACGCTCACGACCGCCGGGGCGAGGCGCGCGGCGGCGGTCACGATGGCCGTCCGCCGGGACTTGCCGGGGTCGGATCGATCCTGGGCGGTGAGGTGTGGCGTCACCGCCACAGCCGCGACTGAGGCCCCGAAGAGCAGGGAGCATGTGCGCACGGGGAAAACTTACACGCTTGACGCGCGTTGAGCCCGCCGGTAAATCAGCCCGCAACGGCCCAACGCGCGCTGCCGCGTTTTCGTATCCCTCGAGGAACCCACCTGAGGAGCTCGTCCGATGCGCCGCATGGCTCTCCGTCAAGCCAGTGTCTGCAGTCTGCTCCTGTCGTTCGTGCTCGCCCCGTCGGCTTCGGCGCAGGGTCGGGGCCGGGTGAAACAAAAGCAGCCGACGGAGGTGTCCCCGGTCGGCGGTGCGGATTCTCTCAACAACCTCAAGTTCCGAAACCTCGGCCCCTCGGTGGCCGGTGGTCGTGTGGCCGCCGTGGTCGGCGTGCCGGGAGATCGCAACCTGTACTACGTCGGTCCTGCGGCGGGCGGCGTATGGAAGACGATCGACGGGGGCGATTCGTGGGAAGCGGTCTTCAAGGACCAGCCGACGGCGTCGATCGGCGCCATCGCGCTCGCACCTTCGAACCCGAACGTCGTCTGGGTGGGCACCGGGGAAGGGAACCCGCGCAATGACGTAGTGGACGGTGGCGGCGTGTTCATGTCGCCCGACGCGGGCAAGAGCTGGCAGCTCATGGGGCTGCGTGACGTGGGACAGATCACGCGGATCGTCATCGATCCCACCAACGCCGACATCGTATTCGTGGCCGTGTTGGGCCATGTGTGGGGCCCCAACCCCGAGCGCGGCGTGTTCCGCACCGGGGACGGCGGCAAGACCTGGCAGAAGGTGCTGTTCGTGAACGACACGACGGGCGCCACCGACTTGATCATGGTGCCGGGCAATCCCCGGATGCTGTTCGCGGGCATGTGGCAGTTCGTGCGCTATCCGTGGGAGCTCGTGTCCGGCGGAGCGGGGAGCGGCATCTATCGGTCCAAGGACGGCGGCCTCACGTGGGAGCGCCTGCGCGAGGGTCTCCCCCCCAGCCCGCTCGGCCGCATCGCTCTCGCCGCCGGTCCCTCGAATCCGAGCCACGTGTACGCGCTGGTCGAGACCAAGCAGGGGATGCTGTGGGATTCGAAGGACCAGGGCGACCACTGGACCAAGGTGTCGGATTTCCACGGGCTCTCCGCCCGGCCGTTCTACTTTTCGCTGTTGCACGTGTCGCCCGTGGACGACCGGAAAGTGTTCTTCTCGTCGTACCTGCTGCTTCGCTCGGACGACGGAGGCAAGACGACGACGCCGATCGACCGCGGCGTGCATGTGGACCATCATGCGTTGTGGATCGACCCGCAAAACCCCGACCGCATGATTCAGGGGAACGACGGTGGCGTATACGTTACCGAGACCGGTGCCAAGACCTGGCGCTTCCTGAACAATCTGCCGATCGGGCAGTTCTACATGGTGGCGGCCGACAATAACAACCCGTACATGCTGTGCGGCGGTCTCCAGGACAACAACGCGTGGTGCGGGCCGTCGAGTGGCGTCGCGGGAGGCGGGGGCGGTGGGGGAGGTGGGGGAGCCGGCGCCGGCGGCCTGAACGGCTCCGAGTGGTTCACGGTCACGGGCGGCGACGGCGAGTACGCCGTGCCGGCACCGAGCGACTCGTCCATTCTTTACGTGGATTCCCAGAACGGCAATATCACCCGCGTCGATCTCAAGACGGGGGTGACCCGCTCCATCCGGCCGTACCTCTCCGGCGTGACCGAGATGAAGCCGGCGAACCTGAAGTACCGCTTCAATTGGACATCGCCCATCGCCGTGGCGCCGCGCGACGCGAATACGGTTTACGTGGGTGCCAACGTGGTGTTCAAAACGACGGACGGCGGCGATCACTGGACGGCGATCAGCCCCGACCTCACCCGCAACGACAAGTCGAAGCAGGTGACGAGCGGCGGTCCCATCAACTACGATATCTCGGGCGCCGAGACCTACAATACGATCCTCACCGTCAACCTGGCACCGACCGATTCCAACGTGATCTGGGTCGGGACGGACGACGGGCTCGTGCAGGTGACGCGGGACGGCGGTAAGACATGGAGCAACGTATCCGGCCACTTCCCCGGGCCGGCGAAGGACCTCGAAGGGCGGGTGTACCAGATCGGGGTCTCGCCGTTCGACGCGGGTGCGGCCTACATCGCGATCGACCGCCATCAGCTGGACGATCGGCGGTCGTACGTGTACAAGACCGGGGATTACGGCAAGACATGGGTCGACATCGGCAGGGGGCTCCCGCCCGACGTCCCAGCCCGCGTGGTGCGCGAGAATCCGAATGTGCGGGGGTTCCTCGTCCTCGGCACTGACGCCGCGCTGTGGTACTCGCGGGACGGCGGCGCGAGCTGGAAACAGCTCAAGGCGGACTTCCCCACCGTGCCGGTCTACGACGTGCAGTTCGTCGGACGCTCGCATGACCTGGTGATCGCGACCCACGGGCGCGGGCTGTTCGTCCTCGACAACATCACCCCGCTGGAGGAGCTCACGCCCGAAGTCGTCGCGTCCGACTTCCACGTGTTCTCGACCCTGCCGGCCCAGATCCGCGTGCGCCCGCGGCGCCCGGGCGTGGCCCCGACGCGCTTCACCACACCGAACGCGCCGGCCGGCGCAGTGATCGATTATTACTTGAGGGCGGCCCTCGACACCGGTGCTGCCACGCCCGGCCAAGGGGAGCCGGGGCGCGGCGAGCGCTCGCGCCGCGGACGGGTGCTGTTGACCGTCACCGACAGCCGCGGCGACACGGTGGTCGTCGATTCGGGCGGACCGGGGAAGCAAGGCGTGAATCGCTATGTCTGGAATCTGCGGCACGCCGGGCCGACCCGGCTCGCGTTCGAGCGTCCCACCGGAGCCGAAGAAGAGGAGAATCCGTTCCGGAACGTCGGCGGCCCGCGGGCGGTCCCCGGGACCTACACCGTCACGGTCGCGGCCGGGGGTCGCACGGCGACCAAGACGGTCACCGTCGAGCCCGATCCGATCCTGGGCGGCGATCCTGCCCGGTTCGCGGCGCAGCTCCGCGCAGGGCTCGAGTGGCGCAACGCCACGTCCGCCCTGAACGAGATGCTGAATCGGATTACAAGCCTCGAAACGCAGCTCAAGAATACGCAGCAGGCGCTGCGGGACAACGCAGCGGGTGACACGGCGGCGGCCGCACCGGTCACCCGCCAGGGTCGGGAGCTGGGCCGGAAGCTCAAGGAGGTGAAGGACAGCCTGTACAATTCCGACGTGCAGCGCGACGCCGGGCAGGACGACATCCACTATCTCAACCGCTTCCAGGAGCGGCTGCAGGGGCTCGGCTTCGGCCTCGCCCTGGCCTACGCCCAGCCGCCCAATGAGGTCGTCGCGGCGCGGCTGAAGGAGCTGCGTGCCGCCCTGGCCGACTACATCGCGAAGTTCAACGAGCTGGTCCGGACCGATGTCGCCGGGTTCAACAAGACGGCGCAGGAGCATGGCGCCCCGGTGCTCGTCGCGGGTGCGCCAGTGGAGGTGAAAGCCGTGGCCGTGCGGTGACGCGCATGTTCGCAGGACACCTGTAGAAAGGAGAGATCCCCATGGCTGCTCGTCGTATGCTAAAGACGCCTCTTGCCTTGTTCGGTGCGCTGTCACTCGCTTGCGCCGGGGAGCGCAGCGTCGCACCGCCCCTCCCGCCGTCGTTCTCGCTCCAGCACGCCACGTCGTTCTATGAACAACACAACCTGGTGTCCGACGGGGCCGTGTCGGCGGACCTGGTCGATGCGGCCCTCGTCAACGCGTGGGGACTGGTTGCCAGCGCGACCTCGCCTTTTTGGGTCGCCGACAACGGAACCGGCCTCTCCACACTTTACAACGGCAACACCGGCGGCAAGATCAGCCTGACAGTCACCGTTCCTGGTGCCCCCACCGGCATCGTGTTCAGCGGTGGCGCTGACTTCGTCGTGACGAGCGGCACAAGGTCGGGCCCCGCGCGCTTCATTTTCGCCAGCGAGGACGGCACTATTTCGGGCTGGAATCCGGCGGTGGCGGCCACGCAGGCGATTGTCGGCGTCGACCACTCGGCCGGGGGTGCCGTCTATAAAGGCCTGGCCATTGCGAGCACCGCATCCGGCGTCCGTCTCTACGCCACGAACTTCCACGCGGGCACCGTGGACGTGTTCGACGCCGGGTTCCATCCGGTGTCGGGCGGGTTCACCGATGCCCATCTTCCGCCGGGCTACGGGCCCTTCGGAATCCAGCAGCTGGAGGGTACGATCTACGTCACATACGCACTCCAGGACGCGGACAAGCACGACGACGTCGCCGGCGAGGGTCATGGGTTCGTGAACGCCTTCGACACGGGCGGCCACCTGCTCCGTCGCGTGGCTTCCCGCGGGCGGCTCGACTCGCCGTGGGGGCTCGCGCTCGCGCCTGCCGATTTCGGGGACGTGAGCGACGACCTGCTCGTGGGGAACTTCGGCGACGGCCATATCAACGCGTTCGACCTTCATCGCCGCCACGGCAAGGTGAGACCGCAGGTTCAGCTCGAAGCCGCCGACGGCCGGCCGATCGTGATCGACGGCCTGTGGGCACTCGCCTTCGGTAACGGAGCGACCGCCGGCCCGACGAACGTTCTCTTTTTCACGGCCGGTCCGTTCGGTGAGGCGCACGGCCTGTTCGGCAAGCTCGTGGTGTCAGCGACCGGCCAATCGAGAGGGGAGTAGTGAAAGGCGTTTCGCGCCAAGCCACGCGGCCGTCACGAGCAAGCCGAGCGGGATCACGATGCCGAGCCCGCGGATGCAGGCCGCCACCAGGGCGACGAAGTTCCGCCACGCCTGCTTGAACGCTTCTCCGATCACGCTCGAGCCTGCCCGGCCCACGACGGGCACCGGCTCGTGCACGTAGACGGTCAACGTGCTCAGCACGGCGTGGGCCCGGAGGTAGCGCAGCCGGCCCTCGTACCGCTCGATCTCCTCTCGCACGCGTGCCAGCTCGTGCTCGACGTCGAGCACGTCCTTGAGCTTTCCCGTCCGCGTGGCCAGCAGGTCGATGAGACGGGTCTCGAGTCGTCGCGCATTGGTCATGCGGGCCGTGACGTCGGTGAACTCTTCGCCCACGTCCTCGGCGTTGACGTTCACGGACTCGAGCTTCCCAAGTGCCGAGAGCCCTCCGAGTCCGTCGTCGAACCGGTCGGCGGGGATCTTCACCTCGAGGGTCGCCGCCCGGAGCTGGCCGCGACCCGTCTGCATGGTCGTGTTCGCGACGTAGCCACCGACGCGACCGGCTAGGAGGCGCACCTGGGCCACGGCCCGCTCGAGCGAGTCCACTTCGATGCTCGTTTGGCCGGTGCGGATCACCAGATTCGCGGCCACGCCCCCCGTCGGAAGCAGCGCCGTCCCGTCCGAGACCGCTGCAACTCGCGCCCGCGTCTGGTGCTCCTCCACCGCGCTGGCTGGAATTGCGAACCCGGCCCGCTCGGCCTGAGTGACGGCGAGCGAGTCTGCGACGGGCTGTTGCCGCGCGAGCGGCGAGCTGCAGGCGGCCGCGGTAGCAAGTGCCGCAGCGAGGATGGGTCTCCGCATGGGGATCTCTCCGAAGGGGTAGGTCCCTGAGAGACGTACATGACGCCTTGGCATGCACACCGGCGTAACCCACCGCCGGCGCGGTCCGTAGGGGCCTCCGTGACCCTTCCGCCCCTCGACTCCAGCGCGCTGCGCGAGTGGGAGCGCGTCGCCGCCGCGCCGGTGACGGCCGGTCCCCCCATGCGGCACGGTGCGACCTGGCCCGTTAAGGGCGTCCGCCTTGCGGCGAGAGCACTTGTGGTGGCGTTCCTGCCGTTCCTGGTGCTCGTGAAGGTGGCCGTGTTCTTCTACTCACACCAAGGCTATTCCACCGTGCTCGCGCTCGCGAGCGGCACCGCGTGCACCGCGGCGCTCGTCACTGCTTACGCAGCGTGGCTGTGGCACCGCTTCACAGGTCGCGTCCGTCTCGCGCTCGTCGCCCGGCGCTTCGCGCTCCCGCTCGTGGTCGCGTACTGCGGCTACGCCCTGATCTACCTGTCGAGCGCCAACGTCAAGTCGGACAGGGTGCGAGCCTACTACGCGTCGCTCCACCCACTGCTCCGCATCGCGCTTTCGACGCTGATCCTGGCCGACCGGGAACTGGTGATCACCGATCTCGCCCGCGGGCCGGAGGCGTACACCGCAATGGGGCTCGCCCCGAACGACGGGTCGCTGCATTACGTGCAACGCGACGGCTACGCGCACGCCGCGGACCTTCGGACCGCCGGCCGGGGCGAGCTCAAGAACCGGCTGGTGCAGGTGTACTTCTGGAGCATGGGGTTCGCGACGCTGCGGCACGTGGGCACCGGCGACCACCTGCACGTCGAGCTCCCCGTGAGATAGCTTGTCCCCATGCCGTTCACCCGCGACGACCTCCGCGAGTCGGTGGAGCGCGCCGGCGATGAGCATTGGGACGCGCTCCGTCGACACCACGAGGACGCCTACCCCAACCCCAAGCCGACACCCGGCGACGTGTGCAAGGGAGAAGCCGAGCGGTTGAACCAGCTGGGGCTGGGCGACGCCAAGGACTTTGAGCTGCTCGAGACGCGGGTGGAGCGGGTGGGAGACGAGGTCCGCCTCACGCACGTGCTCAAGTACAAGCCGCTCGGCGTGCGGCTGCTCACGGAGCCGTTCCAGGACTACAAGTAGGCCTCTACTTCTCGAACATCAGCTCCTTGGCGCGCTGGGTGGCCTTCACCACGGCCTTGATCAAGGTGACCCGCAGCTTGCCCTCTTCGAGCTCGAGAATCCCATCGATGGTGCAGCCCGCCGGCGTCGTCACGGTATCCTTGAGCAGGGCGGGGTGATCGCCGGTGTCGAGCTGCACCTTTGCGGCGCCGAGCAGCGTCTGCGCGGAGAGGAGGGTGGCGATGTCGCGCGGCAGGCCGACCTTCACGCCCGCTTCCGCGAGCGACTCGAGGATGATGTAGACAAACGCCGGACCGCTCGCCGAGAGGCCGGTCACGGCGTCCATGTGCTTCTCATCCACCACCACCGTCCGGCCCACAGTGTCGAACAATTGCCGGGCGGTGTCGAGATGCGCATCCGTCGCATGCTTCCCTCTGCAGATACCCGTCATGCCCGCGCCGACTCGGCTCGGGGTGTTGGGCATGGCGCGGATCACCGGGGTCGGAGTCGCGAGCAGGTCTTCGATGTAGCCTGTCGGGACGGAGGCGGCGACCGAGATCACGAGCTGCGTCGGCGTCAGGTCCGCGCGGATCTCCTCGAGCAGCTCTCGCACGTTCTGCGGCTTGACGGCGATGATGACCACGTCCGCCCCGCGCACCGCTGCTCGATTGTCGGTGCCCACGGGAACGGCGCGCTCCTTTCCCAGCGCCTGCGCCCGCTCCGCGTGCCGCACGGTGGCGACGGCGTTCGCCGGGGGGAGACCCGCCTTGAGCAACCCCTGCAACAGGATGTTCCCGATCTTTCCGAGCCCCAGTACCGCCACACGCTGTTGCTTCATCGCAGGTACTCCTCGAGCAGGATCGCGGCGTCGGTTTTTTCGTCGCGATACTTCACGATCACCGGCGCGTATAGGGAAATTCCCCACCGCGCGGCCGCCGCCCCGGGCGCGCCGCGCGCGCCGGGCACCACGACCGCGCCGGCCGGGATCTCGAGCGGCCGGTCCCCGTCGCGGCGGTACACCTGATCGCGCACGAGGTCGTAGACCGGCGTCGATCCCGTCAGGACGGTTCCGGGCGCGAGGACGGCGCGCTCGCGCACGATCGTCCCCTCGTAGACTCCACACCCGCCGCCCACCAGCGTCTCGTCCTCGATGATCACCGGCAGCGCCGCGACGGGCTCGAGCACGCCGCCGATCTGGGCCGCGGCCGAGAGGTGCACCCGTTTGCCGATCTGGGCGCACGAGCCGACGAGCGCGTGGCTGTCGATCATGGTGCCCTCGTCCACATACGCCCCCACATTCACGTACATCGGCGGCATGCAGACGACGCCCGGGGCCACGTAGGCGCCGTCGCGGATGCTCGATCCCCCGGGGACGATGCGCACGCCGTCCGCCAGCGTGGTGGGCCGCACCGGGTACGTGTCCTTGTCGAAGAACTTGAGGGTCGGGTGCGCCGACATGTCGGTGAGGACGCCGATGCGGAACCCGACGAGGATCCCTTGCTTGACCCACGCGTTGACGCACCACGTGCCGTCCCGCCCACGATCGGCGGCACGGATCTCCCCTCGCGTGAGCGCGGCCCGGAACTCGGCGAACAGCGCGCGCTCGGGCGGGCCGTAGTGCTCGCCCTTTTGGGACGCGAGCGCCTCGATGCGTTCACGCAGCGACATGCGCGGCACCCGGCGCCAGTCCCAGCGCTCCCAGCACCACGCGCAAGCGGGCCCGGGTCTGCTCCTGCACGGGGACGAGCGGGAGCCGGAATCGCTCTTCCAGGAGTCCCATCAGCGCGAGCGCGGCCTTGACGGGTCCGGGGTTCGATTCGATGAAGTTGGCTTCCATCAATGGGAGCATGCGGTAGTGAAGCTCGCGGGCCGAGACCCATTCGCCGGAGAGCGCGCTTTCCGTGAGCTGCACCATCAGATCGGGCGCTTCGTTCGACACGACGGACACGATCCCATCGGCGCCCAGCGCGATCAGCGGCAGCGTTAGGGAATCGTCCCCCGAGAGCACACGAAATCCCGGCGGCCGGTCACGCAGGATGGCCATGATCTGGGCGAGGTCGCCAGAAGCTTCCTTCACCGCGACGATGTTGGCCGTCTCGCGCGCCAGGGCCAGGGCCGTCGGCGCGGCGATGTTCGACGCCGTGCGGCCGGGAACGTTGTAGAGCACCACCGGAACGTCCCTCATGGCTTCGGCGACGGCCCGGAAGTGCGCCTGGAGCCCGGCTTGGGTGGGTTTGTTGTAGTACGGGGCCACGACGAGTAGCGCGTCGGCGCCGGCGGCGCCAGCGGCGCGGGCCCGCTCGATGGTGGCGGCCGTGGCGTTGCTGCCCACGCCGGCGAGCACCTTGGCGCGGCCACGGGCTGTCTCGACGGTCAGCGCGATGACGCGCTCGTGCTCGGCGGGGGAGAGCGTCGCGGCTTCTCCCGTGGTTCCGCAGGGGACGAGCAGTCGGACCCCACCCGAGATCTGCCGCTCGACCAGCGCGCGAAACCGCGCCTCGTGCACCTCGCCGGCGGCGTTGAACGGGGTGACGAGGGCCGTGCCACAACCGCGCAGCCATTCCAGTCGTTGGCTCATCGGACCTTCCTTTCCTTCTCCGGCTCGAGCGCCAGGATGTCGTCCAGCACGTCGGCAAAGGGAAATACACCCTGCCGCCCCACGATCCAGCGTGCGGCCAGCAGCGCGCCGGCGGCGCAGCCCGCGCGGGACCGGGCGGTGTGAACCAACAGGATCTGATCGGCGGCGGAGTCGAACGCGACGCGATGCGTTCCCGGGATGTGACCGGCGCGCGTGCTCGCGATCGGCACCCTCGGGCCTTCCTCCCCCCGTCCGAGTCCGCGGGACAGGATGGCCTGGAGCGCCAGCGCCGTGCCCGAGGGCGCGTCGCGCTTGCGGGCGTGGTGTGCCTCTTCGATGAACGGATCGTATCCAGCCACGCCGCGGAACAGCTCCGCAGCTCGCGAGGCGATGCGGTAGAACAGGTTCACCCCGATTGAGAAGTTGGCCCCGTACACGAGTGCGCCGCCGCCTCCTTCCACGATCGTTCGGACTCGAGCCTCGTCACCCTGCCAGGCGGTCGTGCCTTCGACCAACGGGACCCCCACGGCAGCGGCGGCTTCCACGTGGGCCGGCACGGCACCGGGCACGGAGAAGTCGATCGCCACCGCGTGGCCGGGCAGGAGTCGCAGGGCGTCGCCGACGTTGGCAGACGTGAAAATGACGCCAATCTCGTGGCCCGCGGCGCGGGCGCTCTCCTCGAGCACTCGTCCCATCGTCCCGTGACCGAACAGGGCGATCTTCACGCTTCGGCCTTCCGCACTGCGAGCGCGTGCACCAGACGTACGTAGCTGTCGACGCCCGCGGCGAGCTCACTCTCGGAGATCCGCTCGTGTGCGCTGTGCGCGTCCAGGATCGACCCCGGCCCGAGCAGCAGGGGCGTACCCCAGTTCGTGAGGTGAGGAATATCCGTGGTGAAACGGACGACGCAGCTCTCGAACCCGGGGACCGTCGCAAGCCGCAACGGAGGCACCGCGGTGAGGTAGTCGATCCGGGCCCGGTCCCGGACCGCGCGCTCGAGCAGGGTTTGCACCGGCGCGACCTCGGTCACGAGCCGGATTTGCAGGTCGGCGCGGGCCTCCGCGGCGACGACGTTCGGCCGCGTTCCGCCGGCGATGACACCGATGTTGACCGTCGTTTCCCCGAACATTGGGTCGTTCGGCCAAGTAGCGTGACGCACGTCCACCAGCACGTCCAGGAGTGCATCGATCGCCGAGCGCCCGTGCTCGGGATAGGCCGAGTGCGCGGGGACCCCGGCGGTGCACAACGTGAGGCGCAGCGATCCTTTGCAGCCGGTTGCGAGCCGGTTATCGGTCGGCTCGCCGTCGATGAGCCAGCGGCATTCCCCCGCCAGGGGGTGCGCATTCGCTGCTCGCGCGCCCACGCTTCCCATTTCCTCATCCACGACGAACAGCAGCCCAATCCCGTCCACCCCCTCGGCGCGGAGCCGCTCAGCGGCCACGATCTGCGCCGCCACGATCCCCTTGGCGTCGCAGGCGCCGCGGCCGTACAGGACCCCATCCGCGATTCGCGCAGGCGTATGCGGCGGTACGGTGTCGAGGTGGGTGGAGAACACGATCCGCGGTGGCCGATCCGTCGTGGCAAGCACATTGGGTCGCCCCGGCGCGGCGTCGAACAACTCCACGTGGTACCCCAGGTCCGTGAGGTACGATGCCACGAAGCGTGCGACCTGAGCCTCTTCGCCAGACACCGAGGGGACATCTACCAGATCACAGGCCAGCGAGACGAGGTCGGTCACGGAGCCCCCGTGGCGGCGGCCGCGTCCAGGTCCGCCGGCTCACGCTCGAAGAGCGCGTCGTGCAGCCGGAGGACCGCTTCCTGCACTCGGTCCTCGTCCACGACAAAGGTGAGGTTGACGCGGGAGGCGCCCTGGGAAATGAGCGAGACGTTGATGTCCGAGATGGTCGCGAATACGCGGGCGGCAATCCCGGGGGTGGTTCGCAGGCCTTCGCCCACCACACAGACGATGGCCCGGCCCGACTCGACCGCCACGGTGCCCAGCGGCTCCAGCTCGGCGACGATGTCGGGGAGCGACCGCGCGTCGTCCACGGTGAGCGACACGCTCACCTCCGACGTGGTGACCACGTCCACGACCGTCTGGTGCCGCTCGAATACCTCGAACAGCCCGCGCAAGAAGCCGTAGGCGCCGAGCATACGGGTGGAGCCGATCTGCAGCACCGTGATGCCGGACTTGTGCGCGATCGCCTTCACGGTCCCGGCCCGTAACTCCCCTCGAGCCGTCACCATGGTCCCCGGGTGCGCCGGCGCATTCGAGTTGCAGATCCGCACGGGGATGTCGCGCTCCATCGCCGGCTGGATCGTCTTGGGGTGCAGGACCTTGGCGCCGAAATAGGCGAGCTCGGCGGCCTCGGCGTAGGACAGGCTCGGGATTGTCCCGGCGCCCGGCACGACGCGGGGGTCGGCGGTCAGCACTCCGCTCACGTCGGTCCAGATCTGAATTTCCCGAGCCCCGAGGGCCGCGCCCACCAAGGCCGCACTGTAGTCCGAGCCACCCCGGCCGAGCGTGGTCGTCACGCCTTCGAGAGTCGCTCCGATGTAGCCCCCCAGTACCGGGACCAGGCGGCGGTCGAGCAGGGGGGCGAGCTCGGCCCGGGTCCGCTGCTCCGTGTCTGGAAGGATGGGAGTGGCCCGGCCATGTGTCCCGTCGGTGATGAGGCAGTGGCGCGCGTCCACGTAACGCGCCGGTACGTCGGTGGCCAGAAGCACGGCGGTCAGGAGGGCCGCTGAAAGGCGCTCGCCGTAGGCGGCGAGCTCGTCGCGTAGCGCCGGCCGGCGCTCCGGCTCCGCGGCAACCCTTTGGAGCAGGTCTGCGATCTCCGCGCGCGTGCGCTCGAGCACGGTGCGGATTCCCCGGGCGTTTTCCGGACGGGCCAACCGCCCGGCGATCTCGGCATGCCGCTCGAGCAGGGCATCGAGCTGCAGCCGGATGCGCTCCGCGTCCCCGCTCGCCGCCGCGTCGGCGGCCGCGAGCAACGCATCGGTCACGCCGGCAAGCGCCGATACGACCACGATAGGGCGGGTGCTGCGATGCGCGCGCTGGACCACGCCAGCTACCCGCTGTAACGCTCCGGCGTCCGCCACGGATGTGCCGCCGAACTTGAGGACCGTCGACTCACTCACAGACTCACCTCTGGAAACCTCTTCCGCGTCGGGCAAACGCCGCGCCGCGCTCTACGATTGACGCAATCGATTGTGGGGAAACTGACCGACGAACGACTATCGCGGCGAGATACACGCCCGCTTTCGGCCGGCCGGCTGGGGCCGGCCGCCGTGCAGGCGGGGGGGACAGACTCCGGAAGGCAGGTTCGTGTGAAGGAGCATGCTCGAGCGCGAAAGCTGCCCGCGGGCCGCGGGCGCTGTCAAGCGGAACGGGACGTCGCGACCGGGAGCCTAACGGTAATCCTGGTGTATGCGAAAATATGCAGACTGTGCACGATTCTTGCGACATCATGCCGCACTACCCGAATGGGTAGTAGCGCACTGTAAGCTAATTTGTGCAGTTTTTGCACGAATGTTGTAGCATCAGTGCATCGTGTGAACCCTCACTGGGAGATCGTATGAGACGCTCGGTCGGTATTGCCTTCCTGCTGACTCTGGCGTGGCCGCTGGTTCTAGCCGGGCAGGGAGTGGCAGCGACGGACTCGCTCGCCAAGGCCGCGAGCGCCGCCTCCGCGGCGAACACGGTGGCGATCAACTTCGTGTGGACGCTGGTGGCCGGGTTTCTCGTGATGTTCATGCAGGCGGGTTTCGCAATGGTCGAGACCGGGTTTACACGTGCCAAGAACGCCGCGCACACGATCACCATGAACTTCATGGTCTACGGCATCGCGATGATCGCTTACTGGGCGATCGGTTTCGCGCTCCAGGCAGGGGGGGTGGGAGCGCTCGGTACGCTCGGCGGCTACGACAAGCTGGCGAACGAGGTCTCCCTCACGATCGCGGGCAAGGAATGGGGCCTGTTCGGGGGGACGGGGTTCTTTCTCACAGGGGTCGCCTACACCGCACCGGTGTTCGCGTACTTCCTGTTCCAGATGGTCTTCATGGACACCGCGGCCACGATCCCGACCGGCGCGTTGGCCGAGCGGTGGAAGTTCTCGGCGTTCGTGGTGTTCAGCGTCTTCGTGGGCGCGTTCATCTATCCGATCTACGCCAACTGGACCTGGGGCGGCGGGTGGCTGGCGATGCTGGGCAAGAACCTCGGGCTCGGGCACGGGCACGTGGATTTCGCCGGATCCTCGGTCGTGCACATGACGGGCGGCGTGATGGCCTTGGTCACGGCTGCGCTGCTGGGCCCCCGACGGGGGAAGTACAACGCCGACGGGAGCGTCAACGCGATCCCCGGCCACAACATCCCGATGGCGTTGATCGGAACGTTCATTCTCGCGTTCGGGTGGTTCGGCTTCAACGCCGGCTCGACGCTGGCGG
>WNGL01004072.1_pt1 | contig 17581 bp, 14 predicted proteins | sample 5400591 | NCBI WGS metagenome assembly WNGL01 (sample SAMN13153377, study PRJNA577476) | soil metagenome | isolation source: 80 cm soil or saprolite under Garry oak tree replicate 1 | place: USA:California | collected 2016-06-15 | reverse complement strand
CCAGAATTGATTATAGGCACCCACATCGCCTGGCTCCGGAGGACGATCGACGCGATTGCCCGCGGCCCGCGCCTCCAAATCCTTCACCTCTTTTTCCGTCAGGAATTCCTTTCCGGCAAGTTCGCGAGGCCGCTCAAAAGGTGTGATTGTAGGGTTCGTCCACACGCCCTGCAGGTCTGGTTGACCATCCGGAGTTTTCGACGGAGTCCAGGGTTTCGCTACCTGTGCGGCCAGAGGTGCCTCGATGAACGCGATCAGGACGGTGATTACGAGCAATCGGAGTTTCATATCATTCCTTCTCTAAACCACTCGCGACGATATGCGACACGATCTTGGAAGTCAAGAAAGCGGATGTTGGTGTACAATGCGCGGCTAGTTATGTTTTCTCTATCCCGGGAAGGAGGGAGCATGAAGCGTAATTTGTGCATTGGCTTGCTGTTTGTCGTAGTGCTGGCGTTGCTGTTGGCGGCGAGCAGCATATTGCAGAAGCGAGCTGCTGTCGAAGCTGCGGGTGTCCAGGCCCCGCGATTCGAAGTCGATCCTCTGTGGCCGAAGCCGTTGCCGAACCATTGGCTGTTGGGCCAAACCATTGGAGTGTCGGTCGACGACAAAGACCACATCTGGATCATCCATCGCGCGGGGTCGCTCGAGCAGGGTGAGTTGCACGCAACGACCAATCCACCTATTGCGCAGTGTTGCGCGCCTGCGCCGCCTGTTCTGAACTACGACCAGGAGGGCAACCTGCTGGCGAGTTGGGGTGGACGCGGCGAGGGCTACGATTGGCCGGAATCCAATCACGGAATCACGATCGACTACAAGGGCAACGTCTGGATCGGCGGCAACGGCGTCGGCACACCGCCGGGAGCGCGCGGACGTGGCGCGCGTGGCGCGCGCGGGGAGCAAGTGCAGAACGAAGAGCAGGCCGGCGGTGCCATTGGATATACCAATGACACGATGATTCTCAAATTCACACAGGCCGGGAAGTTTCTCATGCAAATCGGCAAGCCCGGTCAGAGCAAAGGCAGCAACGACGTTGAGAATCTTCGAAGACCGGCGAAAATTTTCGTAGACAAGCAAACCAATGAGGTGTACGTGGCCGACGGCTACGGCAACCATCGCGTGATTGTGTACGACGCCGACACCGGGAAATACAAACGGCACTGGGGCGCATACGGCAACAAACCGGATGACACGAATCTGGGTCCTTACAATCCCGACGCGCCTCCCGCGCAACAGTTCCGCAACCCGGTTCACTGCGCCGAACTTTCCGTCGATCGCTTGCTCTATGTATGCGACCGCGCTAATGATCGCGTCCAGGTGTTCAAGCCCGATGGAACGTTCGTTAAGGAAGGGTTTGTAAACAAACGGACACTGGGTTCCGGCTCGGCTTGGGACATTGCGTTCTCGAGGGATGCGCAACAGAAGTACCTCTATCTGACCGACGGCGAGAATGATCGCGTGCACATTCTGGATCGCGACTCACTCCAGGTCTTGACCACGTTCGGTGAAGGCGGCCGCCAACCTGGGGAATTCTACGGAGTGCATAGCATCGCTACCGATTCCAAAGGCAATATCTACACCGGAGAAACCTATCGCGGACAGCGCGTGCAGCGTTTCGTATTTAAAGGACTCGGGCCCGTCACCAAGGAAGACCAAGGCGTGTTATGGCCTAAGAAATGACAAGTGACAATTGAACAGTGAACAATGAACATCAAATGCTTTGTCATTGTTCACTGTTCAATTGTCATTTGTCATCTGACTCCAAAATTCTTGCACCCCTAAATTGTCCGCCTGGTCGTTATAATGGGTGCCTATGACCAAGCGAATCGGTTTTTTGGTGTTCGTCCTTTGCCTCCTCGCCGTTAGCACTACTGCCCAAAGCAAACTTCTCCCCGGCATGCCCGCTCCATTGGATATGAGCGATATTTATTCGGCGGATCGTCCCGGTGCTCTGAACCCTGTCGTGAAGAATTTCCTTCAACGCGTGTACGTTCCCAATACCGAAAGCAACACCGTTTCGGTAATTGATCCCACGACGTACAAAGTGATCGAGACGTTTCAGGTGGGCCGGCAACCACAGCACGTCTCGCCGTCCTACGATATGACCAAACTGTGGATCCTCAACGACAAGGGCAACAGTTTGACGGCGATTGATCCGGCCACCGGTAAGATGGGCGAGACCGTTCCCGTCGATGACCCCTACAACATGTATTACACACCCGACGGCAAGTACGCGATCGTCGTCGCCGAACAGATGATGCGCCTCATGTTTCGAGAGCCCAAAACAATGGCGCTGAAAAATTCCGTTTGGTTCAACTGCAAAGGAATCGACCATATGGATTTCTCTGCGGATGGAACTTACCTGATCGCAAGCTGCGAGTTCGGGGACAAGATCATCAAGGTCGATGTGCAATCCCAAAAGCAGGTCGGAGCTCTGGAGCTTGGCCCGCACAATGGACCCCAGGATGTAAAACTTTCACCAGACGGGAAAGTTTTTTACGTCGCCGATATGCATGCCGATGGAGTTCACCTCATCGACGGAGATCAAATGAAGAAGATCGGTTTCATACGTACAGGTAATGGCGCACACGGCCTGTACGTGAGCCGGGATTCCAAAATGCTCTATGTAACGAATCGCAATGAAGGAAGTATTTCGCTCGTCGACTTCAAGACCCAAAGCGTCGTCAAGAAATGGCAGTTGCCCGGCGGCGGAAGCCCGGACATGGGCGGGGTCTCCGCCGATGGCAAAGTGCTCTGGCTTGCCGGCCGATACAACGCCGAGGTCTATGCCATCGATACCAATGACGGCCATCTCATCGCGAAAATTCCAGTCGGAAAGGGCCCTCACGGGCTTTGCGTGTATCCGCAGCCCGGAAGGTACTCCCTGGGACACACGGGGATCTTTAGATGAATGACAATTGAACATTGAACATTCAACATTTTTGCCGGAAATGTTCATTGTTCACTGTTCAATAGTCATTTGTCATTTCGAGAGCCGAATGAGATCCTCGTAACTCGTCAGTTGTCCGGAATTGAACGCTTTCACGACCTCCGCCATTGGCGACAGAAGTTGAATAAAGCGGCCCCGATTGAACTGGCGCGGCGGCAGCGCATCACCGAAGGCGAAGTGGGAGCTCCGGATGAACGTGCTGAGAGGATCCATCGGAAATGCAGCGACATTCGTCAGGAAATGCCGCCAATCATCGCCCTGTTGAAAGAGATACTGCTCCACGTTTGACGTGTAGAACGCTGTGACGATGGCTCCGTGATCCTTCAGATAACGTGCGACATTGCGCAGGGCCTTCGAACCTGCGAAATCACCGACCACAGGAATGATCAGATTTTTTCGTTCAAGGTCACGAACGGTCTGGAAGTTCTCTTCTGTGGCAAGATAGCTTCGGGCCTTCCCTTGTTGATCTGTCGCTGTCATGAGGTCCGCATACGTCGCTCCATATCCACCGAAAAACGATGCGGAATAGCCAAACACGCTGCCGGTATCAAAGAAAATCCGGTAGATGAAATCGATCGACTCCTGGTCGGCCGGAGTGAGTGGGAAACGATGCTCTTTCATCAGCCGGGCTTTGATCGCCTGTAGATTCTCCCGATACATGTCCGCATCGGCTGAAACAGCTCTGAAAGCCTGGAAGAGTTGCCGCGCCGTCGATTTTTCAGTCAGACCTGGCGGCGCTTTACGTGAGAACAACCGGGAGAGGAACTCAACCCGGTCGGACGACGTCTCAAAGACCGCTTTGTAGATCAGATGCTCGATCATGTTCTGCCGCCGGATATCGAAGATGAACGCCATCTTCGGTTGCGTCGCCGCAATATAGGTGAAGTTCTGCTCGGGCCCGACACCAAGATACACACCCCCCGGCTTGCGGTTCTCCTTGAGCCGTGGAATGACATATTGGAATTGCAATTCATTCGACATGTACTCGAATCGGAAGGAACCGCTCTGTTCGGAAAAATCGGAGATCATTTTCCAGTACGCGTCATCCGCAAGCTCACGCGGAAGAGTGTCGGCGGCTTTGTAAGACGGAACGGTGAGGAGAAATGCCGTTAGGCAAACGACGCATCCAAGGCCGGCGGATTTAGCAAGTCGGCGACAAACCATTACACAACCTCCGTTACGAAAAGTAAGCCACAAAGAGTCACATAAAGACACGAAAGTTTTACGCATTTTTGCCTTTTTGTGGCTCGCACGGCGGACACCCTCTCCGCCTTGCAATGAGCAATGAACATTGAACGATAAACAGTTTTCGAGGAAATGTTCAATGTTCACTGTTCAATGTTCATTTCTCATTGGAAGGTGGTAGACTACCCCCCGTTCAAAACGAAGGAGGCACAACCAATGAAACTTACCGCGATTCGATCCTTGGTTGCGATTCTGGCTGTGTTCGCCATCATGGCCGTGTGTGCGAATGCGCAGCAAGACTTCAGCAACGTTCAGGTCAAGACCAACAAGATCAGCAACAACTTCTACACGCTCGATGGTCAAGGCGGCACAATTGGCCTGCTGGTCGGCCCCGATGGCGTGTTCATGGTGGACGCCCAGTTCGCCCCTCTGCACGACAAGATTATGGCCGCCATCCGGCAGATCACCAAGTCGCCGATTAAATTCGTGGTCAACACGCACGTGCACGGCGACCACACCGGCGGCAATGAGCTTATGGGCAAAGAAGGCGCTACGATTCTCGCCCGCGGAACCTTGCGGAACCGGCTCATGCGGCCCGCACCGGGCGCGAACGGGCAAGCACCTCCGCCCACTCCCGAGCCGGGGTTGCCCGTAATCACCTATAGCGCGAATTCGCAACTCGCGTTCCACATGAATGGCGAGGACGTGCAGTTGATTCCTATTCCCAACGCACACACCGACGGCGACACCATGGTTCGCTTCGTGCAGAACGACGTGATCATGACCGGCGATTTCTTCCGCTCCGTCCAATATCCCAACATCGACCGGGGCAACGGGGGCGGTCTGAACGGGATGATCAATGGTTTGGGACAGATCATCGCGCGTTCTGGGCCGAACACGAAGATCATTCCGGGTCACGGACCCACGGTGGATCGGAACGCCGTCATAGCGCATCGCGACATGATGCTGGGGGTTCGGGATCGCATCTCGAAAATGATCAAGGATGGCAAGAGCGAGGCCGACATCGTCGCGGCGAAGCCCTGGGCTGATTTCGACTCCAAGGTTCCGCAGTCGGACGCCAAAGTCGGCAACACACAGGTGACCGTCGCACAGCGGTTCGCCACGCAGGTGTACGCCGAGCTCAGGCCCACCCGGTAACTCGGGCGCCGACCATCTAAGACGCGAAACCGTAAGACCGATAAAGGTATCAGGGGCGGGATTGCGGCTACGTGTGGCGCATAATGACGTGACACTCATTACGCGCCACACATTTATTCCGCATTTTAGCAAACCGACCATAGCCGAAATGAACCATCGGCCGCGGGAGCCGGTATGGTGACGCTTCCGACGTAGCACCGCAATTCAACGATCATCTAGACCACAGTTCTTTCGTTGCGAGGGCTGCGCCTTCAGAAAGCGCTTTCAGCTTCGCCCAAGCGATTTGCGGGTGTACGCGCATGCCCATTCCGCAGTCGGTGCCGGCGATGACATTCTCGCGGCCAACCAAGCCGGCATAAAGTACAATGCGATCGGCGACCAGTTCCGGATGCTCGACGACGTTGCTGGCGTGACTGACCACACCAGGGATCAGAATCTTTCCTTGCGGCAGCTTGTGCTGTTTCCAAAGCTTCCACTCATGCCCATGCCGGGGATTTGCGGCCTCGACCGAATACGCTCCGGCTTTCACCTTCAGCATCAGGTCGATGACATGTTTGAGCGGAAGGTCATGCGTGTGCGGACCGTGCCAGCTTCCCCAGCAGATGTGATAACGGACGCGGTCCTCAGGAAGGCCCTGCAATGCGTGGTTCAATGCGTCGACACGCACTGCGGCGAATTTCCGGTATTCCTCGAGGCTGGGAAGGGGCACAATCATGTCGTAGGTATCGGGGAGAGCAGGATCATCGATCTGCAGGATGAGACCTGCCTCAACGATCGCTTTGTATTCATGTTTGATCGCGTCCGCCAGAGCGAACAGGTACTCTTCATCCGTGCGGTAATACTCGTTGTAGAAGAAGTGCTCCAGCCAGCCGGGCGCAAGCACACACATGAAGGCTTCTTCGACCTTCGCGTTCGTCTGGGCCAACGAAGATTTGAAAAGCTCGAGATCCCGTTTGATCTCTTCTTGCCCGATGTAGGTGATCGGACCTGTGCAGATGGCGCGCTCTGATGGCGCCGGCAAAAATTGCAGCTCTTTGTAAAATTCCGCAAACTCTCTTCGCTCATTCGTCTCCAGCGCCATATACGGCGCTTCACCCGGTTTCAGCGGCCTTTTTCCGAGTCCGTTGAGACGCCGGCCATAGTAGGCAAGACTGCCGAATCCAAACTTCGTCAGCTCGCCATCGCTGATCACGTCAATGCCGGCCTCCACCTGTTTGCGAATGACGTCTGCGATTCCATTCCGCAGCCGCGGCTGTAACTCTTTGGCGTCAATGGCGCGGCCGGCCATGACATCTCTCGACGTTTGCATCAAATCGGGCGGCCCGTCCAGCCGGCCCGCGTGGGTAGTGAGAATCCGACCGGTACTTTGCTTCATAAGAATGTCCTCTCGTGATCAAAGCTGCATTGGAGCGGATTATACGCTTTGGCAGCGGAATGAAGAATCGAAGCCCCGAGCTCTAGGAGGACGCGACACTAGCTGAGCAGAACAACGGCGCCGGTGACTGCCAATACAGCAGCCCAAAGCAAATCCAGGTTGAACCATGCCGTGCGCAACAATGCAAGGCCGAGCCACCGGTACACAATCCACGCGGCGAGGCCTGTTACCGCAAGATAGGACAATGTGTGCAAACCAAGTAAGATCGATCCGGTTCCGGCTGAGGCCGCGGCTGTCATATGACCAGTGTGTGAAGGCATAGCCGCGTCGACGGCTTTTACATCGCTGGACATGCGGATCACGAAGGGTAAGACCATGAATCCGGCTCCATGCGCCGAAGCCATCAGGAACGACCATGTGGTCAGGTCACGGAAGCCCACCCGCATCCCTCCGTAACGTGGATGCCGGTGACGCCAGAGCCGGTAAACGCCGAAGCCCAGCAGGATGGAGGCAACCGTGACTTTAAGGAGGCCCAAGGGAACAACCAATTGCGCCAGCCCGGCGGCGAGTAACACTACACCGACTGCCAGCGCATGGCCCAGCCCGATGGGCGGCAGCGCCCGCCACACTCCGCGCGCGCTGCCCTGTTGCATTCCCAGCGCGACGGCAAACAGCCATCCCATACCGGGATTGATCCCGTGATACGCGCCCAACAGTAGCATTATGGTCCACATAGGGCGTGTCTTCAGGAGTAGCAGAACGAGTCCGAAGACGCATCGCCCCCTTCCAGGCGCATCTGGTGCGTACGCATCCCTTCGACCTCGAGGAAGAACTTCGAGTCGATCTTCATACCTTTCTCCGTGACGTCGACCTTCGCGACCCAGCCGCGAACGCCGTCGGGATAGAACTGATCGTCCCACGGCGTGTAGAGGCCATTGCTAAAGTAAACACGCTTACCGTCGCGACTGATTTCCACCATTTGCGGTCCGCCATTGAGAGCCTGTTTTGGCTTGGCCGGGTGCACCGAGCGATTCACGATACCGCCCAGGCGGATGGAGCTGGACTTCTTCGGGTTGAACGGATCGCTGACGTCATATTGGATAAATTCACCCGAGCCCCAGCATGAAACGTAGAGATATCGATCATCCAGAGAAAGATTGATGTCGGTGACCAAAGGCGGCTCTGCTTTGAACCCTTGCAAAAGCGGGGGCAGCTTCGCCGGATCGGCTGGCGTGGCGGGAATCTCGATAATTTTCTTGATTCCCCATTTTCCGTTTGAACCGTTCTTGCGGTCCTCGCGATACCAAACCCAGATGGAAGACGAAAGATCCTTGAGGGAAAGCACCACGCCCAAGAAGCCGTAGGCCTTCGCCGGGTCGTGCGCAGGACGCAACTCGAGTGCCATCTGCTGCTCGGCTCCAAGCTCGAGCTGTTGCACGTGACGCCGTTTCCGCAGATCCCAAAAGTGAAGCTTGTTTCCGTACTTGCCTGCCAGCAGCAGTTCCGGATTCACGCCGTTTTTCACCATGTTCGGCGTGCCCCACGTGCTGGTGACCATTGTGTCGAGACCCAGGTGCCACCAGACGTCATAGGCCAATTGCTGCGGTCCACGATCGATCTCCCATTTGCCTTTGATTTCGAATGTCTCTGGATCCATGACCAACGTCCCCCCAGGTCCATCGCCGCTTGGCGCGCCAAGCGCGCTGACGTAGATGCCGTCAGGTCCGCAGTGAACCGTGTGGGGAGCGGCATAACCCGTACGTTCAGCCAACACCTCCGGCTCGATCACCTTCACAACTTTCGGATTCTTCGGGTCGGGTTTGGTGTCGAGGACATGAATCCGCGAGGTATTGATCCCCGGAACGATCAGGTAGCGGCGCTCCATGTGCGGATGCGGCGCATAAGGACACAAACAGGAACTGCACGCGTTCCATCCAAAGTGATGCAGTTCGTCCCCGGGTTTTGTCATGTCTACGCTGCCGACGAGTTTGCCGTAGCTGGCGGAATCGGGATCCACGTCCACCACAGCGATGGCGTCCGGACGATCGTCTTTTTTCGAATTGATGAGCGCCAGGTAAGACAACTTCTCGGGCGGGGATTGCATGGCCATTTTGGGTGATGGGTAAAACGTCGGGTCTGGTTTCAGCAAAGGCATGGTTCTGTCCTCCTTTTGGGAACGCTTAGTCTATACCCACTCGCAGCCTCGGGTGTGAAAACATGGTATGATCCCCCATCCACCGACGAACTCAACCTATTAACTAGGAGGCAGAAATGTCAGACCCACTTCCAGCGAAATTCACGCGTGTCGCGTTACTGATCGCGGCAGTAATCGCTTGCGCAGCCGCCGTGCATGCGCAGGACAACCCGTATCGTGTTGCCGAGGGCTGGCCGCAGCTTCCCTCGGCCATGAAGTTTGGAGGCGTGATATCGACTGACGTCGATGCGCGCGGCAACATTTGGGTCTTTCACCGGAACGACCCACCCATTCTTCAATTCGCGCCGTCGGGCCAACTCCTGAAGAGTTTCGGCGTGGGAATGTTCGTTCAACCGCACGGGATGGCCATCGACCGCGATGGAAACATTTGGGTCACAGACGCGCAAAACAAGGACGGCAAGGGGCAGCAGGTTATCAAACTGAGCCCGGATGGAAAGGTCCTCATGAGGCTTGGCAAGGCCGGTGTCGCTGCAGAAGGTCCCGACACCTTCAACGGGCCGACGGATGTGGTGATCGCGCCGAACGGCGACATTTTCGTCAGCGATGGACACGTGATGAATGCCAATGGTCGCATTGTGAAATTCTCAAAGGATGGCAAATTCATCAAAACCTGGGGCAAAAAAGGCAAAGGACCGGGTGAAATGGATACACCGCATGCCATCGCCATGGATTCACGAGGACGGCTTTTTGTGGCCGATCGCGCGAATAACCGTATCCAGATTTTCGACCAGGACGGGAAGTTCCTGGACCAATGGAAGCAGTTCGGCCGGCCCAGCGGCGTTTCCATCGATAAGAACGACACGATCTACGTCGTGGATTCGCAGTCGAACGCCAGCCTCAATCCAGGGTTCAAGAGAGGCCTTAGAGTCGGCAGCGCAAAGGACGGCAAGGTCACGGCATTAGTCCCCTTCGTCGAACCCGAACCAGACAAGAACAATAACGCCGGCATGGAAGGCGTCGCTGCCGATGCGATGGGCAATGTCTACGTCGGCGAGACCACAACGCAGATCCTGAAGAAATACGTCAGAGCTGCCCGAAGCAATTAATACGTAACCCTCTAGAAAACGGCGGCGCGCCAGCACTGCGCGTGGCGCGCCGAATAATTATTTGACTTGTGTCGAAATCGGATGGACTCCGATCGGCGTTATTGCTCTCAGTTCCGGTGTACAGTCATTGAGAACAACCGGCGCTTGCCTTACGGTGAGGCTGGTAACAACTGTGGACGAATGATAAGAATTCCAACGCCCGATTCATCGCATCCTCTGAATGATGCGTAAAACGAATGGCAGGGCAATCGCAGCCCATGCGATGAACAATGCTGTCCACCAACCGACTTTACTGATTTCCTTCATGTGATATGCCTTTTATGCTGCTTGGCTCTTCCGGCGCAAAGGATACTTCCCTCTCGCGAAGAGCGAAGCGGATTCCTTCCAGGTAGGCTTCGAGTTGCCTACTCCAATTCGCAAGCCGCACTGCTTCGCCTAAAGGTGTATGCGGATCGTCAAGACCGTGATCCATCGACCGGATCAGAGTTTCGATCCGATGTGCTTCCTCGGATAACTCGGTCACGGTGCGGCCAACCGTCGTGACATACTTGGCTTTCATGACAGATATGGAAGCCAGAGCCGAATTAGACATGGACTCCTTTCCTCGATGGAAGCTTCATGCTTGCCAAAAATCTAAGAGCAGACCAGGGTCCGTTTAAGATAAATGCTCTATTTACCAGCGGGTACAGCACGCCGCTCTTGGATGTGTTGTCCGAATCCGTCAACAAACCTGGAGCCTGACTCGTACGCGACGTCAATTCCGTGACAAACCATGAATGACCATAAATCCGTTCGGCAATCGCCAATGCCTTCGTCCGGGAAGCCCGGCGTTTACGGAACGGGAATGAACCGCTGCACCCTCTCGCCACCGCTAAGACCGCAAACGCGAGAGCCACTCTATTTCTATTTCGATTCATGCATACCCCCATCTTGTCTAGGAGCCTGCTCTTGTTCTTTTCATCAGATCGCGGAGTCTACAATGATACGAGCCAAAACTACTAAAAATTGGTTCTGAAATTTTGACTCCCAATGCCGCGCTCAATTTTTTCTGGTGAGGCTCTTGTAGGCCGCTTCGATGAATTGGTCCGTGCTCCAGTTCGGAGTGGACCCGTAGAGCGGTTCGTATTCGAATGCCGGACGCGCGGCCTTGATCTCGGCCAAGGACATCCCTTTTTTTAGCATCGCCTCGATGCGGTCTCGGATGATGGTAACCATGTCGCGGTACTCCGCAACATCTGCCTCATCGCACAGTCGACCGTGGCCTGGGACGATCAGTGTACCGCCTTCTTCGTTGAACTCGGGAATGGCTATATCCAGGACCCTGTTCAAACCGTCGATAATTCCCTGGAGGCTTCCCCCTTTTTCGATGTCAAGCATGGGAAAGCTGTTCAGAACAAAAAGATCGCCCGTACTGATGACATCGGAGCGCCGGAAATAGACAATGCTGTCGCCGTCGGTGTTTGCAGAAGGCTGATGAAGGATCTGAATCGATTCGCCATTGAAATAGAGATCATGTTCGTCACCGAAGAAGGTTTCTGTCGGCCATGCGGCCGCCGGCATCAGCGATTGCTGGCCCGTTGGAGCACTCATCCGCTTCAGGACTTCCCCATGAGCGATGATCGCTGCACCCTCTGCGGCATCGGTCAGCGCTCCCGCGCCGGGACCGGCGAAGACCATGCGGCCCGTCTTGCGCAGCGCTGCATTTCCTCCCGTGTGATCCGGGCCGGACTGCGTATTGATGATGTAACGGAGGCTTGCACTCGATATCTTTGCGATCGCCGCCAATACGCGCCCGGAGGACTCGCCAGACATCGTATCGACAAGAAGAATTCCTTGCTTGCCCACTTGCACCGTCACATTGCCGCCGGGGCCAGTAAGCACATAGATGTTCTCACGTACCGGAATTACATGGATCTCGCTGTCAGTCGCGATCTGGCTCTGCTGGATTCGCACAGGCTGAACGGCCCCTGAAGCCGTCCTCACGCCGGCAACCAGCATTGTCTTGAATTCGGGATACATCGTTTGCGCTCCGCCGCGTTGGGCGGTTTCGGGCACATGTACGGTCTCCTGAAATTCTTTGAGGAAAGCGTTCGTACCTGGAAGATACTGCGGCACAGCGCCCTTGGCGCGCGTGACCACTTCTTCGACCGGCTCACAGGGCCAGATCCAATTGACATCGAGATGCGTGTTGCGGATGAAGTCGTCAGTCTTGACGAGCGGCTCTGTGAGGTAAACCGGATCGGTGATCATGCTCATGCGGGTGAGAATGTCGCCATGCTTGATGAAATGCTCGGTCAGCGTTGCGCGGTCGCTTTCGGGCAATCCGTTCCGGCGCAACCAGCCTTGCTTCATGTGCGTCGTGTATACGGTCAGCGTGTCGCCCTCCCATTTGCCCGTCGAGAATCCCATCCAAGTGTGAAGCGCGGATTCGGGAGGATGCGGCCGCCCGTCCATCCAAACCGTGCGCGTCTGTTGATACGTGCCGTGATAGATCTTGATTGCGGTGACTTCCTGTGTCTCCTGATCCTTCTCCTGCCAGATACGCACCGGCCCAGGACCTCGAAAAATATAAGGCGCAACGTGTACCATGCACTGATGCTCTTTCAAGGTCATGCGCGACGCGTCCCAGGCTTCGGCATAAGCGCGTGCAGCGTCGGAAATCGGAAGACCAAGATAGTCGCCCAGAGCCGGACCGGGAATGCGCTCCGGCTGGTCCTCATGAAACATGGATATGTACTCGCCGGTGAGATCTTGCTGGGCGAGTGCAGGTACCGCCGCCAGCAGCGCCTGACTCAAAAGAACCAATACACGCCGCATTGGAGAACCTCCGTTCAAACCGCTTCCGAAATTCGTGCTGCAGCCTACTTGCTGCGATCGGCCACAGGCAACGCCTTTCAAGAAGAACAGATTAACAAACTCGTGCCACACGCTGCTTGAATTCCCTGTCCACAATTGATGCATAATCTCACCTCGAAAAGAGGTGAACATGATTAAGCGTAGTTTGTTGGTGTTATTCCTCTCGGCTGTGCCGCTCCTGGCGCAGCAAAATCCGGACTTTCATCGAGAATTTCCACCCTTCAAAATTGCGGGCAGTCTCTACTGGGTTGGAACGGCCGATCTCGCCGTTTACCTGATCAACACGCCCCAGGGAAACATTCTCATCAACTCGGATTTTCCCGAAGACGTGCCGGCCATTAAAAAGAGCATCGCTCAGCTCGGTTTCAAATACGGCGACACCAAGATCATCCTCGCCAGTCATGCGCACGGCGATCATGATGCAGCCGTAGGCATCATCAAGAAAGAGACCGGAGCGCGGCTGATGATCATGGACGCTGACGTTGCTGACACCGAAAGCAACGCGCAGGGACGCCCCGCCGCGAAAGTCGATCGCGTGTTGCATGACGGAGACGCGGTTGAACTCGGAGGCTCGAAACTCATCGCGCATTTGACTCCCGGCCACACGAAGGGCTGCACCACGTGGACCATGCAGGTCGATGAAGGCGGGCGTAAGCTGAATGCGGTGATCATCGGTAGCCCGAACGTGAACCGTGGCACGATCCTCGTCGGCAACAAAAATTATCCTCAGATCGCGGACGATTATGTGAAGACCTTCAAGGTTCTCAAAAGCCTGCCGGTGGACTTTTTCCTGGGCGCCCACGGCAACTATTTCGGCTTGAAAGCGAAGTACGAAAAGATGAAAGCGGGCGGGCCCAACCCGTTCATCGATCCGGCCGGCTACAAAGCGTACGTTGAAGAACGCGAAGCGACGTTCCTGAAAGAGTGGGACCGGCAGAAGAAGAATCCGGGCTCGCCGGCGCCGTAGGGGGGACGTACAGAAAAGGCACAAAAAGAAGCCGAAAAAGCACAAAGATTTTTTGTGCCTTTCGCTGATCTTTATTGTGCCTTTTGTGGATCATTCCCCCTTCCTGAGGGCTGTTGCCACTTTCACTTCTGTCTTGACGGAATTCGCAATGAAGCAGCCTTCGTGTGCAGCATGGTGCATTTGACTCTCTTCAACGGCCGTCGGAGTTTTGTAGCCGCTGTAGGTGATCCGGGGATGTAGGGTGACGGCGCTAACCCACGGTGTTCCCTTCTCGTTGTTGGTCATCACGCCTACGGCTTCGTCTTCATTTTAAGAAACTCGCCTTGAGATAACGTCCACTTGATCATGATCTTATGCTCCACCATTTGAAGTTTCACCTCCAATACCGCTCTAAGAGGATTTTATGAAAAATAAATCGAGCGAAGAACAGCCAGCGTCATTAGGGGAGGAGTGCAGTTGGCTTCGCGATTGACGCAACCGTGCGAACCAGTTCGCTTATGGTAACGGGCTTTGCTAGATGGACTTGGTAGCCTGCCTTAAATGACCGTTCTCTTTCCTGTTCTGTGGCGAACGCCGTGAGTGCTACGGCCGGTATGGATCGCATGTTGGGCGGATATTCGGAGCGTATTTTCTCCAGCAGTTCATACCCGTCCATTTCAGGCATTCCGATGTCGCTGATAAGCACATCGGGGGTCTGTCTGGCCAGTACGCGAAGTGCTTCGCGTCCGGACGCGGCCAGAAGCACAGTCGCCCCGGACTGCTCGAGCCCCACGGCCACCATTTCGCGCGTATCGAATTCGTCCTCGACCAGCATGACTTTTAACCCTTTTAAGGATGCGGTCGCGCTTTCAGGGGGCACCCCGGAGTCTTTTTGAAGTGCGGGGACGGGTAACTGCACGGTGAACGTTGCGCCTTGTCCTTTCCCTCTGCTGTACGCCATCACCGTGCCGCCATGTGATTCGACGATATGACGCACGATAGCCAGACCGAGCCCCAGGCCGCCGTGCTTGCGCGTTGCGGAGGCGTCGGCCTGCGTGAAGCGGTCGAACACGTATGGAATAAATTCCGGATCAATACCCTCGCCGCGGTCCCTGATACTGATCTGAAAGTGCGCGCCGAAGCGGCCGCACTCCACTTGGACCTCTTGTCCTCTTTCCGAAAACTTGATCGCATTGCTCAGCAAATTCCAAAGAACTTGCTGGATTCGCTCGCCATCTGCAAATACCGGCTCGGCTCCATTCGCGATCTCCGTCACGACCGGGACGCCTTTCGCCGCCGCCGCGGGCTGAAGAGAATCCACGGCCGTACGGATGATGGTGCCGGCGTCCGTCCACTGGGGCCGAATTTTGAGTTTGCCCGTGATGATTTGGGAGACGTTGAGCAGATCGTCCACCAATTGCATTTGAGATCTCGCATTTCGCTGGATCACATCGATAGCTTTTTCAGTCTTGTCCCGATCCAGCTTTCCACCTTGAAGGAGATTGCTCCATCCGAAGATGGCGGTCAGCGGCGTCCTTAATTCGTGCGAAAGGGTTGCCAGAAACTCATCCTTCATTTTGCCGGCCCTTTGGAGCTCTTCATTCGCTCTTTCTAACGCCTTTGTGCGATCTTCGAGCGTCGTTTCCCGTTCCCGGATTTGTTCGAGCATTTCATTGAAAGAATCCACGAGCGTACCTAATTCGTCCTCGCTCCCCTTTGTCGCCTTCAGAGAATAATCTTTCTTCTTCGAAACTTCTCTTGCTGTGCGCGCTAAGCTCAAAATTGGTTCGGATATCAACTTATGCAGTCGTGCCGAAAGCGCGAGCGCGAAAACGGCGGAGAGCAGCAAAATCACGGCGATTGTCACGATCTCCAAACGCAAGTGCGCGTACGCCGGTCCCATTGTCGCGCGAAGCTGAACCGTCCCGATTTCTTTTCCTTTGAGCTCTATCGGCGTCGAGATCATCTCCAGGTTAGGATCTCCAGAATCAAGCGCGGGTGAACGTGGGCAGGGCGCTGTCGAAGAGTCACGCAATTGTTCCGCAAACAAATTTGTCCCGCTGTAGACGCACGCGCCAACGAGGGACGGTTCGGCGCGAAGCGCATTGAGCGTATCGATGGCCGCGGCGTGGTCGTTGAAGGAAACGGCGGCGGTGAGTTCATCCGCAATAATCCGAGCCAAAGTGGTCGTGCTCGCCCTCAGGTCCCTGCGGGCCGCAATGTAGTCGTAACCGATCAGTGCTGCGCTCGCCAGTAGTAGCGCCGCCGCAGTTATGATCATCGTGATGGCGACGATTTTCCTTGGGATCGAAAGACGACCGAACGATATCACCGGATCACCCCCGCGCGTTGCCGCGGCCGGACGATATCCGCCAACCGCAACAATCTGGCGCTGACCCGGAGAGATGCACGCTCCGCAGCGTCGGGATTGATTTGAAAATGGATTCTGCCGCCACTCCTCACAAAACGGATGATCCCGCCCTCATTGATGAAGCTGTCGGTTTCGCCTACCGTCAGAATGGGCGAATTTGCCGCCGCGTCGATGATTTCCGCTGATCGTCGATTCTCGTTCGGCGCCAAATAAATCATTTGGCATCCCCGAAGGTCTTCAGCCGGAATGATCCGTCGAACCATCAGCGGCCTGCGGTCCAGCAGCTCGCCTTGAACGGTCCTGTCGAGCGCGCCCTCGAATGGATCTCCAGCAAGACAAATCGTGAATGGAGAGTCAGGGCTCGGGAACGCTTGCGGCGGCCATTCGACGAACTTTGCAAAGTTATAAAGGAACGCCGCCTTGACCTGATATTCGGCGGATGCGGGCTGCGATGTGGCAACCGAGCCATCTACAGCGATCGTACAGATACACCACGCCGCAGCCAATCCGAAGCGCCGCTTAGACCAAACCATCACATCCCGACTATATACTCTTAGGTCACAAATCGGAGGCCGCGTGCGCACATTTACCTGTCTTTTGTTGTTCGTCATCGGGGGCGAACAGCTGACGCCTGCGCAAAACCAAGCCCAAAGCGATCTCAAAAAGCTCACGCTTGAAGAACTGATGGATGTCAATGTGAATGCGGTCTCACGAAAGGAAGAGCCGCTGGGCCCGACACCTGCGGCCGTGACTGTCATTACGGCAGAAGATATCCGCAGGAGCGGCGTGACAAGCATTCCCGAAGCGCTTCGCCTGGTTCCCGGTGTTCAGGTTGCGCGCATCAATGCATCGAGCTGGGCGATTTCGGCGCGCGGTTTCAATACTCAGGTCTCCAACAAAATGCTGGTGCAGATCGACGGCCGCACCGTCTACTCACCGATCTTCGGAGGGGTGTTCTGGGAACTGCAGGATCTCGTGCTCGACGACATCGCCCGCATCGAAGTCGTGCGGGGTCCAGGCGCAACGCTCTGGGGAACAAATGCGGTTAATGGAATTGTCAATATCATTACGAAAAGCGCGCACCAGACGAAAAGTACAGCCATCGTCCTTACCGGCGGCGGAGCCGATGATTTGGGGTTGGCTTCGTTCCGTACGGGGGGTGCTCTGACTCCGGACACGAGTTATCGCGTAGCCAGTAAATACTTCTACCGTGACGAGATGGTGCTGCCCACCGGAAGCGAAAGTAAAGATAGCTCCAGATTCGCCAGAACGCGATTTCGCATCGATAGCACGCAAGGCGCGAATGAATGGACGTTGGAAGGCGACGTCTTCCGCGGCTTTGAAGGACTTCTCGGCAGACCTGACGCCAAGCTTCTCGGCGGTGATGTTCTTGCTCGATGGAGCCGCAAGATATCGAATGATTCATCCATTCAAATTCAGGCTTCTTATGATCGCCTGCTGCAGCGCGAAACATTCAAC
>WNGL01004069.1_pt1 | contig 17595 bp, 11 predicted proteins | sample 5400591 | NCBI WGS metagenome assembly WNGL01 (sample SAMN13153377, study PRJNA577476) | soil metagenome | isolation source: 80 cm soil or saprolite under Garry oak tree replicate 1 | place: USA:California | collected 2016-06-15 | reverse complement strand
GATAGAGCGATACGCTCTTTGAGGATCCGGCTTGTCCTTCCTCAGGAGGCGTCTCTTGAAACATTCGTCTAGGTTCATGTGGCTACGACCGGAAGACTTCCGCTTAGGGCGATGCCGTCGATGATAACCCTCTCATAAAATGGCTTATCCTCCCGTGCCTTCGCGTCCCAATCCTCGGGCGTATACCTCAAAACCTGTACTTCCCGCTGCAAATGCTTGGAGAGATCGGCGAGAAGCTTGGCAGGAAGCGGGGAAGTTGATCTGGTAACCAGAAGGAGATCCATGTCGCTTCCAGGCCCATCCGTGCCCTGAGCGCAGCTGCCGAACAAGGTGAGGCTTGAGTCAGGGTACAGCTGAGCGAGATGGGTGAGATATGGTCTGCTTTTCAAGAGGAGGTGGGAGGTTTTCCAGAGACGAAACGCCGGCTCCTCGAGATTGGCTTTGAACAGGTGAAGGTTTGCCTTCCTGGTTTCGGCCAGCAAACCGATCTTCGTATAGTCGTCAAGGAACCGTTTTGCGGTGCTGGGGCTGACCCCGACCCTGGCGGCGACCTCTCTCAGATACACTTCGCTGTAAGGATCATCGAAGAATGCCTCAAGGATCCTTAGGCCGGGATAGTCAAACGTTCTACTCATCGAACAATCGTACTATCAATAGAACAATCGTTCTATAAAAAGAACAAGGAACGCAACGAATGGATTCTGGACCTCAAAGGAAGCGCAGACTACTTTCCGAGGCCGTTCAATATCTCCCTGTATAGTTCGTCTCTTTTCTTATCACTGTAGCCAGTATAGCTCAGTTCCAGGACACTGTAACCTCTCTTTCGCAGTAATGCTCGTAGTTCCTCGTCTTTCACCATCTGGGCTGTCTTCAGGTGGACAGGGCCGTCAACGAACACGACTAACGGTCGAGATTCTAGCGGGAAATAGAAGTCGGCCGTGGTTACAGGTATCTCGACTTGCGTTAGATAGTTTATTCCTTCATCCTGCAGCCTCAAGGCCAATTCATGCTCCATCCGTGAAGGGTTAACGTTAAGACGCTCGCGCCAGTCGCTCCGCTGACTCGACATCTAGAAAGTTGAGCCACCCCTAGGCTATTGCTCGGACACGAGAGCGAAACTGCTGGCCGCTGTCCATGAAGATCCTAAGTCACATTATTCTTGATGTGGTTTGAGGGTGATTTGTTCGCCATATGAGCTGAACCGCCCATTGGTGAAGAGGCGGTCAATTGCTTCACCGATTCTCTCTTCTACTTTGGATCCAGATCTGTCATATCCGAGAACGCGGGCAGTAGTCTTGACTAGAGAATCACGCGATATTCCAATCTCTTTCTCAACGATGACTTCGAGTGCCGCCCCAATCTCTTCGGACGATACCTCCTCGATGGGTCGCGGATCATCACCTGGCCAAGGGACCCGAGGAGCCACACCCTCATTACTCCACAGAAAGTGTCCTTTGAGCTGAAACATTCTCTCCGAAGCGCCTAGCTTCATGGCCCGTTCCGCTGTCAGCCGGACATTGGAGCCCACTCTTTCAATCCCATAGATTGCCGCTAACTTGCGGGCGACTGCGTCGGAATGGACGGGAGATTCCATTTTTACAATGATCTGTATTTCACTAGCGAGTCTTTTCAAGCCGCTTCTGGACTCGGCAGCGTAGTAGAATTTCTCCCTGGAAGCCACTGGACGAGCAGGAAATGAATCATAGGTCCGGAACCCGTAAGGGTTAGCAGAAGCTGTAGACGTAGGAGGCGTCTTCATAGGAGGATTCTTCGCCTCCTGTTCCACGGGCTCCGAAGATCTAGTGTCTTCCTGAGGAGGGGCGTCCGTCTTGACAAGAGCCTGTACGCCGGCATCTTCCCGGAGGTCTTGAACTCTCTGGAATATTTCCTGAACAATCCTTTCTGGATTTCTTACCCACTCCGTAGACCACACTCGATAGATTTTCCATCCAAGTTTCTCAAGGATCTCTTGTCGGAGCCGGTCGCGGTCTCTCGCCGATCGCTGACTGTGGTAGGTGGCTCCATCGCACTCAACTCCAAGGACATATCTGTTCTTGTGTTTGGGATGCTTTATCGCAAGATCGACTCTGAAATCGGAACAACCCACCTGCGGGTCCACATCCAAACCCTGAGCCCGAAGCCTCTCCCTCACCTCGTATTCAAAGTCGGACTCCGGCTCCGCACCACCATAGGTTTCAGTTGGAAGGCGGCCCCCAATCGACGCATATTCCAAGTATCGCTGAAGCAATCCAACGCCACGGCTCCCCTTGGACAGGCGGAGTGGGTCTATTTCTTGAGGGAGTATTGAAGAGACGATCACGACGTGGTCTCTAGCTCGTGTGACTGCTACATTCAGTCGCCTTTCTCCCCCCGACTGATTTATCGGCCCAAAGTTCATCGAGAGGACTCCTCTGCTATCACGGCCGTAACCTAGACTTATGATAATACGGTCTCTTTCATCTCCTTGGACTTTCTCAAGAGACTTGATGAAAAATGGCTCATCAGAGCTGCTTTCTGTCAAGGCTGATAGATCGGGCTTGAGGATTTTCCTTTGTTCCCACTCCTCCCATACCGCCTCTTCCTGTGCTATGCTGAGGGTTATCACGCCCAACGTGACGCCGGAGCCGTACTGTCGGAAGTGATTCTCGATGAGGTCCGCGGCCATCTTTGCTTCCTGACGGTTTTTCCTCGATCCCCCACGATCGTAGATCCCGTCGCTGACATAACATAGCTCGACAGCCCTGTCAGAGTCCCTAGGTTTTGGGCTGGGGAAGGTTACGAGCTCTCCGTCGTAGAAGTGCTTGTTCGAGAAATCTATGAGCTCTTCATTTCTGCTTCTGTAGTGCCATTTTAGGAGAGATCGGTTGAACCCAGGCAGTGCTAGACACTCGTCAAGTATGCTCTCGAGCGGTTCCTCAAGACCTTCTTCCTCAGAGTCTTCGTCCAATTCGATGTCTGCTTGGAAGAATCTTGTCGGGGGTAGCTGCTTGTTGTCTCCAGCCACAATAAGGCAGGTTCCCCTCAGGATCGAGCCAATCGCGTCGGCCGGTGGAATCTGCGACGCCTCATCAAAGATCACAACGTCAAAACGGTACGGACTAGTCCCCAGGTAGCTAGCGACCGATAACGGACTCATTAGAAGACAAGGTTTCAGCTCCTGTATGAGTTGTGGGATCTCTTCGAAAAGCTTGCGCAGCGGTTTGATCCTCCGTCTCTTCTGTGCTTCGCGGAGGAGTATCGCTCTCTGCGAATCCTTCGCGTATGAGACCGAACCCTTGGGCTGCCTTCGTGCGATATTCTGTCTAACAACCTCAATGGTTGCATTCTTCAAATCATGTTCTAATTTTCTGAATTCTTGAATTACCTGTTGATGGGAAGTAGGTTGAAACTGGTCCAGCAAGGGGGAAGCCGTGTATGCTTCCGATAGCCAAATCTTCCAGAATCTATGGAGAAATGTGTCTTTTAGGTTCTTTGCGGCAACCTTATTCTCTATCATCGAATCAAGAAAGCTCTTCAGACCCAGTGAGCCGCATTTTTCGGATTGGAGTTGAAACCTTAGCCAGTCCTGAAGATCGTGCGGGTCTTTCTTGGATTCCAGCCAGTTTATCATTGCAGACAAGAGCGAGTTCCTGAGGTCTTTGCCTTCGATCACGCGCCCCGGGAGAAACGTGGACAACTTGTCGGTTGTCCCGAATGCCTTGGTCAATACGGGCGTTACGCTTTCCAGGTACGTTCGAGCTAGACGCGATAGCGTTTCGGGATCATTGGCTATTAGTTCGTCTAGTTTGGCTGGGGGACTAGGTTGACCTATGCCTTGTCTGACTTTCAGTAGCCATTCAAGAGAGCGGAATACCGATTCCCAGTTCGTTGCCTCGCCTAAGTAAAATTGGGCAATAGCCACTTGAGCCCTTACTTGATTGTTCTGGAGCCATTCATCCGCATCAAGGATTTTTGCGGCGGCCGTAAGCCCTTCTACGATTGCTGAATAAGATGGGGTTCCTCTGGATTTCCAGAAGTGCCCAATGGTTGCTCGATCCTTTCGATAGTCAGATTTGAAGGCTCTGAAAGGTGTCTTGTAATGCTTCGTGAATCGATCGAGCATTGCTCTAACCGGTAGCTCCAAGAGCTTCGTGTCGAAGCGCTGGCTCAGAGAGCCGAGATGGAGGGCACGAGCCTCCCATTGACTCTTGAACAATGCTATTTCTTGAGGCAGTTTCTTCAATTCAGGTTCAGGCATGCGGAGCCAACCTTCGACTACGGGTTGAGGCCGAGCCAAGATTCCCGCTAACTGCCCATATTTCTCAGCTACATTAAGTGAGACTGGTTGCTCAAGACCCGCACCCGTGCCCAGTGGTTGGAATAATCCCTGGACAGCAGATATCGATGCCGCAAGAGAGCGCATCAAATTGACGATGGTATCGACGACAAGCATTTGCGGTTGGCCCGAAAGCTCTACTCGTATTCCGTACCAGGGATGGTTTCGTAGATTGTCAAAGACGTGAGCGAGTTCTTGGAGGCTAGCTATTGTCTCAAGGATTGCCTCCAGTTGGTGCATACTCGTTTGAATCGCTGCGCTCGGAAGTTTGAACTCGACATTCGGAGCGCTCATCACTTTTGAAAGGTGACCGTGAACTTGGAAGGCAGAGAGCTTGAGCGCGCCACGAACTGAGTGTAGCTCCCGAACATAGTTGTTTAAACGATCTCTAAGGCGGATGAGTTTTGCATATTGCTCGCTCGCGTCGATCTCGGAGAGAGAGGGTGACGAGCTCAGCGTCTTCGCTAGTTCTTGTACGACTTGGGACTTGTCGCTTCTATGACTGTGGACCTCGAGACATGCAAACGAGAGTCCGGCCGACTTAAGTCGCCTGTTTACGACTTCGAGCGCGGCCATTTTTTCGCTGACAAAGAGCACCTTCTTTCCGTCACGGAGCTCCTGAGCAATGAGATTGGCTATCGTCTGGGACTTTCCGGTTCCCGGGGGACCTTGCACCACGAGGTTTTCTCTGTGTCGAGCCCTGAGAAGCACCTCTACTTGGCTGGAGTCGGCATCGAGAATGGGAAAAACCTCCGAAGGATTCAATATCTCATCTAGGTCGCGAGGAAAATTCAGAGAATCCTGTGGTGTCGTCGGAACCTTTGACAGCGCGCGAGCAATTGGGTGATGACACGCCTCGTCGCGATGATAGGTCAGGTCGCTGTACATGACGAATTTCTCGTAGGTGAATCTCCCAAGGCTAACCCTACGGGCTACTTGCCAGCCGAGCTTTTTCACGATCTCATCGACACCTGCCAAGTACTGCTCTACTGAAGCACCATCGAGTTCGTGGGGTAAGTCAGGCAGGTTGATTCCAAAGTCTGCAGTGAGTTTGAAGCTCAGTGCCGGGTTGAGCACGATATCTTCTTCGACAAATTTCAGAGTGTACGGTTCATCGAGGGACTTTCTCTCGAGTCCCACAGGGATTAGGACTATTGGGGCGAGAAATTCCTCGTCTTGGGGAGAAGCTTCTCTCCATCTTAGAAGCCCAGTTGCTAGGAAAAGCGTGTGAATGCCCTGTTCTTCCTGCCAGGTCAACCATTCATGCCGAAGTCGATAGAGGCTGCGGGATAAATCCGCGATTGGAAGATTAGTCTCTAGGTCGCCTTTGCGAATTGGGGGCTCTTCTGGGATGCCTTCCGTTTGCATCGTGTTGGCCAATGTTGCTTGTCCGTCAGCCACGGACATTGGAAAGGTTAGAGCATGCCCTTTGTTGACGATCGTGTCTACGAGAAATGGAATATCTGGTGAAGTGATTTCAACTGATCTCTTCGCTTTCGCTTCCGTAAGGTAGAGCAATTTGTTGCGTCTAGTGAGATCTAGAAGGCGTTTCTTCCATTGCTCTAGCTTCTCGAACACAGGTTCGCAATCGTTGTTGTCCACGCCTTGCATTAACTAGTTGCTCCAGGAATCCTCCTTGTTCTCAGGTTTTCAATAGATGCAATCGGAACTATTATGTCTAGCACAAAAGAGAAGGAACACCTGAGAATAGTTGAATTGGAAACACTGAGTAGAGTTGAGTGAAATGGGGTGTTGAGACCCCGAGGATATTAGTCCGACCGATGACTGGTGTGAATGTGTCTAACGAGTGTCTGCACCACAAAGTTTGCTGCGACTTGGTAACCCTTGTCCAAGAAGGTCGCTCCGGTCAGTGCTTCGTATGTCTTCGCGAGAACTTTCTGGGAGCTCAAAACGTCTTTGCTTCCCGATCTGCGCAGGTACTTTCGTAGGTTAAGTGTCTCAGCTACCTTTTCCAGAACCAAATTCGGTACAAGTTCCTCGCGCTTATTGTGGAGGGACTTCACATCCCCGTTGGAGTTTCCGTAGAGTTCCTCAGATGTCACGAGTCGGAGAACTGCATCTCCCAAGAACTCCAGTCGTCTATAGCTCTCAACTTCCCCCAGCTGTGGCCTTCCCCTCACTGAGGGATGTGTGAAGGCTCCGGAAACATCGATCACATCGTGATCGGACTCAGCGGGGTCTTCGTTATCGAGACCAAGAACTACTCAGGTAAGTACGTGTGCTACGGCGACAAATGGTTCTTCCAAGGAAGGCGCCAGAAGTACGTCGTCTCTAGTGTGAGCGTTCAAGCCAGAAACAACGCGAGAGTTCTCGGGAAAGTGCTCCACTCATCAGGTTTCACAGTGGAGGTCAGTCCCATAATCGTTTTCGCCCATCCGTCGGTCCAATTGTGGTTACATGGTCTAACAGTGCCCGTCCTGACGAGCGGCGACATCTATGATTTCGTGCTAGGTCAAAAGCCAGGTTTCCCATTGACTTCTGAATATTCCAACAGAGCGCCGGACAAAATTCTGGCAAGTAGCGAGGCTAGACGGTCTCTACTTCGATGATCGTGCCGCTGTAAGTGCCCTGAGTCGTTTGCCAAGCTCTCCGAAGGTCTTGACACCGGTCTTCAGAGCTTGCTCTAGATCATGCTGTTGGACGAGTACATGGCGCCATTCCCCATAAGTGTGTCCACTCATCTTTTTACACCACAGGTCTGCTGCCTCGCTCTTCACGAAGGTATTTGTCCTAATCTCTCCTTTGGTTTCGGCCAGCCAACAGATGAGCCCATCGGGTCCATCCTGGTGAACAACGATAAAATCGGGGTAGTACTGTCTTGGTCGTCCACTTTCGTAATATGTGAGCGAAAATCCGAATCGTTCATTCTTGAAGTATCGGACTACATCGTCAGCCCCATCAAGAAATGAGGCGAACTCTTGTTCCAGGTCGGAATGGCACGCCACAAGGTTAGTGTGTGTTTTCCTGCCTTCGTAAGTTATCCCGGTCCACTGAAAGCGTCGGATAGACGAGGTGTCCAATATCTCCGGATCTCCAAGAACGGGTATACCTCGAACGCCGTCTTGAGCCGAGTTTCGGATCGCGGTCTCCAAAATATCAAGCACCCTCTGGCTCCAGTAAGGTATTCCTACATCGCGCACATCGGAGGGGGAACGGGCTGTGAGTCGAGTCTCGAAGTATTGAAGTACAATTTCCACCAGTTCGTCGAAGATTAGACCCGCGACGAATTCCCCATCAGACTCGGATGGATTCGTTCGATCGAAGAGGTCACTCGCTATTTCGAAGGCGGACTTCAAAAGAGGGTTCTCACCGCGAAATCTCGTTAGGGTCATGGCCCGCTTCATTTCTGATCCCACCACTGGGGTCGCTCCAAATTCCGCCGGGGTTTCGTTGGAATTGATGACTACCTTTGGAAGTTTGTTGACTAGCACTACCTCTGAAAGAGGTTGCACGACGGAAACTGCCCACGATCTAACATTCGGTACTGTAATCTTGTGTTGGCTCTTTCTTTCATCCACTTCAATCCAGACGGGTTTGTGGCCCCATCCGCCGATTCTCGGGCGTTTCCTCTTTTCCACGGGAAACCCAATGAAGGGAATGCCAAACGCGTCTACGGTCTCTTCATAACCCTCAGACCTCTCTCCAAGGGGTTGATTTAGAATATGATAGTTGGTCCTTCGAAGTCCCCTCCCAATTACTTGCTCCGTGAGAAGTGGAGAAACAAAGGCTCTAAGACCTAAGATATGGGTGACTGTTTTTACGTCCCACCCCTCAGTGAGCATGTTGACGCTTATGATGCACCTCACTTTTTCTCCGAGTTGGCCTACGCTGCCTACGGTGCTGACCATCGCCCGGAGAACAGCTTCGTTTCCCTCTTCTGCGTCGAAGACTTTTGAATCAACTTGAATGGTGACCCACTGTCTAGGGTCAACATCCCCAGAGTTCTTTAGAAGATCGCAGTGTCTCGTCACATGCTCGAAAAGCCACTTGGCCCTCTTCGCGTCATTCGCAACGATTAACAAGACTGGGAGCGGGGCACCCAACACCTTGGGCTGCGAGGCCCATGACTCGAAGTCCTCCTTCCAGCTTGAGTAAATGTGCTCTATAGCGCCTTTGCATGCAGACAAGTAGTCTTCTTTGGATTTAGCGTCCTTGACTAGGTCCCATAAATTGAGATAGATTCTGCCCTTATCTCCTTCCTCGGGAAGGCGGACGATCTTGATCAGTCCTGACTCGAAAGCGTCATAGACCGAAAAATCCGAAATCAACCATTCGAACAGGGTTCCTTCGGGTTTTGGAGATCCTGAGCCATACCACGGAGTCGCAGACATGTCGACAATCATAGGCACCCTTGCCGCCTGAGAGGTTCGTTGAAGAATCGTGCTCCACTTGATGTACGCAGGGTCCTCATCTCTCGCTACCCTCTTCTCGCCATAGACGTGGTGGGCTTCGTCATTGATTATTATCAGATCCCGCCAGTTTCCAATAATATGTCGGACGTCATTGGTGCGAGTCTTATTTCTTCGGCGCTGGATGGCCAGTAAGACAGATGCCGGAACAAATTTGCCTTCCTCCTCAAAATCATCGGGGATCCAATCATCTCTCTGAGGGACGTTTGCTATCGCCTGCCAGTTTCTCACGGATACGTTTGGGTGGAAACTCTCGAGATACTCGGGAGGGATTGTATCAAATTCTTGGTAGAGACTCTCGGTTCCGTCGGGCTCTAGCCCGTCTCCTCGTGGGACACCACTAACCCTGTCTTTGACCGTAATGTTAGGGACGATTACGAGGAAGTTGGACGAGAGAGACGAGTTACTGACGTTCGCTTTGTGTAGCGAAGCCCAAGTTATCAGAAGAGCCATTACAAGGGTTTTTCCCGTCCCCGTGGCCATCTTGAGGGCGTATCGGAGCAGTTCTCCTGTCTCTGGCATTTTCTGCTTGTTCTTCACCTCATAGAGATAGATGACACTCTCGACCGCCTCTCGCTGGCAAAAGAAGAACCGTTTGTGTTGCATCTTGCGCTCCTCGTCACGTTCAAACCACCATTCCAGCAACCTGCGAGTGACTGCTGATGTCCCTTGATAGGGGGGACGACCGTTTCTCCATCTTTTCACCTCGTTGCGTAGTTCATTGACAAATTCATTGAGATGCTCTTCGGTCACTCCCATATCCGTTATCAGAGAGGATTGTTTTCCAAGGACTCCCTCAATCCCTCCCTTTGATTGCTTAGCAGATGCAAGAAACCGCATGGAGGGCCGACGGCTCTCAACTTGGAATGTACGACCTCCTGGGAGAAGTCGATAGTGCCTGTCGGGCTCTGCATACGCGTCGCAAACAACAACTCGATCTACGAAGTAACTCAATGGACCCACAGAGCCTACTGGCCCAGTTCTTTTACAACCGTTGATTCGTTGCCGAAGACATCAATCACTTTGACCGCGATGCGCTTATAGCCGCGAGTTCTGAAGGGTCTAGACGCAGTTTGAAGACTCAGTTCCTCTTTTGGAACAGTAGCCTGAGCTAGCTTATCCAAGTTCAAGTCAGGGATTTGGAAAAACATTTGGCAATCAACGAAGCAATCTCCATCATAGTCTTCATCGACATACCAAGCCGAAATGTATCCGGAATCCACAGCTTTGTAGGCGGTCGATCTCGTTTTCCGGTCGAATACTGCCACCCCCTTCAGGGCTACCGTAATTGAGCCATTCTCATGATTGATTTCCACATCAGGCAGAGCGAACGGAGCGAAGAGCGCTTCCGAGCCAGCGGCTTTTAGACCTTCAGCGAGGGTGTCCGGGCGTATCATGACAAGATTGACTTTGGTTTTTCCTCGCGATTCGATTCTTGACGTTATCTCCCCAACGTTTGCCTCAAACGCCCAACCCAAGACATGTATCTCATTGATGCCAGAGGCTATCGCATCCTCAACCGCATCTGAAATTTGTTTTGCAGTAACCCGTCCAGAAAGAGGTCCAATTGATATTGCAATCTTGTGGCCCTCAGACTCCGCGACCGCGTGAATTAGCCCCGAAGCGCCTTGGACAGCAGCACCTTTCATATAGAGACGGCACATCACGTTGATGTAGTTCTCCAGCTTGTCGCCTTGACGCACGTATCCCTTCCAATCGTCGATCGAATAGCGACCAATCGTCATCATCTCAAAAGGCCCAGTTACCCGAATTGCCTCAACAGTCTCTTCTGGGTTTCCAACCAAGTCTATCTTTTCTGGTTCTTGCCCGCTTGCAATAGACTTGAGCGTGACGTGGGGGACCTTTCGATAGCTAAATCCACTGGACACCCCTCCATTTACTGTACGATAGTGTTTGAAAACTGCGCCTAGGAGGCGTTTTCGAGCCACATTGAGGGCAACTCGAGACGTGTCACATGTAATCCAACGCCGGCCAAAGTTCTCCGCACAAAAAGCAGTCGTGCCAGAACCGCATGTGGGATCGAAAACTAGGTCTCCAGGGTCCGTCGTCATCAGCATGCATCTTTCTATCACCTTGGCCGGGGTCTGTACCACGAAAATGTTCTTTTCTTGCTTGATGTATCCAGCTTTCGCGGTGTCCACCCAAAGACTGGTGAGTATAGAAACTGGGAAGTCTTTGTGGTATTGCTTGTAGAAGACATTGTTGCCTTTCCGTTGTATTCGTCCCGCTTCGACCAATCTTTTCATGCCCTCGGCACGAGTTGACCAGCTTCTTCCGTGTCTTGGGGAGAATGCCTGACCATCAAAGTGGAATGGAAATCTTCCCGTTTCGCTTTCCCCTTGGGATGTAAGGTCACGCAGGAAGTACCTGTCTCCATCCGGAATTTGCTCCTTTCCCGCAAGTTGCTCTTTGTTTAGTTGCACCCCCCCTGTAGGCGTTTCCACCCAGTCGTATCGTTTAAGAAAGTCCCCAGTTTGGGTTGCATAAAGCGGTCGGTATTTCAGACTAGTCTTGTCTTTCGCGTACCATAGTAGCACATCGTAGACTTGGTCAACATACTTTGCCTGACGAGTCCACGCGGTTCTAAACGCTATCTGGGCCACAAAATTTTTCGCCCCGAAGACTTCATCAAGAACTGTTCCGACGAGGTGTGCATTCTCGATTCCCATCTGAACGATGATGGAGCCCGACTCGCTTAGAAGGTCGCGGCTCAAATAGAATCTCTCCTGCAAATGAGACAAATAGGAATGAACTCCTAGAGCCCAAGTATCACGGAATGCTTTGATCGTAACTATATCGTCTGCCTTATCCTTCTCGTCGTTCCTAGGCACGTCTACTCTTTGCTGGAAGTTCGAGTCATACCTGATCCCATATGGGGGATCAATGTATATCATCTGGACCTTTCCACGAAGTCTTTCGTAATGAAGGAGGGACTACATTATCAATAATGAGTCCCCACAGATTAGCTTGTTCTTCCATTGCTCTTCATGTCTGTAGAAATCGACTCGTTGAGCTCGATCTTTTTCTCTGAGAGCCTTTTCCAATTCGAAGAATCCTGTGAGGGGAGTTTGGCCTGTTTTCTCCTCAGTCGCCCGGCGGACGCGTTCTATTATCTGAGATATTCTTGATTCTGTCACAATTTCGTTTCGCTGAAGTGGGAGGATAGGTACGGTCTTTTGTCGTTTCTTCCCAGCCCAATGCAGCTCCGGATCAACCTTGGGGTCGAGATCGATAACGTCGCTCGTCTCGTCCGACGACAACAGCTTCGTATGACCAGTTTCTGGTTCGGATGGTTCAGTCTCTCTATACGAGTATCGAGTTACCTTTTTCCTAGGAGGCATTCGATGGCTCAACCCTTCCTGGCTCGCTCTTGTCCAAGAGGACATATGCCCTTAACATCGCAAGATAAGCACTCCTTGGTCGTTCTTGGCAAAAGGGGAAACTCGTTCCGCCGGAGTTTGTTTGCTGCACTAAGGATCAAGTCCCTGGTATCGCTGACAAGAGATTTGTCAACTTCCTCTCGAACCGTCCCTCCTTTGTCAAGGTTGTATATTTCGATCAAGTTTGCGTTGTTCCCGGTGAGCTGTTCATACCCGACCGCATAAACGTGCAACTGTTCACGAGTCACGTCTTCAGCTTGCGCTCGGTCAGTTGATTTGAAATCAACGATCGACACCTCTCCGGTATCAAGCCGTTTTATGAGGTCGATTCTACCACTTACGACAACATTGCTCGAGACTTGAACCTCAACAACTTGTTCAACGTGTTGAACCTTGTCAAGAGTTCTCTTGTTTTCTTCCAGATACCTGTCGAGTGCCTTCTCAGCGCTAGCTCGTAGTTGTTCCTTCAGCTTTGGATATGCGAAAGGAAGATGCAGATGCATGTCCAGCAGCCCAGGAACTTGTTCAGTCGAAACCTGCTCGCGGTCTAGAACCCTCTTGTGAATCTCGGCCAAGGCGTTATGCAGAGAACGGCCAAATCCCAGCGCTTCGTGAATGGGCGGGTTGAATCCATACATGAAGCGTAGCTTGAATTGGTATGGACACATGAAGAAATACTTCAACTCGCTGAAGCTAAGAAGCATATTCGCGATGTTTCCACGGGGCTGCTGTGGGAGTCTTGTTTTGACCTGATCTTCACGTCTTGGGTCCCGGGTGAGGACAACGGGAACTCTGGTTAGCTCGTCAAAAAAGATTGAAGACCGGGAGTAGAGGGAGATTCCGGGAACTGGAGCCCACGAACAAAATAAGAATTTCTTCGACCTTGTTATGGCAACGTAGAAAAGACGACGTTCACTCTCTATGCCTCCCTCATATCTTTCTGCCCCTTCGATTGCTTCTCGAGGTATGACATGCCAAACACCCTTGCCGCCTTGCTTCTTGGAGGGAAACCGGTTGCTCATTAAGCACGGAACGAATACGACCGGCCACTCCATTCCCTTTGCCTGGTGAACCGTCATCACCTGAACTGCATCTGGAACGGCGAAAGATGCGTCCTGCCATCCTTCGGGATAATAGTTAGGCGCCTGATAGGTTAGAAAGCCAGCAAAGGTCTCATACTTTCTTTTGGGGTCGCTGTGGAAGTTGATTTGTTCGAAATCAGATATGACTTGGCTAAACTTTCCAAGGTTGTAGTACACCACTTCACCCCTATTGTGGGGAACGTCTCGCTCTCGGAGCTCTAATAGCTCCAGAAAATCTAGAAAGAGTCGTTGGATGTTGTAAAGCCCAAAACGCTTTGTGTTATCCCATGTCTTTTGGGATCTTAGATAATCGATTCCAAGTTTGAGTTTCTCCTTTGAAAGGCCCAGATCAGCATCGAGCCAAGTCTTGCGAAGATCGATCTCGGAAATCTGGTCGGCCATGAAGAGAAACATGGATCGTGCTGCCTGAACCTCCGGCGTGTTGAAGAGATCATTCATCCCAAGAACTACGTACGGGACACCTGCTGATTGTAGCGCTTGAAGTATAGGCTCACCGTTGTTCCTAACACTTCGCAGTAGGATCGCGAAGTCAGACCAGCTTAGACCCCTTTCTGACTCGTCCGGCTTGTCGCCAAATGGAATCCCGACTAGCGAGCGAATCTTGGATGCGATCCATGTTGCTTCTTCCTCTGGACTTTTGAAAGGAAGGCATAGAATGTCGCCTCTCTCAAAGGATTGTGCGAAGGAGCTTCGCATTTTCTTTTGAAGCCGGTTAGGGTCGTTCCTTTCTATGATTGAGGTGGCCGCTTCAACAACTCCCTTGCTACTGCGAAAGTTTTCCTCTAGCCGCGCGACCTTTACGCCTGGGTAGCGCTTTTCAAACGTAAGGATATTGTCGACATCGGTGCCTCGCCACTCGTAAATGGCTTGATCATCGTCGCCGACTACGCAAATGTTCGCTCCAAGCTTGCCAAGTAATCTTACGAGAGCTTCTTGGAGAGGATTAACGTCCTGGTATTCGTCAACGACGAGGTACTTCACACGTTCGCGAATTTTGGTCCTAAGGTCTTTGTCTTCCACGAGGGCAGCGACCGCATCTGTCATGATCTTCGTATAATCGAGATAGGCCCTATTGTCCAGTAATTCCTCATATTTCTCCAACGCGACCAGCACGGGATGATCTCTGAGTTTCTTTTGATCGATATTTGCTTCTCTAACAACCTCCAACACATCCAAGAATAACCTTGACTCTGCGTACCTCCGAAGACCAAGATCCTTCATCCCACTTTGTGCACTTAGCCGATCCACGAGCAGTCTGGTTTGGATCTCATTCAGAACCGTGTACTTGAGGAAGCGATACAGGTAAGTCTGTAAGAGATCGAGACAAAAACCGTGGATCGTTCCAACGTACATATCAGCTAGGCCGTTGACTTGTCCAAGACGGTTGCGACACAGCAATGATATCCTACCTTTCAACTCAGCAGCAGCCTTGTCTGTGAACGTGAGTGCAACGATATTCCGAGGCGTTATCCCCTTCGACATTCCCTTCTCCAGAATCCTGACGATCCTGGCGGAAACAACCTCAGTCTTTCCCGAACCCGCACACGCAATTATCTGAAGATTCTGCTCCACAGTTTCTAATGCTTTTCTCTGAGGGTCAGTATAGTCCAAAATCTATTCCTAGAGTTCGTTTCTAGCCTCGGGACCCGTAGGAAAAACCTTTTGGATTGGAAACGATACCGTCGACGAACAACGAGCCTCTTGCGAGATTGCTTTCGGTCAACTTGAGCTCGGAAATGAAGGTCGAACCGATAATGGATGGATCGCTAGTCATGGGCTGGGGGTCTTAGAAGCAACGACCGTAGCATCAGTACGTGACTCGGCAGAGCGAGATGACCCACGTTTGAGAATTCTCAGTATCAATTCGTTTTGTCGAATTAGGATCTTGCTTTGGTCAACAAGCGTGGTCAAGACTCGATCTTCTGGAGAATCCATGTCTCCGCTCTCCAGGATATCTGGGAAGTCTAACCAGCCGTGACTCGACGAGACGCTCTTTAGATCTCTGCGGATAGCTTCTTCGATCTCTTCATCACTCATTTCTGGCGAAAGTAGGACTTCCTTCTTGCGTGTGTCTCGTTTGCCATCTCCACCCTCTTTGCTCTTGGCCTCTGTCTTGCTAGTGCCCTTGATGGAAAGATGATGAAACAGTCTCCCGTATCGATATTCCTCAACAAGTGACTTGCACGTTGGGCAGCTAGATCCTCTAGAGAGCTTTGACTTATCAGGACATTTCTCGTTAGAGCAGAGCCAGACCAAACTGGAGGCGCCTTGGTGCTACCAGGCACACCGACTTCTTGAAAGTATCGATATTGCAATATAACCACATCGGCCTATGCTATGCATGGACGTGCTAACTGCCTGTAGCTTGGAGAGGTTCCGGTGCAACTTCAGAGATAATTTGCTCAATAAGTTGAGGAATGACATCGATGGCCTCTGCTACGTACCGCCCTTGCAAGATCTTGTTTTTCCCATACAATTGTTCGGCTTCTTGAAAGAAACGACGGTAACCACTCTCAGCAAGTAATCCTTCGAAGTCGGGAGATAGTACGCGAAAATCGCGACTCCCAGCAAACACATTCAACGTTTCGAAAACCTGGCCATCGTAAACCTCTTTGTCGCCGTCTCGGCAAATGGTCTCCTGAATTTCTCGAAGACTCTGCAACTCATTGTCCTGAAGTTGACCCATTGTGTGTAGTGCATGAAAGAACTGACTAACTTTCAATTCCTCGTCGTTCACCCTTATCGTCCCGGATATTGTCATGACTACATCACGGTCACACATGACCGTCGATGGAAAGCCATAACCTTGGAGAAGTTTGAGCAGAAGTCCGAAGTAATTCCCACCAACACTGATAACCGATATACCATTCTCATCAAAGTCCCTGTTCAGCTTTCTTGCGAGGATGGGCATTGCACCGTACTCAGTGGGTCCTTCAACCAGCAGGACGTTTCTAGCAAACAAGAACTCTTTTTGCTCGGACTGAACGATTCTTGATATTCGCTGTCGGTCTTCTGCGCTCAGGTAATCCTCTGGCAGTTTGACGACTGTGCTCTGGTTTCCCTCGTTCCTCACCAGAATCAGCGAGTTGAGCTGACCTAGGTCAACAAAGTGAGACGAATGAGTGACAACGATAACCTGGTTCAGAGAAGTAGACGCTTCTAGAACTCGTCGGAGCAGTCGTTGTGAGTGAGGATGCAAGTGAAGCTCTGGTTCATCAATCGCGAAAATCTTTGCCCGCTCTCCTTCAATATGAGTTAGCATGATTATCATTTCGGCGATTCCGGCGCCAAGAGTGTCAAGTGGTACCTCGTGTCCTGTTCGTGCATTCTCAATCATTATTTTGGCGGGACCTCCGCTACGAGTCAGCTCCAGCCTTAAGGTAGGAAAAAGCTTAGAAAAATGGGTCTTAATTTGCTGATACTTGTTCTGCTGTTGCCTTGTTCCGTTCTTGAGAGAAAACAAAACCGCGGTTACGCGGGTTCCTTCGGCGGCTCTGAAAACTTCGTCAGCTGATGCTTGAGGCCTTTGCCTGAACTCCGGGAAGTGGATAAACGCCTCTCGCATTACATTCATGACTTCAGTCAAGGTTGGATGGCCGAATTGGACTCTTCCTTGGTTTGACGAATACCCAGCAATATTGTAGTTGAAGTCCGTTTGATTGCCCTCTTTCTTGAGGGCTAGCGTATATCTGGGCACCTGTTCGGGGCGATCCCAAACCGATGCAAAAGTCAGATGGTTTCCAAAATGCTGAGCGAACTGTTTTCCATCCAGTCTCTTGGGTGTTCCTTGCGAAAAGTCAGCGACGAAAGCTATTCGTTCCATCTCCTCGTCCGAAAAAGTAAACTCCGCGGAAACAGAGAGCGGGTCACGCGGATTGCTTTCCGGCCAGCTTTCTTTAGTGATTCCCTGCCCAACGGGTAAGGAGGTCGCAAATTGGATCGCCGACAAAAGCGTAGATTTTCCAACATTGTTCTCTCCAACAATGACGCTCGTTGGTCCGAGCGTCAATGAGACTGACTGAAAGCAACGGTAGTTTGTCAGCCCTATTTTGTCTATGTGCAACCTGGATGCTGGTATGCTTCGGTTCTATTTCTGCTTGGCCGCTGCCCCCTTTTCGTGCTCGCGGATTCAATGTCAGTTTCACCTCCTCCCACTTTCGCCAGTTGAGCGGGACCTTTCCAGCATTCGACCTCAGAACTCTCACTATCGATCAAATGTGGCCTGCCTCCCTTTGCATGCCGCTAGCTCGGCAAGTGACTCGGGGCTAACTGACGTCTCCGATTATTAGTGCAGAGTCTTCTTGATATGATCCGCGACCAAGTCTTGGACCCTTATGCAGGGGATC
>WNGL01004068.1_pt1 | contig 17596 bp, 17 predicted proteins | sample 5400591 | NCBI WGS metagenome assembly WNGL01 (sample SAMN13153377, study PRJNA577476) | soil metagenome | isolation source: 80 cm soil or saprolite under Garry oak tree replicate 1 | place: USA:California | collected 2016-06-15 | reverse complement strand
GTCCTCGACGAACGGTTTCAGCTTGATGGTCTTGTCCTTGCCCCCGCCGCGGTCAGGGAAGTGGGCGATGATTTCCACATCGCCGCCCATTGCACGCACATAGGTGATGAGCGTGCTGACCCGCATGTCCTCGCGGCGCTCGATCTTCGAGACGTTCGCCTGTTTCACGTCGAGAATTTTAGCGAGCTCCTCTTGTGATACGTCGAATGTCTTGCGAAGCTCCGCAAGGGTAAGCTCCGCCGCCATCGCCTGAGTGCGTGCACGCGCACGCTCCCGCGCGTGTTTGGGCATCTTTGCAACCAGATTGGAAAATTTCTTAGCCATCGCTCGGCCCTTCCTGTTTGAGCAAAATGAGGTGCTCGTCGTAGAGTCGGTCCGCCAACGGAACGAACTGCTCGTACCAACGGTCGTTTCCGGTCTTGTCGCCTCCGATCAGCAGGATCGCGACGCGGCGCGGATCGAAAGCGTATAGCACCCGATAAGGACGTCCCGCGTGTTGAATGCGAAGCTCGCGCATATGTCCATGCTTCGACCGCTCTATTCCTGAACTGTGGGGAAAGGGTAGCTGCGGCCCGAATTGCTCCAGCAATCCCACCGATGCCGCCACCGATTCCTGTTCCGCTTCGGAAAGTCCGGCCCACCACTGCTCGAATTCGTCCGTGTACTCGACTTCCCAAAGCATAACTCTGAAGGAATATACCCTTTAAGGAATTATTGCGCAAGTCGGGGCAAAGGGCAGTTGCGTCCCTCAGCTCCCTCGCAGCGGCGGCGATGTCCTTTCACCGCGCCGCGCGCTGAACCCACTCCGTGATCGCCGCGACGATCTCCGGCGCCTCGCCGAGCGCTGGGGTCACGCGGAACTCGGTGTTCGGATGGCGTTTGCGGATCTCTTCCACCATCGCCGGCAACTCGCGCTTCAAGTGCGCGCCCTGCGCGAGGAACAGCGGCACGATGATCACCGTCTTGACTCCCTTGTCGGCGAGCTTTGCAGCCGCCTCCTCAAGGGAGGGCGACATGAATTCAAGGAAGGCGAGCACGACCGGCGTGCCGGCCGCGCGCAGCTGATCGCGCACGGCTTCGAACGGCTGCGCCCACTCGGGCTCGCGTGCGCCGTGGGCAAAGAGAATGACGGCGGTTGAAGACATGGGAAGTCCAGCTTAACGGCGGGCGGGGCCGGGGTCAAAGCGGTTTGTTCGCCGGGAGCCGGGCAGTAGACGCCGACTATCGTTCCAATGCAGTCGTTCGCTAGCTGTCAATCCAGAGCCTTCGTTCGAGCCGTGGTCCGGAGCCGAACAGGTGTAGGACCGTGCCCCAAGAGTAGGGCCCGCACCGCTAGATCATCGGTAGGCCGACTACAATGTATCCGTAGCCCCGCGTTACTCGAGCGGGGCGATAAGATCGTCGAGGGTTTATTTCAGAAATGACCCCTGATTCAAGCGCAGCCCCAGGTAACGCAGCAGCTATCCCTGACGGCATTCCTAATTTTGAGCCCACTAGATTCTTGGGATTCATCTCCCTTTTTCGGCCCGGCAAATTTAGTGTCGACATAGACAAGGCTCCTTTTCCTTTGGAAGCGTTAGCATGGCACGCTACGCGGTGCCAGATGTTGAAGGACTATCGAAAACAAGCTTCCAGCGTTATCTATATCGCGCTTCAAATGTTGCTCTTCTACTTTCAAAGATCTCACCAATACCAGCTGGAAACCGCCCGGTCGTGGTTGGTACCATTCGCCGCGACAAGCGATAACCTCCTATGGTGGAAGGGATGGGTAGACGTACTGGTTTACTCGGTCATACTAACCGGCAGCCTTTGTCTTGGGATAGCGGCAATTGTCCATGAGAGCTTACGCGTGCGCCTGAAGGAAGCGTGGAACGAAGAGCGAGAGAGATTATTCGGCGTAGAAGCGCACCGCACGCTTCTTTTCTTTGCTACTCAAGTAATTCAAATAATGACGGTCTGTTGGGTGTTACACGTCGTATTCGGATTGCAGTTTAAGATTCAAACCGACGACGTGAACGTTAGCCGTACGCTCAGCGGCCTAGAATTCGCCTATTTTTTTATTTCCACGTACATTACAGGCGGTCTGGGTGACGTAGCGCCTGCCGGAGACAACGCTCGCGTCCTCGTTATATTCATCAATTTGCTTACGTTGCTTTCCGTCATTTACTGGTTCAACGCGCTCGGTCGCGGTCCACGTGCCTATATGGCTCGTAGGCACATCAGCGCATTTTATAAAGCACATTACAAGCGTCTCAAGGATCTCGCCGAACTTGCTCAATCTCTAAAGCTCAATGAGCCCAGTTCCCCGCTAAACGGTTTATTGATCTGCCCCGCTGGGCATAAGCTAAAAGTCGGAGCTAACAAGAGCTGCCGGTGCTGCCACGGCCGACTCGCCGTAACTCCTGAAAAGGCAATTGCTTATGCTGCGTGGCCAGTGATGAAATTAGTTCGGTTTGCTGCGCGAACGCGTGGCATTAGTGAAGGATTATTAAAGCAGCGACTATCTAAGGCCTAAGTACCCAAATAAGGCGGGTGTCTGTCGTTCAGATCCGCCCATGTCAATAGTTAGAAGCTACGTGCCCCCAATCAGAGACGCGAAAAGCCTTCGAAACCGCATTATGAATCGGGGTGGTGCGGTCGAGCGTTCGCGACGAGAGAAGTTGCTCGACACATGGCTGCCAAGGCTGAGCCATCTTTCGCAGTTCGGGCTCTTCCTACTGACGTTAGGTGCGCTCTACTTTACGGTTCTGCCTCTCTATCAGAAGGCATTGCTCGACGAAACCATAGCTCGAAAAGAGATAGAACTGAAACGGGCCAACGCAGAGATTGAGAAAGCTTACATTAACGTAAGAACGTTCACGGTCAGAGCGTACGTGCTCTTCTCTGGAGCTGAATGCTCTGGCTTGCTGGACTCTTCCGAACCGCCTTCCGAGCCCGGAAAAAGCCGGAAAGTAAGACGGACCTTTGCCAACCGTATCTTTGCAATTGACGTGGGTGCATGTTTAAACGAGGCATTAAAGAATACCCCATCACTAGGCAATCTACGCATTAGCGACTATGAGTTCTTCGTCAAGCGAATCGCGGAAATCGGCCGCAGACTAGTCGAAAAGCGGCAGCAAGCAATGCGTGAACATGAAAGCGTACCGGAGCGGGGGCGCTTGAACCCTGGCTCAATACCCCCGCCTACTGGGTTCAGAGCCCAGGGCCTGGAACTCATGGCCAAGTTGTATGCCGATCTCGATAAGGCCCGAGTCTCTGGTCCTAAGCTGGAACCCAGAGAGAGTTTTGAGCAGCAAAAGCGGAAACTTGTAATCGAGATTGAGCAGGAACGTGTGGCGATGAGGTACGCAGAGGAAATACGAAACGAAGTCGCGTCCTTACGGGTCTTGAAATGGCCGAATGACAATTGACGTAAATGTTTTGACCCGGCGCACAACTAGACTTCAAGTGAATTTCGCCTGGTGGTTCTCTCCGCTCCGCGCCACGGCGGCTTGCTAATACGTTGGCCGAGCCACACTAGTCTTGCACTCTACGGAGCGGCAAACCGGCGATGCGCTTGGCGGACTCGCTTACGCAGCCGCTGACAGCGACTTGCGATCCGCGCAAAGCCGCCGCAGTTCCGGCACGCACGACCCGCAATTGGTTCCACACTTGAGCGAGCGCTGCAGCGCCGGTAGATCGGCGCCGCGCCCGACTTCCGCGCGGATGGCGGTTTCGGAGACCTCGAAGCAGTTGCACACGATCCTGCCGCGCGGGACGGCGAACCCGACCGGCCGCGGGGCGAGGGCGAGCGCGGGCGGGACGGGGACGCCGTTCTGCATCTGCTCCTTCAGCCAGGCGGCCGAGCCGGTGTCGCCGGCGAGACGCGCGCCGGCGATGCGGCCGTTCGCGTCGATCCAGATCCTCTTGGCGATGGAGCGCGCCGGGTCGTCGTAGCTGGTCGAGCGCAGGGAGTCGTCGCCGATTGCGCGGTCGAGCTCGGCGAGCTCGAAGGGCGCGTCGCTGCGGGCGCGCAGCATGACGCAGGCGAGCTCCTTCCCGAAGAGCGACAGCGCCGCGAGCGGAAAGCGGGAGAGCAGCGACTGCAGGCGCTCGAGCCCGGCTCTATCGTCCAGCCGCCGCAACGCGACAAGCTCATAGGGCAGTTCGACGCGAGCGACCTCGACGGCCGCGTGCTTCAGCTCCGGCTGCTTGGAGTGGGGATCGAAGGCGCTCAGGGTCAAGGCGTTCGCGCCCGCGCCGCTCATGAACCGGCTTCCCCAGTGCATGGGGATGAACACGTCGCCGCGGCGCTGCTCGGGCGAGCTTTCGGCGCGCAGCAGGAGCTCGCCGCGCATGCTGTATACACGCACGCTGTCGCCGTCTTTGATGCCGCGCGCGGCCATGTCCTCAGGATGCATCGAGAGCACCGGCTCCGGCGCATGGGCGAAGAGCCGCGGCACCGTTCCCGTGCGGCTCATTCCATGCCACTGGTCGCGCAGCCGCCCGGTGTTGAGGCTCAAGGGATAAGCGCTATTAGGGGCTTCGCGGACGGCCTCGTGCCGCGTCACGACGAACCGGGCGCGGCCGTTCGCGGTGGGGAACACGCCGTCCGCGTAAAGCCGTGCGCGCCCGGTTCCAGCTCCTTGCGGAAAAGGCCATTGCTGCGGCCCGCGGGAATCGAGCAGCGCGTAGGAGAGTCCCGTGATGTCGAGATCACGGCCGCGCGTCGTTTCCCGGTGCTCGTCGAATATCTCCTCGGGCCGCGAGTAGGGAAACAGCCGCTGTGCGCGCGGATTTCCGAGCCTCGCGCCGAGCCGCCTCGCGAAATCGACCGCGATCTCCCAGTCGTGACGCGCCTCGCCCGGAGGCGGCACGGCGGCGCGCACGCGAGAGATGCGGCGCTCGGAATTGGTGACGGTGCCTTCCTTCTCGCCCCAGCTCGAAGCCGGCAGCAGCAGATCGGCGAACCCCGCGGTGTCGGTGTTGCGGAACGCCTCTTGCACGACCACGAATTCGGCGCGCTCGAGCGCCGCACGGACCAGGGCGGCGTCGGGCATCGACTGCGCCGGGTTGGTGCAGGCGATCCACACGGCGCGCACTTCGCCCTCGCGCAGCGCGCGGAACAGCTCGACCGCGGTCTTTCCGGGTTGCGCGGGCACCTGGGGAACGCCCCACAGCTTTGCGATCTCGGCGCGATGCCTGGGATTGGCGAGGTCGCGGTGCGCCGAGAGCAGATTGGCCATGCCGCCGACCTCGCGCCCGCCCATCGCGTTCGGCTGGCCGGTGAGCGAGAACGGCCCCGCGCCCGGCCGGCCGATCTGGCCCGTGGCGAGATGCAGGTGGATAAGCGCGGCGTTGTTGTGCGTTCCGTGGGTCGACTGGTTCAAGCCCTGGCACCACAGCGACAAGCTCGCGCGCGATTTTCCGAACCAGCGCGCGGCCGTGACGATGTCCTTCGCCGCGACGCCGCACACCGACGCGGCGCGTTCGGGCGCGCATTCGCGCACGGTCCACAGAAGCCGCTCGAAGCCTTCGGTATGGCGGCGGATGTACTCGTTGTCGACGAGATCGTCGGTGAGGAGCACGTGCAGCATGGCGTTGAACAAGGCGATGTCGGTGCCGGGAGCGATCGCGAGGTGCAGATCCGCTTCGGCCGCGGTATCGGTGCGGCGCGGATCGACCACGATGGTTTTCAAGGACGGATCGGCGGCCCGCGCGGCCTCGATGCGGCGGTAGAGGATCGGGTGCGCGATCGCCAAGTTCGAGCCGGCGATCAGCATGCATTGCGCGAAATCGATGTCCTCGTAACAGGGAGGCGGGGCGTCCGCGCCGAGCGTCGCCTTGTAACCTGCCGCCGCAGAGGACATGCATAGCCGCGAATTGGTGTCGATGTTATTGGTGCCGACGAGGCCTTTGGCGAGCTTGTTGAAGACATAATAATCCTCGGTGAGGAATTGGCCGGACACGTAGAAGCCGACGCTGTCGGGGCCGTGCTCGCGAATGACGGTGGCGAAACGATCAGCCGCACGATCGAGCGCCTCGTCCCAGGACACGCGCTTTCGCCTCTCGCTTCGATTGCGGCGCAAATCCGGATAGCGGGCGCGCGCATCGGGCCGTGCGCTGAGGTGCAGCGTGGCCCCTTTGGTGCACAGACGCCCGAAATTGGCCGGATGATCGGCGTCGCCGCGCACCCCGATGATGCGTTCTCCCTCGCTCTGGATCACCACGCCGCAGCCTACGCCGCAGTAGCAACAGGTTGATTTTGTTTCTTTCATCGTCGAGTCCGCTCCTCATCTGCGAATTTGCTGTTGCAATCGGCGTGCCATGTGCATTCCGTGGCACGGCAATTGCACTGGATAGAGCCGATGCTTCCCACGCGCGTGCTGATAGTCGACGAATCGCCCGAGCGCGCCGCGGTGCTGCGCGAGGGGCTGGAGAGCGCAGGCTACGAGGTTGCCGCGGCGCTCGCAGCCCCGATCGAGCTGCTGCGCGCGGTGGAGCAGGTCCGTCCCGACGTCATCGTCATCGATACGGAATCGCCAAGCCGCGACGTGCTCGAGCATGTCGTGCTGATCACGCGCGACCAGCCGCGGCCGATCGTGATGTTCGCGAGCGACGACGCGCCCGACACCATTCGAGACGCGATGCGCGCGGGCGTTTCCGCCTATGTCGTCGACGGGCTGGACGCGGCGCGCGTGAAGTCCATCGTCGAAGTCGCGGTCGCGCGCTTCGGCGAATATCAGAGGCTTCGCGAAGAGCTCGCAGAGGCAAATCTGAAGCTGGAAGAGAGAAAGCTCGTCGAGCGCGCCAAGGGAATCCTGATGAAGGCCCGTGCCATGGACGAGGACGAAGCGTTTCAGGCGCTGCGGCGCATGGCCATGGACCGCGGCAAGCGGCTCGGCGAGATCGCGCAACAGCTCATCGACATGGCGGACCTGCTGACCTAGCGCAATCCAATTCAGTGCGAAAAGGAGTCTTGCTGCACCGCAACCGTGCGTTGTGGGCGGCACCCTTGCGTCAGGTCCCAGAGAGCGGCTGATTGAAGTTGCTGTTTCGATTTGAGAAGCAAGCTGCGCGGCGGCACTGGCACATCGATTGCGTAACAGCCAAGCAAGCTGCGGCCAACGGCGGTCGCAGCAGAACAAGGGCGTTCATGCGGGGGACCCCGCAGTTGAACGCCTTTTTTGTTTCCGGAGAGCGAAATGAATGAACACAGGATTGCACGAAGGAGATCCGCCAGGCGCCGCGACTTCCTCAAGCGCGCTGGCGCGGCCGGCATCATGAGCCTCGTTCCCGCCGCGGTGAGGAACGCCGCCTGGGCGGCCGGCTCCGACGCGCCGGAAAAAAAGGAAGTGAAGATCGGCTTCATTCCGCTCACCGATTGTTCGTCGGTGGTGATGGCCTCGGTGATGGAGTTCGACAAGAAGTACGGCATCAAGATCACGCCGTCGAAGGAAGCATCGTGGGCGGCGGTGCGCGACAAGCTGGTGAACGGCGAGCTCGACGCTTCCCATGTGCTCTACGGCCTGATCTACGGCGTGCAGATTGGCCTCGGCGGGCCGAAGAAGGACATGGCCATCCTGATGAACCTGAACCACAACGGCCAAGCCTTCACCCTGTCGCGCAAGCTGTATGACAAAGGAGTGAAAGACGGGACCACCCTGGCCGCGCGGATCGCGAAGGAAAAGGGCGAGTACACCTTCGCCCAGACCTTTCCGACCGGCACGCACGCCATGTGGATCTACTACTGGCTCGCCGCGCACGGCATCCATCCCTTCAACGACGTCAAGACGATCACCGTGCCGCCGCCGCAGATGGTCGCGAACATGCGCGTCGGCAACATGGACGGCTACTGCGTCGGCGAGCCCTGGCCGTACCGTGCGATCGTCGACAAGATCGGCTTTACCGCGAACACCACGCAGGACCTGTGGAAGGACCACCCGGAGAAGGTGCTGGGCACGACCGCGGACTTCATCGAGAAATATCCGAACACGGCGCGCGCGATGACCGCGGCCATCATGGATGCCGGCCGCTGGATAGACGCGTCGCTTTCGAATCGCCAGAAGACGGCGGAGGTCGTCGCCGACAAGTCCTACGTCAACACCGACAAGGAAGTGATCGTCGCGCGCATGCTCGGGCGCTACGACAACGGAATCGGCAAGACCTGGGACGACCCGCACTACATGAAGTTCTACAACGACGGCTACGTCACCTTCCCGTTCCTGTCCGACGGAATGTGGTTCATGACCCAGCACCGCCGCTGGGGCCTGCTCAAGGAGGACGTGGATTATCTTGCCGTGGCGAAGAAGGTCAACCGCATCGATCTCTACAAGGACGCCGCCGCGGCTACGAAGACGAACCTGCCCCAGTCGCCGATGCGCGCTGCCCGCCTGATGGACGGCGTGGTCTGGGACGGCAAGGATCCGAAGAAGTACGCGGGCTCGTTCAAGATCAAGGTCGCCTGAGGAGCGGTTCATGAGCGCCCTTCCCGCCACCGTGCATACTCTGAAGCCGCCGCGTGTCGAGATCGGCCCCGCCGACGAATCGACGCAGCTGCACCCGGCGGTGAATCAGGCGAATCCCGCGCCCGAAAAGCCGCTGTACGTCCGCACCCGCGCGCCGGACTGGCTGCCTCGGGTGCTCGCGCCCCTCATCGGCCTCGCGCTCTTCGTCGCGCTGTGGGCGATCATCGCGAAAGCCGGCGGCCGGCTGCCCGATCCCGTTTCGACCTGGCATTCGGCGGTCGATATCTTCAGCAACCCGTTCTACGAGAAGGGACCGAACGACCAGGGTATCGGCTGGAACCTGCTGATGTCTCTGGGCCGGGTCGGCATCGGGTTCGGCCTGGCGGCGCTCATCGGCATTCCGCTCGGGTTCATGTTCGGACGCTTTCGCTTCCTCTCTGACATGGCGGCGCCGATCGTCAGCATCCTGAAGCCGGTGTCGCCGCTCGCCTGGCTGCCGATCGGTTTGATGGTGTTCAAGGCCGCCAACCCGGCTGCGATCTACGTCATCTTCGTCTGCAGCCTGTGGCCCATGATCGTGAACACCACGGTCGGCGTGCGCCACATCGCGCAGGACTACCTCAACGTGGCGCGTGTGCTCAATCTTTCCGAGTGGACGATATTCCGGAAGATACTGTTCCCGGCGGTGCTCCCGTACATGATCACCGGCGTGCGCCTGTCGATCGGCGTCGCGTGGCTGGTGATCGTCGCGGCGGAGATGCTCACCGGCGGCGTCGGCATCGGCTTCTGGGTGTGGGACGAATGGAACAACCTCAACGTCCAGCACATCATCATCGCCATATTCACGGTCGGCTTGGTCGGTCTCGCGCTCGAGCAGGGCATGATCCTGCTCGCCCGCCGCTTCAGCTACGAGTGAGGACGATATGAGCGAGCGATATCTGCAAATCGACAAGGTGCGCATGGTGTTCGAGACCAGGAAGGGGCCGTTCTGCGCATTGGAGGAAATCAGCCTCGACATCCATGCCGGCGAGTTCGTCTCGCTGATCGGGCACTCGGGCTGCGGCAAGTCGACGCTGCTCAACATCGTCGCCGGACTGCTCAAGCCGACCCGCGGCCACATCGTGCTCGCCGGGCGCGAAGTGACCGGGCCCGGTCCCGACCGCGGCGTGGTATTCCAGAACCATTCCCTGCTGCCCTGGCTGACATGCTTTGAAAACGTCCATCTTGCCGTGGAACGCGTATTCGGCGCGACGGCGAACAAAGCCGCGCTGAGGGAGCGCGTGCACCGGGCTCTGGAACTGGTGCAGCTCGGACACGCCGAGCACAAATACCCGCACGAGATCTCAGGAGGCATGAAACAGCGCGTCGGCATCGCCCGCGCGCTGTCGATCGAGCCCAAGGTCCTGTTGCTCGACGAACCGTTCGGGGCGCTCGACGCCTTGACGCGGGCGCGGCTCCAGGACGAGCTGATGCGGATCGTCGCGGCGAAGGGCAGCACCGTGCTCATGGTGACCCACGACGTCGACGAAGCGGTGTTCCTCTCCGACCGCGTCGTGATGATGACCAACGGGCCAGCGGCGACGATCGGAGGGATCCTCCCCATCGACCTGCCGCGGCCGCGCGAGCGCATCGCGCTCGCCGGCCACCGGCGCTACATGGCGCTGCGCGCCGAGCTGCTCGAGTTTCTCTATCGCAAACAAATACGCGAGGCGGCGTAGGGACGCGCTCGTGAAGAAAATGAAGCTGGTGATGATCGGCAACGGCATGGCCGGCGCGCGCACGCTGGAAGAGCTGCTCAAAATCGCGCCCGACCTCTACGACATCACGGTGTTCGGCGCCGAGGCCCACGCCAATTACAACCGCATCCTGCTCTCGCCGGTGCTCGCCGGGGAAATGACGATCAAGGACATCATGCTCAACGATGTCGATTGGTACCAGAAGAACGGCGTCACCCTGCATCTGAACAAGAACGTTGCGAAGATCGACCGGCGCGCGAGGAAGGTCGTCGCCGCAGACGGCACCGAGGCCGGGTATGACCGGCTGCTGCTCGCCACGGGCTCCAATCCCGTCGTTCTGCCGATCCCCGGTGCGAAACTCGAAGGCGTGCTCACATACCGCGACATCGGCGATACCCGCGCGATGATCGAGACCGCGGGGAGGTACAAGCACGCGGCCGTGATCGGCGGCGGGCTGCTCGGCCTGGAAGCGGCGAACGGCCTGAAGATGCGCGGCATGAACGTGGCCGTGGTGCACCTGATGGAATGGCTGATGGAGCGCCAGCTCGACCGTACCGCCGCCGGCATGCTGCAGAAATCGCTGGAGGCGAAGGGACTGCGGTTCCTGCTCAAGACCCAGACGTCGGAGATCGTGGGTGGCGACGATGGGCGAGTGAAGGGCGTGAAATTCAAGGACGGCCAAGAACTCGTCGCCGACTTGGTGGTGATGGCGGTGGGCATACGCCCCAACACCGAACTCGCGCAATCCGCCGGCCTCTACTGCAATCGCGGTATCGTCGTCAACGACACGATGCAGACCTACGATCCCAGGATATACGCGGTGGGCGAATGCGTGACGCACCGCGGCGTGGCTTACGGGCTCGTCGCGCCGCTGTTCGAGATGGGCAAGGTCTGCGCCAACCACCTGGCGCATTTCGGCATCGGCCGCTACGCGGGCTCGGTGATTTCCACCAAGCTCAAGGTGACCGGAATCGACCTTTTCTCGGCGGGCGATTTCACGGGCGTCGGCGGCACCGAGGAAATCGTGCTGCACGACCCCGACGGCGGGGTCTACAAGAGGCTGGTGCTGAAAGACAACCGTATCGTGGGCGGCGTTCTCTACGGCGACACGGTCGACAGCTCCTGGTATCTGCAGCTGCTGCGCGACAAGCAGGACATCCATGAGATACGCGATCACCTGATGTTCGGCCAGAACCACCTGGGCAACAGCGGGCACCAGGGCCAGAACAAAGCCGCTGAGATGGCCGACCCAATGGAGGTGTGCGGCTGCAACGGCGTACCCAAGGGTGCGATCGTCCGCGCGATCAAGGAAAAGGGCCTGTTCACGCTCGAGGACGTCCGCAAGCACACCAAGGCCTCCAGTTCCTGCGGGTCCTGCACCGGGTTGGTCGAGCAGCTCCTCGCTTCCACCGTCGGCGGCGCCTACCAGCCTCAAGCCGCGAAGTCGAAGCCGCTGTGCGCCTGTACCGATCACACACACGAGGAAGTGCGCAAAGCAATCCGCGAGTACAGGTTGCTGTCGATCTCCGCGGCGATGCGCTTCCTCGAGTGGCGCACCCCGAACGGCTGCGCGAGCTGCCGCCCCGCGATCAACTACTACCTCCTCTGTGCCTGGCCGCACGAGGCGAGCGATGATCCGCAATCGCGCTTCATCAACGAGCGTGCACACGCGAACATCCAGAAGGACGGCACCTTCTCGGTCGTGCCGCGCATGTTCGGCGGCGTGACCTCGCCCGACCAGCTGCGCCGCATCGCCGACGTCGCGGAGAAGTACAAGATCCCGACCGTCAAGGTCACGGGAGGCCAGCGCATCGACTTGCTCGGGGTGAAGAAAGAGGACCTGCCGGGCGTCTGGCGCGACCTCGACATGCCCTCCGGCCACGCGTATGCCAAGGCGCTGCGCACGGTGAAGACCTGCGTCGGCTCGGAATGGTGCCGCTTCGGTGTGCAGGACTCGACCAACATGGGGATCGAGCTGGAGAAGGCGCTGTGGCGGATGTACGCGCCGCACAAGGTGAAGATGGCCGTGTCCGGGTGCCCACGGAACTGCGCCGAGTCCGGAATCAAGGATGTGGGCGTGATCGGTGTCGACTCCGGCTGGGAGATCTACGTCGCAGGCAACGGCGGCATCAAGACCGAGGTCGCACAGTTCCTGGTAAAAGTGAAAACGCGCGAGGAGGTTTTGGAATACGCCGGCGCCTTCCTGCAGCTCTACCGCGAGGAAGCGCGCTACCTCGACCGCACCGTGCACTACGTGCGGCGCGTCGGCCTCGACACCATCAAGAAGAAGATCGTCGAGGACGCCGACAACCGCAAGGCGCTCTGGGCGCGGCTAAAGGACGCGCTCGAAGGCGAACCCGATCCCTGGAAAGAGCGCGCCGCGGGCAAAGACGCGCGAGAGTACGAGGCACTGGCGGAACCGGCCTGATGGAAGTAGCGGCGATGGAAACGCGCGACCCGGTGCGCATGGCGCGCTGGATCAAGGTCTGCTGTCCGGAGGACATCCCCCAGCTCGGCGCCCGCGTCATCCACCGGCCGGGCGGCGACATCGCAGTATTCCGCAACGCCGAAGGCGAGTGCTTCGCCCTGCTCGATCGCTGCCCGCACAAGGGCGGGCCGTTATCGCAGGGGATCGTCTTCGGACGCAGCGTCGCGTGCCCGCTGCACAGCTGGACCATTCGCCTCGAAGACGGGTGTGCGGAAGCGCCGGATGCCGGTTGCACGCGGTCGTTTCCGGTGAAGATCGAGGACGGGGAAGTGCTCCTGCAGTTGTCGGATTGACGAGCACTCGCCAACGCGGCATTTCCGTCTCTCTCGCTGCTTGCGGCGCATGGCAGCGCCTGAGTGGCACGGCGACCGTACCCCCGCAACGATGGGATAATGCCGCCATGAACGGGTCCCAACCGATTTCCCCCCGCCAGCGCCTGCAGGAGCTGCTCGCGATACCGGAGGGGCAGCGTACCGACGCTCAGTGGGACGAGCTCAACGAGCTTGAAATCAAGCTCGCTTCGGGCAATCGACAGGAGACCCCGGAGCAGGGCGCCCGGCGGAACGCCCCGACCACCTCCGGCAACCCCAGGCCCGGTGGCGGCCCACACGGCAAGAATCGAGGCGGGTTCGGCAAACAATCCAGGCGCCGGCGCTGAGGTCGCCGGACGGCTCCCTTGGACAGGGAACCGTCTTCGATACGAAACCCCAACCCATCAGCGATTCGCCGTTCCCATGCAGACCGTCATCTCCGTCACGAACCTCTCCAAGACCTACGCTTCCGGCCTGCAGGCTCTCAAGAACATCAACCTGGAGATCCGCCGCGGAGAGATCTTCGCGCTGCTCGGCCCCAACGGCGCGGGGAAGACGACGCTGATCGGCATCATCTGCGGGATCGTCAATCCGAGCAAAGGGACGATCCAGGTCGGTGGTCACGACATCATCGGGGACTACCGCGCCGCGCGCACCATGATCGGCCTCGTGCCGCAGGAGCTGACGACCGATGCCTTCGAATCGGTGTGGAATACCGTGTCCTTCAGCCGCGGCCTCTTCGGCAAGGCGGCCGACCCGGCGCACATCGAGAAGGTCCTCCGGGATCTGTCCTTGTGGGCAAGAAAGGACAGCAAGGTCATGACGCTTTCGGGCGGCATGAAGCGCCGCCTGCTCATCGCCAAGGCGCTGTCGCACGAGCCGCGGATCCTCTTTCTCGACGAGCCGACCGCGGGCGTCGACGTCGAGCTGAGGCAGGACATGTGGAAGCTGGTGCGCTCGCTCCAGGCCTCCGGGGTCACGATCATACTGACTACGCACTACATCGACGAGGCCGAGGAGATGGCCGACCGCATCGGCGTGATCAGCAAAGGCGAGATCATCCTGGTGGAGGAAAAAGCGGAGCTGATGCGCAAGCTCGGCAGGAAGCAGTTGACCCTGCACCTGGAGAAGACCCTGGAGCGCATCCCGCCCGGGCTGTCCTCCCACAGCCTCGAGCTCAAGAGCAGCGGAACCGAATTGATCTATACCTACGATGAGCAGATCGATCGGGCCGGCATCACGGCGCTGTTGCAGGACCTGGCCGCAGCGGGCATCCGCTTCAAGGATCTGCAGACGACGCAAAGCTCGCTCGAGGACATCTTCGTCACCCTGGTGAGCGACAGAAAATGAGCGCCATGAACGTCTACGCGATACGCGCGATCTACAAGTTCGAGATGGCGCGCACCCGGCGCACCTTGATGCAGAGCATCGTCTCGCCGGTGATCTCGACGGCCTTGTACTTCGTCGTCTTCGGCGCGGCGATCGGCGGGCGCATCCCCGAGGTCGAGGGCGTCAGCTACGGCGCCTTCATCGTGCCGGGGCTCGTCATGCTGTCGCTGCTGACGCAGAGCATCTCCAATGCCTCCTTCGGCATCTACTTCCCGAAGTTCGTCGGGACCATCTACGAGCTCCTCTCGGCTCCGGTGTCCTACCTCGAGATCGTGGTGAGCTACGTGGGGGCGGCCGCGACCAAGTCGGTCGTCCTCGGCCTCATCATCCTGGCGACGGCGGCGCTGCTGGTGCCGCTCAAGATCGAGCATCCCTTCTGGATGATCCTTTTCCTCGTGCTGACCTCGGTCACCTTCAGCCTCATCGGCTTCATCATCGGCATCTGGGCGGACGGTTTCGAGAAGCTCCAGGCCATACCGCTTCTGATCATCACGCCGCTCACCTTTCTCGGCGGCAGCTTCTACTCCATCGACATGCTGCCCCCCTTCTGGCGGACGGTCTCGCTCTTCAACCCCGTGGTCTACTTGGTGAGCGGATTCCGCTGGAGCTTCTACGGCCTCGCCGACGTGAGCGTGGGCCTGAGCCTCGCCATGACCGGCGTGTTTCTCGCGGTGTCACTCGCGGTCGTGGCGTGGATCTTCAGGACCGGTTACCGGCTTAAGAATTGAAATCGCAAGCCCTTGACAAACGGATCGCCTTTATTTAACCTGTTGGTTAAATGCAGCCCGATCACCTCAGCGCCACCTTTGCCGCCCTCGCCGATCCCACGCGGCGCGCGATCCTCGCGCGCCTCGCCTCGGGCCAAACTTCGGTATTGAAGCTGGCCGAGCCCTTCGACATCAGCCTTCCCGCCGTCTCCAGGCACTTAAAGGTGCTCGAGCGCGCGGGCCTGATCGAGCGCGGACGCGAGGCGCAGTGGCGGCCCTGCCGGCTCCAGGCTAATCCGCTCAAGGACATCGCCGACTGGGTCGAGCACTACCGGCGCCACTGGGAGGAGAGCTTCGACAGGCTGGGCAGCTACCTCAAGGAACTGCAGCGCAAGAACAAGGCGCAGGAAATTCAGCGTAAGGAGAAGAAAGATGGCCGCAAAACTTAACGTCGTGACGAAAGACGAGCCGCTCGTCGTGGAACGCACTTTCAACGCCCCGGTCGCCCTGGTGTGGAAGGCGCTCACCGACAAGGACGACATCAAGCAATGGTCTTTCGACATCTCCGAATTCGCGCCGAAAGTCGGCTTCGAATTCCAGTTCTACGGCGGAGATGAAGGGGCCAAGTACCTGCACCGCTGCAGGGTCAAGGAGGCGGTTCCGAACAAGCGGCTCGCGTACACGTGGCGGTACGAAGGCTACGCGGGCGACTCGCTGGTGACCTTCGAGCTGTTCGAGCAAGGGAACAAGACGAGGGTCAGGCTGACGCACGAGGGCCTGGAGACCTTCCCGAAGCTCCCCGCGTTCGCAAGGAAGAATTTCGAGCAAGGCTGGACCGAAATCGTAGGCACTTCGCTGAAGAATTTCGTCGAAGGCAGGCACGCGGGCGAGATGATCCTCACGCGCGTCTTCGACGCGCCGCGCGAACTCATGTGGAAGCTGTGGACAGAGCCGGAGCACATCCGCAAATGGTGGGGCCCGAAAGGCTTTACGCTGCCCGGCTGCGAGATGGACTTCCGCCCGGGCGGGGCGTACCGCTTCGTGATGCGCGGGCCCGACGGCCAGGACAACCCGTTCCACGGCGTGTACCGCGAGATCGTCCGGAACGAGCGCATCGTCTTCACCGCGATCCTGGACAACCTCCCCGGCCACGAGCTCGTTACCACCGTGACGTTCGCCGACGAGGGCGGCAAGACGAAGCTGACCGTGCGGCAGACCACGCCCCCGGGCGACGCCGGCCGCGGCCAGAACCAGGGCTGGAGCGAGACCCTAGCGCGCCTCGCTGCCCTGATCGCCGAGGAGACGAAGCATGGCCGCAGAAAGTAGGAACGCCGCGCTCGTCGGCGACCGCGAGATCCGCGGGACGCGCGTCTTCGATGCGCCGCGCGCGCTCGTGTGGAAGGTGTGGACCGAACCGGAGCACATCGGCAAGTGGTGGGGCCCGAAGGGCTTCACCACCACGACCCACAGGATGGAGGTGAAACCGGGCGGCGTCTGGCGCTTCGTCATGCACGGTCCCGACGGGCGCGACTACCAGAACAAGATCACCTTCATCGAAGTCGTGAAACCCGAGCGGCTGGTATACAAGCACGGGGGGACCGGCGACAAGGAAGACCGCGACCTCGAGCCCGTGAATTTCCACGTGACGGTGACCTTCGCGGAGGAGGGCGGCAAGACGCGCCTCGACATGCGCTCGGTGTTCCCGTCGGCCAAGGCGCGCGACTCCGTGGTCAAGAACTACGGGGCTGTCGAGGGTATGCACCAGACCCTCGCACGCCTTGAAGAGTACCTGGCGAAGGAGGTGTCGTCGTGAGCACAGACCGCCGGTCGTTCCTGAAATCGGTCGCGGCTTCTGCGGCGTTCGCCGCACCCGCGGCCGTGCTCGCGCAGTCGCCGCAGGCCGCGGCCAGGCCGCCCTCAGGCAAGGGCGGATTGTCCAGGGCGCGCCTCGCCCGCATGCGCGAGGCCATGCTCCGCCACGTCGAGAGCGGCCGGATGCCCGGTCTCGTGACGCTCGTCAACCGGCGCGGCGAGACGCACGTCGATGCGATCGGAGTGAAGGCGTTCGGCGGCAAGGACCCGATGCGGCGCGACACGATTTTCCGCATCGCGTCGATCACCAAGCCGATCACGGCCGCGGCCGCGATGATCCTGGTCGAGGAAGCGAAGCTGCGGCTGGACGATCCGGTGGACACGTTGCTGCCGGAGCTCGCGAACCGCAAAGTCCTGAAGCGCATCGACAGCGCGCTGGAGGACACCGTGCCGGCGAAGCGCGCGATCACGCTGCGCGACCTGCTCACTTTTCGCCTCGGCATCGGCGCGGTGATGGTTTATCCCGAGAAGCACCCGATCCAGAAGGCGATGTCCGAGGCGGGCGTCTCGCCCTCGGTCAACCTGCCTAAACATGCGCCCGACGAGCTGATGAAGCGCTTCGGCAGCCTGCCGCTCGCGCACCAGCCGGGCGAGAAGTGGATGTACAACAGCGGCTCCGACATCCTGGGCATCTTGATTTCGCGCG
>WNGL01011163.1_pt1 | contig 17599 bp, 20 predicted proteins | sample 5400591 | NCBI WGS metagenome assembly WNGL01 (sample SAMN13153377, study PRJNA577476) | soil metagenome | isolation source: 80 cm soil or saprolite under Garry oak tree replicate 1 | place: USA:California | collected 2016-06-15 | reverse complement strand
ACCGGGCTGCCCGACGGCTGGTGGCGGGCCCCGCCGGCTCCGGGCCGGTGGAGCGCTGAGGGGGAGTGGCTGCTCGTCCGGGACCTGGCCGCCGGGCAGGTCCCCGACGTGGTGGCTTTGATCGTCGCGCGCGGCGGCCGCGTGGAGGCGGTCATGCCTCAGCAGCAGAGCCTGGAAGCCCGCTTTCTCGAACTGCTGGAGGAGGAATGACGGCAATCTGGATCATCGCGGCCCTGACCCTGCGGGAGACGCTGCGGCGCAAGCTCATCGCCGCGCTCGCCGTGATCTGCCTCGCTATGGTCGCCCTGAGCGCCTGGGGCTTCTACCGGCTCAGCCACACCTCCAAGCTGACCTCAGGCGAGCTCGGCGGTGCGGTTCCCGAGGCCTTCATCCTGTTCATGTTCATGTTCAGCTTTATCCTCGCCCTCAGCGCGTCGGCCGTTGCCTCGCTCGCGGTGTCGACCGAGATCGACTCCGGCGTACTGCAGGCCGTGGTCACCCGCTCGGTGCGGCGCAGCGACGTCCTTGTGGGCAAGTGGCTCGGGCTGGTCGCCATCCTTGGGGCTTATACCGCCCTCGTAAGCGGCCTGCAGGACGGCATCGTGTTCTGGGTCAGCGGATTCACGCCGCCGGATCCCGCGGCCGCGGGGGCCTTCCTGTTCGCCGAGAGCGTCGCCCTGCTCACCCTGGTCCTGCTGCTCAGCACCCGGCTGTCGGCCCTGGCCGCGGGCGTGACCGGCGTGGCCCTGTTCGGCATGGCCTGGCTGGCCGGGGTGGTTGGCTCCCTCGGCCAGACGTTCAGCATCCCGGCCATGCACACGGTCAGCGTGGTCAGTGAGTACCTGCTGCCCACCGACGCGCTGTGGCACGGCGCCATCTACTACCTCGAGCCCGCGCCCTACCTGGCCTTCCAGTCCAGCGGCGGAGACCGGGGCAACCCGTTCTTCGCTGCGGCCCCGGCTGGTTCCTACCTTATCTGGGCGGCCGTCTGGTTCGCCCTGGTCCTGACGCTCGGCGTGATCAGCTTCGAGCGCCGCGAGCTGTAACCGGATCTGCGGGGTCGGCCGAGGGCGTCCATGGCGGGCAATGCCGCGGCAAGAGCAGCCCGGTAATCCGGGTTCAGCCCGGCCAGCATCCCGGCCAGCCGCTCTGCCCGCGCCCGTCGGCGGCGGATTAGGGCCTTCTGCTGATGTCGCACAGCCCATCTGAGCCGATGCCCAGCCCGACGTTGTTGATGTTGAAGAGGTGATTGCTGGAGACGAGCCAGACGATCTCGCAGATCTCGCGCTCTGAGTGGTGGCGCGATAGCGCCGCGACCGTCTCCGGGCTCACGTGCTTTTGCTCCGTCAGCTCGGTGGCGAAATCGAGCGCCGCGCGCTCCTTGTCGCTGAACAGCGGACTTGTCTGGTACTCGCCGAGGGCGTCGAGCTTCGGCAGGTAGTGCGGCGCCTTGTTGATCGCATACCACCTGCCGGCGTCCATGCACCACGTGCACGTGTTGATGCTGTCGACGCGCGCGCGGACCAGCGCCACGGTATCCGACGAGAGCTTGAGCTTCTTGTTGAGCTTGTAGACCTTTCCCATCCAGTTGGTGAACGTCAGCGGCATGCGGGCGCTGAACACGGTCAACCAGCCCGGCACCTTGCCGAACTGCCGACGCGTGAACCAGTAGAGAAACTTCAGCATCAAGCCCTTCGGCTTGTCGATGGGTGCGAGATATGAGGCCGTCTTGGTCGGCTCCTTCGGGTCGCGAGGCTGGTGGGTGGAAGAGGTGGCTGTCGCCATCGATGAGACCTCCTGGTTCTGTGGTTCGTCGCTTGTATGACCCGTGAGGTCAGAAAAATGTGACCACGCGGCTGCCGTGGGGGTGTCAGGACCACTCACTCGCTACGGCTAGAAGGCGCTCGATCGCCGATCGCGGCAGGGCAGAGGCGGCGGAGTACCTGGCTCGCCTCCCGGCGTGGACGACAGGATCGCCATCGCCGGCCGGCAGCAGGTCCAAATGTCCGATGTTAAAGTGGATCGTTCACGCGGTTGGCATATCTTCTGCAGGCCCGCTCCACGACCTGCGGCGATGGTGCTGAGCGGAGGTGAGCGGGCTGCTCGAGACCCCGGCAGCGGCGGGAACTACTGGCCGGGAGTCAAATGAGCAGCGCAGATCTGCAAGTCGCCACCGATGCTCCAGGGGCTGATCGTCTGAGTTCCGCCCCCGCACCGGCCGTGTCGGCCATGGCCCGGAGCGGACCGTCGCAGAAGCCAGGGCAACGCCTCTCGACGCGGGCCCTTGCCGGATGGGCGGCGATGAACGCGACGTTCGAGACGAAGCTCCATGCTCCCACCGCACGCAAGGAATGGGTGAAGCGCCAGGAGCTGCTTGACTACATGGCTGCCGTTACCGCCAAACTCATCCTGGTTGACGCCCCTGCGGGCTTCGGCAAGACCACTCTCGTAGCGCAATCGCTTTCCAGCCAGGCCGAACGCCGCCCGTTCGGGTGGGTCTCTCTTGATCCTGGCGATAATGATGCCGGTCGGCTGTGGTGGCATGTCGTGTGCGCGCTGCAGCGAGCCTGCCCGAAGCTCGATGCCGATGACCTCCTGGGCGCTCTCCGGGCTCGGGCTCCCGATATCGCGGGAACGCTGCTCCCGGTCCTGGCTAACGAGCTGGCCGCGCTTCCGGAGCCGGTTGTCCTCGTGCTGGATGACTACCACGTGATCAAGGAACGCAGCTGCCACGACCAGGTCGCGTTCTTGCTGCAGCACTTCCCGCCAACTGTCCAGCTCGTGCTGATAACCCGGGTTGACCCGCCGCTGCCGCTGGCCCGCTTGCGGGCGGTCGGCGAGATGGCCGAGATCCGGGCGCGGGAGCTGCGCTTCGCGGCCGCGCAGGCGGCAGAGCTCGTCGCTGCGGTCGCCGGTATCGAGCTCAGTCGGCCCGACCTGGTCGATCTGGTCGACCGGACCGAGGGATGGCCAGCGGGTATCTACCTCGCAGCGCTGTCGCTGCGCGGGCACCCGTCGCCGAGTGCCTTCATCCGCCACTTCACCGGCGACAGCAGGTTCGTCGTCGACTTCCTGGCCGAGGAGGTGCTCAGCCGCCAGCCGAGCGAAATCCGGCAGTTCCTCGCGCGGACGTCTCTTCTCGGCCGGTTCTGCGCGCCCCTGTGCGACGCCGTGGTCGGGTCGGCCAACTCGGCCGAGACCATTGACGTCCTCGAGCGCGAAAATCTCTTCGTGGTGCCGCTTGATGACACCCGGCGCTGGTTCCGTTATCACCATCTCTTCGCGCAGGTGCTCCGCAGCGAGCTCGCCAGGACCGAGCCGGAAATCGTGCCGGCTTTGCACGATCGCGCGAGTGCCTGGCTTCGTCGGTCAGGCTCGGCGGACGAGGCGATCAGTCACGCACATGCCGCCGGTGATGTCGCCGGGGTCATCAACCTCATCGCCAAGCACTGGTACTCCTATGTTGACTCCGGCCAGGTGGCGACCGTTCGCCGCTGGCTGAGCACCCTCGGTGCCGAGAGGATCAGCGCTGACCCGGTGGCGGCGCACTGCGCGGCGTGGGCCGCGGCGCTGTCCGGCGACCGGGAATCCCTGCGGCGCTGGCTGCCCATCGTCGAGGAAGGCAAGCACGAGGGACCGCTTCCGGACGGCATCCGGTCCATACGCTCGTCCGCGGCGCTGCTGAAAGGCACCTTCGGATTCGAGGGCATCGGACCGATGCGCGATGCGGCAGCCGAGGCCGTCGCGCTGGAAACCGACCCGGCGTCGCCGTGGCATGCCCTGGCGCGGGTCTCTTGGGCGGAAGCCCTCTACTGGTCGGGCGACATCGATGCTGCCGCCGCGCAGGCGCACGCGGCCGTGTCCGGCGCCGGGTCCATCGCGGTTATCCGCATGCTGGGCTTCGCCATTCTGTCATTGATCGCGGTCGACCAGGGAGACCTGGCTGAGGCAGAGCAGCATGCACGCACCGCTCGAGAGATCGTGGCCGACGCTGACCTCGGTCTCGGCGAGGCGCCGCAGAGTTCCCTCGCCTACGCGGCCGTCGGCGCGGTTTCTGCCCGCCGCGGGTGGCTCCTGGAGGCCCGCGGCGAGCTCGAGCGCGCACTCCAAATCCGGCACAGGCACTCCGGCCCCAACCCGTGGCCCACTGTGGAGATCCTGCTGAGGCTCGCACCCGTGCTGCTCGACACCGGCGATCGCCCGGCAGCCGTCGCGCTTATCGAGGAGGCCAGGCAGCTGCTGAACTCGTCACCGGCCGGCGCGGACGCTCAGCTCGCCAGGCTGGACAGGCTCGTACGGCGCCTCGGAGGCCGGCCACGGGAAATGACGCTGACCGAGCGTGAAGAGACAGTGCTGCGGCTGCTCCGCGGCACATTGTCGCTACGCGAGATCGGCCGGGAACTCTATCTGTCGCAGAACACGGTCAAGACTCACACCCGGGCGATCTACCGGAAACTTGGCGTCTCGACCCGGCATGATGCCATCGCCAGGGGCCGGAATATCGACTTCACGTAGCGAGCACTGCCGGGGTTACCGCCTGAGCTCACCCAGGTAGATGAGCTCACCCGGGTAAACAGGCCGCGACGGGTGAAGACGAATCACCCCTGGCCGGGGGATGAAGGCAGGAGCACTCGGCTCTGCGCTGAGACCGCGACGCCGGGCCCGGACAAACACAGCAGTCCGGGCCGTCCGCCGGAGGGATGCCCTATGAAGACCGCGTTAAGCGACGCGGGATACCGGTACCGGATCAGCCTGCGCGGCGAGTGCGGGCCGCTGGTGGCAGGCCTGTTCGGCGACGTCGCGATCGAGTCCGGCCAAGGCTGGACGTGGATCATCGCCTCGGTCCGGGATGAGTCAGAGCTCTACAGCCTGCTCGACCGGTTCCAGGACCTCGCGCTGCACCTGGTCAGCCTCAACGAGCTCGGCGTCGTCGAGGCCGCCGTCCCCGCAGGATCTGGCGCGGTCTGCGGGGACGGCGTACCGGAACGCGGGCCTACCGGACCTCGTACCGCAAGTGGAGGGCGCCCTCGCCTTGGACGGCCTCGACGATCCTGAGCTCCACCTGGCCAGCGCCGAACAGGGACTTGCCGCGGCCGGCCACCATCGGCGCGACGTGCAGGCTGATCTCATCGACCAGACCGGCGGCCAGCGCCTGCTGGGCTATGCTCACCCCGCCGGCCAGCAGCACGTCCTTGCCGCCAGCGGCCGCGCGCGCCTGCTCGACTGCGGCCTCGATGCCGTCGGTCACGAAGGTGTAGCTGGTGCCGCCGGCCTTGTCGATGCGCTCCTGACCACGGTGAGTCAGGACGAAGACCGGCGCGCGGAACGGCGGGTTCTCGCCCCAGTGCGGGTAGCCGAAGTCGAACATCGTGCGCCCGATGACCTGCGGTCCGATCCGGGCAAACTCCTCGGCCCATACCCGCGAATCCACCGAGTCCTCGCCGCCTTCCTGGCCCTGCTCCTGACGCCAGCTGCGCAGCGGGAACACCCAGCCCAGGATCGCCTCGTGGAGAGCCATGCCAGCAGCGTCGGCGTTACCGCCCGCTATGCCGTCCAGCGACATCGACATGCCCAGAATTACCTTGCTCATCTCCAGCACCTCTTCTCCGTGCGGCCGCGTTCTGCGTCCGCTCGCTGGTGGGTCGGAGTGAGGCAGCGGTTCTCTACATCGGCAGCGGAATCAACTTCCGGTCAGGCGCCTCGCGCGGCCGGTCAGGTACCGCCGCTCGGGCAGGCTGGTCGTCCGCCGGGCGGCGTCCCGGAAACTGGTCACCGCGCCGGCGGTGTCGCCGGACATCTCCAGCAGGTGCGATCGCACTGCCACCAGCCGGTGGTAGGTCGCCAGCCGCGGGTCTGCGTCGAGCTCGCTGAGGGCCTCCAGCCCGGCGGCCGGGCCGGATACCATCGCGACGGCGACGGCCCGGTTGAGCGTGACCAGCGGGCTCGGCGCGACGTGCGCCAGCAGGTCATACAGTCCCAGGATCTGCGGCCAGTCGGTCGCCTCCACGCTTTTCGCCTCGTCATGAACGGCTGCGATCGCGGCCTGGAGCTGGTACGGGCCAACCTGCCCCTTCGGCAGCACCTCGCTGATCAGCCTGACGCCCTCGGCGATGCGCTCCTGGTCCCATGCCGTGCGGTCCTGCTCGTCCAGCGGGATCAGGCTCCCGTCCGGCCCGCTCCGGGCGGCCCGGCGTGCATCGGTCAGCAGCATGAGCGCGAGCAGGCCGGTGACGTCGGCCTCGGCCGGCAGCAGCTGGTGCAGCCAGCGGGTGAGCCGGATCGCCTCGGCCGACAGCTGCGGCGCGACGAGATCGGGACCTGCCGCGCTGGTGTACCCCTCATTGAAAATGAGGTACAGGACATGCAGCACGATGTGAAGGCGCCCGGCGCTCGCGGCAGGGTCCGGCATGGTGAACTTGGCCCCGCTGGCCTTGATGGTCTGCTTGGCGCGGCTGATGCGCTGGGCCATGGTGGCCTCGGGCACCAGGAACGCCGCGGCGATCTGCGCCGTGCTCAGCCCGCCGACCGCGCGCAGTGTCAGCGCAATCTGGCTCGGCACGGACAGCGACAGGTGGCAGCACAGGAACAGCAGGGTGAGGCTGTCGTCGGTATCCGGGCCGGCGTCTTCTGGCGATTCCGGCTGCTGGACTCCGGCTGCGTGGTCATGTTCCCTGCGGCGCCTGGCGTGGTCGCTGCGCACCTCATCGATCAGGCGGCGCGACGCCACGGTGATCAGCCATCCGCGCGGGCTCTCCGGCACACCCTGGACCGGCCACTGCGCTACAGCCTGCAGCAGCGCCTCCTGGGTGGCGTCCTCGCAGGCGCCGAACTGGCTATAACGGCGCGCGAGCACGCTGAGGACTTGCGGGGCAAGCTCCCGCAGCAGGTCCTCAATGCTCTGGCCGCTCATCAGTCAGCGGCGGACTCATGCAGGATCGGCCACAGCTCGACCGGCTCGACGTCAGCAAACGGCATGTCCGCGGCAATCTGCAGGGCCCGCTCCTCGCCCTCGCAGTCCAGCAGCCACAAGCTCGCCAGGTACTCCTTGGTCTCCAGGTAGGGCCCGTCCGTGACTGTGGGCAGGCCGTCGGCACGACGCACCAGCCTCGCGTTGACCGCGTCGGCCAGGCCGTAGGCGCCGAGCAGCTCGCCGGTCTCCCGGTATTTCGCGTTGAACGCCTCCTGCCTGGCGATCGACTCCGGCCATTCGTCGGCCGGGAGGGACTGCCACTTCTCCCGGTTCCCGTAGATCATCAGCAGGTACTTCACAGCCAGGCTCCTTCCGGTGGTGCGGCTCGATTCTCATTGTTGCCGTTCCCGCAGGCGGGCGGGCCCGGTGCCCATTCGGCGGGGTGAGAGCCGGCAATCGCTCCGGGCGGTCAGGGTCACACCATCCTGGCCAACTACCAACGGCAGGAGACCGGGCCCCCCTGAACCCAGCGCACCAGTACCGTCTGATGCTTTAGCTGGGTACCGCTCTGGGGATCGGCCTTGAAGGCGCCGAACAGGGTTGAGCTGTCCAGGGCTGCGGCGGCAGCCCACAAGTCTTCACGGTTCGTCCGGCTGGCCAGTCTGGCGCAATGCACGGCAAGCACCGCACCTGCCGCGGCCTGCGCTGCGGGGTAATCCGGCAGCGTCCCTGTGTTGCCGGAGAATGCGCGGAGGAAGTCGTTTTCAGCCGGCCCGAGTGCCACCTCGTGGCCGCTGCCGGGGAACCACTGGGCTATCCCGAATACGCCTTCTGGGTCATCTACGGCGTTACTGAACTCGCGCACGCCGGCCGCGATTGCGCATATCCGGCGGGGAGGGATCGGCAACTGCCGAGCATGGCCGACCATCTCGGCGTCCTGCTCGAACACGCCTGCGCTGAACAGGTCCCATTCTCGGGATACGCCTGGCGGCGGCAGCTGGTCACCGCGGGCGGCGCGGACGGTGCGGAGGCCGAGCTGCCGGGCGATCGTCTCTGCCCCGTCCGCCACCTGGCGCCCGAAGCGGCCAGAGCCGTGAACGATGCACAGCTCGCGCTCGGGGCCGCGCTCGCTGACGATGTGCCGCAGGAAAGGCTCTGCGTACCGGCTCGTTGGCGTCAGTACCGAGATGACATGGCCGGGGTGTGCCCCTTCAACGTCGTCGCCAGATCCGCCATGGTTCCATACCAGCCAGCCCGATTGGGCGGCCAGGCGCCCGGCCGTGCGCATCAGTTGCGTCGAGTACGGTCCGAGCAGCAGGTCGCAGCGCGCAGCAACGCCCGGCAGGACCGCCTCCAGCGTGCGCCGGTCACTGCGATCGTCCTCGGCAAGCACCTCCACGGCGCCGTCCAGCGCGCACCAGGCTTCGAGGCCGCGGAGAGCCTGCCGGCCGAACTGTGCGTACCTCCCGGACAGCGACAGGCACGCCCCAATGCGCAGACGGCCGTTCATGGCGCCTCATCTCATGTCGGTCGGGCAGCAGCCACGGTATTGCCTCTGCTGCGCCGCCCTCGCGCTGCCGGCAGTCGGCTGCCACCGAGCAGCCCGGATAACCCGGCCAGACGCGAGGAGCCCGTAGACGCCGCATATCGTCAGGCCGAGGACGAGCAACGAGGGGGCGAGGGCCCTCGCGCTGAAAGCTCCGATGGCCAGGCCTATACCGGCCGGCAGCGCAGCGCCGCCGATAGCCGACGCCGCGACCTGCAGGCTCACCGTCCGCGTGGTTCCCGCAGCCCCGGCAGCGCCACGACCTTGACGTTTCCAATGGCCCGGCCCCGACTGTAACCGTTGGGGTGCATGAGGCGCTTTTATAGGCAAACCCGTACAGGGGAAGCCGATGAGGCTGCCTGCCCTGCGCGATCATCGCGCTCCTGTCAGGACCGCGGCTGCGCCCGCCGGGTGAGAGGGAGGAGTCAGCATGACCGGAACTGGCGCGCTCGGGCTGCTGGCTGTGATGGGCCCTGTTCTTCGCGATCTTCGGCCGGAAGCACAGGAGGTGGGCTGAATGGCTCGGATGGCACGGATCCCGAGAAGCCGCGGCGCCGTCAGCGGCGTGCTGCTGATCCTTCTGGGTGCGTGGGGCGGGCTGGTCCCCTTCATCGGCCCCTATTTCGGCTACGCCTACACGCCAGATACTGCCTGGCATTTCACGCAGGCCCGGCTGTGGCTGGAGATCTTGCCGGGCGCCGCGGCCGTGTTCGGCGGCATGCTCGTCGCGGTGAGTGCCCGCAGGCTGCGGGCCGGTGGCGGCGCGATCCTCGCCGCGCTAGGCGGCGTCTGGTTCGTCGCCGGACGGGCGGCGAACATGGTATGGCCGCATCTCGGTGTACCTGGGGCGCCTGCCGGGACGTCCGTCAGACGGGTGCTGCTCGAGGAGTTCGGCTTCTTCACCGGGCTTGGCGTAGTGATCGTGTTCTTCGCCGCGCTGGCGCTTGGCGGCTGCCTCGTGGCCGCCTTCCGGGTGGCCGGGCCGGGCGCGCGGGATGCGGTCGCCGATGACGCCTTGGCGGCCGGCGCAGCTACGTACTCGGCCACCACGAGCGGCTTCGTTCCCAGCACGGCGGGCTCCCGCGTGAACTCCGGCAACTTCATGCCCCGCACGGCCGATGCGCCCGGTGGGTTGAGCTATTTTCCGCCAAGGTGGGACGACGTCACGGAGTGACGGACTCGACGGCCATCGCGGGAGGTGGCGGAGCCAGGGTGTCCGGGCCGCGCCCCGCCTGGCGGACGCGCAGCAGGGGCCGCGGGTGCCGGGCCAGCCGCGGGCGGCGGATCTGTTCCGCATACCGCCAGGCGGCCGCCTGCTCCTGCATGTTCCTATTCCGGTCGGCGGCGAGCGCCTGGATGATCGCTGGATTCATGGCTTGCTCCTCGGTCACGGGCCGTGGGTGGCCTAGTGGTCGTGCGGCCGTTTGGCCGGTCACCATCACGACGAACGGAGAAGGCCCCGATGGACAGCCTCTCGGCGGATCAGCCGGGCATCTGCCGCGCTGGAGGGCCTGGGACGGGAACCAGCGTGGCTGGAACGGCTACGCGCCGCTGAACGTCCAGTCCTTGCCTGCCGGTGCAGGGCGGCGATGTCTGCCTGGAAGCCGCCGGCGTTGAACCAGCGGAACATCTGGTAGAACTCGCGGCCAAGCGCCACTCGCACGACCGGCATCGGCAGCCGCCGGAACCTGACCCCCGGCTCCTCCATGTCACCCGCGGCGATCTCGGCCCCGGCGGCGGCCAGGGCGCGCGCCCGGTCGCGCCGGTCACCAGGACTGGCTTATCTCCGCAACCCGACAACGTGACCCTCCTGTCCGGGGAACTTCTGCTCAGTCGATAAGCTCGGTCACCTGGCCGACCTCGATCAGGTGACCGTCCGGGTCGCGGAGGTAGGCGCGGATCTCGCGTCCGTGGTCCTTGGGCTCGGTCAGGAAATCGGCGCCTTTGGCCGACCATTCCTGGTAGACCTTCGCGATATCTGCCACGCGCACGTTCAGGAATCCGCTGGTACGCGCGGGGTCAGCCGGCGGGCCAAGGCTGACGCCCGGCTTGTCGTCGGTGGGGCCGCCGCCGGTGGCCAGGGTCAGCCAGGTGTTGGCGACCTTCATGATGACCTGGTCGCGCTCTAGCAGCACCTGAGCGTCGAGCAGCGACCGGTAGAACTCCCGGGAGCGGTCCTGATCAGCGACAACCAGGACATGGGTGATGACGAAGCCTTCCGTCGGCGCCGGAAAGTCGTCTGGGTTCATGTGACACCTCCTGTTGGGCTCCCAAAGAACCGCTGTCAGCTTGTCAGCCACGCGTACATCCGCTCCCTGGTCTCGAACCAGCCGGTCGGGAAGCTCGCGGGGCCGTCCGGTACCGGTTCCGCGCCCTTCTCGACGGTCCCTGGCACGCGGTCGGTGGCGAGGAACGCGAACTTCTGGACACCCGCGTCGTTGTACAGCGGCACGATGTGCTCGTCCCGCCAGGCCAGGGTGCCCTCGCCGAATTCGTGAAAGAACTGCGTGGCGTCGATGATCATGTACTTGGGCCGGACCTGGAGGCCGTGGTCGGCCATGAGCTGCAGCGTCTGCTTGAACCCGTCGTCGGTCATCGACCGGGTCTGCTGACCCCACTTCAGCTCGAGCGTGTTCCACTGCGGGTGATAAATGATCGTGCCCCACTCGTTGGCGGCGAGTTCCCGCGGCTCTTGCGGCATTGCTAGTCACCCTTCTCCCCGGCACATGGCTACTGCCCCGCCGCTCATAAGGCCGGACTGGCCGCGGCGCCCGCCATCTGGCGGGTCGGCGCCCTCACCGGGCAGGCGCGTTCATGCGGGACCAACGGCAACCTACGACGCGGATCAACCGGACCGTGAGGGTCCGATCGGACAACTTCAGGGTCAAATCGGCCACCACCGCGGAGATTAGCGGCCGGACTCCTACAATCCGGTCAATGATCTCGGTGTTGATTCCCGCACTGTCCGGCACGGCGTCGGTCGGCACCGCCGGGCTGATGGACGCGCTGAACAAGGCCGACCTCTCGCAAGGATTGCTGGTCGGCCGGGCCGCCAGGCGAGTGTTCGACGTGCGGCTGGCCGGCCTTGATAGCGGCCCTGTCAGCTGCCGCGACGGCGTCAGCCTTCAGCCGTCCGTCGTGGCAGCCGACATCGCCGCGCCCGATCTTGTCGTGGTACCCGGTCTGGACGATGACCTGGCGACGTCCTTCGCCGAGAACCGCCGCTGGGTGCCGTGGCTCAGCAAGTGGCATGCGGCCGGGGCTAGGATCGCCGGCTCCTGCACCGGGGCCTTCCTCGTTGCTGACGCCGGCCTGCTTAACGGCAAGCCGGCCACCACCCACTGGCTGTTCGCCGACGAGCTGCGCCGGCGCTACCCCGCCGTGAATGTGACCGCGGACCGGATGATCGTTGATAACGGCGACGTGATCACCTCGGGAGGGGCGACTGCGTTCTTGAATCTGGTCCTGTACCTCGTCGAGCGCTTCGCCGGCCACGACCGCGCCAACCTGGCCGCCAAAGTCCTTCTCGTCGACGGCCACCGCTCCAGCCAGCTCCCCTACATCGCGTTCGGCCGCGAACGATCTCACGACGACGCGATCGTGCATCAGGCCCAGCAGCACATCGACTTGCATCTGGGCGAACCGCTCAGGATCGCCGATCTGGCCTCCCGGTTCGGGCTCAGCGAGCGCACCATGTCCCGCCGGTTCGCGGCCGCGACGGGCCGCGGGCCCCAGGCGTACATCCAGCAGGCACGTGTCAGGCATGCCATGCGCCTGCTCGAAACGTCTAGCTACCCGATTGAGCAAGTAGGCCGCAGCGTCGGCTACACCGACCCGGCCGCATTCCGGGGCGTATTCAAGGAGACGACCGGCTTGTCGCCACGCGCCTACCGCGACGCATACGGGCTGCGCAACGGCGCCTTTCCTGCAGAAAAATGACGTAGTAGCCAAAGTGGGCGGGGCTCTGCCGGGGCCTAAGACTCGCTGGAACCGGGTGGGAATTTCGTCGGAATGTCGAGAACCGGGCGGCCGCCGGGCGCTTGCCCGGCCGGTTCCACTCCTCACCGAGCACGTGAACGTCGGCGTCGCGCTCGCGCGGGGGTTCCCTGATCTGCCAGCTCCGGCAGATCGGCGGCCTTGGCCGGGAAGAATCAGGAGACTGTGTCCGCCTACGTCATGCGGCGCGGGCGGTGGACAGGACCACGCTGAGGCAGTTGCCTGCGCCAGGCACGCTCCAGTAGTCGCCGTGGCTGAGGAATCCGCGGCAGGCCCGGATGCCGGACCAAGTGAGCTTCTCGTCGGTGAACTGGACAATGCGGGTCGGTTTCATCGTGGCGACCCCGACGGCCTGTTCCGGGGCGGGCGCGGCGTCGTCGTCTCCGTCGGCCATGTTGGAGCCCCAAACGTCGGCAGGGATGAAAACGTTGGTCCAGGGCAGATCCTGGACGCGAGGTTGCCGGTTGGCTATGTACTGCGGCATGTACAGCCGGATGAAGTCCAACGGGCAGCCGATGGTGATCAGCCCGCGGATCGCGCCCACATGGCGGTCGTCAGGCAGCTCGAGCTGGCTTGTTCGCGGGCACAGGTAATCGATGGCGACGAGCGCCCCCATGCTGTAGCCCAGAATTAACACCGGGCGAGTCGTTTCCGCGGGCTCGAGAACAGTGTCGATGGCCTCGCCGAGGCAGTTGGCCACCTTCACGGCCTCTTGCTGACTCTCCGTGTAATCCACCATCTGCTGAATTCGTGAGGCCATGTCCCGAATCACCGGGTTCGCCTTCGCCAGCGCCCAAGCCGTCACGCCAGTGGCGCCGATGGCGAAAGCATCCGCAAACGTCCCTCTAACGTTGGGCAGGGTCAGCAGGCCGAGTGCCGCCAGGATGGCCACGATCGTGATGACCACGGCGCCCAGGAGAGCCGCGACCGCGCCGAACCCGACAACCAGCTGCCACTTGGCCATGGGCGTCTTCGCACGCTTACGGGCGTTCAGCAGCAAGGCCAAAGCTTGCAGGAAGTACACGACCTGAGTGACCATGAGCTTGACCAAGGCCCAGACGCCGGGCTTCTGACCTGCGGCCGCGGCCTCCGGAAGACGGTCCCGATACGGCACCGTGTAGAGATCCATCAGCGGTTGCCCGTCCCCCGCGACGATGCGCCGACCGTCGGTCAGAGCCGGACCCGGACTGTCAAGACTCCGCACCGCATACGTGCCCGACCCACGGGTCAGATCAGCGCACATGACATCAGCGAGCCGGGCCGATGTGTTGTCCGGCAATGTGGACAAACCGGGTAGGAACAGCACGACCGGAGGAAACGACGGGGTTCCTGGGTCCTCAGCCGCCCGCAACGGATCGGGCGCCGACGTGCCGAGCGACCCTAGCTGCTCGGTGACCCGCATCGAGTCGTCCACCATCGCCGCGCGCTCAAGCGCCGAAAGCGACGGATATGTCGTTGGCGCCGTCATCAAGGCGATGGGCGACGAATGCATGGATGTCATTGGGTACGGCGACCACGGGTGCGATGGTGTTGTTGAGGTTCAGCTTGGTCATTGGCTTGCCATCGCGGGTGTCAACTCCAAGCTGCGCGGATTGGTTGGAGAAGAACCGGACTACCTTGATGCCGGTTGGCAGCGCAATCGGGGTGATCGCGTCTTTGCCCTTGTTGAGCAGCATAGAATCCTCCAGGATTGTCGCGGAAGCGGGCGCGGGCAGAATCGTATTCCCTAGCCTGAGGCACAGATGCCATCGGTTCGTCCGATCCTTAATACCGTGCAGGCCACCATTGACGGCACGGGTCGCGCCCTCAATGTCTTCGGCATCGGCGAAATGGTTCATCGGCCGGGCTACGGTCCAGTACCAGATCGGGCCAAGCCATACATACTTGTCGGTTGCCAGCTGCCCAGGATGGTCGATGAAGTAGGTTGCGCTTGGTACGAGACCTTTGGAGTGAGCCCACCGGGAAAGTACGCCGTAGTTGGAACGCCCGGTTATCTGTATGAAGCCCCTGCCCTTGAACCGCACACCATCCCCGGGGTGGGTGTTGCCAAGATCGGTACGTCCTTCGTACTCGGCACCGCTCGCCAACTCGGTCGGGGCAGTGAGGCTAATGGACTCCTCGCCTACCTGCGCGCAGAACATCGCTGCGCGTTTTACCGTCGTGCACCCTGTCAGCCGCAACGCTGTATTGAGCCCGCTGTTGAGTTCCGCTGCCCGCGCCGCACCTAGGCCCGGGAAAGCTCGCCGCATGGTGGCTACATCCATCAGTTGTCTCCTTGGTGTGCCAGCGTTCGAAGATCTTCTACACTTCCGGGATGATTACTGTCTGCGTTTCTAGCCGGTTGGGCCGGAATGTGCTGGCTGCCAAGAATCTTTATCAGAGTATCCAACTGTTCCGGATCCCAGGTCTCTCCTAGATCGGCAGCATTTGGGTGTTCCCATCGGCGCTGCTCTTCGGCGGTGTCGGGAACCGGCAACACCAAGCGGTCGAACAAGAGCACCTCACGCACGAATGTGTTGGGAAGGCAGTGGTCCTTTACTGAGAAGGTGCCCCATATCTCTCGTTCCCCCACGGAGGAAGCATGGCACGAAATCCTCTCTCTTGCCAGGTTCAGGCCGCGTCGAGACGTCGTTGCCCGCGAGCTGACCGCTGGCGCCCCCAGCAGGATTCGAACCTGCGCACACGGCTCCGGAGGCGGTAAGTGGCCAGTCTCCTAACCTGCCGAAACGGTCCAAGCGCTCCGCCAGCGGCCGTGAATCCCCGTGTTCGACTGAGCCATCGGGCACGCAGCGGGCATGGCGGACCACGTCGCGTCCCCTAAACTTCGAGCTGTCGAGATTGGGCCCGGAACGGCCCCGGTCGATCAGGTCGAGTGGAAGCGTTTGCGAGTCAGCCGCCACCAGAACGGCGGACGGATCTCGTGGACGCTGGCCTGGCCGCGTTTGTACAGCCATCCTGCGCAGCCGGTGCACACGCCGTCTTGAGGGTTCCGGTCGAACCGGACGAGGTTGCTGGCATCGATAGGGCTGCCGCAGCAGTAACACGCCACCTGCTCATCGGTAACGGCTGACGTGCCGCCGATTGCTGCCATTTTGTGACTCCTTTAGTTTGGCGGGCTCTGCACCGGTCCGCTGCACTCGCCGATCAGGCGCGGGCCGATGGTTCCCGCTCCGGGAGCGGAGATCCGACTCGCACTTCGTTCCCGTCCGGGTCGGTCAGCCTGGCCTCGCGCATCCGCCACGGGCAGTCCTCGGCGACCGCGCCAGCAGGGATGATGCTGTCGACGTCATCCACGTAGAGGTACACATGGGTGACCTGGCCGCCGTCGAGGCGATGCTCGGACAGGTGCAACTGCGCCGGGCCGCGCCGCAGCCGCACATACAGCGGCCAGTCTGGCCCGAAGGCGTGCTCCGATTCGACTTGGAACCCGAGCTTGGCGTACCACTCAATGCTTGCTCGCGCGTTGGCTACGTGCAAGATCGGGGCCATCCCCTCCATCGCTCCCCCCGGCCCTCTGGGATTGCTGGCATGGTACGCCGAGCCACCGCGAGAAACCCTGCACGGCAGGTCGAGCCGAGTCCGGTTCGTCCTTCCGACTGGCGCCGGCGACAGAATGCCCGGCGCGGGGAGGACTGCCCGGTCAGATCTTGCAGACGCGGTCACCGCCGAGATGCTCGACGGCCTTATGGCGTCTCGGTCGGGTGTTCGCATTTGGTGGCCCGGCACGATCCGAGCTATCGGCAGGCGGTGTCGGCAGGTGCTCTAGACCTGGGCTGGTGTTGCTACAGGTCGAGGGCGGCGCGGAGGGCGATGGCGACTTGTTCGAGGGTGTCGGGGTCGATGCGTCCGGTGAGCTCGCCGACGCGGTCTTTGCGAACCGAGGTGATGCTGTCGAGCCGGATAACGCCGTCGATCGGCTGGGTCATCGGGACGGTCACCAGGATGTCGGGGGAGGCGCCGGTGGTGTCGATGGGAGCGGTGATAGCCCAGCCAGCGGTGGCGGATTCGTTGAGCGCGTCGTTGCTGATGATCAGGGCGTGCTGGTCCCGGCCGGTGACCCGGCTGTGGATAATGCGGATCTCGCCGCGTCTCACGCGGCGGGTGCCTGGTCGGTTTCGGCGTCGTCGAGCCAGCCGCTGAGTTCGGGCAGGGCGGAGGTGGCGAGCTGGGCGCGGAGCGTCTCGTTGCGGAGCGCCCGGTCGACGAAGGCAGACATGTTCCGGCCCTGAGCGACTGTCTTGGCGGCGTCGAGGGTGTGCGCGGACAGCAGGAAGGTGGCCTTACGTTTCTCCATACGATTCACCATACACAGGTACGCCGTCACGGTCAGCCTGTGCTGGCACCTGCGCCCCGGTCGCCTTGCAGTGCATGATCCTTACGAAAGCAAATGCGACCGGCCTTTGAGATGGTAGTCGCCCACGCCGCGTCCCTCACGACCAGAAACGAGCCTCACGCCCCATACTGACCAAGGCCCACGCTGTGCATCATGGCCGTTGCCGGGTGGGCCTTTGCAGCAGCCGGTTGTGCAGTTCGGTGGTGAGGGTGTGGATCTCGCGGGTGAGCTGGGTATTGGTTTTGAGCTCCAGCTCTTGTTCGCTGAAGTCGTGGTCGGCTTTGGCTTGCTGGAAGGCCGCCTGCCGGTTTTGGCCGATCATGACGAAGGTGGACAGGAAGATCGCTTCCAGTGAGACGACCAGCGTCAGCGTCGGCCACGGCTTGGATTCGATGAACAGCATCCAGATGGTGAACAGCGCGATGTGGAGGTAGACGAAGTTCATCGACCCGGCGAAGGCGGTGATCCTGTCGGCGATCCGCAGCTGAACGTCCTGGGCCCGTTGCGCCTGTTGCTCGAGGACTACTGGGTGGTGCCGGAGGGTTTTCTGCAGCGTGGTTTGCATGTCTTCCAGCTTGGCTGCCTGCCCGCCTGCGCCGGCTGCGTGCGGCGCCTGCGGTCCCGGCTGGGCCGGTGCACCGCTTGGGCGTTCCGAGCTGAGATCTGGCTTGGCCATCGTGGTGCCTTTCGTATTTGGGGCGGCCGGCCGTCTTACGGGTGAGGGCGCCTGCCAGGCCGGGTCAGGGCTTGGCAGGCGCCCCTGCGGGCGTGTGTCAGGTGAGCTGCCGGCGCCCGCGGCCCGGCCTGGTTCAGG
>WNGL01010756.1_pt1 | contig 17603 bp, 19 predicted proteins | sample 5400591 | NCBI WGS metagenome assembly WNGL01 (sample SAMN13153377, study PRJNA577476) | soil metagenome | isolation source: 80 cm soil or saprolite under Garry oak tree replicate 1 | place: USA:California | collected 2016-06-15 | reverse complement strand
TCGTTGCGCATCACCTCGCCGAGGCTCTTCGCGGTGTCGCCGCCGCGGGCCATCACCTCGTAGACGAGATCGCGCTCGGTGACGAGGCCGACGAGCTTGCCGTCGCGGCGAACGCCGACGGAGCCGATGCGGCGCGCCTCCATGAGGTGCGCCGCGTCCTGGCAGCTGGTGGACGCGTCGAGGGCGACGACTTCGCGGACGATGTGCTTCTCGATGGTCGGCATGAGGTCCTCGGGGGGAGCGGCATCTTACGCGAACCCCCGATGGGCTGTCGACGCAACGAGCGCGCGCTACCGTCCGCTGCCCGGCGCCTGGGGTGGTGTGGCGGACTGGGGCGGCGTGGCAGGCGTGGGCGCGATGCTGCCCGTTCCCGTGGTGCCTGTTCCGACCGTGCCCGTGCCGGTGCCCACCGTGCCGGCGCTCGAACCGGTGGGGCCGGCGTCGCTACCGCCGATCCCGGTCTGTGTCCCGCCGCCCGTGCCGACGCCACCGGTCCCGCCCACGCCCATCCCGCCGGTGCCGCCCACGCCGACGCCACCCGTTCCGCCGACCCCGACCCCCGTGCCGGTCCCGGCCGAGCCCGGAGTGCCGGCGGTCCCCGTGGATCCCGGGGTGCTGACGGTCCCGGTCCCGGTCGAACCAGGTGTTCCGGCAGTCCCGCTCCCCGGCCCCGCCGACGGGGAGCCTGCGCCCGTGCTCTGCGCCATTCCCCGCCCGGAGACGAGCGCGCCCGCGAGCGCCACCGCTGCTGCCATCGATCCACGCCTCATCGGTTCGGTCTCCTCTGCTCTGGTGCCGCGGCACCCGCCCACACGAGATCAGGCGCCTGCTGCATGCGCGCGGCCCGCACGTCGCTCGAGCTCCAGCTCCGGATGGCATCGCCCGCTGGCTGCAGCGTCGGCTGCTGGGGTGGCTTCTGCGCGAGGTCGCCGCGAGGGCCGAGCGGCCCGCCGCGCTCCGGGGCGGCGCCCATGCCACCCAGGTATCCGGGGCGAGGGTCGAAGTCCGGCGGGCGAGGCGCCATCGCGTCGCGCTCCATGGCCGCGCCGCCGTTCTTCGTCGCGGGCAGCGTGGTGGAGCTCTTGCCCGATCCGACCCCGCGCGCCGCCGCTGCGGTCGCCAGGGAGATTCCCGCGACGCCCGCCAACCACCGCCTGGCCCTTCCGCGCATGCCGCCTCCCTGCCGGAGACGATAGGGAGCGCCAGCACCGTAGGCGAGACACGCTCGCCCGCCTGCCCGCCACCGCGACGCGAGCCACTCAACGACGGTTCGCGACTCGCGCTCGCCCGTTTAGAGCGGCGCGCTGAAGGTGAAGGCCAGGACGGTATCCGGGGCGTTCGAGCTGAAGAACCAGGACCGGCGGGCGCGCGGGTTGGAGCCGAGCGTGAAGTCCTCCGAGAACGCCAGCGTGAACGGGCCACGCCGCAGGCCGAACGAGATCTGGTTGTGGCTGCGGAAGAGGGCGTCGTAGGCGGAGGAGAGGAAGACGTCGTCGTCCCCGCCGTCCTGCGTGTTCCAGCCACCCTCCATGAGCGGGGTGAGCCAGCGGTCCTCGATGAGGAAGGTGAAGCCCCAGGCGAGGAGCGCCAGGGAGACGTCGACTCCGCCATGGAAGAGCTGGGGCTGCAGCGCCACCGGCGAGGCGAGCGGCGCGGTGACCGTGCCGAGGAGCATCCCGTGCACGACCGCCCACGGCGTGAGCTCGCGGGTGGCGAGGAGGACGACCCCCGCGTCCGGATGACCCGAGCCACCCAGGCGGGCGAGGCTCCCGGTGGGGAGCTTGAGCTCGAGCCGCGCCGCCACCGCCCAGCGCGCCGTCCCGGCCTCCCCGCCGGGCACGAGCGAGGCGCCGCCCTCGGCCAGCCGCACCTGCGTGCCGATCGCCAGGTCGCCCCACGCCAGCCGGCCGCTCTCGAGGTCGAACGCGCGCGCGCCGCCCAGCTCGGCGAGGCGCAGGTGGATCGCGTCGCGACCGTACCGCTCGCGCGTGAAGTTGTAAGCGCCGGCGAGGTGGTGCCACGCCTCGATGCCCCCGTCCTCGAACCCTCCCCAGAACGCCGTGCCGCGCCAGCTCACGATCGTGAAGACGCGCTCTCGCCAGCCGCCCGGGCGCCAGAGGGTCCAGGGGAGCTCCACCGCGAGCGCGAGCGCGTCCGCCTCGCCATCGAGCTGCACCGCCACCGCGCGCCCATCTCTCGAGAACACGCTGGGCACCGACCAGCTGTTGACGCTCTCGAGCCGCGCCGAGAAGGAGGCGCGGTCCACCCCCCGCGCGTCAGCCGCCGCCGGATCGAGGAAGAGCTGCCGGACCGGGCCCGGAGTGCCGCCGCCGAGCGGCGCGGTCGCCTCGGGCGCGGCGCCTGCAGAGCGCGGGACTGCGGCGAGGAGGGCGAGCGCGAGCACGGCGTGGGACGAGGCGAGGCTCACCCGGCGACCCCACCATCAACCCGGCCGCGAGGCAAGAGCGCCAGGCGCGCGCCCGCTCGCTCGAGTGCCAGCTCGGAGGCGGTCGCGTGACGGAGCGGAGCGCGGGGTCGATCGCCGCATGTGCGTGCGCTCATCACCGTCCGTCACGGGTCTGGCACACCCGATGTGAACAACCCGGTGGGTAACGTGCACAAGTCCACAAGAAAATGAGCTCCGGAGGTCCAAGAATACCCCGATGGGGGTAGCCAGAGACCAAAAGGGTATGCGACATCCGCGCTGGATGTCGGCAGGTGCCCCGGAGTGGGTGTGACGTGCGCGGGCGTCCCTGATGCAACGAGTTAAGAACTGGCAACCCTTGACGAACGTGACTCCCGACCTCGCCATCCGCTGCCGGGCACTCGTGAAGCGCTACGGCGACGTGGTGGCGGTGAATGGGCTCGACCTCGAGGTCCGTCGAGGGGAGTGCTTCGGGCTCCTTGGTCCCAACGGGGCGGGAAAGACCACGACCCTCGAGATCCTGGAAGGCCTCACCGAGCCCACGGCGGGGGAGGTGGAGGTGCTCGGCCGGCGCTGGACGACCGACGCCGGCGCGCTCCGGGAGCGGCTCGGCATCACCCTCCAGGAGACGCGGCTGCCGGAGCGCCTCACGGTGGCGGAGATCGTGACGCTGTTTCGCTCCTTCTACGCCGGGGGCCTCCCGGTCGACGAGGTCATCGACCTCGTGGCGCTCGGCGAGAAGCGCGGGGCCTGGTACGACAAGCTCTCCGGAGGGCAAAAACAGCGTCTCGCGGTGGCGTGCGCGCTGGTGGGCGACCCGGAGCTGCTCTTCCTCGACGAGCCGACCACCGGCCTCGATCCGCAGTCCCGGCGGCAGCTGTGGGAGGTGGTGGAGGGGCTCCGCGGCGCCGGCAAGACGGTGCTCCTCACCACGCACTACATGGACGAGGCGGAGCGGCTGTGCGACCGGGTGGCCATCGTCGATCATGGACAGGTCATCGCGCTCGGCACGCCGCGCGAGCTCATCGCGAGGGTGGAAGGCCACGAGGTGGTGGAGTTCGCCGCGAACGGCGCCACGCTCGACCCGACGGCGCTCGGACAGCTCCCCGGCACGCGGGGCGTGCGGGCGGCGCGGGGCGGCTTCGCCCTGGTCGTCGACCGCGTCCACCTGACCGTCCCGGCGCTCCTCGATTATCTGGAGCTGAAGGGCGCGCCGCTCGAGCGGCTCAGCACGCACTCGGCCACGCTGGAGGATGTGTTCGTGGCGCTCACCGGCCGGCACCTGCGCGATGAGTAGCCTGTGGCAGCTCACCCTGACGCGGGTGCGTCTCTTCTTCCGCGAGCCGTCGGCGGTCTTCTGGACGTTCGGCTTCCCCATCCTCATCACCATCGCGCTGGGCGTCGCCTTCCGGAACCGGCCCCCCGAGCCGGCACGGGTGGCGGTGCAGGCCGGGGAGGGGGCGAGCGCGGCGCTCGCGGCCCTGCGGGCCGACCCGCGGCTCCAGGCGAGGCTCGTGTCCGCCGCGGACGCGCCGGCCGCGCTCCGCTCCGGGAGCGTGGCGATGGTGGTGGTGCCGGGCTCGCCGACCCGCTACCTGCACGATCCCACCCGCCCGGAGAGCCGCCTCGCCCGTGCGTTCGCCGACGACGCGCTCCAGCGGGCGGCGGGGCGGAAGGATCCGCTCGCCTTCGAGGACGTGCGGGTGGTCGAGCCGGGCTCGCGCTACATCGACTTCCTCGTCCCCGGGCTCATCGGCATGAACATCATGTCGTCCGGCATGTGGGGTATCGCGTGGGTCATCGTCGAGACGCGCCAGAAGAAGCTCCTGCGGCGGCTCGTCGCGACGCCCATGCGGCGCGGCCAGTTCCTCGTCTCGTTCGTGCTCCTGCGGATGCTGTTCCTCTTCCTCGAGCTGCCGGTCCTGCTCGGCTTCGCGGCGCTGGTGTTCCACGTCGCCGTTCGCGGCTCGCTCGTCCTCCTCGTCGCGCTGGCGCTCCTCGGCGCGCTCGCCTTCTCGGGTCTCGGGCTCCTCGTCGCGGCGCGGGCGCAGAACAGCCAGACCGCGAGCGGCCTCATCAACCTCGTCATGATGCCGATGTTCATCCTGTCGGGCGTCTTCTTCTCGGCCGCGAACTTTCCCGACCTCATGCAACCGTTCGTGCGGGCGCTGCCGCTCACGGCTCTGAACGACGCCATGCGGGCCGTGATGAACGAGGGCGCCGGCATCGCGGCGGTCGCGCCCCAGGCCGCGCTGCTCGCCGGCGTGGCGTCGGTGACCTTCGCGCTCGCGCTCCGGTGGTTCAGGTGGACCTGACGGGCGGCGGCAGCTCCAGCCCGAGCCGCACCGCCTCCTCGCGCGTGTTCACGTTCACGAAGGCTCGCCCCTCGGGATCGATCTCGCGCCAGGCCTCCTCTCCAACGAGGCGGGCCCCCACCGCCGTCGCGAGCTGCCACATCGACGGCTGCCCGCCCGCGAGCATGCGCTCCACCGTGGGCAGGCAGCCGCGCGACCAGAACGCGTGCAGCGGCTGGAGCTTTCCCCTCCACACCACCGCCACCGCGGGGGCGGCGCCGCGCTGCTCCCAGAGCCAGCGCACGGCCGGGGCGGAGAGGTAGGGCATGTCGCAGCCTGCGGTGAAGACCCATGGCGAGAGCGCGGCGTCGAGCGCGGCGTGGAGGCCGCCCGGAGCGCCGCGCCCCGCGATCCGGTCCGGGACCACCGGTGCGCCGAACGCCGCGTAGGGTTCGGCGTCGTTCGCGACCACGAGCGAGCGGGCGAAGACCTCGCCGAAGAGCCGCAGCGTGCGCGCGACGAGCGGCTCGCCGTCGAGGCGGATGAGCCCCTTCGCCACCCCGCCCAGGCGGCTACCCTGACCGCCCGCGATGAGCGCACCGGTGCAGTCGGAGAGGGGGCGGGAGCCGTACGCGTGGTGCTTCATCCGGGGCGTAGCTTAACTCCGAAAACGCGAGCGAACGCCTGGAGGCTCGACGGCAACTAGGATATGTAAGGCCCCCCGTGACCCCCGAGCAGCGCGTCGCAGCCTTCAGGAAGATGGTCGAGCAGCGGCCGCAGGAGCCGTTCGCGCGCTACTCGCTCGCCCTGGCCCTCCGATCGCTCGGGCAGATCGAAGAGGCGGCGCGCCAGCTCCAGGAGCTGGAGCTCCAATCTCCGGGCTACGTCCCGACCTACTTGATGCTGGGCCAGATCCTGGAGGCGCTCGGGCGCGCTGAGGAGGCCAAGGGAGCCTACCGGCGCGGGACCGAGGCGGCCACGCAGGCGAACGACGAACACGCGCGGAGCGAGCTCGGGCAGGCGCTCGACCGGCTCCAGGCGCAGGGAGTGAGATAGAGGATGCCGTTCGACGAGAAGATGGTCGAGGCGACGCGCGGGCAGGTGCAGGCGAACGACCCCGCCGCGGGGCAGTTCATGGCGGGCAAGCACGCCCTCATCACCGGGGTCGCCAACGACCGCAGCATCGCCTGGGCGATCGCGCAGACGTTCCGCCATCACGGCGCCGAGCTCGTGTTCACCTACCCGGGCGAGACGATGGGCAAGCGCGTCATCCCGCTCGTCCAGCCGGTGGCGAAGGCGGTGCTCGACTGCGACGTGCAGAGCGACGAGCAGATCGAGCGCTTCGCGGGAGACGTCTCGAAGGTGTGGGACCGGCTCGACGTGCTCGTGCACTCCATCGCCTTCGCGCCGCGCGAGGCGATGGGCGGCCGCTTCACCGACGTGACGAGCCGCGACTCATGGCGGACGGCGATGGAGGTGTCGGCCTACTCGCTCATCGCCCTCGCCCGCGCCTTCAAGCCGATCATGAAGCCAGGGTCGAGCATCATCACCATCAGCTACTACGGCGCCGAGAAGGTGGTCACGAACTACAACGTCGCCAAGGCGGCGCTCGAGTGCAGCGTGCGCTACCTGGCCCAGGACCTCGGCCAGGACGGCATCCGCGTGAACGCCATCAGCGCCGGCCCCCTCAAGACGCTCGCCGCGGCGGGCATCCGGGGCATGCGCTCCATGCTGGGCGAGAACGCGGACAAGACGCCGCTCCGCCGCAACATCGAGCACGACGACGTGGGCAACGCCGCCCTCTACCTCTGCTCGGATCTCGGCAAGAACGTCACCGGCGAGACGCTCCACGTCGATGCAGGGCAGAACATCATGGGCGTCGTGAGCATGTGACGGTGAACCCGATGCGCTGGGCCGTCATCGCCTTCGCGCTCCTGGGGGCGATGGGGGCGCTGCTCCTCATCGGGACCATGCGCGACCCCTGCACGGGGGTGCTCCGGCGCTACGTCGCTACCTACGACGTGGCGAAGTCACCCTGCAGCGTCGACCCCGACTGCTTGCTCGACCCGGTCCCGGCGCAGGGGCCGGGCGTGTGCGACCGATCACGGCGCGCCTCGTCCGACCGGGGTGGCCTGGAGCTGCTCGAGGCGAGGTGGCGCGCGGAGGGCTGCCCGGCGCCGGGCGCCGCCTGCCCGCCCATCGCCGGCGCGCGCTGCGAGAAGGGCCGCTGCGTCACCTTGCTCGCGCGGTGAACCAGCCCATCACGGGAAACGGCCCCGCCGCGTCGCCTCGCCCACGAACGGGTTCATGCGGCGCTCGTCGCCGATGAGGCCGCTCGGACCGTGGCCGGGGTGGAATGGAAGCGGACGTCGTCGCCGAGCGGCAGGAGCTTCTCCCGGATCGATCGGTCGAGCTGCTCGAAGTCGCCACCGGGGAGATCGGTCCTCCCCACCGAGCCTGAGAAGAGCGTGTCGCCCGAGAAGAGGACGCGGGCCTGCTCGAAGAAGAGGCACGAGGACCCGCGCGAGTGGCCGGGGGTATGGAGGACCCGCGCGAGCTGTTGCCCGACCGCGAAAGTGCCCCCGTCCTGGTGGAACGTCTCGATGCCCGGGTGCTCCAGGTGCTCGCCCTCGAAGCCGAACATCTCGGCCTGCTGCGCGATGGCGTCGAGCCACTGGCTGTCATCACGGTGGATCTGGCAGGGCACCCCGAGCTCGAGCTTGGCCGCGGCGCAGCCCGCCACGTGATCGATGTGACCGTGGGTGAGGAAGATGCGAGCGATCCGAAACGAGCCGGGCTCGCGCAGGGCGAGCACGCGCTCGAGGTCACCGCCCGGATCGATGAGCGCCGCCTCACCGCTCTCGCTGTCGGCGACGAGATAGCTGTTCTCGGCGAAGGGCCCGACGACCGCGTGGCGGACGATCAGCACGGGCCCCCGCCGGGGGCTAGTAAGTGAAACTCTGGCCGCAGCCGCAGGTGTTCTTGGCGCTGGGGTTGTTGAACTTGAACCCCGCGCCCTGCAGGCCGACGATGTAGTCGATGTTGACGCCCTGCAGGTACATCGAGCTCATCGGGTCGACGTACACCTTGAGGCCGTCCTGCTCGTAGACCTGGTCGCCGTCCTTGGGCGCGTTCTCGAAATCCATCGAGTACTGGAAGCCCGAGCAGCCTCCGCCCACGACCCCGACGCGGATGCCGTAATCGGTCAGGTTCTCGCGGGCCATGGCGTCTCGCACCATCTCGACGGCCTTGGCGGTGAGAGAGACGGGGCTCGCCTCGGGGCTGCCGAGGTTGGCCTCGCCGGGCTTGGCGGTAGGGGTGGCGGTCGTCGTCTGCATTCCTTCTCCAGTCGTTCGCCTCGAGGGCGGATTTCGAACTTAACAGGCGCCCGGGGAGGCTTCAACGCGATGACGCGGGTGCACTCCGGTTCCGCGGGGATCATCCGATCCGACCCGCGAGATGCCGTCCGCCGTCGACCGGCAGCACGGTGCCGGTGACGAAAGGGGCGTCCGCCAGGTAACGCACGGCCGCCGCAACGTCTTCCGGCGTGCCGGCCCGGCCCAGCGGGATGCGCCCCGCCAGCTCGCGGCGCCGACTCGTCGGGTAGCGCTCCGGCCAGAGGACCGTGCCCGGGGCCACCGCGTTCACCCGTATCGAGGGCGCGAGCTCGAGCGCCAGGCACTCGGTCAGGCGGACGAGCGCCGCCTTGGAGGCGGCGTAAGCGGCGTAGCCCTTCCACGCCACGAGCCCGCCGCCCACGTCGGCGATGTTGACGACCGAGCCCCGGCTCGCCCGCAGGAGGGCCGCGAGCGCGCGGACCAGGAGCAGCGGCGCGCGCGCGTTCAGGTCCATCTGCGCGTCGAAGGTCGCGGCGTCGGTGGCGGCGAGCGGGCACGGCTCGAAGCTCGCCGCCGAGCAGACGAGGAGGTCGAGACGGTCGAACTCCTGGCGAAAGGCTCGCGCCAGCGCGCCGGGGCCGTCCGGCAGCGCGAGGTCGGCCTCGAGCGGCACGAGCGGCGCGCGCGGTCGATGGGCGTGGTAGTGCGCGGCGACGGTCCACCCGTGCCTCGAGAGGTCTCGCGCGATGGCCGCGCCCACGCGCACGCCGGCGCCGGTGACGAGCGCGACGCGGCGCGGAGGCGCTCGCCGGGCGGGGGCCGCGCTCACCGCTACCCCTTCACCGGGCGCCACGGGATCTCCCCCACGCCGGCCCGGTGGTTCGCCACCCGCGCCGCCACGAAGAGGAAATCGGACAGCCGGTTCAGGTAGGCGAGCACGGCTGACGAGACGGGGTCGTGGTGGTGCAGCGCCACCACCCGCCGCTCGGCGCGGCGGCAGACCGCGCGCGCGAGGTGGAGATCCGCCGCGGCCGGCGCGCCGCCAGCGAGGATGAATTGCCGGAGCGGCTCGAGCTCGCCCTCGAAGCGATCGATGGCCGCCTCCAGCGCCGACGTCCAGTCGGGGTCGATGGGCGGCAGGTGCGAGCGCGCCTTCGCGCCGGCAGGGGTCGCGAGCTCGGCGCCGATGGTGAAGAGCTGATCCTGGACGGCGCCGACGAGGCCCGCCAGCTCCGCGTCGAGGCCGCGGGCGCGCGCGACGCCCAGGGCGGCGCCGAGCTCGTCGACGGCCCCGTACGCCTCGACGCGGGCGTCGTCCTTCGCCACCCGCGGGCCCCCGAAGAGACCGGTCTCTCCGCCGTCGCCCGCCTTCGTGTAGATTTTCATCCCACCCGGAGCTAACACCGCCGCGCCGCCCGTCGCAAGGGCAGCTGCACGCTGGCCGAGGCGCACCATGACTCCATTCACCGCAAGTGAGCTGGCCGCCATCGGCCGCGAGGCCGCGCAGTCCGCATGGGACGGCGGCATGACCGTGCTGCGCGAGGGCACCTTCGTCCCCATCCCGCTGGTCGCCGAGCCGGTGGTGTACCCGCCGGCGACGCTGGCGGCCCTGGCCGACGAGGCGCACGCGATCCTCTCCGGCGCGGTGAAGCTCGCTCGCGCGCTCCTCGCCCGCGGCGATGCCCGCGACCGCGCCGCGCTCCTCGGCCCGTTCACCGGGCTCGAGGCCGAGGCGATGGCGCGCCTCTTCGACGAGGCGCCCTGTCCGGTGGTGATGGCGCGCGTCGATTTCCTCCCGGCCGGGCGCGGGGAGCTGCCGCGCGCGCTCGAGCTCAACGCCACCATCCCGGCGATGTCCGGTTACTCGGACCTGGCCGCCCACGCCTGGTTGAGGGCGGCGGCGCGCGCGCGCGGGAGGACGCCCGCCCAGGCGGACGACCTCGTCGCGGCGGCCGGCTCCAACATGGAGCGGCTGCGCAGCGCGCTCTGCGCCTTCGCGGCCGGGCGCGGCGTCGCGCACGCGCGCCCCTCCATCGCGGTCGTGTCGCGGCCGGGCGACTCGCAGACCGGCGAGCTCGGCCGCCTCGTCGCGCATCTCCGGCAGATGGGCCACCTGGCCGAGCACCTCACGCCGGACGCGTGCGACCCGGCCCGCTGGGACGTCCTCTACCGGCACGTGTGGGCGCACAAGACGCCGCCCGAGAGCCCGTTCGCGGCCGCGCTCCGCCACCCCGCCCGCTTCGTCCTCGCGAACCCGGTGAACGGGCTGCTGGAGGCGAAGGCGCTCTTCGCGCGGCTCTCCGAGGCCGGCGCCGATCGCAGCCTGGCCGACCTGGCCGGGCTCGACGAGCTGGAGCGCGGCGCCGCCGGGCGGCTCCCCCTCACCCGCCGCCTCGAGCCGGCGCTCGCGCCTCGCCTGCTCGCCGAGCGCGAGCGGTGGGTCCTCAAGCGCAGCTGGGACTACGGCGGGAAGAGCGTCCATCTGGGCGCGGAGCTCTCGCCCGAGGCGTGGCGCGCGACCGTCGAGAGCGCGCTCGTCGACGAGCGCGGCGGTGGCTTCGTGGCGCAGGAGCGGATCATGGCCGAGCCGCGTCCCGCCACCCGCGTCACGCCGGAGGGGCTCGAGCGGGCGCCGCTCTACCACGACGTCTCGACGTACTGCGGCCTCGGGCCCTCCGCGCCCAAAGGGAGCGTCGTCCGCGCCGCAGCTTCGCCCATCGTGAATCTCCTCGGCGGCGGCGGGCTCGCGCCGGTCCTCTCCGAGGAGGTGATCGAGCGGCTCGGGTGAGCGGTCCGCTACCCGGGTGAGCGCGCACCCCGGGGCGCGACGCGTCGAGACGCTCATTTCCTCCGGCACGCCCGGTGCTCCCACGCCGTTGGGCGAGGTTCGCCTCGCGGGGGAGCCATGCCGAGCATCTCGGTCCTGATCGTCGATGACGAGGAGAACGTGCGCTCGGCGCTGCGGCGGACCTTGCGCAAGACCGGGTACGACCTGCTCTTCGCGGATTGTGGCCGTGCCGCACTCGAGCTGCTGAAGAAGCAGCCGGTCGACGTGGTGCTGTCCGATCACCTCATGCCCGGCATGACCGGCTTGCAGCTTTTGCGCGAGGTTCGACGGCTGACCCCGTACTCCGGCCGCATCATGCTGACCGGCCACACCGACCTCGACACCGCCATGGCCGCCATCCGCCAGGGCGATATCGACCGTTTCCTGACGAAGCCCTGGGACGACATCGAGCTGCGCGTCGCCTTGAAGATGGCGGCCGAGAAGCTGCAAGCCGAGTCCGAAAACCGTCGCCTCCTGGGAGCCTTGCAGGCGCAGGACGGCGAAGCGGCTTGCTCCGGTGAGCCCCCGGAAAACGGACAGGTGGGTAGAGGTGGGGAAGACGCCACCGACGCGCCCACCCCTGGCGCGGCGCCCGTCACAGCCGAGAGCGCCGAGGCTGCCCTCGAAGCCCCCAAACTGGTACATTCACGACCCGTGTCGGCACGCATCCTCATCGTCGAAGACTCCCGCACGCAGGCCGAGTGGCTCGCGGAGGTGCTGGCGCGCGAGGGTTACGAGGTGCGCATTGCCCCCGATGGGCGTGACGCCATTCGGCAGGTCCGCAGCGACCCTCCCGATCTCGTCCTCCTCGACATGATCCTGCCGGACATGGATGGGCTCGAGGTTTTGCGCATCGTCAAGGCACGCTCCGAGGACCAGTTCATCCCGGTCATCTTGCTGTCCGTGAAGTCCGACCTCGACTCGCGCGTGGCGGGCCTCCGCATCGGCGCCGACGACTTCCTCGCCAAGCCCTTCGCGGATGCCGAGATCCAGGCCCGCGCGGCGGCCATGCTGAGGATCAAGCTCCTGCAGGACCAGCTCCGGAACGCGAAGTCGCAGCTGGAGAAGCTCTCCGTCACGGACGGCCTCACCGGCCTGTACAACCACCGGCACTTCGAGGAGCGGCTCCGCGAGGAGTTCCGGCGGTGCCAGCGCTACAGCGATCCGGTGTCGCTCCTCATGATGGACCTCGATCACTTCAAGGACGTGAACGATCGCTACGGACACCCGTTCGGCGATCGGGTGCTGCGCGAGACGGCCGACCTGCTCAAGTCGAGCATCCGCGAGCCGGACATCTGCTCTCGGTACGGCGGCGAGGAGTTCGCCATCATCCTGCCGAAGACGCACCTCCAGGGCGCGCTGGCGGTGGCCGAGCGCATCTTCAAGGCATTGCGCCAGAAGACCTATCCGATCGACCTGCCGGCGGGAGACCCGAGCAAGCCCTCCACGATTCGCGTCACCGCCTCGGCGGGGCTCGCCTTCTTCCCGTCGAAGGACGTCACGACGCCCGAGCTGCTCGTGAAGTTCGCCGACGAGGCGCTCTACCGCGCGAAGCGCGAGGGGCGCGACACCATCTGCCTGTATCAGGCACAGTCCTACCGGTACGACGCTGGCGCGCGTTGACCCAGCCAGGCGAGCTAGGGTGCGCGAAGACCCCCAGGGTGTCGGCACACCCGGGTCGCGCACTCCGGTAAGTGTCCGGAATGAGGCTGTGCTGGGTCCGCCCGGACTAGGACCGGCGCATGCAACCCTAGAGGGCTTGCCCATGGAGGCATCGGTCCATCCAGAGTCGGCCTATGCCGCGCCGCGTCGCCCCGAGGCGGCCGTGCTCATCGTCGATGACGACGAGCACGTGCGCCGGGCGCTGAAGCGCGTCCTCAAGCGCGCCGGGTGCCAGCTCCACGAGGCGCCTGACGCCGAGCACGCCCTGGCGCTGCTCGCGGTGGAGCCCGTGCACGTGGTCGTCTCCGACTACCGGATGCCCGGCATGTCGGGGGTCGAGTTCCTGCGGGTCGTGAAGGCTCGCTGGCCGAAGGTGCAGCGCGTCCTCCTCACCGGGCAGGCCGACACCGCCGCCATCGAGGAGGCGGTGAACCAGTCCGAGATCTTCCGCTTCATCTGGAAGCCCTGGGACGACGGACACCTCCTCCTCACCCTGCAGAGCGCCATCGACCAGTACTGGCTGCTCGAGGAGAACGCGCGGCTCTCCGACCTCATCACCCAGCGCAACGCCGAGCTCGAGCTCGCCAACCGCGAGCTGGAGGCCAAGGTCGAGCAGCGCTCGCAGGCGCTCACCCGCGCCGCGCACGAGTGGCGCGCCTGCTTCGACGCCATGGGCGATCCGCTCGCGATCGTCCGCGAGGATGGGGCGGTCGTGCGTGGAAACTCCGCCTTCGCCCGCCTGGCCGGGGTCGAGCTGCAGAAGCTCCCCGGGCTGCGCTGCAGCGGCGACGGCTTCGGGAGGCTGCCCTGTCCGCGCGTCCAGGCGGAGCACGGCGCCGAAGCCCGCGACGGCGAGCGCTCCGCCTTCGAGGCGGTGAACGGCGACCGCACCTGGCTCGTCCGCTCCTTCCCCTTCGCCGACCGCGGCGCGGTGGTCGTGTGGAAGGACGTGACCGAGGAGCGCGAGGTCACCTGGCGGCTCCTGCAAGCCGAGAAGATGGCGGCGGTCGGGCAGCTCGCCGGCGGGGTCGCGCACGAGATCAACAACCCGCTCGGCGGTATCCTCGCCTTCGCGCAGCTCATGGCTCAGGACGAGCGCTCGGCCGAGGATCAGGAGTCGCTCCGCCTCATCCAGGACGCGGCTGTACGCGCCAAGCGCATCGTCGAGTCGCTGCTCCGCTTCTCGCGCCGTCCTCGCCAGGACGAGCGCGGCGAGGTGGACCTGGCCCGCCTGGCGGAGGACGCGCTCTTCCTCACGCAATCGCAGATCAAGGGCACGCAGGTGGAGGTGGTGCGGAAGCTCGCTCCCGCCCACGCCGTCGCGAACGGCAACCAGATCCAGCAGATCATCGTGAACCTGCTCGTGAACGCGCTGCAGGCGCTCGGGAAGAAAGGCCGTATCTCGGTCTCCACCGGGCTGAGCGCCTCCGGCCGCGTGCAGCTCGTGGTCGCCGACGATGGCCCCGGGGTCGAGCCCAAGCTGGCGAGCCGCATCTTCGAGCCGTTCTTCACCACCAAGCCGGAGGGCCAGGGCACCGGCCTCGGCCTGTCGATCTGCTACCGCATCGCCGAAGAGCACGGGGGCAGCATCCACTACGAGCCGGTGCCTGGAGGAGGAGCCTCGTTCGTCGTCGAGCTCCCGCCTGCGCCGGTGAAGGCATGAGAGAGGGCACCATGGAAGACACCAACCTGAAGCCGGTCCGCGTCCTCGTCGTCGACGACGAACCCGTGCTGCTGAAGGCGCTCGAGACCCTGCTCGGCAAGAAGGGCCATCACGTGACGGCCCTCGACTCGCCGATCTCCGCCACCCAGCGGCTGGCCGCCGAGGACTTCGACGTGGCGCTGCTCGACGTGAAGATGCCCGATCTGTCCGGCCTCGAGCTCCTCACGGCCGTGAAGCACCGCCGGCCGGAGGTGGAGGTCATCATGATGACCGGCCACGCGACCGTCGAGACGGCGCTCGCCGCGGTCAAGGCCGGTGCCTACGACTACCTGACGAAGCCCTTCGACGACGTCGAGCTGGTGGCGCGGGTGGTGGCCAAGGCGGCCGAGCGCAAGCACCTCTTCGATCGTAACCGCGAGCTCGAGACCGCCCTCAAGGAGCGCGACGGCGCGCCGGTGGGCGATGGGATGGTCGGGAACTCGGGCGCCATCCGCGACGTGACCCGCATGGTGGACGCGGTGGCCTACAGCGCCGCCACCGTCCTCGTCCAGGGCGAGAGCGGCACCGGCAAGGAGCTCGTCGCGCGCGCGCTGCACGCGAAGAGCCCGCGGCGAGGGCACCCCTTCGTGGCGCTCAACTGTGGCGCGCTGACCGAGACCCTGCTCGAGTCCGAGCTGTTCGGGCACGTGAAGGGCGCCTTCACCGGTGCGCAGCGCGACCAGAAGGGCCTCTTCGACGCCGCTGACGGCGGGACGATCTTCCTCGACGAGATCGGCGACATCCCGCCCGCCACCCAGGTGCGGCTGCTGCGCGTGCTGCAGGAGGGCGAGCTGAAGCCGGTCGGCTCGGCCGACTCGATCAAGGTCGACGTGCGCGTCATCGCCGCCACGCACCGCGACCTGCCGAAGCTCGTCAAGTCGGGCAAGTTCCGCGAGGACCTCTTCTACCGGCTCAACGTCATCGCCATCCCCATCCCGCCGCTGCGCGAGCGCATCGAGGACGTGCCGCTCCTCGCCCACCACTTCCTGCGCCGCTACACTGACCGGCTGGGCAAGAAGGTGAAGACGGTCTCGCCGGAGGCGATCGAGCTCCTCTGTGGCTACCGCTGGCCGGGCAACGTGCGCGAGCTCGAGAACGCGGTCGAGCGCGCGGTGGTGCTCTGCCGTGGCGAGTCGATCAACCCTGCCGACCTCCCGCCCGCCATCAGCGGCCGCACCGCGCCCCTCATCCGCGAGGCGCCCGCCGCCGGCGACGACGCCTCCTGGCTCGCCATGAGCTACGCGGCGGCCAAGGAGCAGTCCTTGCGCCGCTTCGAGAAGACCTACGTCGAGGCGCTCATGCGCGCCTGCGACAACAACATCTCCGCCGCCGCCCGCAAGGCGGGCATGGATCGCTCGAACTTCAAGCGCGTGCTGCGCAAGTACCGGACCGACGTCGAGGGGGACGGCGGCGACGAGACGCCGGAGATGCCTCCCAGGGCGACCGCGTAAGCCGGTTCGCGGCGGCGGGGGATGAACCCCCGCCCTACGGACGTGTAGGGCGGGGGCTTGTCCCCCGCCGCCGATCGACCAGGGGTTCACACCCCCAGGAACGCCCGCGCCTCCTCGAAGATCCGATCGATCGACGCCACGAGCTCGTGGCCGTCGTCGAGCGCGACCAGCCGCGCGACGGGCGTCATCGCCACGAAGCGCTCCACGTCGGCGAGGGGCACGACCTCGTCGCGCCTGCCGGCGAGGCAGAGCGCCGGCACCTTCACCTCCGGGTAGGCCGGCAAGCGCGCCGCGTCCTCCAGGAAAGCCCACGCGAGGCGGCGCTTCGTGCCGGTGGCGTGGTGATCGACGAGCAAGCCCTCCGCCCTCCAGCGCCGCTCGTCTTCCGGGCTCACCTTCGCTCGCCACCGCTCGAAGAGGCGGAACGCCGGCGCGAGCAGCACGAGCCGCTTCACCGGCGCGCCGCGCGAAGCGAGCACCGCGGAGAGATACCCGCCGAGCGAGCTCCCCATGAGCACCCGCGGTCGGTGGAGCGCGACGAGCCGTTCCGCCTCGGCGAGCATGGTGAGCGGCGTCGAGCGCTCGAACCCGTCCGCGCCTGGGGTGAGATCGGCCCGCTGGAATGGCACGCCGAGCGCCGTGAAGCGCGCCTCGAGCGCCCGGCCCTTCGTGGAGCCGGGGCCGGAGGCGAAGCCGTGCAGGTAGAGGATCACCGCTCGAGGATAGCGCCGGTCGGCGCCGTGCGCCCCCACGTGGCGCCCCCGTACGCGCGGGTGGGTCAGGCGCCCACTGCGCCGCCGCCCGACGCCGCGACGTTCACTTGCGGTAACGAGCCGGTCATGTACGGTGCACCGGTCGCCCGGCGTAACCGGGCCATCTCGACTCACGGAGGGACTCATGACGAAGCGGATCGCAGTGGCGGTGGCCTCGTGCCTGGCGCTGGCGTGTGGTGGTGACAGCGGCAATGCGGCGGCGGGCAAGACGTTCACCTATGGAACGCCGGTGGCGGCGACCAGCTACCAGTCGTCCGCGGTCGACGCGCAGGTCTCCGGCGCGCTCGCGCTGAAGAGCGCCCCCGACGCGACCAGCGCGCAGAACCTGGCCAGCGTCAGCGACCTCACCGCGGCCCTCCTCGGCTACTCGGCGCTCGGAAGCGCTACTGCCTCGCCGACGCAGCAGCGGCTGCTCGCCATCGGGGCGCGGGCGGCGTCGAGCCAGCTCACGACCGGCGCCTTCGACATCCCGGCCTGCGTCACCACGACCGTCAGCTCCATCACGATGAAGGGCTGCACCATCACCGTGACCGACACGTACTTGGGCATGACGAGCAAGGAGCAGGTGGACGGATCGCTCACGTTCGATCAGGCCAAGGGGACCCTCACCTGGTCGCTCACGGTCGTCGACGTAACCACGTATTCATACCAGGGGCAGGGCGGCTCCATCAGCATGAGCGCTCACGAGTCGGGTACGCTCACCGTGACCGACACGACGATCAAGGGCCAGATGTTGGCCGAGCTCAGCATGAGCGGCGGCTCGTCGGCCGGCTCGGCCTCGCTGGGCGTCGCGGAGGCCGTCAACGTCGACATCACCTACGCCGACGCCGCGGTCTGCTCGTCGCGGGTGACCTTGGGCACTGTGGAAGCGAAGCGCGTCTGGACCGACCGCGGCGGCGCGAGCGCCACCCTGCTGCCCGACAAGGCCGCCAAGGCGACCTGGACCGGCTGCGGTCTGGGGACCATCGCCTTCTCGCAGTAGCCCGGAAGAGTGAGGGCTGGGCCCGCTCATGGGCCCAGCCCTTCCTATCTGTACGGCACGTGCTCGGCGTCGAAGCGGCTGTAGTCGCTCGTCAGCTCCTCGCCCTCGCCGATGTCGCGCGCCGCCACCGTCGTGCCGCCGACGTCGTC
>WNGL01035739.1_pt1 | contig 17605 bp, 20 predicted proteins | sample 5400591 | NCBI WGS metagenome assembly WNGL01 (sample SAMN13153377, study PRJNA577476) | soil metagenome | isolation source: 80 cm soil or saprolite under Garry oak tree replicate 1 | place: USA:California | collected 2016-06-15 | reverse complement strand
GTGTAAAATGTGCTATCATAGAAGCTTGAACTGGGCAGGGTGAGAGGAGGTCCCGTCTGGTGGCCCTCTCACCCCACACACGCGTGGACCTGCTTGGACCACAGCTCGAGAGAAGTAGAGCAGGAGGAGGGCCGCCATGTCAGTCGCCATGAGCTGCCATTTCACTTCCACTCACTTCCACTTGCTTCGTGTCCTGGCGGGTCAGACGGAAAGGAGCGCGACTCGTGAGGCGATCTGCATACGGGGAGCGAGATTATGCCTTTGGACAGCTCATCCTGACCCTGCACAGCGCCATCGGGCTCACGCAAGCGGGATTGAGCGCTCACCTTGGCATTTCCAAACGAGCGGTGGGGAGTGGGAAGCAGGAAGCAGTTATCCCAAGGCCACCCACCTCCAAGCGTTGATTGCCCTGGCCGTCAAAGAGCAGGTCTTTCCTGTCGGTCACGAAGTAGAGGAGATCTGGTAATAAGCGTGACAAGTGAGCAGGTTTTAAGGTGAAGAGTGAGCACTCAGCGCGAAGGGTGAGCAGCTCCACCATTGGCGACCCGAAAAACTGCTCAAGATGCGGCTGACAGGGCAGGGCTCTTGTAAATTCGGGGAGCCTTCATACGCGTGTCTATTTTTTCATGGATGTCACCGCATGCACATCATCCAGTTCCGTCAGCACGCGTTTCCACTGCAACGACGCGAGAGGCGCGACGAGAAGCTCGCCGTTCGAGAGCACGGCGAACAACTCATCACCGACTTGCTCAAAGCGTTCGACCATGTGACGACGCCATGGCACTTGCAAGCCGTTGGACGTAACTTGCCAGGTCTTGCCGCCATCGTGCGATTCTTCGATGCGCCCATGCGAATCCACTCCATCGGCGGGACCTAAAATCAAGTGGTTGGCATCGTCAACATCGAGCCACACCACGCGCGCGTAACAAGCGTAGAGCAACGTCCAGGTCTTGCCGCCATCGCGCGTCCTATACAAACCACCGCCCGTCGGCGCGAACACCAGATCGGGTGCCGACGGATGCGCGGCGATGGAGTGAACATCAGGATAAATCCAGGGTTCGGGCGGACCTTGCAGGTCAGGGTTGCCATCGCTACCTTCTGCGAGCCGCCATGTTTCACCGCCATCGTCCGAGCGCAGCGCGCCGCCGACTTCCACTGCCGCGTACGCGCGGTTGCCATGAAAGGTAAAGCCGCGCACACATCCGGCTTCCGGCGAATACGGTAGCATCCAGCCGTGCTCATCGCGCAACTGCGCGACCTCGGGACACTCGCGCCAACTCCCCGCGCAGTTGTGTGAAACAAAGATCGCGGCGGGTTCCGTCCCCACGAATTCATAATCCGACAGATCGGGATGAAACGCCATCCAGCGCACGTGCCGCGTATGGAGTCCATCGCTGGCCGCCTGCCATTTCTCACCATAGTCATCCGAGCGAAAAACGCCGTTGGTCGTACCTGCGAGAATCACGCCCTCGCGGGCAATGGCGCTCGTGATGTGTTGACCATCCAAGCCGCCCGCTCGCGCTCGCCACTCATGTTCGTGGCGTTCGTACGTAAAAATTCCGTGTCCCGTCGCAACAATGAGAGTTGTGTCCATTCTTTCACCTTTGTGTTGATCTCGCGTAGGGGCGATTGCGCTCGCTTGCGAGCAAGGTCCGGCGCCCCTACGGAATTGTGCCCAGTCGCTCTTTGCATTTAACGATGTGCGCGTACGATTCGTCAATGCGCGCTGGCGTGAGTTTGCCCTCATTCAAGAGTTTCTTGATAATCGCAATCGTTTTCGCCGCGAGGTCAGGATCGTACTGGAGTTGATTCGCAATTGCGAGCACGTCCATGCTCTTCTCTCGCGCGAGCAGCATCACTTGCTCGTAGCCATCGTACTGCGCGATCACCTCCATCTGCATGTCGTCGGAAATCACAACGCCGTTCTAGTGCAATTGCTCGCGCAACATGCCAGTGATTATCGCCTTTAATAACTGGTAATTTCGATGAAGGGTGAGCACTTTTTGGCCTCAATGGTGAGAGTTCACCCATTGACGACGAGAGAAACCGCGCCAGACGCAGATGGTTTCGTACAGGAGTGTAAATTCGGATACTCAATGGACTGCTTTTGCGCGGTTCAGCTCATGGCTGACGCTATCAGGATCCGCAGGCGGCCCGAAAGTGACCGTGGGCTTGTCCCTGGTAGGCCCGCCGCCGGTAACAAGGAGCAGTCAGCTTCCCTGAAAATTGAGGACACACGACGTGCCGCCATACTCGCGGTAGACGGTGGCTCCCAACACATCCCGATACAACTGCCGCGAACGAGCAAGATCGCTGACCACCAACAGGTGGGTAAGCTCAACCCCCTCCGTGGGAAAATCGGCTTGCGTCATCATTCGCCTCCTTAAGCTCTTTCCGGCGTCTCCATCATGGCAAGATCAGGTGCAAGTCGCCAAACTCGTGCCAGAGGTAGCGCTTGCGTAGAGCTTCTTGATAAGTGATCTTTAGATGCTCAAGCCCGCAAAGGGCTTCGAGCATGGCAAGGTGTGTTGAATATGGCTCATGCAGGCCGGTCAGCATAGCATTGACGGCGCGAAGGCCACGTTGCGGTGTAATCACCAGGCGCGTCCAGCCCTCCCCAGGGTGCATCATTCCCTCACTGTCAGTGACGGTTTCGAGCGCTCGCACAACAGTTGTTCCTACTGCAATGACTCGTTTGCCTGCTCGGTGCGCTGAGTTGACCATGCGGGCGGTCTCGAGTGGTACGCGGTAAAACTCCTCATAGGGAGGCTCATGTTCCTCGAGGCTGGCAACACCAGTGTGCAGGATCAAGGGGGCAATTTGTATACCGTGCGCGATGAGCCTGGTAATCAGCTCTGGAGTAAATGCACGTCCAGCCGAGGGCATTTCGGCACTGCCCACGTCAGTAACATAAACGCTCTGGTAGTAGCTCGCTGGCCACTGCTTCCTGACGTAGCCATAGCGGATCGGGAAGCCGTAACGCGCAAGGTAATCTTGGATAGGATGGGGCAGTTGCAAGGTGGCGATCCACAGACGAGTATGACCTTTCTTCTGAACACCTGGGAGGGCTATTGCCTTCGGAGGAGACGGCTCCTTTTCTGCACGCTGGTGAGCATAGGGTACATGGAGCGTCGCTGTTGCGCCAGCAGGGAGCTGCAACGTTTCGCCCGCCTCGGCATCGTAAAAGGGTTTTGTAGCTGTTTCAGCTGGCAAGCGAACCTCGACAGTCCAGAGGTCTGCAGGGAGATGGGTTGATAGATGTAGCTCGCAGGTAGTGCCGTCTGCACGCTTTGCTGGCAGTGCTGCATTCATTGTGCCACTCGTATTTATGACCAGCAAGTCACCAGCTTCGAGGTAGCCAGTAAGCTCGCGGAATTGCGTGTGAATCACACGATTGTCCGCGCGGTACGAGATCATCAAACGAACCTCGTCACGAGCTAGACCTCGCACTTCCGGTGGTTCACTCGCTTCGAGTTCCGCTGGTAGAGTAAAGTTGAAAGGAGTATCCATGTAGTGACCAGGGACAGTAAGGAAGTTCATGTTGTTTTGGGTTCCTTTGAGAGTGCACGAGCCGCGTAACGTCCACTAGGTCGATCACCTGTGAGTAGTTCGAGCAGGCCAGGCACGCTTACTTCCGGCAGAGGACGATCACTAATCTCTTCACCGGAGAATGCCTCCTGGTGCATCTGGGTACGCATATCGCCAGGATCAACCCAATAGACGCGTAACGAGAGATTTTCGGCTGCGAGAATGTTTGAAAGCTGTTCGAGCGCTGCCTTGCTCGATCCGTAGCCACCCCACCCTTCATATGCTTCAACACCTGCATCGCTAGTGATGTTGATTACGCACGCACCAGGTTTCAATTCATACCGAACTGCTTGAGTGAGCGCCAGTGGAGCAATGACATTGGTGCGGTACACCCGCTCGAGCACGTCGAGCGGGTAGTCCAACAAAGGAGGCTGCGGACTAGGGCCAAGGAAGCTTGCGTTGTTGATGAGCGCGTCCAGACCTCCCAGTTTCCGCGCTGCTTCTGCGATGGCACGACGGTGAGCGGGGTCAGTTACATCACCGGGAATGGCGATAACTCGTGTTTGCTTTGCAAGGGCTGCGCGAGCTGCTTCCAGCGCTTCAGCACCACGTGCGTCAATGATAAGTTGCCATCCTTCTGTGGCGAGCTGGCGGGCAAGGGCAAGACCGAGACCGCGTGATGCGCCGGTAATTAAGGCTGTGCGAGATTGATGTATGGTCATTGCAATGTTTCTTTTTTATGTATAAGTTTGATTATTCTGAACATGTTTGTCTAGCACTCACAAGGATAGATTGCTAACTCACTGTTTACAACACAGGAGGGGGTTGGAGTTATTCCCCAATTCATAACTTGAAGAACTCATTTACAAAGAACTTAATCATCTGCGACAGCATGCGGCACGAGGTCAGCAATTCCTGAAAATTTATGATATGGCCTGTCAGTGTTTTTCTGACGGAAAAGTATCATGTACCAGATAACTACGTATGAGCTTTTGATAAAGTGGCTCGAGAGGCCCTTGTACACCGCTTTTCGTTGCATTGAACCCGAAGCCTCATGAGATGCCCGACATCCGACAAAGCCTGAAGGCTCGGAGAGAAATCCGGTTTTTAGGCGCAGAGAAGCAGAAAACGGGCAAGCTCAGCCTCAGTTATCTGGTACGACGTATCTTTTCGTCAGAAAAACACTGACAGGCCTACTGGTCGCGGATATGTGTAAATCCCAACATTATTCTGGCGAAAATACAACAATTATTGTCGTTTGACTCATAAATTCGCCGTTTTGATCTTTAGAGTAAAGAACGTAGAAGCGGCTCACTCCTCGCATGAACGCGGCTTCTTCTGGGAAAGAGCGAAACGAGAATGCAGAGGAGTTGGCTTGAGAACGTCAACGAAACGTAAACGTCTTCTCAAAAAAGCAGAGAAACAACGTAACGTTTTAACAGAAACGTGAACGCTCTTTCCGTTTTTTCTCCTACGTTTTTCTCTCCAAATGAAGCAGCGAGGTTGGGTAAGAGCCGCAGAGTGCCGGGATTGACAGAAACCAACTCTACCTTGGGCCAGAACCACTTCTCACGCGCTCTGTCACGTCGTGGAGACTGGTTCCCCAAGCTTGCGATACCTGGCTGGGGGCATGCCGACCTCTCGCTTGAAGGCCTTGCGAAAGGCCACTTCTGACTCGTAGCCCAGAAGCTCGGCGATCTTTTCCACCTCGACGTTGTTTTTGAGCAAACGGGTCGCTCGCTGCATGCGCCAACGCGTCAGATACGTGATAGGAGGCTCACCTACCAGACGGGTAAAGCGAGCAGAGAAGACCGCGCGGGAGAGCGCCACAGAGGATGCCAGTTCCTCAACCTTCCACCCCCGTTCGGGCGATTGATGGATCAGGCCCAGGGCCGTGCTGATCGATTGATCTCGCAGCGCCGCTACCCACCCGGTTTCGGCCCCCGCTTGCTGCTCAACCCAGGTCCGGATGACTTGAATGAAGAGCAGTTCGGTTAAGCGCCTGAGCATCACTTCGGCACCAGGCCGAGGCGTGGCCGCTTCACGCGCGATCAAGTGGACAATCTCGGTGAAGCCCTGCACCATGCGGCCCTGTTCAGCGGGAATGTGAATCACCTTTGGCAAGCCGTGCAGCAAGGGAAATGCGCCAGGATGCTCCAAACGGAACGCGCCACAGAGCGCAGCCTTCTTTGCTCCCCCAGATGGGTCAGGGAACCCCTGGTAGTGCTTCTGCGGCTCATAGTCCACATGGAGCACTTGCGTCAGGGGTGAGGTCGGTTTGTCGCACATGGAGTGAGCGTGCCCGAAGGGAAAGAGCAGGACCGCTCCATCCTCGATCCGCAGAGGCGTTGGGTCTCCTTCAACCGAGAGGTAGCCCCCATCGAAGCTGATCAGGTGAAAGATCATATCATGACTGGCCGCGAAGTGATAGCGCCAGGGAGGAACAAGCTCGTTGCGCGCACAGATCCATCCTCTCAGTTCGAGTGCATCCAGCACATCGGTGAGCACGTCCATATGCTTCTCCTCTCGTGAGACGATCAGACAGCTATTCAAGACAATATAGCATAGATTATCTCAGTATGCAAGGGTATACTCTGTCTATCGAGAAGATCACGAGACTTCGCGAGAGCCGTACTCAGGCCGTTTTTCGCGCATGCGCTTGTTCGCGGCACGGCTCTTGCGTTGGCAGAGAAAGAGGTAAGTAAAGGATGTCTCTCACCTATGGTCTCTACCTTGCCCAGGGCTTTGCGCATGAACTGGCTGGCTTCAAAAATCCGGTGGAAGCGTATGAAACGCTGACTCGCTGGGCACAGACGGCTGACCAGTCTGGCTATGCTTCGGTCTGGATCCCGGATCATTTTCTGACCGTTCCCCCATCACAAGCAATGGTCTTTGAGTCCTGGACATTGGCAGCGGCTCTGGCGCGTGATACGAAGCGGGTACGCATCGGTCAGATGGTGACAGGAAATAGTTATCGCAACCCCGCGTTACAGGCAAAAATGGCTTCGACCCTCGATGTCCTCTCGCATGGGCGCTTCACCCTGGGCATCGGAGCCGGCTGGTACGAGCCTGATTATCGAGCCTATGGCTACACGTTTCCTGATGCGAAGACGCGTCTGCGCCAGTTACAAGAAGCGGTGCAGGTCATTCTGACCATGTGGACCCAGGAGGAGGCCACCTTTGAAGGAAGGTATTACCAGATCCGGGGCGCGATCAATCAGCCTAAAGGGGTGCAGCACCCTCATGTTCCTCTGCTGATCGCCGGGGCTGGTGAGCAGGTGACGCTCAAGCTGGTGGCACGATACGGCGATGCATGTAATGCGATCGCCGATCCAGCGACACTTGAGCACAAGTTCGCGGTACTCAAACAGCATTGTGAGGCCGTTGGACGAGACTACGAGAGCATTCATCGGACAGCTATGACGCTCTGTCTCATTGGTGAAACCGATGAGCAGGCCAGGGCTCAGGTGCCAGCATGGGCGGGTGCCGTTTTCCCAGGAGATATCGGGTCATATGGCCTCATTGGTACCCTTGAAACCATCGGGGAGCGCCTGGCTATCTATGAGGCGGCGGGTGTCCAGGAACTCGCGATTCATTTCTCTGATTTCTCTGATGCGACCCACCTGGATGCCGTTCGTCTTTTCGCTCAAACATTCATTGCATGAACAAGATCAGGAGGACGATTATGAGTGACTTATCAGGCAGGACCACTGTCGTCGTTGGCGCTAGCCGGGGCCTGGGGCGTGGGATCGCTCGCGCGTTCGCTGAGGCTGGTGCTCCGGTAGTCGCGGTGGCCAGAACCGGCACGGCACTTGCCGAACTGGCCACCACCTGCTCGAACATCCGAACTGAAGTCGCGGATGCAACTGACGCGACGGTGGCATGGAGCCTGCTGGACCAGTACGAGCCGGAGGTGCTCATCCTGGTCGCTGGTGCCAACCCTGTGATGCGTCCGCTCCAGTACCAGACGTGGGAGACGTTCTCCGTCAACTGGCAGACCGACGTCAAGATCGCGTTCACCTGGCTGCGTGAGGTACTGCTAAAGCCGCTGCCACCTGGCAGCAGAGTGGTGGTGATGAGCAGCGGAGCTGCCATCAACGGATCACCAGCCAGCGGAGGATACGCCGGGTCCAAGGCCACCCAGCGGTTCATCGCGGAATATGCCCAGGAGGAGTCGCGTCGGGCCGGGCTGGACATCACCGTTACGGCAGTGATGCCCCGCATGACTCCATTCGGAGACGTGGGCAGGCGGGGGGTTCGAGCGTACGCAGCCCGCAGCGGCCAGACCGAGGAAGCATACCTGAAACAGATGGGGGAACTGTTGACCCCCGAGAGAGCCGGCTCTGCCCTGGTGGACCTGGTACGGGCAAACCCGGCGACCAGCACTCGATCAGGCTCTGATCACGAGATTGCGGCGAAGCTTCGAGGAAACAGTGACCGAGAAAAAGGGTTGAAGACAAACCTCGTCTCGGAGGGTATACACATCCGGGCAGTGAGACTGGCAGATGCACACGAATACGAGTTGGCATCTCAATCCGAATGGACGCTCGCTGTCGCACCCTTTTTCTGCCATCGTCACTGCCCGGATGTGTTAAGGATGCCGGGTCATCCGCAAAGTTGATGATTCGAGAATGAGGAGTCATAGAGAGGATGTGAGGAGAACTGTCGATTTTCTCGATCCGCTTCTCAGGCTACCTCAAAGAGGTTCATTTGTCAGCAAGCAAGCAGCAATCATCAACTTGGATACTGGTGGCGAAGTCGAAAGGAGGGGCTAGACCTCATCCATTACCATGGTGGTGATGAACAGTCTCTTGCTTACCACTGAGGAGGATATCCATGTCGCTCAAATCTATGTCCATTCCACCAGTTCCTGCAGAAACGGCTCGTGTGGCTCGCGCCGTGTTTCCCCGTGGCAATGCGCTCATGCAGTTGCGTGACACGCTAGGCACAATCTACACCGATGAGCAGTTTGCAGATCTCTTTCCTTCCCACGGTCAACCCGCTGAAGCGCCGTGGCGACTGGCATTGGTCACGATGTTCCAATTCATGGAGCACTTGACGGATCGGCAGGCCGCCGATGCCGTCCGAAGTCGGCTGGATTGGAAGTACGCCCTCAGCCTGGAATTGACCGATCCCGGGTTTGATCATACGGTGCTCTCCGAATTTCGCTCACGCCTGGTTCAAGGCAATGCTGAAGAGCGTCTGTTAGATCTCCTCCTGCAGCGGTGCCAGGAAGGGGGTTGGCTCAAAGCTCGGGGCAGGCAACGCACGGACTCGACCCATGTCCTGGCCAAGATCCGTGCGCTCAATCGTGTGCTGTGCGTTGCTCAGACCATGGTCTATGTGTTGAATGTGCTCGCGGAGGTCGCCCCGGAGTGGGTTCGTGCGTACGTGCCAGTCGAGTGGGTCGAACGCTATGGAGAGCGACTGGAGCATGAGCGCTTGCCAAAGGAAGAGGAAGAACGCAAGCACTACGCCAATCAAGTGGGAGCCGATGGGTGGACCCTCCTGCATGCGCTGGATGCTCCCAGCACAGCGGACTGGTTGAAAACGCTCCCCGCCGTCACGACGCTGCGCACCATCTGGGAGCACCAATTTGAGCCACAAGAGAAGGGCGGCCAATGGCGCCTAGAGCCAGCGCTGCCAGCAGCACAACTGATCAACTCCCCGTATGATCTGGATGCCCGCTACGGCAAGAAAAGGACGACGCTGTGGGTGGACTACAAAGTCCATGTTAGCGAAACCTGCCATGAAGATGCGCCGCAACTCATCACTCATGTGGAGACTACCCGTGCTGGCATCAATGATGAGCGTGCCCTCTCTGCGATCCATGATGGGCTGGCTGAGAAGGACCTCCTGCCAGCTCAACACCTGGTGGATGCAGGCTATGTCGATGCGGCCAATCTCCTACAAAGTCAACACCACTATGGAGTGGACTTGCTTGGTCCTGTTCGGCACAATTATTGGTGGCAAGCCGATACAGACTTTGATGTCACACACTTCTCCATTGATTGGCAAGCGCAAACCGTCACGTGTCCTCACGATCGGATCAGTTCAAGCTGGACGCCTGCGCAAGATGGCAAAGGCCACCCCGTTATCAAGATCAAGTTCTCTCAGAGCGATTGTAAGGTCTGCTCCGATCGGACCTCTTGCACCGGGCAAACGAGGCGCACCTTGACGTTACAGCCTCAGGACAAGATGCAGGCCCTGCTTGCAGCACGCAAACGGGAGACCACCGAAGCTTTCAAGGAGAGCTATCGCCATCGGGCAGGGATTGAAGGCACACACTCTCGGGGGACACGCACGATGGGATTGCGGCGCTCACGCTATTTCGGCCTTCAGAAAACGCATCTGGGGCATGTGGCCATCGCTACGGCGATCAACGTCATGCAACTGATGAGTTGGCTGCGGGGAGAAGCGTCTGCCCAGACGCGCACTTCGCCTTTTAAACGGGTGATGAAGCCAGCAGCATAGGATGGGCTTTTCGACTTCGCCACCAGTATCACTTCGGGGGCAAACTGCCTGCTTGCATGAAACGACAAATGGGCATGTTGTGGTATAGTCTCTTCCATGAGAAGCCTCTAGAGATTGTTTCGTCGCCAAGAGTGAGGTTGTGATGGAAAAGACGCCACTCCTGCCATTGCCTGAAGGGATGCTCATTGAGCAAATCCAGATCACAGAGACTGGTTTGATGATCTCCGTAATCTCAACGTATCCGACGTCGTGCTGTCCACTCTGCTCCCAACCGTCTTCGTCCCTCAAGAGTCATTACCGCCGGACGGTACGTGATGTTCCTTGTGGAGGCAGCCGAGTGCTGCTTGCTCTCACCGTTCGCAAATTCTACTGTCGCAATGCTTACTGCCCACGCAAAGTCTTTGCCGAACGCTTTCCGGCTTTTGTGGAACCATGGGCTCGGACATCCATCCGGTACTGCCAGCAAATCACCGCCATCGGGCTCTCCACCTGTGGCAAAGGGGGGGCTAGGCTCGCTGCCCGTTTAGGGATACAGACTACTCGCCCAACCATCCTGCGTCGCATTATGGCTCTACCAGAGGCCTCGACGGGCTCCGTGCTCTTTTTGGGCATCGACGATTTTGCGTTTCGACGTGGCTTCCAGTTCGGCACCATCCTCGTGAATCTGGAGAGCCACCGCGTCGTGGACCTCTTACCCAACCGGGAAGCGGAGACAGCAGCACAGTGGATGCGCCAACAGCCAGATATTTTCGTAGTGAGTCGGGATCGTGGAGGGGAGTACGCTAAAGCCACGACGCTTGGCGCTCCCCAGGCTGTGCAGTGCGCAGACAGGTTCCATGGAGTGAAGAATTTGACAGAGGCTACCCAACTGCTCTTAGCACGCTGTCTGGCGGAAATTCTGTCTGCAAAGGATCAGGAGGCATTCAATGGGGAGGAGCCGCATAAACCGCTGATCTCCATTGAGCAATGGCGCCCTCCTGAGCCTCACTATGTTGAGAAAGCCCGCTTGGCGCGACGTGCCAGCCGGTATGCTCGCTATCAGCAGGCGGTGGAATTGGGGCAGCGAGGAATGACTCCCAAGCAAATTGCCGGACGCTTGGGCCTCAGCTCCCGTTCCATCCAAAAATGGCTAGCGGCTGGAACGTTCCCTGAAGCCAGAAAACGACGAAAAAAACCGAGTTCCTTTGATGTCTTTGCTCCTTTTGTGCTCAAACGCTGGAAAGAGGGAGAACACAAGGGGATTACGCTCTATCGAGAACTCAAAGTGCAAGGCTACACCGGCTCTGAGCGAAGCGTGTATCGCTATCTTGCTACGCTCAAGCAGGCAGAGATTCAAGCTCCAATCAACGTCGAACGCATCAAGAAATATACACCCAACACGGCTGTCTGGCTCTTTGTGCGCGATCGCAAGACGCTCAATGAGATCGAGCAAGAGGCTTTGGCGACACTCGTGCGAGCCAGTCCTGCGCTCAAAAGAGCCTACGACCTCATTCAAAACTTCCTGGCAATGGTCCACAAGCGAGAAGGAAAGCGGTTAGATACCTGGTTGGTCAAGGTGGCGCAAAGCGGACTTCCAGAATTGCTCTCATTTGCTTCTGGAATCGAGAAAGACAAAGACGCCGTGAGAGCCGGTCTAACCTGGTCAATCAATAACGGCATGGTAGAGGGCCAGGTGACCAAACTGAAATTGATCAAAAGGCAGGGATATGGGCGGGCAGGTTTTCCACTGCTACGCAAGCGGGTGCTTCATGCCTTCTAAGAGAAGCTCATTTCTCTGGAATGGAAGTCAGCTAAACAGAGAGCGGAAGGCGCGTAGCGTCTGGATTGGCATTCCATGCCTGCTGTTCTTTGGTCATCGTTTCAGCACCGAACCGAGCTGAACACTGGACATAGTCCTCCCACATAGCTCCTCCCAGTAGCTTCATCCTTCGATGATACCTCCCAGCCCGGTCTGGAAGCCACAACGTTCATAGAATGTTTGATGCTCTGGTAAAAAATCCACGTGGATAATTCTGATCTTGTGCTGTTGAATAAACTCAATCGAGTTTTGCACCAGCGCCTGTCCTATACCTTGCCGTTGCCATGTGGGATGTACAATGACGTCGATCAGCACGGCATGGAGCAAACCATCGCTGAGGATGGCACACCACGCCACAAGCTTTCCCGTGTCATCGAACCCGCTTACGGTTCCCCAGTAGCCCTGGAACGCTACCGGATAGTACCAGTCCAGGCGATGCCAGCCGATCGCCTCGCGTAAATCGCAGATGCTTTGCGGTGCGACAGCTCCATTGCGCCGAAATGTGATCGTGCTCATGAAAAGGCCCTTTCCTCTGGCAGAGTGTTTTGCCTTAACACTCGCCTGTCGTACATTATATACGCTCATTTGTCAGGTCTTTGGCGCCTCTACGAACTCTTCAACTATGACAAATGTAGTTTGTCAGTGGGCCAGTCCCTTCACGTTCAACGCACCATCCTCGTGTCAGGCCCCTTCGCTGGCCGATAATGCACATTTACTCTTAAATGCGCACAAGAGTACACTCAAACTGGCCGCATTCATTTGTAAATATGAATAAACAGCTCATTGGCACGGTGAACCGGCCCTACAAGTATTTCATACACCTTTCTCCTACCTCTCGCTCGACAGATCAATCCCATCTAGAGTAGTATTCCCTTTCAGGGGCTCCTCCTCACAGCTTCCCACACACTCTCATAGCAAGCAGGCAGTTTGCCCCCGAAGTGGGCAAGAGCCCTACCTAGATCAAGCCAATTTACTCGCAACGCTGAAAGAAGATGTCATCGAACCTGCTGAGCAAAAGGCACAGGAGCTAGAAAAGCGGTAGCAGAAACAACTGCCCATAAGAATAGATTTGCTATGCAGCATATCGCAGGTTTGCTACTTCTGTCTTATGAAAGCGAAAAGAATTGTGTCAGTAAGCGATGCTGTTTTCACTTTTCTCATCCAGTTTCGTTGCATTGAACCCGAAGCCTCATGAGATGCCCGACATCCGACAAAGCCTGAAGGCTCGGAGAGAAATCCGGTTTTTAGGCGCAGAGAAGCAGAAAACGGGCAAGCTCAGCCTCAGTTATCTGGTACGACGTATCCTGGACTTTGCACATTTTAAGCTGAGGAACAGACCACGTCAGCAAGGCGAGCCAGATCTGAGCGTGGAAGTAAAATGACATCAGGGTGTTGGGGTGATGTTGAATAACTGAAATCGTTCCACAGATGCCGTCGCACCGTAGCAAGCACATCAGTAAAGGTAGCTTGCTGTTTGCAATACCAAGCGGTCTGTTGACAGGGAACATCTCCTTCGGGAAAGAGCTTTTGACCAATAAGGGTGACGAGGCTGTAGAGTCCAAGCAAACAAGGGGTCGTTCGCTCGATAGCCATGTCAGACCACTGTCGCTGGGTCTGCACTCCTAAATGAGCTCGTGTTTCTTCAAAGGTCACTTCAATGGGCCAACGCTTCATAAAGTCCAAGACAGTGGCGAGACCGGATTGTTGTTGATCGGTCGAAAAATACGCCCGTGCATCTCGTTGTCCCAGTGGATCACGGGTGAGGACCCATCGGATAGGGAGAGGGGCTTGTCCTCCACGGTACCACAGTGCTGTTCCACTGCACCATTCGATCTGCTGTTGGCCTTGCCCGTACCACTTAACCCAGGTGGTGTGCCAGGCCGTATGCGAATCATTGAGCACTTGGTCAAACTGCGGAAGGCGTGTTCCAACCAGACGTGGCCGCCCCATTTGGCGTGGTTGACGCGTGGGAGGTGGTGTATAGAGACAGGCATCAAAGCGCAGTGGGGCGATGAGGGTGACCTGTTGTTTTCGGCAGACCGTTCCCAACTCGACGACGCTGTACGCGCTATCACCGATGAGTTTGATAGCACTATCGGGAAGCCATCGACGTACCAGCTTCACGAGTTGTTTTGTCCAGTCTGGAACCGTTTTGTGTCGGCGTCCTAAACGCACATCCCTCTCTTCAGAGGTCAACAATATGCAAAGAAAGGGAAGCGCCCAAGATCTCTGTGTCCACGGTGGCGTCACGATGAGCATCAGACAGAGCCACTTCAAACCACGGCTGATTTTCTTGTGCTTTTGTGAGGAACGGACAGGATCATGATAATACGCACACTTCGTAATATGTGGTCCCCACCGCCGTTCCAGCGTTTCATCAACCACCAATTCAACCATTCCTCCTGACTGGACAAAGGTTCGAACCAGGAGCACGAGCAGCAGACGACTGAGCTGAAGCGAAGACCAGCGCGCACGACTGAGCACATGATGAAAGCCATTGAAATGCTTTTCCTCCTGCAATCCCACTGCTCGGAGAGCCGCTGCGACGGTTCTGTGTCCATGAGCGAGAAGAACTCCTTCGATCAACAACACGACCTTTTGCCAAGTTGGCTTGGTAAAAGCTGATTGGAATGGAGCAAGCAGGATCGTAAGAGGATGAGACTTCACGAGCAGAAACCTCCTTTTCTCGAGAAACAAACACGTTCCCGTCATTGTACTGGAAGAGGTCAAACAAACTCTTCCCGAGAAAAATGTGCAAAGTCCAGGTATCTTTTCGTCAGAAAAACACTGACAGGCCTCTTTGCCACTCACAAAGGCCACGAGGGGGCTCATTGGGAAAGATGAGCTTGAATGGATGAAGCCAGATGCCATTCTGGTGAATGTAGCCCGTGGCGCGATTCTTGATGAGGAGGCGCTCTACACGCATTTGAAGAGCCATCTCGGCTTTATGGCTGGCATCGATGCCTGGTGGACAGAACCGTTCCTGCGTGGGGCATTTCGCATGGAGTATCCCTTTCTAGAACTGCCCAATGTGATAGGTTCCCCACGTAATTCAGCCGTGGTTTCCAATGTCTTATTGAACGCGACGCGGCAGGCTGCCGAAAATGTCAAGCACTTCCTCAAAGGGGAGAAAGTGCTGGGGATAGCACGGCATGAAGACTACCTGGGGTAGAGCGGGCGAAGTAATCTTCATTCCATACTATAACCTTAAGAGGTGAGCCATCATGACAGAATCACGCTTCGACATTGGCATGAAGGTCCGCAAAGAGGTGCTCGGAAGTGAGCATGTCGAGCGGGCGCGAGCACTCACCACCGAATTTGATGCCGACTACCAGCGCCTCATTACGGAGTCGGCCTGGGGCTCTGTCTGGGCCCGGCCGGACCTGGACCGGCGCACGAGAAGCCTGGTCACGATTGCGATTCTGGCGGCGCTGGGCCGTGAAGAACTGGTCCTGCGCCTGCGCGCTAGCCGCAATATCGGTGTCGATCCGCACGAAATCGCGGAGGTACTCCTCCACGTGGCCGTCTAGGCAGGAATCCCCGCGGCAAACACCGCGTTTTCGCTGGCAAAGAAGGAATTCGATCAAGCAGGACGTGCCTCAGAAGCGGGAGACCCTGCGCAGGCAAGTCAGGGGGATGTATGATCCTCATTTCACCATTCTACTAGATGCAGCAGTGAGGAAGGCCTCGTCATTCATTCCCCAGGAGACGAGTGCGCAGGATTTCCGTCCCTTCTTCACCGCGCCGTGCGGCGTCCATACGCCCTTACTGACAAAGGAATGAAGACGACGAGAATGCCTACACACCAGGCGATAGCAATCCAGATTGTCGAAGCATCCGGGTGGTTGAGGATTAGTCCGCGCGTCGCGTTGACTATCTGCGTTACCGGCTGGTGCTCTGCAAACACGCGCAGCCAGGGTGGCATGCTCTCTACCGGCACAAATGCACTGCTAGCGAAGGTTAACGGAAAGAGCCAGATGAAGCCAGCGGATTGCGCCGCCTCGACACTGTTCACCGATAATCCGATCGTTGCCGAGATCCAGGAGAACGCAAAGCTTGTAAGTAAGAGAAGCCCCACTGCTGCTAGCAAGAAAAGGAAATTGCCTTGTGGTTGAAAGCCGACCAACAGTCCAACCGTCCACATGACTATTACAACAAAGGTGTTGCGTACGAGGTCCGAGATGGTGCGACCAGTAAGGACAGCCGATTTCGCCATCGGTAAAGAACGAAAGCGATCGATCAGACCTCGTTGCAAATCCGTAGCCAGGCCAATACCCGTTGATGTCGAGCCGAAAACGACTGTCTGGACGAAGATGCCAGCCATGAGAAAGTTGACATACGTAGTGCCTCTGATCGCGATAGCACCGCCAAACACATAGCGGAAGAGTAGCACGAACATGATAGGTTGAATCGTTGAGAATATGAGCTCCTCAGGGATGCGTGGGATCTGAACGAGATGGCGTTTGGCCATTACAAGGGCGTCTGCAAACGTCCAATAGAGAGATGGACGCGCTTGTGGCGTCAAAGTTTGGGTCACGTGATCTTTTGTGCTAATCATCGTGCACTCCTTTCCAAAGGTCGAGCGGCAGGTATTTCGGTCGGTTCATCTGTTTCCTCAGCCGCACGTCCCGTTAGTGTGAGGAAGACATCGTCTAGTGTTGGTCGGCGCAGTGCCAGGTCGTCCACTGGAATCTGCGCGGTGTCGAGGTCACGTACAACTGCAGCAAGGAGTTGTGCGCCATGCGTAACTGGCACAACGATGTGGCGATGATTCGCATCTGTTTGGATCTCGCCTACACTATACAGGCGTAGCACTTGCACAGCAGCATCCATGTCACCTTTGTGAGCCACCGTGAGTTCGAGCCGCTCACCACCCACCTGAGCTTTCAGTTCGTCGGAGGTGCCTTTGGCAATCACGCGCCCGTGATCAACGACAGCGATCTTGTCAGCGAGTTGATCAGCTTCTTCCAGATATTGGGTAGTGAGTAACACGGTGGTTCCATCTGAGACGAGGGCACCGATAACCTCCCACATCGCGAGACGTCCACGGATATCAAGACCGGTTGTTGGCTCGTCCATGAAGAGAATTGGAGGCGATATGATCAAGCTCGCGGCTAGATCGAGGCGTCGACGCATTCCTCCCGAGTAAGTCTTAACGAGACGCCGGGATGCGTCTACCAGGTCAAATTGTTCGAGGAGTTCCAATGCCCGCCTTCGCGCTACTGAGCCGGATAAGTGATAGAGTCGCCCGAACATCTCCAGGTTCTCATACCCCGTCAGGTTTTCATCAACGGCGGCATATTGACCGGCCAGACCAATACGCGAAGACCAATACGCGAGCGCAGCGCATCGGCGTCTTTGACAACGTCAAGCCCCGCTACCTCTGCTCGCCCGGCATCGGGACGTAACAGCGTGGTCAGGATGCGCACGGCGGTGGTCTTGCCTGCGCCATTGGGACCGAGCACCGCAAGGACGCTTCCCTCCTCGGCAATCAAATCAAGCCCATCCAGGGCATGCGTCTTCCCGTAATATTTGTGAAGCCCTTCGGCCAGGATGGCCGGTCTGTTCGACATGATTGATTTCCTCTCGTGATTTGTTACTCTTGCTTCCAACTCACGCCCATCGCCAGGCGCTGTTCCGGCAACGGAACGAAGCAAGAGAAGATGCACATCTCTGTCCAGAGCGCGCACAGGACGAGCTTGCGTCGGCCCGCGGCGCGCACGGCGGCGAGGAAGTCGGCGTCCTCCCACGCGTTGAGAGTGGTTCGGTCGATCGGCGGGCTTTCCTCGAGCAGGTCCGCGAGCT
>WNGL01004229.1_pt1 | contig 17607 bp, 16 predicted proteins | sample 5400591 | NCBI WGS metagenome assembly WNGL01 (sample SAMN13153377, study PRJNA577476) | soil metagenome | isolation source: 80 cm soil or saprolite under Garry oak tree replicate 1 | place: USA:California | collected 2016-06-15 | reverse complement strand
GGGACATGAGCCTGCAACGCTTGAATCAGCTCGGCTATTTTGAAGAGATCAAGACGGAAGATGCAGAAGTGAAGCCGAACCCGACGCAACCGCAGGTCGACATCAATCTCAAGGTCAAGGAAAGGGGCCGCAATTCGATAGGGTTCAATGGAGGCGTGAGTGGAATCGGGGGAAGCTTCATGGGCATCAGTTACGAAACCAACAACTTCCTGGGTTTCGGCGAAACATTGGGAGTGACGCTTCAGGGCGGAACCCGGCAATCACAATATGTTCTCAGCTTCACGGAGCCGTATCTGTTCGATCGTCCGCTAACGGCCGGATTCTCGGTATTTAAATCGTCATTCCGCTACGATCAGGCACGCGAATTCTTCGGGCTGGATCCCAGCAAGCTTCCTCAAGGGTTGGGTTTTGAGAACCGGTTGAATTTCACGCAGCAAGGTTCCGGGTTCAACGTATTCAGCAGCTATCCGTTCAAGATCTGGAATCGCTTCGGTCTGAATTTTGGGATCAACCATTCCGTGACGAGCGCGATCAACCCCGCCACTGAAGAATATTTCAATTCGGTCACCACTCAGAATAATCAGTCATTCATTTCGAACACGGGTGCAGGGAGCTTTTCCGACTTTCACGCGCACACGCTCATCCCGAGCTTCACTCGTAACCGTACTCAAGGGACTCCGATCTTTCCAACTGGAGGATCGAGCACTTCACTGACGTTTGAATACACAGGCGGATTTCTGGGCGGAACTGTAAACTACTTCCGTCCTACCTTGGACTACCGTTATTTCCATCCTATGAACAAAGGACGGAATATACTCGCTGTCCGTTTCCTCGGCTCGTTTGTGCAAGGATTCGGCGGAACGGCGGTTCCGTACTATCAACGGTACTTCCTCGGCGGCGATTTCGATATCCGGGGTTTCGATTTCCGTGCGATCAGTCCCATCGCGTTCGTCGTTCGCAACGCTAATCCTGGTGCACCGTGTAATCCATGCGTCATCGATCCCGAAACCGGCAACAGTGTTGCACGGCCGTTCGACGATATTGTTTATGTTGGAGGCGACACTCAGGGTGTCATGAACATCGAGTACCGAATTCCCGTCATCGGCCGAATCTTCACGATTGCACCCTATTTCGATATCGGCAACGCCTGGGTTTTGAGAAAGGATCAATTGACACGGCAGATCATCAACAGCGAAGGGGAGATCACTAAAGAAAAAGTTACATTCCTTCCCGGCACGAATTCCGGCTTCAGGGCAAGCACGGGGATCGAATTCCAGGTGATGATGCCGGTGATCAATGCGCCTTTCCGATTAATCTTCGCGATGAATCCGAATCGGATCGATCGTAATTTCTCCGGACAAGCGACCGGACTGCAGTTTGGCATTCATGAGAAACGGCGCGATTTCAAGTTTACAGTTGGGAGAACTTTCTGATCTTCTAAGTCCCGCTCCGGGATGGCGTCTACTCCACGGGACGTCTCCGTGGAGTCGACAGCATCCTCAGCGGGACTTAAAATTCAATTTTCGAGATAAATGAGGGTGAGATGAGAAAAATAACCATCGTCGGTTCGATTTTGTTGCCTGCGGCATTGTTTGCGCAGGCTCCAGCTCCAGCACCGGCACCACAGGCTCCAGCACCGGCAGCGCAGGCTCCGAAGGAGACTTCCGCGGCAGCAACCCCGGCAGGAGCGGGCCGAGTAGCAGTTGTCGATTTTCAAAAGGCTGTCGTTGAAAACGCCGAGGGCAAAAAGGCTCAGGAAAGATTCATGGCGGAAGTGAACAAACGGCAGAAGGATTTCGAGGGGAAACAGAAGAGTCTGACCGACGCGCAAAACAAACTCCAGACTCAGGCCCAAGTGCTGACCGATACGGTGAAGGCCGATCTGAATCGCCAGATCGATAAGCTCAACACCGAACTTCAACGTATGAACGATGACGCCCAAAAAGATCTCGGCGATCTTCAGCAGCAACTTTTCCGGCCGATTATGGAGCAGACGCAAAAGGTTCTGCAGGCGTATTCGGCGGAGAACGGCTTTGCCGTCGTTTTTGATGTTTCGAGCCAGGCCAACAGCATCATCTACGTCCAGGATGTTGCCGACATCACGACAGAGATCATCCGCCGCGTCGATGCTACCGTTGCCAAAGCGCCTGCCGCCGCACCCGCCGCAGCGCCGAAACCGGCAGAACCTCCCAAAAAATAGGTGAACGAACTCCGAATTGCCGAGATCATGCGGATTCTTCCGCATCGGTATCCGTTTCTCCTGGTCGATCGTGTTCTCGAGGTCGACCCGGACAGACGGATCGTCGCGCTGAAGAACGTTACGATTAATGAACCGTTCTTCAACGGCCATTTTCCATCTACGCCGGTCATGCCTGGAGTGTTGACGATCGAATCTATGGCGCAAGCGGGCGCCATTCTTGGCTTGCTCGAAAAGAATGCCGATCTCGGCAAGGCCCTTGTGTATTTTATGGGAATCGATGAGGCGAAATTCCGCCGGCCGATCGTTCCGGGCGACCAGATGCGAATCGTTGTTGAAGTCCTCCGGCGGAAGGCGCTCGTCTGGAAAATGAAAGGAGAAGTCTACGTCGGACCGGAATTGGCTGCCGAAGCGATTCTGCTTTCTTCCATAGGGCAGCAGCCGTGATCCATGCCTCCGCCATCGTCAGCCCGGAAGCCGAGATTAGTGATGATGTGTGGATCGGACCATACTGCCGGGTTGGCCCGCGCGTTCAGATAGGAAAAGCGTGCCGTTTCGAATCGCATGTCGTGGTCGAGGGGCCGGCGAAGATTGGTGAAGGCAATCGCTTCTATCCGTTTGCGACAATCGGTCTGGATCCCCAGGATCTGAAATTCAAAGGCGAAGAAACATTCCTGACGATCGGCAATCACAATATTTTTCGTGAATACGTGAATGTCCATCGTGGAACGAGCGGCGGCGGAGGTAATACCCGGATCGGGGATCACAATTTCCTGATGGCGTATGCGCACATCGGCCACGACAGTGTTCTGGGCAACCATATCATCATGGCCAACGCAGCTACGCTCGCCGGCCATGTCTTGATTGAAGATCATGCGACGATCGGCGCGTTTTCGGGTGTGCATCAGTTCTGCCGCATTGGAATGCATGGCTATGTCGGCGGCTACACGGTTGTCACCAAAGACGTCCTGCCGTTTTCCAAAACGGTCAGCGAGCGGAACACGAAAGCCTACGGTCCGAATGTCATCGGCCTCGAACGGAAAGGTTTCATGCCGCAACAAATTAAGGACATCAAAAAAGCGTTTCGTTTGTTGCTGCAATCAGATCTGAACACGAGCCAGGCGGTCGAAGCCATCAAGGCCCAAGTGAACTCGCCTGAAGTTCAGATCATTTTGGATTTCATTGAGAAATCGGATCGTGGTGTCATCAAGTAAATACGGACTCATTGCCGGAAACGGAAGGTTTCCTTTCCTCGTGCTCGAGGCGGCGCGCAGCCAGGGAATCGAGATGGTCGTTGCCGCCATCAAGGAAGAGACATTCCCTGAGATTGAGCAGCATGCCGATACTGTACATTGGATGTCTCTGGGCCAGCTTGGCAAACTGATCAAGACGTTCAAATCCGAAGGTGTTCATCACGCGATTATGGCGGGACAGGTCAAGCACAAGCAGATCTTCAGCTCCATTGTGCCTGATTTCAAGATGCTTCAACTTCTAGCCGGCTTGGCGATCAAGAATACGGACTCGCTTATTGGCGCCGTCGCGAAAATCCTCGAGGATGAAGGAATTCATCTGATCGACTCGACGCTGTTCCTGCGCCCTCTTTTGCCCGACGCCGGTGTGTTGACGGCGCGAGCACCTTCCGCCGAGGAGAAACGCGACCTCGACTACGGTTACAAGATCGCGCGGGAACTCGGAAAGCTGGACCTGGGTCAATCGGTTGCCGTTTCCGACGGCGCCTGCATCGCCTTAGAAGCCATGGAGGGAACCGATGCGGTTATGGAACGAGCGGCTTCAATTGCAAATGGCCGGCCGCTTCGGGTCGTCAAATTGGCAAAACCCAACCAGGACTTGCGCTTCGATGTTCCGGTTATCGGTCCCCCTACTGTCGGGCTGATGGAGCGTCTGAAGGTCACGGCGCTGGCGATCGAGGCCGGAAAAACGTTGATGATCGATCGGCAGGAATTGATACGCGAGGCGGATACTGCGGGAATTGCAATCATCGCGGTGGAGTAAAAATGAAGATCGCCGTCATCGGTGTTGGGTATGTCGGAAGGGAGCACGCGCGGCTCTACGCCGAGCTCCCAAACGTGGAGCTTGCCGGTGTTGTCGACGTACTCCGGCCCCGCGCTGAGGAAGTTGCAGCGCTGTACAAGACCACGCCGTTTACGGATTATCGTGAAATCCTGGGCAAAGTGGATGCTGCGACTTTGGCCGTTCCCACTATCGATCACGGCCGAATTGGTATGCATCTGCTCGACAACGGCATCGATGTTCTCGTTGAGAAGCCAATCGCTTCGAATCTCGAAGAAGGACGAGAGCTAATCGATCGAGCGCGGCGAAACGGCCGCGTGCTGCAGGTCGGCCACGTTGAGCGATTCAACCCGGTGGTTGCGGCAGCCCGCGAGGCCGCGACTCGGCCCCAATTTTTCGAGATCCATCGGCTCGCTGCGTTCTCTCCGCGTAGTCTTGACGTGGACGTGGTGCTCGATCTCATGATCCACGATATCGACATCGTGCTCAGTCTCGTTCCCGCTCCGGTGCGTGAGATTCGAGCTGTCGGAATTCCCGTGCTGTCTCAGAAGGCCGATATCGCAAACGCCCGCGTCGAATTTGAAGATGGCTGCGTGGCGAACTTTACGGCCAGCCGCGTCAGCTTTGAGAAGACGAGGAAGTTACGCTTTTTTCAACCGCATGATTACATTTCCGTGGATTATGCGAGTCAAAGTGGAATCATTGTATCGCTCCGCATGGGACGAGTGCTGGAGCGTAAACTCGAACCGCCGAAGGAGGAGCCGTTGAAGCTCGAGTTGCGGTCTTTTACCGAATGTGTCCGAAAGCGAGGAAAGCCTGCCGTCTCCGGAGAAGATGGCCTTCGTGCGCTCGAATTAGCCATGCGTATTAACGGTGCGATCACTGAGCGACTTGTGTTACGTTGAGCCTGAGCGGGAAAGCGGATTTTACAAATGCTTTTTGAGAAAGACGAAGCTGTCGAGCTTCAACCGCAGAGAACCAAGACCCTACTGATTTCTGTCGGCATTCATCTGCTGTTGCTTGTTTTTCTGGCATTGAATCCGGAGCTTATAACGTCCACGCCGAAGCGGATCATTCGGATAATGGGTCAGGACTACGACCTGAGTAAGCAACAGCTCACCGAGCTAGTCGTGCCGCCGGATAGTCTGCGGCCGAAACCAAAAGTTCCCGCACCGCCATTAGTCCAACCCCCCCTTCCCCAACCGGAGCCGCAAACGGCGCCGCCTCCTGCACCCGCTCCCCCGCCGCCACCGCCACAAGCTCCACCACCGATAATCGGACCGGAGGATGTGATCGCCGACGGCGCCCGTCCCGATGCGCAACCTAAACCTTCGAGAGGAGACACGACGGAGCAGGCTCGTGCCGGAGGCGGGGCGCAGGAACCGCCGAAGCCGGAACCACCGAAGCCGCAGCAGCAAGCAGAGAAACCTCCTCAGATTGCGCAGAACACGAATCCCAACGCCATGCGGCTGCCAAACTTGATGGACAGCGCCGGAAGAATCGTCCAGGAGTCGATCGATGAGGCCCGCAAACGCTATTCGCAGGGTCCGCGCACGGGTGTCCCTGGTGTGCAGGAAGATCCCAATTTTTCCACAGAGGATCCGACGATTCTTTCGGATACCCGCGGTTATGATTTTGGGCCTTACATGAATCAAGTGGTCAACCGCGTTCGGGTGAATTGGTACACACTGATTCCTGAAATTGCACGCTTGGGCCGGAAGGGCCGCGTTGTGATCATTTTCACGATTACTAAAAACGGTACGATTGACGATATCCGCCTCGTCGCAAATTCCGGCACGGAGCCTCTCGACCGAGCTGCTATGGGTTCCATTACCGCTTCAAATCCATTCGCGAGGCTGCCGGCAGGATTCGACGGCGATCGCCTGGTCCTTCAGTTCACGTTTTTGTATAACATTAGATGATGCGCAAACGCATCGCTGTTGCGTTGCTTCTGATTACAGGAGCGCTCTATGAGCGTCCAGGAGGGTCGCAGACCGCCCCGACAGTAAGGATCGGACTCACCCAAAACGCACCAACGGTTTCAATCCGTTCGGCTCAGCCTTTCACTGTCCAACAGAACCAGACTCGCACCGCGAAATTCACTATGGTAGTCGCTCTCGATCCGGCTGCCGCGAACCGCGTTTTGACACGGGCTGATCTTCAGTACCGCCCCATCGTAGAGATCGACGGCGGCAGGATTGTTGTCGTTCCAAAAAACGAGAGGGTTCGAATCGACCTTCAGGGCAATGCAGGAATTGATGTCGATAATCGAACGTATCGTGGCAGCATCGAGGTATTCGGAAACAGCAGGAACACATTCACGGTTGTGAACGAACTGCCCCTCGAAGATTACTTGCTTGGTGTGGTTCCCAACGAATTAAGTCCCACCACGTTCGGAGAACTCGAGGCCTTGAAGGCACAGGCGGTCGCGGCACGGACCTACGTCGTGCGGAACATGGGTCAATCGAAGAATGAGGGTTACGACATCTGCGCCAGCGATGCGTGTCAGGTTTACATGGGCCAGGGTTCGGAACTGCCGCTGTCAACGCAGGCCGTTACGGAAACACGTGCAGTTATTGCCACATATAAAGATCAGCCCATCAACGCTCTGTACAGTTCCACCTGTGGCGGACGGACAGAGGACGCGGAGAACATCTTTGATGAAAAGTTCCCGTACCTCGTATCGACGATCTGTGAATATAAGCATCCGGTCCCGTTGGCGTTTTCAACGTCGAGATCTTTTCCGGACTGGAAAGACGCGGTACTTGAAGTTGCAGGCATCTCCAATTTCTCCGAGGCACAGCATTTCATGGGATTGGCTGTTCGAGGTGAACCGGCGTCAAGTGATCTGACGACTCTCGCAAGCTTCATTCGACAATCGTTCTTCCCCAATGTTCTGACCTCCTCCGATCTTTCTTTTCTCACTGAGCAGGGGATCCTCTCATCATCCGACCAAATTCCCTTAAAAGAAATCTTGTTTCGCCTCGTTGACAAGAAGGCCGCATTCGAGTGGCAACAGGGTGTATTGATTTCCTGGGATGGAACAACAATGAGGCTGCTGGTCGAAGGTCAGCCGAAAGATTTCAATTTGAGTCCAGACGCGCCGATCTATCAGCGCGTCGGCGATGAACGGCTGCCCATGAGGCAAGGCTCCTGGATTGGCGGCGAGCTAATGGATTTTCGAGCTGTTGGAAGCACGATCCAGATGCTGGTTTATAGGATCAATTTTGCCAATCCCGCCGCAGATCGGTATTCCCGGCTTGCATTGTGGCAAGTTCACAAAACACGCCGCGAGTTGGATGCTGCACTTAAGGCCCTGAATATAGGCGCTATCCGAGACATGCGCGTCATTGACCGCGGTCCGTCGGAACGCCCCGTGATGACGGAGATCATTGGAACCAGCGGCCGCCGTACAGTTCGCGCGCTCCGCCTGCGAACACTACTGGGTTTGCGCGACAGCCAGTTCTCCTTTGACATCGAGCGGAACGCGCAAGGTGAAGTTCTGGGTATGATGTTTTACGGCCGCGGTTGGGGGCACGGCGTCGGTATGTGTCAGATCGGCGCATATGGCATGGCATTGGAGGGTGCAACGTACGAAGAGATCCTGAAGAAATACTACAAAGGAATCGAACTAAAAAAGCTGTATTGAGCTGTGAAAAAATTGGCGACTGGCAACTTGTCAAATGTCGAGTGTCTGTTGTGCGATCTTGTTGATTCCGAAAAAAACCGGCGCTCATAGAGCGCCGCTACAGCACGCATTTCATGCATCCAGTTCTCGCCATCGTTGGGCCGACAGCTAGCGGCAAATCGGAGCTCGCTCTTTTTCTTGCCGAATGCTTTTCAGGAGAAATCGTCAACTACGATTCGGTCCAGATTTTTCGTTACTTCGATATTGGAACGGCCAAACCGACGGGTGAGGAACGGGCCCGCGTACCTCACCACATGATCGATATCCGCGAGCCAACAGCTATCTTCACGGCGGGAGATTACCAGCGCGAGGCACGGCGAGTGCTCCACGATATTTGCGGCCGCGGCAAAATGCCCGTTCTGGTCGGAGGCACGGGTTTGTACTTGCGTGCGTTGACGGAAGGATTATTCAATGGTCCTGAACGTTCCATCTACTGGAGAAATCGTCTGGAAATGCTCGCAGAGCGAAAGGGCCGGGAATACCTTCACCGGATCTTGAGCAAGGTCGATCCAGTGGCTGCATCGCGAATCGACGTGCGTGATAAGCCGAAGGTGATTCGTGCGCTCGAAGTCCGCCTCGAGACCGGCAAAGCGCTTTCGAAGCATCTTGACGAACGGCCGCGGTATCCCTTGACCGGCTCTGACGTTCGTTTCATTGGTCTAAGTCCTCCCCGCGAAGAACTCTACCGGCGAATCAATGATCGTGTCCGCCAGATGTTCACCGCAGGTTTGGTTCAGGAGGTCCGTGAGTTGTTGCGAAAGGGTATTCCGTCCAGTGCCAAGCCTTTTGAGGCGATCGGGTATCGGCACGTCATCGCACATATCGATTCCTGTATCACGAACGAAGAAACGATTCGTATAATTCAGCGTGATACGAGACGATATGCGAAACGTCAAATGACCTGGTTTCGAAAGCAGCCGGACGTTACTTGGTTTGATGGACCCGGAGACAGCGATGAGATTAAGAACATGGTCCATCAGTTTGTTAAACCGTTTGCCACTTTTTAGGGAGTTCCTATGGAAAACAAAGCGCCTTCCCAGAATATCCAAGACGTTTATCTGAACACTGTCCGCCGAGACAAAGCGCCCGTCACCGTTTTTCTGATCAGCGGTGTAAAATTAATAGGGAAGATTAAAGGATTCGACAAGTACTCGGTGATCCTGGAAGCAAACAATCAAGAACAATTAATCTTCAAACACGCGATCTCGACGGTTTCCACGGCAAAGATGGTTTCGGCTCCGCCTCCCCCACCGGTGCCTCAGCCTCAAACTGCCGCTACTGAACGTACTTAATGGTGTGCGGGAAAATCGGGGACGCACCCCGAATTCTAAAATTCAATAATTCGGGGTGCGTCCCCGTTTTTCCCGCACCAGAGCCCCGAAGCTAAAGAACGATGGAGAGTGCGATACTGGTTGGGACCCACGCTCTCGACGAATTGCGTGAGCTGGCTACTTCGGCCGGCGCACGTATCATCGACGAGGTGATTCAACACCGCGATCGCCCCGACCCGGCCACGTTTATCGGAAAAGGTAAAGTTGAAGAACTCCACGAGGAAGTCGTGGTTGAAGGTGTGGACGTGGTCATCTTTGACCATGAATTATCGCCGGGCCAGGCGAAGAATCTGGAAGAAGCCCTGGATACCAAGGTTGTCGATCGCACCGCTCTTATCCTGGATATCTTCGCGCGGCGTGCGCGAAGTAAAGAAGGCAAGCTTCAGGTCGAGTTGGCACAACTGGAGTACCGGCTGACGCGATTGTCCGGTTACCGCGACTATCTCTCTCGTCTAGGCGGCGGAATCGGCACACGGGGTCCCGGCGAGACAAAGCTGGAAATGGACCGCCGGCAAATCCGCCACCGGATCAGCACGCTCAAGAGAGAAATCGAGCAGATTCGAAAACACCGGCAATTGCACCGGGAACACCGCCGCCGCGAGCACCTTCCCCTAGTTTCGCTGGTCGGCTACACAAATGCCGGCAAATCGACCCTATTTCGATCTTTGTCCAAGGAAAACACGCTTGTCTCGAAACGCCTGTTCTCCACTCTGGACACGTTGATCCGTCGAATTCAGCTTGGACAAAATTTTCCGATTTTGATTTCTGATACTGTTGGCTTCATTCGGAAATTGCCTCATCAACTGGTCTCCGCATTTCGCGCAACACTGGAGGAGGTCGTTGAATCCGATTTGATCTTGCACGTCATTGATGTTTCCGATCCGGATCATGACGAAAAAGGTGCGGTCGTATTACGTGTGTTGGAGGAAATTGGTGCGGGAAATCACTCAATGTTGACCGTTTTTAATAAAATGGACTTGGTGGCGGACTTGGATTATACCCTCTCCGATGGAATTTATGTTTCTGCTATCACTGGGGAGGGTCTTGACGTTCTTGTAAATGAAATTGTCCGTGAGGTGGGTTTGCACTCCTGTAGCGTATGAATACTTTTTTAATGGTGGTGCTGCTTCTTCAGTCATCGTTGCTTCTTCCGCCGCGTGGTTTGGCGGTCAATCCTGCTGCCGTTTCGCAAGTCCCTGCAAAACTTCAGAAGGATTACGACAAGCTCTGGTCGCGTTTCGTCAGCGGGCAGGCTGACGCACAACTCGCCAAGGACATCGAGAACTTTTTGAAGAAGCAGAAGAATTTTGATCCTGCTCTGACGATCGCAGCTTATATCGAATTGTATAAGGGCAACGATGCCGTGGCTGCCCGGAAATTTCAACAAGCACTCGCCGCAAATTCGAAAAATTGGATTGCTGTTTACTACCTGGGAGAGTTGGCATACGCCCATCAGGATTACGCGCAGGCCAACACGTTTTATTCACTGCTGCTTTCCCTGGACAAGACCCGGACAGAGATCGAGCCGAAACGTGAAAAGGCACTACTTCTTGCGACTGAAAACCTGGTTCGATCCGCTGCGCAAGCCGAAGCAGACAACCGGTTCAGTGATGCGGAACAGTTGTACAGGCAGGCCTTGAGTATTGCACCGAAGGATCCCACCTTACATTCGCGTTTCGCCGACCTTCTCACAAAGGCGGGCAAGCCGAACGAAGCGGAAGGGGAAAGCAGAATTGCCGAAGAGTTGATGCCGCATCGCACTGCAATCGTGCGTTCTAACCCAGCCTCCAAAAACGACAGCCTGGAAGATCTGGGCAGGTGGGGAAACGAGATCGAAAGGTATCATGAGATCCGAGACGCTCAGGCGGCAACTCGTGAGCAGATTGCCGCAATCATCGTGAAATATTTTCCACAAATCCTAGAGCATCGCCAAAATCGGCAAATTGTGACGGACGTCGATGCAGCATGGGCTAGCGAAGAAATCCAAATCGTAGTCGATACCGGTCTGATGGATCTTTTCCCGAATCACACTTTCGAGCCTTCGACTCTCACAACTCGAGGCGAGTTTGCGGTTGCTATGGCCCGGCTAATCCGCTTGCTAGGCTTATCTCCGAACGACAATCCGCGCATTCCCACTACAGACGTGGTTCCGACAAACACCCAATATAGGGATGTCCAACTGGTATTGGGTTCCGCAGTGATGAGCGTCCACGATTCAGGCGCTTTCGACATTTCCGGGGAGTTGCCGGGCCGAGAGGCCGTCGGTGCTGCGGAGCGACTCCTGAAGACTTTTCAACAGAGTCAACACTGACCGAAAAAGGTGCAAAATGCTATAAAGCACCGGTTTCCGGCACCTTACGTGGTCCGGGGCTCCACTTATCCACAGGGTTATCCACATTTTCTGTGGAAGTGAAGTGACGCCGATTTCAGATCCCCTCGAGCCAGAGTTTTGCCTCTTCATATTGACGAAAACGTTTTTCGTCCGCCCTGAATTCCCGGGTGTGAACGATCCTCCGGGAATCATGAACCCGCGAGCGATGCTTCACGTGAAGCATCTCGTGGAAGAGGATATACGACGTCACGTACAAAGGAACCGCAGGCACATCGAAAACGCGGCTGATAAAGATCGTATTGTGGGTCGCATCGTAACGCCCGAGAACGTGGCGGGATTTCATCGCCGACCAGGACAGACGTGGCTTAACCAGCGAAGCGTCGAAGTACTCCCGGTTCAGCCGTTCAAATAAAAGTTCAAGGTCGACGTGCCGGCCCCGCGCTTCTCCTCGACGCATCCGCCGGCATCGGTTTATGCGCGCAATCCGTGCACGTTCCTGAATCTCTTCAGTCAGTACAAAGGTTCTGTAGATCCGATAGTAAGAACTATCGATTCTCTTCCGGTAGAGCTTTGACAGGAGAATCAATGCGAGCGACGAATATACCTGAGGCGGCGCATCGGTAAAGATGTCGCTCAACCGGACAATGAGACGATTCTCATGTAATCGTACGGTGTGGTTGAGGCCGGCAAAGGGAAAGAATGCAATGGTGATTTCCGGCAGTGGTGTTCGTGGACGAAGTTGCTCATGCGCCGATGCGAAGATTCGTTGAAGATCTGTCGTCACTGCTGCTTTCTTTTCTTCTCCGTTTTCGGCACGCTCCTTAGTGCTTCTTTTGTTTCAGTTTGGGTGTCTTTGGCCTTCTCGATTGCCTCTTCGATCGCTACGCGTTCGATATCGTTCTTCGGCTTGAATTTCTCGAGGACCGGGATTGTCTCGAGCGTGAACTTCTCCAGGTCTTCCAATGAATCCCGAACATCCAGCTTGCGGCTGTAAGCGTAGTCGATGTTTGAGGTGACTTCGTCGAGAGCTTCGATATAGCCGCGAAGCAGTTCAGCAGACGTGAAATCGGCAAGGTACGAGGTATCGTCGGGGTCGACTTTATTAGCCGTTGCTCGCGTGTCACCCGCCTTCTTTTTCTCTCTCTCTCGTTTTTGTTTCTCTTGACGTTCTTTTTCTTTTTCCTTTTCGCTCTTCTCCATCAGTCCCAGAAAGATGAGCCGGCGCTCCGCGAGTTTGAAATAAACCGGCACGCGTTGGCTCAGTTCCTGGGCATCGCGAATCAAATCCTGTTCGTCTTCCGTGAAGTACTCTTTTTTCGCCGCGGTCAGCAGCGCTGCGGCGAATGAGAAAATGATGACAACCGAAAGACTAACTTTTCCGGACTGGCGCATTTTGGTCTCCGAACAGAGCTTTGAGGAGATCGTCCCGGATCTCTGAAGCCTGCTGCTTAGCCTTTTCTACCGGTTCGCGCTGATCGAATGTGAGTCCGCGGCCGATGTCATCCAGCATTCGAATCTGGCGGCGGAGAGAAATTTCCAGTTCTTTGAATCCCTTTGGTTTGCGATGGGCATCCCGGCCGGTCTTCATCATTGTTTGATGAGCATCCTGGATCGTTTCGATATATTCGTTCAGACGCCTGCCAACTACTTCCGGTTCCCCGGTTTTGACGGCATCGCTGACCAGGCTCAGCAGAATTTCAGAGATGTTGATGTCGATCTTCGCGCGGTCGACCGGGTCGCCCGTACGTTTGAGCTTTTCTCGTTCTCTATCAAGACGCTCCAGGCGTTTGTCGAATTGTGGCTGAAGGGCGGCAGTTCGGACGGTGCAGGAACTCGCAATCCATACAATCAGCACTGTCAATAATCGCTTGATTGTCCACCTCACGATAGTCGGCGCTTTACTTCTTCTGACGGCGCTCCAGAGTCCTTGCGCGCTGCCGTGCTTGAAAGGACCTGGCGTCATTTGAGCCGTCGTCGAGTTCCAAAAACTTATTATATTGCACGATGGCTTCCTTTGCGTTTCCTAAATGATCCCAGCATGTGGCCAGCACAAAGTGCGGGAGTGCTTCGCGGGGGCGAAGCTCAATCACACGGCTCAGCAGTTGTGCAGCGCGTCCCCAGTTTTCTTGGGCATAAAAAACTGCGCTGAGCGTTGCATAGGCTTCGACATCGTCCGATTTGATTCGAATGGCCTGCTCGAGCGCCGCGATAGCTAGAGGGTAGGCTTTCACCTGCTCGTACGATTTTCCGAGAAGGTAAAGGTAATCGGCATTCGTTGGTTCCAACCTGACGAGTTCAACCAGCGGTGGAATCGCTTTCGCGTAATCTTTGTCGGTGAAATACGAGATAGCCAACTGCCGGCGCAGATTCGTGTTTTTCGAATCCAGTGAAATGGCCTTTTCGAGGTATTCACGGGACTTCGCTTCATTCTGTCGTGCGTGCTCGGCCTCGCTTAGAGCGACATATAGTTCTGCGGTACCGGGTCCCTTCGCTTGAACTGCAATCAGGTGAGGATAGGCTTTATCGATCTCGTTGCCGCGCATATAGAACATCGCGAGATTGAGCTCGGCTTGTACATCATCCGGATGAAGATTCAGCGCTTTCTCGAATTGCTCACCGGCTTCATCGCGCTTGCCGCCCTGATCCAGAAGGATCGCGAGGTTAACTCGGGCCTCATAGATTGTTCCGTTTTGATCCAGAAGCGTGCGATAAGCGGCGATTGCAGCGTCGGTATTGCCTAGCTTCGTATAGCAGACCGCGAGATTAAAACGTGAGGGAATGTGCGAGGTATCCTCTTTCAAGACGCTCTCGTATTTCGTGGCCGCCTCCGCCCAACGGCCGGCTTCGAAGTCAGTGGCCGCGGAGTTGTACAGGTCCTGCGCGGTTTGGAACAATGCCAAGACCAGGATGAGGGGCGCCATACTAGGAGGGGAGCACATTCTTTAAAAACTGTCCCGTAATCGACGCGACATCTTCCGCGATGTGCTCGGGAAAGCCGGTCGCAATGACGAAGCCGCCGGCATCACCGCCCTCCGGCCCGAGATCGATTACCCAATCCGCTGATTTAATGACATCCAGATTGTGTTCGATGATGAGCACTGATCCTCCGGTTTCGATCAGGCGTCTGAAAGCAATCAGCAGCTTATTGATATCGTCGAAGTGTAAACCGGTCGTCGGCTCGTCAAAAATAAATAATGTTTTTTCGCTGGTTTCGCGAGCAAGAAAGGATGCGAGCTTGATGCGTTGGGCTTCACCGCCCGATAAAGTCGTCGCCGATTGTCCCAGCCGTAAATAACCCAGTCCGACTTCATCCAGCACCTTCAGCTTCTTCGTGATCTTGGAGACATTCGCAAAGAATAGCAGCGCTTCCCGCACGGTCATCTGCAGGACTTGATAGATGTTCTTACCCTTATACAAAATCTCGAGAACGCCGCTCTTGTATCGGGTGCCTTTACATTCTTCACAAACCAGTTCGACATCGGCCAGGAACTGCATCTCCACAGTCACGGTTCCATCGCCCTGGCATACCTCGCAACGGCCGCCTGGAATGTTGAACGAGAAGCTTCCGGAGTTGTAACCGCGCGCCTGTGCCTCGCGTGTGGAGGAGAAGACATCGCGGATGTGATCGAACGCCTTGATATACGTTACGGGATTCGATCGCGGCGTGCGCCCGATGGGACTTTGATCGACCAGAACAACATCGCCAATCCACTTGATTCCGCTTTCGATAAATCCCGTTCCGGATCCAGGATCGCTTCCGTGCAATGCCGCTTTAACTGCCTCGTACAGGCATTCGTGAACCAGAGTCGATTTGCCCGAACCCGATACTCCTGTGATGCACGTCATTAGGCCGAGCGGGATTTCGACATCGATGTTTTTCAGGTTATGTTTCGCAGCGTTTCGCAGCTTCAGAATCTTCGAACCGGGGGCCCGCCGTTTTTTCGGAATGGGAACTTTCAACTCACCGATGAGGTACTTGCCTGTTAGAGATCCTGCACAATTCCTCAGACCTTCAAGCGTGCCCTGATAAACGAGGTGGCCGCCATTTTCTCCGGCTCCCGGACCGAGGTCCAGAATGTGGTCGGCCGCCCGCATCGTTTCCGCGTCATGTTCGACGACGAGAACTGTGTTTCCGATGTCCCGCAGACGCTGGAGAATCTCGATCAGCCGGCGGCTATCGCGCGGGTGAAGTCCGATCGAAGGCTCATCCAGCACGTACAAGGCTCCGACCAGGGATGATCCCAGTGACGTCGCAAGCTGAATGCGCTGCGCTTCGCCTCCCGACAATGTGGAGGACAACCGGTCCAGCGTCAGATATTGCAGCCCCACGTCGTTTAGAAAGCGAAGCCTCGATTGAATTTCAAACAGAATGCGCTCGGCGATTTCGGCTTCTGCCGGCGTCAGACTCAACTGCGAAAAGAATTCATGACTTTCCTGGATCGTCATGCGGGACACATCGGCAATATTCTTGCCGTTAATGAAGATGTCTCGAGCCTCCTGCCGCAGCCTCGAACCGCCGCACTCCGGACAAACGGTATATCCGCGATAGCGGCTCAGGAATACCCGTACATGCAGCTTGTATTTTTTCGTTTCCAGGTATTCGAAAAATTCTCGAACAGCATTCATCACAAACGCCTGCTCTTCTGAAGTCAGCAGGCGAAACGGGGTGCTCTGCGAAATTCTGCGCGCCAGCGCCTTTCTTTTGAATTCGTTGAAGTAGATGCGATAACGTGGCTTCGTCCACGGCTCAATGGCGCCCTGATTCAATGCTTTACTCTTGTCAGGGATAATCAAATCCGGATCGAGATCAATCGTGTTACCGAATCCCTGGCATCGAGGGCACGCGCCAAAGGGATTGTTAAAGGAGAAAAGTTGCGGTTCCGGATCTTCATAACGGATGCCGCACTTCTTACACTCAAACGACTCCGAGAAGCGATATTGTCTTTCGCGCGGCATGGAGCCATTTCCCGAAGGCGGTTCCACGACCTGCAGAATGACCTCGCCATTATTTTCACGGAGGCAGATCTCAACCGAATCGATGAGCCGCTGCCGTATGTCGGGAGCAATCTTGAGACGATCGACCAGGACGTAGGCCGTCTTTTTGAAGTCCACGTCCAACAACGATTCCGGCTGCGAATAGTCGAATGTCCTGCCATCCTGGTAAAGCCGGCTGAAGCCTCGCCGCTTGAGATCCGATAAAAGGGCCGCGAGTTGCTCCTGGGATTGGTTTTTGGGCAGGGGGTACAGGACATAGAAGCGGGTCTCAGCCGGCCATTGCATCACTGTGTCGGCGATCTGATCCACACTATCCTTCTGAACAGTAGCCCCGCATTTTCTGCATACCGTTACGCCCACGCGCGCGAACAAAAGGCGCAGATAGTCGTAGACCTCAGTTGACGTTGCCACCGTCGAACGGGGCGTTCGCGCCGTGTTTCTTTGGCGAATGGCGATGGCGGGAGCAATGCCATGGATTTCCTCCGTGTCAAACGCAAGGGAGGACTTTCCGGAGCCGCTTATTCCAGTGACAATCGTTAAGGCGTTGTGCGGTATGTCGAAGTTAATATTTTTGAGATTGTGAACCCGCACTCCACGAACAACAATGCTGTCGGTCCCTGTTATGTTTGTCGTCGAAGCCATAAACGACCCATTATACCAACTGTAGCGGCGGCGCCGTTGGATCGCGCGGCTGGATTAATGCGACGAAGAGAAATTCGGGGGACAGGTGGACAAATCCCCAATTAACCTAATTTGGGGATTTATGCACCTGTCCCCGAATTTCTTCCCTCAGGCCAGAGCCAGGAGGACTACAGCTTGATGCAGCGTCCGAGATAAAAGCCAGGCCAGGTTCCGACGTATTCGCCGTCGACCTTGTAGATGAACCAGATATGCGGATTGCCGCCGACGCCGCCCTGAACCGATCCCTTCTTGGAAATCAGGAAGGTGCCTGCCGGAATGAGATCAAAGTCCACTAATGCGTCTCCTCTGGCGGCATGGGTGAACTTCGCGTTGTTCGTGAAGGTGACTCTTG
>WNGL01004063.1_pt1 | contig 17609 bp, 19 predicted proteins | sample 5400591 | NCBI WGS metagenome assembly WNGL01 (sample SAMN13153377, study PRJNA577476) | soil metagenome | isolation source: 80 cm soil or saprolite under Garry oak tree replicate 1 | place: USA:California | collected 2016-06-15 | reverse complement strand
CCTGGATCTTCGCCGTGCCGTGCGACTGCACGGTCACGTACGCGGCGACCATCTTGCCCCACGTGGCGAGCTGGTCCGGGCTGGCGATCGAGGTGTCGAACATGGCGCCGCTCGGCGGGGACGTCGTTGCGCTGCTGTTCACCCAGATGCCCTTCTGCTGGGCGAGGGTGAGCTGCGCCTGGATAGTCGCGTTGGGGATGCCGCTGGTGAGGATGCCGGCCGGGTTCTGCTGGATGGCCGAGTTCATAGCCGCCTGCTGTGTCGCCGGGGTGGACCCGGAGATCAGGTCCTTGTACTTCCAGCCGATGTCCGCCGCGGCCTGGGCCCAGTACTGCGCGAGGACCTTGGCGCTGCCCAGGCCGGAGTCCAGGCCGACCAGCAGCTTCCCGGCGGCGGGCTTGCTTTTGAGCGGCGTGGTGACGCCGATGGAGGTCGGCGTGCCCAGGAACTGCTGTTCGTACGCCGTCGCCGCGGCCATGCCGCCGCCGGCGGCACCGGTGGCACTGGCGCTGGCGGTGCTAGTGCTACTGCTACTGCTACTGCCACTGCTACTGCTGCTGCACGCGGCGATGGCCAGCGCTGAGGAAACTGCGATGACGGCCGCAACGGTCTTTCTCATACGCGCCTCATTTCTGGCGGCGCCCGGAATGCCGAGCAGTTGAGTCTCAATCTGGCCGAGCCTCAACGTAGGGTTACTGAGTTGGTTCTCAACCTAGGATTTCGGCGGACTGGGTGTCTACATGCCCCGGGGCTCCGAGGCGAAGATGTTATGTGCGGTGCCCCGACCACCCATGGTCCCTCCCGATCGGCGCTAACTGGGGTTATCCGGCGCGCAGCAGACCAAGCGGACCACGCCCTGATCGCCTGAGTGCCCGAACGCGCACCCGTTGACCCGATCGTCCGCGGGCAGTAACTTTGTAGCGCCTACGGTAAGCCGCGACCGGACCTGTGCAAGGTCTGGCCGTGCCTGGCGGCGAAGCCTAGGCTCCAGATAGAGAGTTCTAATTAGCACCCATTTAGCGTCGCACCACGAGTTGCACTCGCCGCTCCGGCTCCAGGAGGCAGGATGATGCCCGCGCTGACCGTGACGAACATGTCGAAGAGCTTCGGCGGCCCGCGCGTCCTGGACGGTGCGAACCTGACCATCGAGCCCGGCGAGATACGCGCGCTCGTCGGCGAGAACGGGTCGGGCAAGTCGACGCTCATCAAGATCCTCGCGGGTTTCCACCTGCCCGACGAGGGATCGGCGGAGGTGGACGGGCATGCGCTGCACCTGGGCCATGGCGAGGCGAGCGAGGCGCTCGGGCTGCGGTTCGTCCACCAGGATCTCGGCCTGGTCAACAACCTCGACGCAGTGGACAACATCGCCCTCGGTGCCGGATATCCCAGCTTCCGCGGCAGGATCCGCTGGCGGCAGGAGCGCAAGCGCACGCGGGCGGCCCTGGCCGAGCTCGGCTACCACTTCGACGTCCGCCGGCTGGCCGGCGACCTGGCCATGAGCGAGCGCACGGCGCTCGCGGTGGCCCGTGCGCTGGCGCCCCGGGCTACCCCGGCCAGGGTGCTCATCCTGGACGAGCCGACGGCAAACCTGCCGGCCGCGGAGGCCGAGCGGCTGTTCCAGCTGGCCAAGCGGGTCGCGGACTCCGGCGTGGCCGTCATGTTCGTGTCGCACCACTTCGATGAGGTGTTCGGGCTCGCGCAGAGCGTCACGGTGCTGCGCGACGGCAAGCTTGTCATTACCCGGCCCGTGGCAGGGATGACCGAGGACAATCTCATCGAGCTGGTCATCGGGCGCCAGCTCGAGCACGTCGAACACGACGCCAAGGCCGCCGAAAAAAGGGAGGTCGTCCTCCAGGTCAGCGGTCTGGGCTGCGACGTGCTGAACAATGTCGACCTCCTCGTCCACGCGGGCGAGATCGTCGGCGTGGCCGGCATCACCGGCTCCGGCCGAGACGAGGTGGCCCCGGCACTGTTCGGCGGCCTCGACAGGACCGGCGAGGCCAAGATCAACGGCGCCGACATGCCGAAGCTGCGGCCGGACCAGGCCATGGCGATGGGCATGGGCCTGGTTCCGGCCCAGCGCCATGCGAACGCGGCGTTCATGACGGAGACTCTGCGCGAGAACATCACGATTGTCCGCCCGGGCATCCACTGGCGCGGCGGCATCCTGCGCAAGGGCGCCGAGCGCGCGGACGTCGCCAAGTGGCTGGACCGCCTCGACGTGCGCCCGAGGAACAGCGAGTTCACGATGGCCGACCTGTCCGGCGGGAACCAGCAGAAGGTGGTGCTGGCCCGCTGGCTGCGGATGGAGCCCAAGGTTCTGGTCCTCGACGAGCCCACGCAGGGTGTGGACGTCGGCGCCAAGTCGGACATCCACAAGCTGGTCGACGAGGCAGCCGCACAGGGCACCGCCGTGCTGGTCGTCTCTACCGACCACGAAGAGCTCGTCCGGCTGTGCCACCGGGTGCTGATCCTGCGCCGCGGGCGAATCGCGGACGAGATCTCGGGTGCCCGCATGGACCATGATTTGATCACCGCGGCCACGATCGGCCGTGACCAGGCCGAGGCCGCCTGACCGAGCCGGCGAGCTCCGCCGGACGCGATCGGGAGAAGGGGACCAGAATGACAGTCGACAAGCAGACGACGGAACCAGGCGTCGAAAGCAAGGCTGCCGGCCATGCGGCGCCCGCGAGGCGGAGGATCGTTGTCATCCTGGGCCTGGACCGGTTCAGCGGCCTGTACGTCTGGGCGATACTGATCCTGATCTTCTCGCTGTGGGTGCCGAGCCTGTTCGACACGGTCACCAACTTCCGGATCATCGCCGGGTCGCAAGCCATCACGGCGATGGTCGCCATGGGCCTGATCGTGCCGGTCGCCTGCGGCGCGTACGACCTGTCCATCGGCGGCACGGTGGGCATGGGGGTCTGCATCGTCGTCTGGTTCCAGGCGAACCACCACGGCTATGCCCTCGGCATCCTCGTTGCCCTTGCCTTCGGGCTGCTGGTCGGATTGGCCAACGGGTTCATTGTGAACGTGCTGAACGTCGACTCGTTCATCGGCACGCTCGGGATGAGCAGCATCCTGCTCGCCGGGACCAGCTGGGTCACCGGCGGCTTCCAGGTCGCCAACGGCATCTCCCCGCACTTCACCGCCATCGGCCAGAAGCAGGTCCTCGGCCTGCCGCTGCCGGTCTTCTATATGGCGGGCCTCGCGCTCATCCTGTGGTGGCTGCTCGAGTACACGCCGGTCGGGCGGTACCTCTACAGCATCGGCGGCAACCCGCAGGCCGCCAAGCTCGCGGGCATCCGCGTGGCCCGGATAAAGACCGGCGCGTTCCTTGCCTCTGGCCTGGTGGCGGCCTTCTCCGGAGTCATACTGGCCGCGGAACTCGGTTCCTCGGGCCCCGATGTCGGCGCACCCTACCTGCTGCCGGCCTTCTCCGCCGTGTTCCTCGGCGCGACGCAGATCCTGCCGGGGCGCGTGAACGTGCTCGGCACGCTCATCGCGATCTTCCTGCTCGCGACGGGCGTGAAGGGCCTCCAGCTGGCTGGTGCTCCCGGCTATGTCAACGACCTGTTCAACGGCGCCGCGCTGATCATCGCGGTGGCCCTGGCGGCCCGCGCCTACGCCTCGCACCGCAAGGCGTAGCACGGGTGGCGGAGGACACCGACGCGGATCTCGCCGGACGACGCATCGAGGTCGCGACTTCGCTGTTCGGCGCGTGGTCGGGCAGCGACCTGGACGGGCCGCGGCGCTACTTCGCCGAAGACGGCGTGCTCTACGACATCATCGGCGGCGAGCACCGCGGCTGGCCCGCCATCCGCGCCTACTTCGGGCGCGGCCGGCAGCTGTACCCCGACCTGGTGCTGGAGCCGACCGGGGACTTCTGGTCGCGCCCGGACGGGCTGGCGATGTTGTGGACGATGAGCGCCACCCAGGCCACGGACGACCTGGGGCCAGAGCTGGCCGGGCGGCGCTGGATCGTGGAGGGGATGTCGTACCTGATCTTCGACGGGCTGACCGTGGTCCGCGAGGCGGACTACCACGATGCGGGATCGCGGGAGCGCTCACTGCGCGGGGACTGATGCCGCATCACGAAAACGCAGTCGCAGGTAGCGGCGCGCAAAGCGCCAGTGACCCTGCGCGTCGCAGCGCATCAGGTCGTGATAGTAGAAATAGATCATCGGGGCGGTCCGGCCGTCGACCAAACGCGTCGCCAGGCACCAGCAAACGCCCCGCACATCGCCTCCCGACGCCATCGTCAGCAGCGGCGGCCCGGGCAGGTGGACGATCGGCTTAGCGGTATCGAAGTGCGCGAGTACGAGCTTGGCGATGGACACGGGACCGGTGGCGATGCCGTACTGCAGTTCCCTGCCGTCCCAGACGGCGTCAGGCCAGAACAGCGCGGCCAGTTCGGACTCGCGGCCCGCGTCGGTCAGCAGGGCGTAGGCCTGCATCAGGTTCTGCAGCTTCGCTGCCACGTCAGGCGGCGGCACGGCCGCCCATCGGACAGCCGACTCTACCGCGGTGAGGTCACCGGAGGCCGAGGCGTCGCTCATTGTTCCCGCGCTCCCGCCTGCGCGGCGGTCAGCTCGACTGCCCGGCCGAGGAAGCGCAGGTGCACGGCCACGCCGATGGCCAGCAGGTCCGGCGTGGGGCGCGCGGCGCGGCGGAAGACATCGAGTGCCGTCAGGTTGACGCAAGCGCCCTTCACCGAGTTGAACGCCTCCCAGGCGCGCCAGGTCTGCTCGTCGTACCCGACACCCACCGTGGCGGTAATCCGGGCCTTCCAGGACTGCGGGGGGCCCAGCCGGCGACCACGGATCAGGGCGAGGTAAGCCCAGTCCTCGGCCGCGTCGCCGGCGTGGGCGAACTCCCAGTCGATGACCGCCGCCACGCCGCCTTCGTCCTGCAGCGCGTTCCCCGGCCCCGGGTCGCCGTGCACGATGACCGACGCCCCGGTGGCGCGCAGGTTGGCGCGCAGCCACGCGAAGCCCCGCTCGAGCAGGGGGATCGGATATTCGACGGCCGACCGGTACACCTCGTGCCAGTGGCGCAGCTGGGCGTCGATCGCCTGCTCCGGCTCGCTTCCGGCCGGAAGGCCGTCGAGGGCCGCGATCTCATCGACCGTCTCGCTGCCGAGGCGGTGCAGCCGGGCCAGCGACCGCAGCATGTCGTCGAGCCCCTCGTCGTCGGTCCGCGCGCGGCCGGAGACATGCTCCATGACGAAGAACGGATGGCCGAGAACGCCCGGGTCGGGCTCCTCCCACAAGATGGCGGGCACGGGATACCCGCGCGCCCGGAGGATCTGCATGACGGCCGCCTCGCGGCGGCCCTCCGTGGCGAACATGCCGTCCTGCTCGATCCGCACCACACCGTGCCCGCCGGTCCAGCGCACGTCGAGCATGAGCCGGCTGAACCCCCCGGAGATGACGGTCACGTCCTCCAGGCGGGCTCCTGCCCCGGCCCGTTCGGTAATCCATGTCGCGAGCCTTCCCACCAGCTCAGGGTCGGCCGACGGCGGCCCGCCCTCGGGGTCCCTGTGGTGGCCGGTGAACAGCTCGAGCAGGGGCGCCGCGTCCTTGACGTCCTCGTCGAACCACTGCAGGCACAGCCCGTGCACCTGCCGGGCCAGCGCCGGAGACTCGGCGTCGCCGGTCACCGCGTCGCCGAGCAGCCGGCCGGCCGCGCCGAGCACCTCACCGTCGTCCGCGCCGGGCAGGCTCAGCAGATCGCGCAGCACCGCCGTGCGTTCCGGGCGCGGGTCAGGCCGGCGGGCCGCGCCGTACACGGCCACCTGCTGCCAGCGCTGTTGCTCCACGGAGCCGAGAGTGAGCCGGGCGGCACGGTCCCGCGCGCCGCGTAGCGTCGCGTCGTCGACGAAGACCGTCATAGCAAAGCCAGCGCGTTCGCCTCGGCCGCGAAGTCGTACCCGGCCCCCCAGACCGGGTCGGACATCGCGTCCGGCGCGTCGGCGAGCGGCGAGGACAGGAACCATTCGTACGTCTGCCGGTGGCCCTCGACGAAGCCGCGCTCGGCCGGCAGGCTGAGCCGGCGCGCCTTGTCCGTCGACAGGACGGCGTGGTGCCGGACGCCGAACAGGTGGCCGAACAGCGGGCCGGGCAGCTGGCCCAGCACCTGGTCAGGAAGCAGGTGGGTCTCCGGTTCCGCCCCGACGATCTCGGCGAGCGCCTGGACGTAGCCCGCGGTCGTGATCGCCTGCCCGGTCGCGTTGACCACCTCCCCCGAGACAGTCTGCGGGGACTGCGCCATGGCGATCAGCAGCGCGCACAGGTCGTCCACGTGGCCGTAGTTCCCTGTGACCAGCCCGCCGTGCGGCACGAGGACGGGCAGCTTGCGGCGGAGCCGCAAGAACATGGCGGTTTCCATGTCGAGGATGTTGTTGTCCGGGCCGTAGATCGCCGCCGGACGCGCGATGCTCCCCGGGAAGCCGGTGAGCTCATGCCGCTTGCGGACCTCCGCCTCGGCGTACGCCTTGAAGCCGCCGTAGGTGCTGACCGGCTCGGTCGATGTCGGCTGATCCTCGGTCCATGGCATCAGCGGGCTGGGCTGGTACGCCATGACGGACGAGACGAACACGTAAGCGGCGGTGCGCCCGTCGAACAGCTCCAGCAGGTCGGCGAAGGGCGAGCCGCCCGCCACCATCACGAACCCGGAGACATCGAAGACGGCGTCCCACTCGGTTCTCTCCAGCGCCGATCGCATCGAGCCGACATCGGTGCGGTCGGCGATGAACCGGCCGACGCCGGGCGGCAGCGCGCTCGGGGTCAGGCCGCGGTTCAGAACGCTGACCTCGTGGCCTTGCCCGGCCAGTTGTTGCACGAGGCGACGGCCGACGAACGTCGATCCGCCGAGGACGAGCGAGCGCATGGGTCCTCCGGTATTTATTTCAGGTCAGCGCGCCGGATGCGCGGCCTAGCGGCGGTAGCTGGCTGTCGTCGCGGCCGACGGCGCCTGCCGCCCGGAGCTCGCGTTGGGCGAGCCGCCAGCCCTGCTCGGTCCGCGTCCAGCGATCGACGTAGCGGCCGTAGAGCGTCCACTCGGACCCGTCGTTGCGGCGGTGCCACGCGATGACCACACTCTGGGCGGTGGCCGAGCCGGGACCTTCGAAGTCGATCTCGATGTTGCCCAGGTGGTGACTGGTCTTCGCGTACCTCGCCAGCGCCGTGCGCAGCGCCTCGAGCACCGCACTGCGTCCCACGATCCAGTCGGTGGGGTGGTATTTCACCCGGCAATCCTCGATGAACACCTCCGCCTGTTGCTCGGGCTGGTTCATGTCGGCGCAGCGGGTGTAGGCGGCCATCACGGCCATGATCTCCTGGCGGTCCAGCAGCTGTCTCAGCAGCGACGGTTCGGACAATGCGAACCTCCGGGGATACGGGGAAGCGCTCCCATCACATCGAAGAAACTGTAGCGGGTCAATAGTTTCGACCCGTTGCCGGCTGGTCTCCCTGGTGATCCTGGTAAAGACTGCTGCCCATGACGGTTTTCGGTGTTCCCGGAAAAGGGCTGGACTTCTACCACATCGGCCTGGCGGTCCCGGACGTCCGCGCGGCCATGGAACAGTACTCCGCGACGTTCGGGTTCACCTGGGCCCGGATCCACGAGAGGACGCACGAGGTCATCGTCGACGGCGAGCGGCGCCGCGCGGAGATCGCCGTCACCTACTCGGTGCACGGCCCGCCCTACCTGGAGCTGATCCAGGAGCGCCGCGGCTCAATCTGGGGGGCGGACGGGCTCGCGCTCTCGCACGTCGGCTTCTGGGCCGAGGACCTCGGCGCCGCTAAACGGGCGCTGGACGAGTCCGGGCTCGTGGCGCGAGTGCACGACGCCGGCCCGGACGGGCGTCCGGTCCGGTACAGCTACCACCCGTTTGCGGGCGGCCTGTGGATCGAGCTGGTCCACACGTCCTTCAAAGCGCAGCTGGCCGACTGGATCGCCGACACGCTCACCGGACTCGGAGAAGGGGTCTAGCTCGGCACTGCCGGCCGTGCCGCAGGCGTAGTTTCTGTTGAGCCGTTTCTGTAAGGTATCCCGTGACGAGAGGAAGGACGTCAGCGTGCTCCTTCGGTTCGACGAGTACCCGTACCACCAGATCACCGCGTCATTTGCCGGTGTCGCGGGGAGCGACCCGCAGTGGAACGACGGGCACTACGTCTGCGTCAGCGACCAGGCCGGCCAGGTGTGCCTGGCGTCGTCGCTGCGGCTCTACCACAACAACGACGTCCTGGACGGGTTCGTGTGCCTGCGGCACGCCGGACGGCAGCACAACATCCGGCTGTCGCGGCGGCTGCGCCCGCACATGGACGAGCTGGCGGTGGGTCCGCTGCGGCTCGAGATCATCGAGCCGATGCGGCTGCTGCGGCTGGTGCTCGAGGACAACGAGTTCGGCATCGCGCTGGACGTAACCTGCCGCAGCGTGACGGTGCCATACGAGGATCCCGCCGAGGTGACGCGCGTCGACGGCCGGCTGATCAGCGAGCGGATGACCTACGAGATCACCGGGAAGTGCGCGGGGTGGGTGCGGGTCGGCGACGCGCGCTACGAGCTGGACCCGGCCGCGGACTCGTTCTTCCGCAACCACTCGTGGGGGTATCAGGCGGGCCGCGGGGGTCCGCGGCTGTACGCCGCCCCGACGGTGGGCGCCCGGCGAAGGGTGCCCGGCGTCCGGCAGTGGGTGCTGTTCGACATGCCCGGCTACGGCGGCTTTTATTTTGTCGATCCGAGCGGCCGCAAGGCGTCCGGTAAGGGCGCCATCATGCTGGCCGACCGCAGCGTCGCGGTGACCGCCGTGGAGCACGACCTGCACTTCTATGAGGGCGGGCGGCGGCTGCGGTCCGGGATGTTCCAGCTGTCCGACGCCGAGGGCGTGGTTCGCCGGTACCAGGTCGAGGACCTCGGCTGGGTGTACTGCCAGGGTGGTGGTTACTTCGGCGGCTTCGACGACGGTCTGGGCCAGGGCGTCTACCGCGGTGACTACCACGTCGAGGGAGAGGTCTGGGACGTTTCGCACCCCACCCAGATCGTGGACGAGGCCGGGCGGGCGTTCGAGTTCGACCACGCGTGGGCGGAGAACTTCACCCGGCTGACCAGCGACGACGGTCAGGCCGGGCTGGCGCACTTCGAGTGCGTGGTCATCACCGAACCGCAGGAATGGTCGACCCAACCAGGAAAGACCGGACCGGCGAGCGCGGATGGCCAAGATGCCTGACTCGGAGCGGCAGATCATCTCGATGGTGCACCGCTACTGCGAGCTGTTCGACACCGGGCAGCTGGAGGAGTTCGCGGCGCAGTTCGAACACGGCCAGTGGCACAAGGCCGGCCCGGGAGCGGCCGCGGCGCGTCAGTGGATCGGCGACCACGTGCACCTCTACGACGGGCTGCCGCGCACCAAGCACGTGACGACCAACCTCACCGTGGAGGTCGACGAGGAGGCCGGCACCGCGGTCGCGCAGTCGTACGTCACCGTGCTGCAGGCGCTGCCGGACTTCCCGCTGCAGGCGATCTTCGCGGGGCGCTACCGGGACCGGTTCGCGCGGACGGACGGCCGCTGGCGCTGGACGCGGCGAGAGGTGATCGGCGACCTGTACGGGGACGTCTCGCACCACGTGCGGACTCCCGGGCCGGCGGATGACGCGTGAGAACACCGGACGGAGGGAAGATCGGCATACCCGCGAATACTGCCGCCGAGGCGGCACAGCACCTGACCGACCGGCAGGAGATCGCCGATCTTTTCGTCCGTTACACCACCGCGCTCGACACCAGGGACTGGGCCCTGCTGGAGAGCTGCTTCGCGCGCTCCCCCGTCTTCGTGCATCCCGGCGGCCGGCTGGAGGGATTCCCTGCGATCCTCGAGCGGACCAAGGCGGCGCTGACACCGCTGACCGCTACCCAGCACTTGCTCGGCAACACCGTGGTCCAGGTCGACGGCGATACCGCCCGGTCGGTCTGCTACTTCCAAGCGCAGCACGTCCGCATGGGCACCCCGGGGGGCGAGACGTACATCATCGGCGGCAGCTACGCCGACACGCTCAACCGCACTGATGGCGGCTGGAAGATCACCGAGCGCGTCCAGGCCTACATCTGGCGGGACGGCAACCGCGCCGTTGTCGCGCGGTGAGCGACCAGTGGACCTCGGCGCCGTCTTCCCCACCACGCGGATCGGCAACGATCCGGCGGTGATCCGCGACTTCGCGCAGACGGCGGAAGGGCTGGGTTACCGGCGGCTGACCACCTACGACCACGTGCTCGGGGCGGTCCACGCTGACCGTGACCCGCCGCTGCCCGGGCCGTACACGCAGGACGACCCCTTCCACGAGCCGCTTGTGCTGTTCGGCTACCTGGCCGCCTGCACGACCGCGATCGAGCTCGGGGCGGCGGTCCTCGTCCTGCCCCAGCGCCAGACCGCCCTGGTGGCCAAGCAGGCCGCCGAGGTGGATGTCCTATCGGCCGGGCGGCTGATTCTGGCCGTCGGAACCGGCTGGAACTTCGTGGAGTACGAAAGCCTTGGCATGCCGTTCGCCGCCCGCGGGCGCCGGCTCGACGAGCAGGTCGACCTGCTGCGAAGGCTCTGGCGTGAACCCGTTCTCGACTACCGCGGCGAGTTCCATCGCATCGACCGCGCGGGCATCTTGCCGCGGCCGGGCCGCGGCACCATCCCGGTGTGGTTCGGCGGCGGCGCCGAGGTGTCACTGGCCCGTGCCGCACGCACCGGTGACGGCTTCGTGTTCGGCTCTGCGGGTCCCCGCACCCACCGCCGGGCAGCACGGCTGCACGAGCTGCTCGCCGAGCAGCGTCGCGATCCGAGTGCGTTCCCGATGGAGGCGATGATCGACTACACGCTCGGGCCGCAGGCCTGGACCGCCGAGGTTCCCGCGTGGGAGGCGCGTGGCGGGACGATCTTGTCCGTCCAGACGATGAGCACGGGCACCGGCTACGATCGCATTGCGCACCACCAGCTCGACAGCCCGGCGGCGCACATCGCCGCACTCGGCGAGTTCGCCCGCGCCGTGCGGGGCGGCTGACGGCGCCACGCCGGCGGCACCGCCTGCCGCGCTACGGCTGTTCTCCACCTCGCGGCGGAAGTGGCGTGACCACGCCCGGGTCCAGGGCGCCGCGGTAAAGCATGTGCATGGCGCGGGAGGCGAACCGCCACCCGCCGGGCGTGCGCGCGTACTCGTCGTCGTAATGCCCGAGGTGCAGGGTGCCGTCACCCTGCGCGCGCCGGTTGAACTCGATGATGTACCACCAGCCGCGGGCCCGGTTTCCTTCGACCTCGACCAGTCCGGAGGTCACGACCTGCCCGACCCAGTCGTACTTCGCGATCGCCGTGCGCCACAGGTCCAGTGTCTGCGCGCGGCCGGACACGACGCGGCCCCCGCCGAGGTCCCAGCGGCAGTCCTCTGCCCAGGTCGCCGCCCACGCGTCCGGGTCGCGCCGGCATACCGCGTCGGCGTACCGCGCCACCAGCGCCCGGATCGCCAGCTCATCCTCCGCGCTCATGAGGTGTCTCCCGTGCGCGCCGCCGCCTCGGCTGCACGCCGGGCGGACGCCGACGCCACGACCGCACGCGTGGCGTCGGCAAGCCGGCGGGCGACCTCGCCCGCCGGGCGCTGCAGGAGGTCGGTCGAGATCACCTCGACGGACAGCGGGAGGCGCACGCCCATCTCGTCCAGCAGGCCGAGGAAGCCGGCGAGGTCGAACTCACCCTCCCCGGGCACGTCCCGGTAGCGCGTGCAGTCGGTGTAGTAGTCCGGGTCGACCGGCTGCCGCGGGCCGTCGTCGAACTGCACGGTGAAGATGGCTTCCGCCGGGATCGCGCGCAGCATGTCGTCGTCGTTCGCGCCACGGAAATGGTGCCAGCAGTCCAGGCAGATGCCGCCGTTGGGCCGGCCGGCCCGCGTCACGATCTGCATCGCGGTGGCGGCGTCCGGGATGTTCGACATCTCGGGCAGGAACTCGATCGCCGCGGCGAGCCCGTGCCCGGCCGCGCGGTCGCAGACGCCGGCGAATGCCTCGGCCGCATCGTCGAGCGTGCCGGCGTAGGGCCCGATGACCTGGACGTGGTGACCCGGCCCAAGCGCGTCGCTCATGCCGAACACCGACTGCTCGGTCCGCAGGTAGGCGGCCCGCTCGGCTCCGATCGCCGACCAGCCGCGCAGCGCCTCGATCTCCACGACCGGCATCCCGTAATGGTCGAGCACCGACCGCAGGTCGGCGTCCCGCGCGCCCTCGGCGCGCAGCCGCTGGTATTCGCCGACGTACAGCCCCATCGCGGCGAATCCGGCGTCGGCGGCGGCCCGGACCCGCTCCTCGAACGGCCGGGACCGGCCGAGGCTGAAATGGCTGAGGATCAGGCCGTCCGGCCCCAGATCGGCGTACCCAGGCAACACCTCGAGCGCGTCCGTGGCCCGAGCGTTCATGGCGGACTCACCACGCACACTGGTCCGTCCCCACCGGGATGCCGCTGCGGCCCGCCTCGCGGACCAGGTCACGCCGGCTCGCCCACCGGCCGTGCTCGCCCGGGGCGACGTTCTCCCTCGACCCGGTCGTCAGGCCGCCGTCGACGACCAGGGTGTGGCCGCTAACGAACCCGGAGTCGTCGCTGGCCAGCCACAGGGCAGCGTGCGCGATGTCGTCCGCGACGCCGATCCGGCCGCGCAGCGGAGTCCGGGTCTGGAACGCCTCCCGGGCCTCGTCCATCGCGTCGGGGTCGCCGACGATGCTTGCCGCGTTCATCGGCGTCAGGATCTTGCCCGGGGCGATCGCGTTCACGCGGATCGACCAGGCGCCGAGCTCGGCGGCGACGTTCTTCGTCAGCGCGACGACCGCGCCCTTCGCCGCGCTGTAGACATGCGGGCCGAGGCCGCCCTGCAGCCCGCCGATGCTCGTCGTGGTCAAGATCACCCCGGAGTGCTGCGGCTTCATGACCCGGGCCGCGTGCTTCATCCCGAGAAACACCGACCGCAGCAGCACCGCCATCGTGAACTCGTATTCCTCGAGCGGGATCTCGTCGATTCCGCCGTGCGCGCCGATGATTCCGGCGTTGTTGAACATGCAGTCCAGCCGGCCGAACTCGCGCACGGCCGTGTCGATGACGTCCGCGACATCGGTTTCGGCGGTCACGTCGCAGTGCTGGTACAGGGACCGGTCGCTGAGCTCGCCGGCGAGCCGCTGCCCTCTGTCGTCTTGGATGTCGGTGAGGAGAACGGTCGCCCCCTCCGCGTGCATCAGCCTGGCGGTGGCCTCCCCGAGCCCGCTGGCGGCGCCCGTGATGACGGCGACCTTGCCAGAAACCCGTCCTGTCATGGCTCTCCCTGGCCGACTATCTTGTCACCGACTACAATAACCACCTGTCTGGGCCGGGGCGAGCCTCTGCGCCAGAGCCGTTAGCCAGCATTTGCTCCTCGTGGCACCCAGTCGGTGTCCGCGGTCATCCGCCACGTCAGCGGGGTGACCGAGGCCACCTGGTCGCGGACGACGGCGTGAATGTCCGTGCCGGGCTCCAGGCGATCCCAGTCGACGACCACCTCCACGGCGAACTGGTACGGCTGGTCGAGCCGGCGGGCGGACCTCGGCCTGCTGCGAACGTAATAGGGCTGGCGGCTCTGCACCGTCTTGCGCAACTCCGTCTGGATCGTCGCGCTTCGCGGCACGTTGAGGTTGAGCACCGACACCCCGTCCGGCATGCCCTCGTCGAGCACCTGCCTGGCCAGCAGCCGGGTGAAGTGCCTGGCGGCGGTCCAGTCGACGGTACCGAAGGCGCGCCACTCGCTGACCTGCGCGGTGATCGCCGCGGCGATGCCCGGGATGCCATAGGCTTCCGCCTCCAGCGCGGCGCCGATGGTCCCGCTCACCCCGATGGTGCCGCCGATGTTCTCGCCGTAGTTGATCCCGCTGATGCACATTCCAATCGGCCGCTCGGCAAGCTCGAGAACCGCGTGCGTCACCGCCATCACCGGTGAGCCGCTGATCGCGTACCCGGGCACGGTGCGCCCGGCGACGTGCATCTCGATTCGCTCGACGACGCCAGCGTCCGCGTCCCGCACGAAGGCGCGGCTCATGGCGGTCTGCTGCGTCGCGGGCGCGGCCAGGAGCAGGTCGCCCAGGTCCGCCACGGCCTCCGCGGCGGCGTGCAGCCCGGGTGAGAGCAGCCCGTCGTCGTTGGTGACGAGGATCAGCGGTGACTCCGGCACGAGCGAAGCCTATTCGCCAGGGCGCCGGCGCACCCGGACCGGCAGCCTGAGGAGGCCGCGGACCATGAAGCTGGCGTTGTAGCGCAGCTGCTCCGGGTCGATGACCGTCAGGGCGTCGATCTGCTGCGCCAGAATCTGCGTGGCGATCACGCCCTCCATGCGGGCCAGCGGGCTGCCGATGCAGGCGTGCTTGCCCATCCCGAAGGACAGGTGTTGCTGCAGTCCGCCACGGTCGGGGTCGAACCGGGCGGCATCGGGGTAGACGTCCTCGTCCCGGTTCGCGGAGGCGAACGAGACCACCAGGACCGAGCCCGCCGGAATGTCGACCCCGGCCAGTTGCGTGTCGGTGGTCGCCCGGCGGAACGCGGTCTGGGACGGAGTCGCCCAGCGCAGCGCCTCCTCGACGACCAGGCGCGCCCGCTCGGGTTCGCTGCGAATGCGGTCCCATTCACCTGGCCTGGTGTCCAGCAGCCGGACGATATCGGTGATGAGCTTCCCGCTGGTCTCGTTGCCGGCGATCACGAGCTCGCGCAACAGGGTAAGCAACTGCGCCATCGGAATCGGGTCCTCGCCGGGATCCGGGTTGTCCGCCGCCTGCACCAGCGTGGACAGGAGCCCTTCCCGGGGCGCCCGGCGGACCTGCTCGATCTCGGCGGCCATTGTCTGCTGGTAATGCAGCAGGGTGCGCTCGTTCTCGATCCATGCCATCGGCTCCGGCATCCCGCCGATCGAGGCGGCCGCGGCGACCGACCACCGGCGGATATCGTCGCGGCGTGATTCGGGAAGCCCGAGAACCCGCGAGATCGCCCACACGGGCAGGGGCTCGGCGAAGGCAGCCAGAAAGTCCAGCTCGGCACCGCCGGGCAGCCTCGCGGCGAGCTCCTCCGCCGTCTGGCGGACCAGGGGCTCCATCCACGCCAGTGACCGCGGCGTGAAGGCCCGCTGAACGAGCCGGCGCAACCGGGTGTGGTCGGGTGGGTCGTTGGTGCCGAGCGCGGGGGTGTAGCGCCAGCCCTGCGCCCGGATCTGCGCGACCTCATCCGCCACCTCCGCGGGCGGCTGGGTGTGCTTGTGCACCCGGGAGGAGAAGCGTTCGGCGTCGCGCAGCACCTCGCGGGCGGTCTCGGCCTTCGTGACGAGGTACCAGCCGTGCCGGGGCAGATAGTGGACCGCTCCGGACCGGCGCAGCTGCTCGTACACCGCCGGCGGGTTGCTTTGGAACTGCGGGTCGAACAGGTCGAGGCCGTCGAGCACGCTCAGTGCGTGGTCTGGCTGCACGTCAGTAGCCTATTCGCAGCGTGAACGAGCCATCCACCACGAGGTTCTGGCCGGTGACCCAGGACGCCATCGGGCTGGCCAGGAAGGCGACCACGTTGGCCACCTCGTCGGCGCGGCCGAACCGGCCGGACGGGTGCCGGGCCTTGTTGGCCTGGTAGTAGTCCGGCTTCTTCTGCCGGATCCGGTCCCACGAGCCGCCGTCGATGTAGATCGGGCCGGGCGACACCGCGTTCGCGCGAATCCCCTCCGGGCCGAGTTCCTTCGCGAGCTGGCTGACGTAGTTGACCAGCGCCGCCTTCATCGGCCCGTAGCTGAGCCCGCCGCCGGGGTAGTAGTGGTTCTCCACCGCGGTGATCGTCCCGATCTGGACGATGCTGCCGGCCTCGCTGCGCCGCAAGAACGGGACCGCCGCGTCGACCAGCGTGACCGCCGACATCACGTCGACCTCGAAGTTCCGGCGCCACCCTTCGGGCGTGTGCGGGATGCCGCCGAGCGCGCTCGCGTTCGACACGACCACGTCGACGCCGCCGAGCCGTTCGGCCGACTCCGCCACCCACGCGGCGAGCGCCGGGTGGTCGCTGGCGTCGACCGCCGCGCCGATCACCTCACCGCTGCGCCCCAGCTCCTTGACCGCGAGCTCGACGCCCGCCGCGTTCCGCGCGCAGATCGCCACCCGCATGCCTTCGGCCACCAGCCGCTCGACCACGGCCCGGCCGATACCGCGGCTACCGCCCGTCACCAGCGCCCTCTTAGCCGCCAACCCAAGGTCCACGGTCGGTACTCCCTCCCCGGGTGCGATCACTGCGCTATCTACAACACTTGATATACACCAGCTGTTAGTTCACAGTGAACTGGGCGATTCAGGGGTCGATGTCATCGATTTATCTGACAAGTGTCATCTGACACTTGTGATGCGGTGCGCCGTGCGGCATCCTCACACCATGCCCATTCAGGTTGACCACGAGCGCCAACGTGACCACGTCACCTCACTGGCCGCGCGTCTGGTCGCTCGGGAGGGCGTCGCCGCCCTCACGTTCCGCCGCGTCGCGGACGCGGCCGGGACCAGCACGGCCATCGTCAGCACCTACTTCACCGACAAGCGCGATCTGCTGCTGTCCACGCTCCGCGCCGCAGCGAGCAGGACGACGGTGCGGTTCGAGGCCGCGATCAACGCCGGCGGCACCCTGCAGGACTGCCTGGAGGCCTGGCTTCCCCTCGACGAGGACCGGCTGGTCGACTGGCGGGTCATCATCGCGTTCTGGGGCGTGGCGGTCGCGGACCCCGGGCTCGCCAGCGTCCAGGACGGCCATGTCAGCCGTGCCCGCGCCCGCGTCGAGAAGCTCCTGCAGAATGAGCGCCGCCCCGGCGCCGAGTCACTGGCCGACCGAGCGAGACTGGCGCAGCAGATTCTCGCGCTGACGCTCGGGATCGCGCTTCAGGCGGTCTTCGAACCGGCCACCTCCTCGTCGGTGCCGCAGCGGGCACTCCTGGCCGACGGGCTGGCACGCCTAGCGGGAACGTAGTCGACGACCACGCGGCATGCGCCCAGCTCCAGGACGCGTCCACGGCGCTCGCCAGGCCGGTGAAAACGCCCGGTCAGTCATCGAGCATGTCCTGCACGGTGCGGTGGAACGCGGTGATCTTGCACTCGCGATCGTTGAGAATGTTGCGGCGGTAGCCGAACGACTGCCGGGTCGCGGCGACCTCGTCCCAGATCTCGACGTCTTCGGCCACCACGCCCTTCAGCCGCCCCCAGTGCTCGTTCACCTTGGTCGCGTACTCGTCGTCGCCATCCGGGTACTGCAGCTCCCAGCACTCGAAGCGGCTTCGGTCGACGGCAAGCGGCACGGACCGGAACAGCTGGATGTGCGCCGGGTTGCAGTTGAACACCGCGGTCGGGAAGAGCGTGTAGTGGCAGATGGCCAGGCTCTGGTGGTCCAGGGTCACACGCAAGCGAGGAAGCACGCCCTTGTACGGGATCACCATCATCCCGTGCCGTCCGAAGACGAAGTAGGTGCTGAACCGGCCATCCCGCACGTCCTGCGGCTTGGTGTTCTTCGAGTGCAGATGAGCAGCGTGGTAGTTCTCGTTGAAGGCGTCGATGATGACCTTCCA
>WNGL01013413.1_pt1 | contig 17616 bp, 14 predicted proteins | sample 5400591 | NCBI WGS metagenome assembly WNGL01 (sample SAMN13153377, study PRJNA577476) | soil metagenome | isolation source: 80 cm soil or saprolite under Garry oak tree replicate 1 | place: USA:California | collected 2016-06-15 | reverse complement strand
GAACTGGGTGAACTTTCGGAGAAAGCCCGTCTCTGTTTCCGTGCTTTAGCACCCGAGTCGGAGCAATTAGAGCGCGTCAGGGACGAGGGTATTAGACTCGGCAGGAAAAAGGCCGTGAATGCGTAACCCCGGAAATTGCAGACTTACGATTCTGGACCGACGCTATGAGCGTCGGTCCGTTCTTTGTACGCATTCGAGGACAATTGGGGTTTGTTAGACGCTCTTTAGGAATACCTCACGTTGGCACCTTCAAAATCAAATACGCGCCCACCAACGCATCACATCTGGGAACCAGGCAGCGCGCACTGGCAAGGATGTCCACGGAACGATGAGTTTCGTGGATACATCTCGCCTTCTCGCACCATGCATTTCCTGTGGATTACGAGTGGTTTGTCCGCAGCCTGGCTAGGCAGATTTGCCTCCGCTCACCTGGCGTAGTTAATCCTTGATTTCGGTTTTGACCCGCTGCTTACCCAGGTCCTGTGGCCCGGGCCATCACATTCCGGCCCTCCGGGCCTCGCTCGCTGTTGCTTTGGCGAGAAGGCCAGCATAGATCCCCACGTTCGGCCCGCCGTCGACTCCGCGAACATGGGCCAGTCGTGGTGACGTGCATCAGCGTCCTACTTCGACTCGGCGCGCGTGAACGCTGCGAGTGTTGCTTCCTCGGATGGGGGTTGCAGGACGTTGCGTGCGGCAAAGTCTTCGGCCTGTGGGTATGTGGTGCTGCGAATGCGGTCGGCGGCTCTGGCGAGATCGTAGCGGGTGTGCCGGAACTGAGCATCGGGGCAGAACAGGAGCCAATCGGCGCCGGGCTCGCCGAACGGCATGCCGATGCTGCCGGCGTTCATGACTCGAGTCGTGCCGATCATCAGGTCAAACTGCATGTGGGTGTGGCCGCAGACGACCGCGGAGACGCCGAGTCCTTCGAAGATGGGCAAGAGGCGGTCTTCGGGCGTGAGGCGGGTAAAGATCTCGGTGTCGTTGCGCGGTGTGGCGTGGCAGAAAAGCACGTCGCCGAGAGTGGGAATCTTGACGCGGCATGTTGGCGGCCAGCCTGCTAACAGCCGCTGATGCTGGGTGTGCAGTTGCTGCGCGGTCCATCGCACCGGCTCGCGCCACTGTTCGGGCGCGGTGCGGTACCAGTCGGTCTCGACGCCTGACATCTGCGCGAGCACCTCGCGGTCTCCGTTGCCGTGGATGAACTGCGCGGGAATGTCGAGGTCGAGCAGACATTGGATGGTTTCACGCGGCAACGGGCCGGGAAGGACGTCGCCTCCGACGATGATGTGGTCCACTTCCGCGTGACGGATCTCCTGGAGCACCGCCTCAAGCGCGGAGAGGTTCGCATGAATGTCGTAGATGGCAGCGATGCGCATTACAGGATTCCTCTCGGAAATCGACGAGAAGCTCGCGAGTGGGAAGAATACTGCAGATTCCTCGGGCCTAAGAGCCCTCGGAATAACAAAAAAATAAAGGGCTTCGAAACGGGCCGGCTGAAGCAAAGCGTTTCGCACGAGTTTTTTCGGCAGCCTGCTAGTACTACTGTGTTATAAAATAGGTTCGCTTTATCGAAAGACGAAGGTGGTAAGAAGTTCTGCATGATAACTTGAGCGTCATGAGCGCCAAGTCTGTCGCGCCAGGCGCCCAACAAAAACGCTTCGCGGCCTATCTCGATCGCCTGGCGCTGGCCGCGGGGGCACTTAGATCGCTCCTCTCCTCTGAAGTCTTACTGCACCGGCCTATTGCTGCCTGGCGAACGCAAGAGTGTGGAACCAATGGCCGCCCGCCTCTATCCCGGGGAGACTGGGCAGTGGCCGTTTGCTCGGGAGACGTGAGCTGTCGTGCTGACCTCGGCAAGGCTCTTCTGTGGTACTTTCGGGTAGTAAGGCCAAATCAAAACTTGCCTCTGGCCGAGAATATTCGACGCGCCTTGTCGTGAGGCCAGTCATGTCAGCATTCCTCAAGCAACTTCTGCAGTGTCTCTGTCCTCATCGCCTCTCGTGGCCGCACAGCGGCATTGATGGCCGGGATTACCAGATCTGCCTCCCGTTGCGGCACGGCATTTGAATATGACGTGACCAAGATGCGCCGAACGGGACGTTTGGTTCTGCCTACGGGCGCTATGAGCCGACAGTAGTTGCTCGCCTGCCTTTTGGCAAATGCTGATCACTTCTTCATTTGGGGCGAGCACCTGCCTTTTGCGATCTGGTTGGATTCACGAGGTGCAATGCCAGGACATGACAGACGAAGGAAAAGAGGGCAGAGAGGGTACAGAGAAGATACGGATACGAATCCAGCAGCATACGTTAACTGGCGGGCTGTGGTGCGCGGCCTGGCTGTTTACGGTTGGATTCCTGCACCTCGGGTTTTGGAAAGGGGTTCTCGCAATCGTGCTGTGGCCGTATTATCTCGGCGCGCACTTCAGTGCGCTCGCGCAGTGATCGAAGGGAGGCGTTCGGGTGTACTTTCGGACCGCACGGTACTAGACTGGTGCGCGTTGGGAACACTCAAGGAGGGAATATGGCTACAGTAACACCGTTACCGCAACCACCAGCGGATGACCCGGTCAAAGTTGATTCCAAGCACTACAAGGTTGAGTTCGAAAATGAACGGGTCCGTGTCGTTCGCATAACCTACGGTCCGGGCGAAAAATCCGTGATGCACGGCCACCCCGAATCGATTGGCGTGTTTCTGACGGACGCGCAGGCCAAGTTCACTTATCCCGACGGGCGGACGGAGGACATCAGCGCGAAAGCGGGGGAGGTGCTGCACATGGACGCCTTTACGCACCTGCCAGAGAGCAAAAGTAAAAAGCCATTCGAGCTTATCCAGGTAGAACTAAAAGGCTAGTTTCGGGACTTCCATGATTTTAGGAGAGCGGGCCTGCGCCCGCTTTCCTCGTGCCTTGCGTTCGCGAGGCATCACCGCAGAGGCTGCATCATGGGCCGTAGCGGCATTGCTCTCACTCGGGTTTCTTGTCTGATGGCAGGGAGGCAGGCGGCTCGCCCGCGCCATGGCGGTGCATCGTGTCGTGGCCCCGCATCATGCCAGGTCCCATGGACTCCATGTGCTTTTGCATTTGCTCCATGTGGCCGACCATCGTTTCCCACAGATCCACATTATTTCGCCAGCGTGCCATCTCGTTCGTGTCAGTGATCGAGGCAATGTTAGCCTTCATCGCTGCGAGGGAAGCCTTCATTTTCTCCACATCCGCCTTCATCGCTTCCATCTGCTGTTTATGCATCTCCATCATGTTTTCGCGACGTTCGGTCCGCGCCTGGCTGCCACCGCCGGAGGCAGGCGCTTGCGCGGACGCATTCTGCGCCCAGAGCACAGGCGTGAAGGCGAATATCACGACGGGCAGAAAGGTCTTAAACTTCATTGCAACTCTCCCTTCCGAAATTCTCACCCTGGCGAGTATAGCCCAGAGGCACGTAGTAATTTGGAAGGGTGAGCTTCCCGCAAAAAACGTGGTCATAGAAAAAGCCCGGAAGATTCCGGGCTCTTGTATTCACTGGTTAGGATTTAGGCTGCTTGCGTCATGTCAGTTCTGCCGGTGATCTCGGCTTCCGCTTCGAGCCAATCTTCCAAGTCGTGACCGTCTCCGCGGCCCCGCGCCTCGTACAGCTCGTAAGCGCGGCGCCGGATTTGCTCTTCGCTGTCCTCTGCCGCGGTGCGACCGAACGTCGACACCTTTTTTGTCATCGGGTTTTGCATGGGTTCCTCCTTCTGAGTTGTGGAAACCCAATGGTGATGGAAGTTTTTCGTGTCTGGACTTTCTTTCAACCTACGCCCGATTATGCGTGCGTTCAATGCCCGAAATTGGGGCAGTTCAGAACAGAGAAGCTCGCGCAGAGAGGTAGAAACGGCTTGCGGCGATTCCGACCGTGATGATATTTTCGGCGATATGGCGGCGTCAGTAGAAATTCATCACACGGGTTGTGATCCTGGGCAGCGCGCGGATATCGCCGCACTGATCGAGCATGCGCTCGCGGACCGGCCTGGGGATTGGAAAGTTTCCATCATCGGATCGCAGGCCAACGACCGCTGGGAGATGAAGGTTGCCGGCCCGAATGCGTTCGAGCGCTCTTATACGCTTGAAGGCTCCGCTGGCCAGCACGAGCCGCAGATCATCGGGAAGCTTGTTGCGATGATGGTACCTGGGAGAAACTCCTAATCGAAGATTTCAGCAATTGCGCGTGGTCTCTGACAGTACCTGCAACAGTCCCCGATGCTTGAGGCGGTACTTGCCGTCCATAAATCGCCATGATCCATCGACAGGTAGCCGTACGCGGCCATAGCAGATGGCCAGGTTAATGTCCTGATGGCTCGTAATGGCGATATTCCGTTCGCAGCGCCAAGATGGACCCGCTCCAGGCTGTAGGCACTCGCGGCGCAACTTGTTCGCCGAATCGTCTTGGTTACTGGAGCATCGGCGAGTTGTGCGCCTGTGCGCTTGCCTTCGGCTCATTCGGCAGTGAAATACAACTAGCTCGCCACTGTCCAAAGCGCTGACGCTTGAAAACTCCGAAAGAGATTAGTTGAGCAAGGAGAACTACTTCGATGATGTACGGTTCCTTTGTGTCTACCTCAAAGAAAGCACACAGCTGGGTTTCGTCGCCCGGCGGAAGATTCAAGCGAGGCGCATCGGGGGGTACTCTTGTCCAATCAATCCTGCCTCGGGGTGGCAAATTCGGCAGGTCCGGCATCGGACCTGTGCGGTTTGCGCGCTCGATCGTGTTTAGGTCTATGGGGCCTGACAGAATTGCATTGCTGACGGCCGATCTCAGCCTTACCTTCGCGTCGTGGAGGTGCACTCCACCGCGCTCGCCCTTCTTAACCTCCACCTTGACGCCCAGGTAGTCTGTTTCGTCGGCTTCGAGCTTTCTCTTTCGTTCGGCCGAGACTTTAATACTCATGTCGACGATAAAATACCCTGACAATGCTCTATAGAGAAAGAACGCCACTGCCGCCAGGTAAGCAGCAATCTCGAAACAGTTCTTGGTAATCTCAAAAACCGTTTTAAGGGCCAATAGTGTGTCTCCGGGAAGCGGAGGTATCGCCATTTTCGCACGGAACTGGATCGGCCAGCTGGATGAAACGCGCGTTAGGGCGGAGGGGCTCGCTTTCCACTAGCTCCTGCAGCGGCCAACCGGAAGTTATCCATAACGGGCTTCTGGGAAGTCAGTTCGGGGGAAGCCTCGATCCTCCGCGCGATGCTCGCTGGTAAAAAGGGGCGGTCGGCCGACACCGCCCGACAAGCTAGAACGATTGTGAGAACCGAGCTTCGAGGAATTCTCCCAGCTTGGCCGTCGCCTTGAATTGTGGGACGGGATCGAGTTCCTTGAATGCAGATGTGAACGCATTGGAAAGACTCCAGATCGTGCGCGGCCGGAACTCCTCGTACTTCGGCTCGAAGTAGAGGTCATGCACGTTGCGGGCAAGATGTTTCGGAGCCTCCAGTTTGCCTTCAACGAACGCCTCGTAGATGACCACCTTAGCAGTGACGTCCGTCAACTCACTTCTTTGGCACGTTTCCACCTGCTTTCGCATCGGCTCAAAGTTTCGCTGCATTCGATCGACGCCAACCGAGATGCAGTCGATTAGCGAGAACGACTTCGAGTGTTTCGCGAGCACCGGAGTAAAATCTCCCGCAAACGCCATGTTCGAGCACACGAACACGCGATAGCCACAGGTCATCGCCAGGCGCATACTCTTGTCGTGGGAGTTACGTAACCCAATTGAGAAGCGGCATCCTTCCATCTCGGTCTCGAGATCGAAGCCGAAACTACAACTTTCGGGGAATTGCCTACCTGCTGGATTCCTGTGACTATGGTTTCAGGGGAGGGCAGTCTGACCAGCGCAGTGGCTCTTAGCACCAGCCTGCGCTTCCGCCCATCGCGGTGGAGACCACAACAATTCTTCATTCGTCCAGGTTGCTTGCGCGTGTATTCGCGGTCGGTGCCTTCGTCATCATCTCCTTCGTGCTGGGCTCTCTGCTGGAGGGCGAACTTGCCAGAGCGTGGATTGCTAAGGTTCGCGGTGTCGCAAAGCGCGATTTTGCTAAGACGTTAATGCCGGATGTCCGCAGAGAGACGGTTTATCAAGCGCAGCGCTAATAGAAGGACGGGAACGGTACACCTTTGCTGGGCAGAAGGGGATCCAAGATGAGCTTCAACATCCTGCCAATAGGAAACTCTAAATTGTCGCCCCTTGCACCAAGTCTGCGTGGAAGAATCCGACAATGCAATAAGAGTGCTGGCGTACGTCTGGCGTGGACAGCTGCAGGCGTGATCGTGGTTCTCGCAAACCTTGCGTTAGCTCAGATCAACACAGTCGAATTATCAGGCACTGTGTTCGATCCGCAAGGGCTTGCGGTGGCTGGCGCCCAAGTCACAATCAGGAATTTGGCGTCCGGCGCGGAGCGGACCACCAGTAGCGGAACTACAGGTGAGTACCAAATCCTGGAGCTGCCGCCTGGGGCCTATCAATTATCGGTAGAGGCCGTCGGCTTTGCCAAACTGGTGAATGACAACCTGACACTCACGCTCGGCGTGCCGGCAGTTGTGAATCCCCATCTCGCGCTTAGAAGCGTGACCGAAAGCGTCGTCGTCACGACACAGCCGCAGCTAATTCAAACCAAGCGCAGCGACGTTTCAGAAACGGTCACCCCCCTGCAGATCGAGAATCTGCCGATTAATGGACGCAACTTCATCCATTTCGCCTTGCTCGGGTCTCAGACGAATCCTGATGGTGCTCCCCCGATCGGGGTAGCACCCACCAGCGGCCTGAACTTTGGGGGCCAGAGCGCCCGTTATAACCAGGTATCAGTTGACGGCGCCGATGCCATGGATAACTCGGCCAACGCGGTCAGAGCCACCGTATCACAGGAAAGTGTGCAAGAGTTCCAGATCCTGACTAGCAACTATATGCCGGAATATGGACGGGCTACAGGAGCGATCATTAATATCGTGACAAAGTCCGGTTCGAACCAGATCCACGGTAACGTGTTTGGTTTCCTCCGTCACAGCAGCCTGCAGGCGCGAAACCCTTTTTCAGTCCAAGTAGACCCGGCCACAGGCGACATACAACCGATCAAACAGCCGTTCACGCGCGTGCAGGCTGGCGCGACTCTGGGCGGTCCTATTCGCAAAGACAAAACGTTCTATTTTTTTAGCTATGAGTTGTCGCGAAGACAAGAAACTGGATTCAACGCTATCGGAGGCTCGGCCAGCAACTGTCCTCCGGGAAGTACCTCGGCACTCTTCGGGCTCTGTACTGCCGTCCTTCCTTTTTTCCCGCAACCGCTCACCCTAACCGGAGCACAATTGAGCTTTGTTAGGTCCCTGCTCGGCAGCGGGAACTCCGCCGACCAGCAACTCGCCGCACAGTACGCGGTACTTGCAGGTTCAGCCTCTCGCGTTGCCCTCAACGGTGTAGACTTCGGCGCCATCGCCGCGGCGGAGGGTATTACTCCTTGCACGGCGGCGCTGCCTCTTCATTGTTTTCCTTTGCCGGTTCAAGGTGGTGGTGGAACTTTTTTTTCTGCGCCCCTGCCCGCCTCCTACGTGCCCTTGGCGACACTCGTTGGTAATTTCCCAACTAAGGAAGCCACATCATGGTGGTCACTCCGTTTGGACCACATCTGGAACCAGAAGAACAGCTCTTCTTTGCGCGTGAGCGTCTCGCCCTCACTGGTCACCGGTATTGAGGCCAATGAGGAGAACCAGAGTCTGGGCGAGAACTCCGGCTCGCGGACGTCGTTGCAGCAGGCCCGCAACGTTGCCGTTGTGGCACAGAACGTGACCGCGGTAACGAGCCACGTCTTTAATGAGCTACGCTATCAATTCGCTCGGCTTGGCCTGAAATACGGTTTTTCTCAATTGCCAGGTGGAAGCAACGTTGGGATCAACATTCCGGGAGCGGCATTCTTCGGCCGGGAACCGTTTTCGCCGGTGGACCGCATCGAGAAGCGCCACCAGATCGTCGATAACCTGACCTGGATCAAGGGAAAGCACACTTTCAAATTTGGCGAGGACACCAATTACATCCTGATCGGTTCGTCCACCAACCAGGTCTTTCAGTTGTATTATGGCGGCGTTTACGATTTCGGCTCGCTGAACGCCAGCGCTTTCTTCCCCCAGTGCCAGGCGTTGAACTGCCCAGGGATCACTGGAGTACAGTCGTATGGACTGGGCTTTCCGCAAGATTTCATTCAGGGTATCGGCAGCTCCGATCGCTTGTTTAATGTGCCCTCTCTCGGCGTCTTTGCCGAGGACACGTGGAAGCTTTCCCCACGACTGACTCTCAATTACGGCCTGCGGACTCTACCACCGCGGACGGCGCTCTCTCCTCGCTGCTCCTGGTCGGCGGCGGCGTTCCTACTGGCGCACCTATCTTGAGCAATCCGGTGGCAACGCTGAATGCGGCTTCCATCTTTCAAGGCGTCCTAAACACCGGCGATACTTGCGCAAGGTCTACTTCGCCGTTTGGCTATCTCGCGTGCCAGCAGCGCTTCAATCCGTTTCAAAAGAACTCAATTTTCTCCAACCAGAACTTCCTCAATGCGGGCTTTCCTATTCCGCTGCTGCCAGAGACTCTACCCACGGAAAAATCTTATGTATACGGTAACGCCCAACAGACCAACCTTACTCTGGAACGGCAACTAGGCACGGACTGGAAAGTGGGTGTGAGCTATAGCTATACCCACGGTCTACACTTGAGCCGGCCCCGTAACATCAATTCTACCGATCCCACTCTGCTGGTTGCGAACCTTGCCAATGCATTGGCCGCCGGCCTACCAGTCTCCAATCCGCTTACCGTGGCAGCACCGGCCTCACCTGTCGGTGCTACAGCCAGCACGTGTGGCGTTAGTGTTATTGTGCCCAACGTTCTCGGCGCTCTGAATGGCTGCCCCTCGTCATTGGCATCTCTCAACGGGCAATTCGTCGGCACCGCGGCGGTGTTCAATTTCTTCCGTCCGTCCGGACCCAATCCTTCCTTCGCCTCGGTTCCGAACACGGGATTCAGTCCTGCGCTGTTTACCGGGCTCCAGGGTCTGGCTGGAATAGCGGGTTACCCGCCGGGCACGCCGGGCATTCCCGTACCTTGGAGTGACGTCATCCCACAGGAATCCTCTGGTAGCTCCGTCTATCACGGTCTCACCATTTCGGTAACAAAACGGTTTGCCGATCGCCTGCAGATCTTCTCAAACTACACCTGGTCCCACGCCATTGACGATTCCACTGACGTGGTCGCATTCTTTACCCCACAGGACAACCGTTCCCCGGGGCTGGACCGCGGCAACTCATCATTTGACCGGCGGCACCGCTGGGTAACTAGTGCCATCTTAGTGGCTCCTGATTCGCGTGATGCTGGTACCAAACTCGAAAAGCTGCTGGCGAATTTCACCTTGTCACCCATCATCGAAGTCTCTTCCGGACGTCCGTACTCGGTACTCACAGGAACCGATTTCAACTTCGATTTCAACTCTGTCACCGACCGCGCGTCGGGGGTAAGAGCCGGATCCGTTCCGGGCGCAGTATCTTCGCCTTTCATAAGTGGCACAGTTTTTCTGCCCCCAACGAGCGATTGCCCGGCAATTTCGCCGGTCCAAGCGTCGGTCCTGAAGAGCGGGCTGGGGGCGGGAGGAGCGTTCCTCGGTTGCATTGGTAATCTCGGCCGCAATTCCTTTGTTCGCCCGGGACGGTTCAACGTCGATTTGCGGCTCTCACGCAAATTCGCAATTTCAGAACGGACGGAAGTTGAGGCGATCGCCGAGGCATTCAATCTTCTAAACCGATTAAACGTCGCGGACGTCAGCCCGCTTTGCGATCCCACCGGGGCCGGCGATTGCAACGCTGGCCGGCCGACTGCCGCTTTCGACCAGCGCCAGTTGCAGGTTGCTCTAAAGCTGCGCTGGTAGAGTGCGGCGGAAAGCCGCAGGGCTGGAGCCGATTGCTCCCCCTAGGGCGGTGCTATACTCCGCGTACAAAACTTGCTATGCATAGCGCGTGTGACTTTCCCGGAACTTCCCGGTTTCAGATCCTGCGCAAAGTCGGCGAGGGGGGGATGGGTGTAGTTTACGAGGCCAACGATAGCGCGCGTAACATGCGCGTAGCGCTGAAGACGTTGCCGTTTGTAGACCCCGTTGCTCTGTACCGGTTTAAGCAGGAGTTCCGATCGCTGGCGAACATCGCGCATCCGAACCTGATATCGCTCTATGAGTTTTTCGCCGAGGGCGACCTCTGGTTTTTCACTATGGAGTTCATTGAAGGTGCCGAGTTTTCCCGCTCGGTGCGTTCCAGCAGCAGCCCAGGGACGCCTCCCGTGATCATGGCTCCTGCAGCACGAAAGCCAGAGCCGGAGAGCCGCCTCGCTGAGCAATCTACCCAGTTGACCCTGGGCTCGCTGACCCAGGGCTTAGAAGGTGCCGGCTCGGCGGCGGAATGGGTGGACGAACCAGGCGACCCCGAACGCATCCGGACGATCCTGCGGCAAGTGGCAAGCGGACTTTGCTCCGTGCATTCTGCCGGTAAGCTGCACCGGGACATGAAATCTTCCAACGTTCTCGTTACCGCTGACGGTCGCGCGGTTGTTCTCGACTTCGGGCTGGCTCTGGAATTTGAAGAAGCAAATCTCGAATCTCTCGCGGGCGGCATTGTGGGGACTGTCCAGTATATGGCGCCCGAACAGGGTGCGGGAAGACAACTCTCCGCCGCAAGTGACTGGTATTCGGTTGGCGTGATGTTGTATGAAGCGCTCACCGGCAAGCTGCCATACCACGGTACCGTCAAAGAAATTTTGCAAAGCAAGCAGTGCCAACTAGCTCCTCCACCGTCCACTATCGTGGCTACAGTCCCCAAGGATCTGGACTCGTTGTGCATAGACCTGCTGCGTATCCGTCCCGAGGAGCGCCCTTCAGGCGAGGAGGTGCTGGAGCGGTTGGACGGGCCGAACAAGATCACCAGAGCAGCTCATGCGACAGTCCGACGCGCGTTGGCCACCCCAATGGATGTCTTTGTCGGCCGCGAGAACGAACAACGCCAACTTCATAGGGCGCTGACAGAGGCTCGAGCAGGGATTGCGGCCGTAGCGCTTGTCCATGGGCCTTCGGGTATGGGCAAAAGCATGCTACTGCAACATTTTCTCGAACACCCGGATCTGAAGGACACCCTCATACTGCGGGGCCGCTGTTACGAGCAAGAGTCAGTGTCTTACAAAGCTTTTGATAGTGCGGCGGATGCGCTCTACCGATGGTTGCGCCAAAGGAGTGCCAAAGAGCTTCAGCGGCTCCTTCCCGAAGATATGGGCCTTCTGACCCAGATCTTCCCAGTGTTGGGCGACATTAGAGAAATTGCTGGCCATCCTCGCGGAAAAAAGAGCGAGGGCGACGTACAGGAATTGCGCCGCCGTGCTTTTCGTGCCTTTCGCGATCTGCTCGCTCGGATTCAGCAAGAACAGCAGGTCGTACTCTTCCTGGATGATCTGCAATGGGCCGACGTTGAAAGCGGAAGGCTCCTGACGGCCCTGCTCGCCCCACCGAACCCGCCGCCACTCCTTCTTTGCTGCAGCTTTCGCAGCGAGTATGAGAAACGCAGTACCTTCTTGCAGATGCTTCTGTCGCTCGACGAAAGAGATGCATTCCGGCGATTCGATGTCGGCTTGAAACCGCTCAGTTTCGGAGAAGCGCTAGAATTCGCCGGATGTATTCTCGCAACGCAGCCCGAGGAAAGTGGGCAGCGGGTTCGGCGCATTGCGGAGGAGTCCGGAGGCAATCCTTATTTCTTGCTGGAACTGGTGCGAGGATCCGGGGGTGAACTTCAGGATGCAGAGCCACTGCCAAAAGCCGCGGGTCTCGAGAGCATCATCTGGCGGCGCATCCAAGCACTTCCGGAAGCGGCCCAGCGTCTTCTCTATACCGTTGCCGTTTTCGGGCAGCCGCTGGCACAGGCCGACGCCTACGGTGCCGCTGGATTCAGCGGCCGCGATCCTACCCCGATGAACCTGCTTCGCTACGAATATCTAGTCCGCACCGCCGGCATGCATGAACTCGACCCGGTAGAATCCTTCCACGACCGCATACGGGAGACCGTGGTCAGCCGGATTGCGCCGGTTGAACGGCGTGAACTCCACGCCCGGCTGGCCCACACATTAGAAAATACTGGCCGTGCGGATATGGAAACTCTTGCCGTCCACTTCGAAGGCGCCGACGAGACGATTAAGGCGGCTGCGTTGTACGAGGGAGCCGCCCAGCAGTCGAGTGCTACGCTAGCATTTGATCGTGCCGCGCAGCTGCTTGAAAGTGCTTTGCGACTTTCATCCCATGCTGCGGAAAAGACACAGAGTCTTAAACTCAAGTTGGCAGACGCGCTGGCGAATGCCGGGCGTGGTGTCCGGGCTGCTCGCGAGTACGAATCGGCCGCCAAGCAAGCCAGCCCGGACCTGCAGCTTGAGCTGGAACGCAACGCTGCATTCCATTTCTGTTCGAGCGGCCGTCTGCAGGATGGGCTTGCAATTTTTCATCGAGTGCTTGGGCGAGTGGGCCTGCGAATTTCTTCAAACCGCAAAATGACGATCGTGAAGTTCCTTTCGCGCTCGCTGTGGTTACAGCTTCGGGGGGCGCGTTTTCAAGAAAAACTCCCCTCTGAAATTCCCAGCAAGCTGTTAGAGCGCATTGACTCGGCATGGGCTGTGGCTGCCCCCATGGGCATGATCGATCTGTTGCAAGGAATTAATTTCGGAACTTTGTGTCTGCTCCTTGCTCTCAAAGCTGGAGATCCGGCCAGGCTTGTACGCGCAACCATGGTTGGCGCATATGCCTTGTCGGTGCAGGGGCGACGCGGTCACAGACTAGCAGAGCAACTGGTTGAACTCAGTCATGGGTACGCCGAAAAACTCGGAGATCCGCGCTTGCGGGCCAACGTGGCATTCTCGCGGATGGCCATTGCTTACATCTGTGCCGAATGGCGGGTCTGCTGCCGCGAGGCTCTCGAAGCCGAGAAGATTTTCACCCGAGAGTGCACCGGTGCCCGTTTTGAGCTTGGCAGCATTTGGACCATCTATTTGTACAGCTTATACACGCTGGGGGAGTTTGCTGAGCTTGGACGCCGCTGCCGGCCGCTGCTGCAGGATGCCGAAGAACGCGACGACCAATACACTTACGCAAACATTGAGGTCTTCTGTGAGCCCCTGGTGCTTCTAGCCGCAGACCGTCCAGGGGACGCCCGCCAGACCAGCCGCAACGGGCTCCAACGTTGGCCTTTCCGTGGCGTGCACCTACAGCATTTCATGGCATCGCATGCCGCAATATGGACGGATTTCTACGAAGGACGCGGCGCTGAGTGCTTCGAGTCCGTTCAGAAGACATGGGACTCGCTTCGTAAGAATGGCTTCGACGGGTATCCGAACGTCAGCACGATATGGCAGGACCACCTTGGGCGGAGCGCGCTGGCAGTCGCCGCCTGCCGCCGGAGAAGTTCTCGCGAAAGCGCTGACGCTCTAGCCATCGCCCGCAAAGTGGAGCGGAAGCTGGCCTCTAGCAGTTTTCCGTGGGCGCAAGCGACGGCGCGTGTCATGTCGGCAGGTCTGGCCCATCTGCGGGGAGAGAATGATGTTGCCGCGAAATCTCTCCTCGATGCCACGAGCCGCTTCGAGTCTCAAGACATGCTGCTATACGCGGCTTCTGCCCGGCGACGGGCAGGCGAGCTCATGGGTGGAGATTCCGGCCGACAGCTGATTGGCGCGGCGGACGCCTGGATGCGCTCCCAGAACATTGTGCGCCCGGATAGGATGGCTGCAGTACATGTGGGCGGTTATTGGGACGCTGATTGAGAGAACGAAATGAAACGGCTGAATTGGCTATTGGATACCCCTATAATGCATTGGGCGGGATCGCTCACCTTCGGCCCGCTGGATGCCTTGTACTCACTTTATTGGTCCGCCACCGGCGGGCCATCAGTGCCGTACTGGAAAGATTGGCAATCGCGGAAGCTGCCTTCTTATCCTTTGCCATTAGTCAGGGATGATCTGCCAGTAAAGCCGTCACACTGCGACGCTTGCGGCGCCTACCTGGTAACCATGGTGGTAACTTATGCAGATTTGAAACTCCTCAGACCGCTCATTCCGCGCCAACTGGAGTTTGACCCCAACCGGATTCATGACGGCCTGCATCCGATCATTTACATGTTCGGTTATACGCAGCACTTACACCGCGTATGGATGCCCATTAGTGGATTCGGCTACCTGGAATTCGGCGTCGGAATTCCAGGACTGCGCCGGTGGAAGCCAAGCCAAAAATTTCAGGGTCCCTTCACGTTTGTGCCCGTTCTTTATCTGCAACAGCTCTATCCAACGTTTATGGGCTGGCTGGTTGGCTACAATAAGCAGCTGCGAAAGATGAGCACTCAGGAAGCGGCATACACCATTCGCGACCGTTATTCCACGCAGGAGATTATTCAGGCCAGCTTCAAGCCCTCCGCTACCGCCGAAGATCCTCCTCCGGCTGACCATATTTCTCACTGGGCAGACCTGACGATGCAGCCACAAGCCAACCGATTTCTTGAAGACTCCTTGCTTTTTCTGCATTACCACTTGGCTTGGCCGAATGCCATCGTACAACCTGTAGATGCCGAGGTGGAGGTCAAAGTCGATGTCGGTATCCCGGGACTCAAAGTCGGTAAGTATCACTGGCCAGGCATTGATATCGGCAAGGCTGTGCCGGGCCGGGCGCCGGAAGGCGCATTCCGGATGTGGGCCCCATTTGAATTGCTCGGCCCGTTTACGCGCGAGACCTTGGATTCGTGGACGCCACCTGCGCACTTGCCTCATACGCCGGATCAGTGACAATTGGCACTACATGGTCGAAAGATGCATAGATATGGCCGGGTAGGCCAGAGATAGCCTGGGCAGCCATTCTGCCGGAGATCACCGCGGCCTCAATGCAACCGATATTGATATCGGTAAAGGTCCAGTCACCCGCAAGATAGAGGTTTTCGAACATCGAATTACCCGACGTGAGGCGGTACTGTGCGGTACCCGGCAAACTCAAAACATAACGTTCTGTGGGATCAATATTGGCGCGGAAGAATTGCGAATCGAATGCGTTCTTTTCACCCGTGCAATTGACCAACAGGCTCCAATCGAATCCAGAGCCCTGATTGGAGGATTTTGGCCAGAGTGCGCTTAAGCCTTGAGTCATAAAGTCTCTGGCCAAGTTCTTGACTCTGTCCTGTTCTCTTCGGGGGAAATCCGAATCTGAAAATGGCCGTGTTGTTCCGCCTTCAGTAAGGCAATTACAAAAATAAGCGAGCTGTTTCACATTCAGCTCCGGCGGCCAAGTTTCGCGCGGAAGCAGGTACGACATGTCCGACCACGTATCGAATGGCTCAGTGTAGCCGCTGAGCACTGGCGGGGCACCCTGCCACCCAAGTTCAGCTGAGGTGCGGTGAAGCCACAGTTGCAGGCCCTGCGTCTTGACAGTCTTGATGTTGTCCTTCATCAGCTTCCACTTCGGCTCAGCATCGATCAGTTCTTTGCAGATATACTCGAAGGCGCCGTGGGAGATGGCGAGGACCACAAGGTCAAAATCTGTCTTCCGTTGGAGCGTCTTGTGGCCTGCAAGTGGCGCATCATTCCACCACGATTCCAGATTCGGATTGCTGGCCTGGGAAATCTCCTTCCCCTGTACTAGCTGGTCATAGAAAGGCTCCGTCGGCCAGCAGGGTATTCCATCGTGTCCTGGGAAGAGAGGCTCATAAGTCGGATATTCCGGCTTTACCGTAGCCTGGATGTCGATATCGATGGTTTCCATTCTCTTTTTGTCGGCAGAGAGACCCAGATTGGTTACCTTGTGGAAGAACGCGAAATGCACTCCACGCTGCCGCAAGGCGAGGTACAAGGGGGTCATGATCGTCTCACCCATCCCTGCAGCCATGTGCCACATGATAGCTCCACGATACGTAAGCATGAGGCGCAGAGCGCCGTACAACAGCGAGCCTGCACCCATACTCCTGTTCGTGCTTTCCCCATCCTCGTAAGCGAATGCCGCGTCATACATCCCTTGGGTGATCGGACAGTTGGGGAAGTGGCAGCCGTGCTTCTGAAGCCACTTGTCACCGTCATACTGCTCGATGGCCATGAACCCTTCGGTGATCACACGGTCCTCAATCATCCCAATGATTGCAGAGGCTGCGAGATCCAACATAATCACGAAGTGCCGCAGCAGGTCGTTCTCCTCAATCAGGTCCCACACCAGCTTGAGCAGGTCGTCGATAAAGCCACGCAGCCGGATCACAAGGTGTTGCTGCTCCTCCGCGGCGTGCTGCTGTGGATCTGCCGGCATTGTATGCGCGAAGGCCGCAAGCCGGTGAAGCCAGGTATGCTTTTCCGGTACCGCGCCTGGTGGAAGTTCAGGAATCTTCCCGATTTCGTCCGTCAGTTCTCCCGAAAATGTTTTATAGAGTGCGGACAAGAGCGGGTGCTTCCCTGTTATTTCTTCAAGTTCACCTACCATCCGGTCCAGCAACTTGAGCACAAATCCCCAGGGAGTGGGAGGGGTTTCGGGATTGACGAAAAGACTGTCCTCTCCGGGGAATGCATCGTCGGCCGGCCAAGTGACGTTCCAGATCTTCCATTCTTCTCCCACTTTTTCCATCACTGGAGTGTAGCTCAAAGGCAGGAACGCATCCCTGACGGTCTGAAGTGGGGAATTCGGCATCAGGTTTTTTTGCCGGCACTCGTCATAGACATAACGCATCATGTGAAAGGCGTTTTCATAAAACCCCATCCAGATATGAAGCCCGTGTTCCTCAATACGTCCGGCAACCCTGGAATTGCGGCCGCTCGCCCCTTTGCCCCCGGCTCGCCAGCCCAGTTGGTAGATGGTGATGTCGTAGTTGTCCTTCCAGTTTGGTGAGTTGGTCAACTCAAACGCTGTTGTCAATCCGGCAATACCGCCGCCTAGAATCGCGATCTTCTGCATGGGGTTGCTCCTATGAGTTGGTAGCGCCTCACGAGCACTCCGTTCGCCGTGGAGACGGTTTATGAACAGCTTACGCTGCAGCATTCTAACAGCAGGAGACTCCACTCGGTGACCTGCCGCGAGGCAGTGCTGGTGATGCAGGTAAGGGGTACGCGATGGCTCGTGATGCCATTTTTTCCGCTTTGGGCAACGGATCCGCGAAAGACTCGCCAGCCGATACGGAGTAGTGATCGGCACAGAGCTACTTACCAGAGTCCTAGCTGAGCCGCACCAAACTCGTTGTACCTGCTGACATGTGCGTGTTCGATGCACAAAAGCAACCTTCTTTTTGACTTATTGGCTATTTGGGAACAGCCGGCCCGCCGATACCGACTCTCAACTTAGGACAACTGTGAGAAACGGGCTTCTCGGAAGTTCCCAGGGGTTTCGGTGTCACGGGATACATAACGGGCCACTCTTAGAAAATGCTCGCAGCCCGCACGAGATCGCGCTGGAACACCATGATCCAGTGAAGCTGCTTCGGCGTACAGTTCATTCAAAGAAGGCCGTAAAAGAAAAAAGAGACCGCGTCAGTTGCGGTCTCCTATTGCAAAATCGCGGTTGGGCTACGACCCGGCCGTCTTGGCAGGATGAAG
>WNGL01004060.1_pt1 | contig 17617 bp, 16 predicted proteins | sample 5400591 | NCBI WGS metagenome assembly WNGL01 (sample SAMN13153377, study PRJNA577476) | soil metagenome | isolation source: 80 cm soil or saprolite under Garry oak tree replicate 1 | place: USA:California | collected 2016-06-15 | reverse complement strand
GGTGGGCGCGGGAATTATCCTTTTCAAGCTGGTTATTTCTCCCTGGTTGGGACTCGGGATGGAGCTTTCCGTGGGCCTCATGCTGGTTGCTTTGGGCCTGATGAATTTGTTTAGTTTTTTCCGAGCTATGCCAGAGCCCTCGAACCAATCTAACAACGATGCCAAGGTCATGGGCGAACTCTCTCACGACCACAGCGCCCACGCTCATGCGCATTTTCTAGGAGATCCCCATGCGGGTGACTCCCGCCACGCGACCCCGATGCCGCTGGCAACGCTTGACCGGGCATTGGGGAAGATCGTTTTGTATCAAAACATTCGACCCCTAATTGTGGGCGTGATCCACGGCCTCGCCGGTTCAGCGGCGGTGGCGCTGCTGGTCTTGACCACAATCGGCAACTCCCGGTGGGCGGTTGCTTACCTTCTGGTATTCGGAGTGGGAACGATCGCAGGAATGATGTTGATTACCATGAGCGTCGCCTCGGCCTTCCGATACGTTGGAGCCCGATCCGAGGTGTTTGGCCGAAGACTGGGACTGGCGGCTGGGCTAGTCAGCCTGGCATTTGGGCTGTTTCTCGCGTATCAGATTGGTTTCGCCAACGGACTCTTCGCGGGCCATGCCCGTTGGATACCTCGATAACGCGTGCAGCGGGGCAATTCTATACGCCGGCGTAGGTGTGGCGGCGCACGAATTGCCCGGCTCCGGGGCGCCCCACGAATTTCCCGGCGTCAATCACCGGGCGCCCACGGGACAGCACCGTCTTTGGCATGCCCTTGATGTGAATCCCCTCGAACATCGAATAGTCCACGCGCATGTGGTGGGTCTTGGCGCTGATGACGTCTTCCCGGTTCGGGTCGAAGATGACGATGTCCGCGTCCGAGCCAACGGCAAGCGTTCCCTTGCGCGGGTAAAGGCCAAACAATTTGGCCGGCGCGGTGGACACCAATTCGACAAAGCGGTTGGGCGAGAAGCGCTTTCCGTGCACTCCACCGGTGTACACAAGACTCAGGCGGTGCTCGATGCCCGGGCCGCCGTTCGGGATTTTCGTGAAGTCGTCTTTGCCCAGCTCCTTCTGCTCCTTGAAGCAGAAGGGGCAGTGGTCGGTGGAGACCACTTGCAGCGTATCTTGCGCCAGGCCTTGCCAGAGTTTTTCCTGGTGCCACTTCTCGCGCAGCGGCGGCGTGAAAACGTACTTGGCGCCCTCAAAGCCGGGCACATCGAAATTCTCAAGGGAGAGATACAAGTACTGCGGGCAGGTCTCCGCATAAGCGGGAAGGCCGCGGTCGCGCGCTTCGCGAACTTTCTCCAGGGCGTCGTTGCAGGAGAGGTGGACGATGTACACCGGCGCGCCGGCCATTTCCGCGAGCGCAATCGCGCGCGCAGTAGCTTCCGCTTCGGCGGTGGTGGGCCGCGTCAAAGCGTGATACTTCGGCGCGCGCTTTCCTTCGGCCAGCGCGCGCTGCACGATGACGTCAATCGCGCCGCCGTTCTCCGCGTGCATGCAGATCAGTCCGCCATGCTTGGCGGCTTGCGACATAGCCCGAAAAATCGTGGCGTCGTCGAGCATAAACACGCCCGGATAGGCCATGAACAGCTTGAAGCTGCTGACGCCTTCGCGGACAAGCTGCCCCATCTCTTCGAGTTGCGCCGCGCCGAGATCGGTGATGATGCAATGAAAGGCGTAGTCGGCCACGGCTTTGCCCTCGGCCTTTTTCATCCAGGTCTCGAAGGCCTGACGGAGACTTTGTCCCTTGTACTGAATGGCGAAATCAATCAGCGTCGTGGTCCCGCCGAAGGCGGCCGCGATCGTGCCGCTCTCGAAATCGTCCGCGCTGGTGGTTCCGCCAAAGGGCATGTCGAGATGCGTATGCACGTCAATCCCGCCGGGCATGATGTAACAAGCTGCTGCGTCAATGATTCGCCCGGTATTTTCCGAAGGAAGGTGTGCCCCAATCGCCGACACCTTATCGCCGGCAATGCCCACTTCCCCGGCGTACATGTCCGTTGCTGTGACGATGATTCCGTTTCGAATCAGCGTGTCAAAACGCATGCCGAGCCCTCCGGTCTGCTGCAGCGATCATCCGCTCCGTTCAGGGCTTGCAACGAGGGACAACGTCGCGGCCATACACATCCAGGGTTTGCTCTTCGTCGCCGCACATCAAATAGATGTTGAATTGCGTCACGCCGGCGCGGCGCAACGCCTCGAGTTTCGCGAGGTGCGCTTGCACCGGCCCCAGCAGGCAAAAGCGGTCCACGACTTCGTCGGTGACAAACGAGGCGTTGTCGCTGCCCACCTCGCAATGATGCAGGTAGTCGTAGCCGCCGCGATTGCGCACATAGGAGGTCAGCGCGGGCGGCAGATCCTCGGGTTTGTAGCGCGAAATCAAATCCATCACGTGGTTGGAGACAAGCGCGGGGAACCAGCGAACGTGCTCGCGCGCGACCTTCAGATCATTTGACACCCACACCGGAGCCGCCGCCATCACTTCAATCTTGTTGGGATCGCGCCCCGCTTCCCTTGCGCCCTCGCGAACGAATCCCACGCACCAGGCGATCAGGTCGGGATCGGCGAATTGCAGAATCACTCCGTCGCCGATGCGGCCGGCGCAGCGAAGCGCTTTGGGGCCATAGCCGGCCACCCAGACTCCCGGTACGCCAGCGGTTGCCCAGGGAAAATGCGCGCGGGTTCCGTCGAGTTCGACCGTTTTCCCGGCGTTGAGGTCGCGAAAGACGCGCACAAATTCTTCCAGGTTTTCGAGCGTGGTGGGCTTCTTCCCCAAAACGCGCCGCGAACTGTCGCCGCGCCCGATTCCCATTTCCATGCGTCCCTTCGATGCCAGGTTCAGGGTGGCGAATAAACTCGAAGCGACGGTGACGTCGCGCACCGCAGGGTTTGTCACGCAGGTTCCCAGGTGCATTTTTCGCGTGTTTGCGGCCATCAGCGTCAGCAGCGGAAAGGGCTCCATCCAGAGGACGTGCGAATCAAACATCCAGCCGTATTCGAACCCCGCCCCTTCCGCCTGGCGCGCCAAACTCACGATGCGCTCGATGGGAATGTCCGGCTTGATGGTGATCCCGAATTTCATGCGGCCCCCTCGCTTTCTTTAGCCTGCTGGTTGTGCCGCAGGCTGCGGCGATCCCATCAGCGCGGAATACGTAACGAAGCTGACCAGGAACCCCACGAACCATGCGTAGTTGTATAAGACTCTCACGGGAGGATAAACAAGGCCGACGAACGCGACTCCCGCGCCGGCTGCCAGCGCGGCAACGGCTTGCCAATTGATCCCGCGCGAATACTCATAATGCCCGCCGCGCCGGTAGAGATCCTCCACGGAGAGAATTTTCTTGCGCACCACAAAGTAATCGCAAATCAGCACGCCGGCAATCGGCCCCAGGAAACCGGAATAACCCACCAGCCAGGTAAAAATGTAACTGCCGTAGTTGGCCAGCAGCTTCCACGGCTGCATGGCGATGCCCATCGCGCAGGTAATCAGCCCGCCGGTGCGAAAGCTGATGCGGCGCGGAGAAAGATTCGAGAAATCGTTTGCGGGAGAAACGACGTTGGCGGCCACGTTGACGTTGAGTGTGGCCATCAACAAGGCGATCATAGCCAGAACGACGACCCAGGGGTTTCCGAGCCTGGAAAGAACTGCGACGGGGTCCCACAGCGCTTCGCCGAAGATGATGAGTGTGGCCGAGGTAACCGCGATTCCAATAAAGGAATAAAACGTCATCGTCGCGGGAAGACCGAGCGCTTGGCCGACCATCTGGTCGCGCTGGCTGCGCGCGTAGCGAGTGAAGTCGGGAATGTTCAACGAAACCGTGGCCCAGAACCCCACGACGCCGGTGAGCGAAGGGACGAAGAAGCGGAAAAACTCGCCGAAGGTCTGGAACTTTGATGGTGCTGCCAGCATAGGCCCGAACCCGCCGGCCTTTCCCCGCGCCCAAAGAAGAAGGGCGAGCCCGATCAGCAGCAAGAACGGCGCGGAGATGCCCTGGAGAAAGCGGATGGTTTCGATGCCGCGCAGGATCACCGCCACGTTCAGCAACCAGAACGCGCCGAAGCAGACCGCCGCGCCGTACGGAAAATGTTTCCAGCCGGGCGCGAGCGCCACAATCATGGCGTTGATGGCCTCTCCGCCGATCCACGTTTGAATGCCGAACCAGCCGCAGGCCACCAGCGCCCGCAGGATCGCCGGCACGTTTGCGCCCAGCACGCCGAACGAGGCGCGCGCAAATACCGGAAAGGGGATCCCGTATCGCGTGCCCGCATGCGCGTTGAGCAGCATGGGAACCAGCACCAGCACATTTCCCAGGAACACGGTGAAGAGCGCCTGTTTCCAATTCATTCCGCCCGCGATCATGCCGCTCGCCAGCATGTAGGTGGGAATGTTCACGCTCATCGAAATCCACAGCGCGGCGTAATTATAGGTGCGCCAGGCGCGGCGCTCGGCGGGCACGGGAGCGAGGTCTTTGTTGTACAGGGAGCTCGTGCGGACAGTTTCAGCCGCAAGCGAACCCGTGTGCTGGGCATTCATCGTGGCGAGAGAACCCACCTTCAGTAAATGTTGGAGTCGCGCTTGCTGCCGGTGTAATCGATGTAGACCGTCTTCAACTCGGTGTAGAAATCAATGGCCACGCGGCCCATCTCGCGCAAGCCTACGCCGGTTCCCTTCATTCCCCCAAAGGGAAGCTGCGCCTCGCCGCCCACGGTCGGCGAATTCACGTGGGTGATGCCGGTTTCGATGCGGTCAATGAATTCGAAGATTTTGGCGGCGTCATTGGTGTACAGCGAACTGGAAAGGCCGTAGCGCACCGAATTGGCGACGCGCAATGCTTCTTCGAAATTCTTCACACGGATCACCGAAAGCACCGGGCCGAAGATTTCGTCCTGCGCGATGCTGCTTCCGGGAGCGACGTGATCGAAAATCGTCGGCGCGACAAAATAGCCGCGGTCGAAGGCGCCGCCGGAGAGGCGCCCGCCTCCCAACAACAGCTTGCCTTCTTTCTTTCCGATTTCGATGTAGCGCAAATCGGTTTTCATCTGCGCTTCGTCCACGGCCGGACCCACATCAATCCCCGGCTCGAGACCGTTGCCCACGCGGAGCTTGCGGGCGCGCTCGACCAGCATTTCCACAAACCGGTCGGCCACCGCTTCTTCAATCACCACCCGGCTCGTCGCCGTGCAGCGCTGCCCGGTGGAGGCAAACGCGCCGAAAACAGCCGATTCGACCGCGAGCGGCAAATCCGCATCGGCCAAAATGACCAGCGGATTCTTCCCGCCCATCTCGCACTGGCACTTCTTCATGCGCCGCGCGCCCTGCGCGTAGAGCTCGCTGCCGACTTCGGTCGAGCCGGTAAACGAAACGGCGCGGACGTCGGGATGCTGCAAAAGTTCATCGCCCACTTCTCCGCCCGAGCCCGCCACCATGTTGAGTGCACCCGCAGGGACGCCGGCGCGCTCGAAAATCTCGACCACTTTAGCCCCGGTGAACGGCGTCAGCGTTGCCGGCTTGAAGACGACTGTATTCCCGGCAACCAGGGCCGGCGCGATCTTCCACACCGGAATGGATATCGGGAAATTCCAGGGCGTGATGGCCCCAACGACTCCGAGCGGCTGCTTGAGCGTGTAGGCAAAATTCTTGGGGAGCTCGCTCGGGACCGTCTCGCCGCCGATGCGCCGCGATTCCCCGGCCATGAATTCCAGAATGTTGATGGATTTCTGGACCTCGCCGAGCGCGTCCTTCAGCGCCTTCCCTTCCTCGCGGGTCATCAGCAGCGCCAGATCGTCCTTCTGCTCTTCCATCAACAGCGCGGCCTTGCTGATCACCCGTCCGCGGACCGGCGCCGGAGTGTCGCGCCACTTTGGAAACGCCGCGAGCGCCGCAGCAACCGCCTGGCGGGTCTCCTCGCGCGTCGAGAGCGGAGCGAGGCCAATCACTTCATCGAGATTGGCGGGATTGCGCCGCTCGGACGTCCGGGACGAACTCGATTCGACCCAGCGTCCCTGGACGAAATTGCGGCAGACTTGAACCGTAGATGTAGCCGTGGCCATGGCGCTTTCCTCTTTCAGTTTGCGGCTTCCGCGCGTCGAGCGGTGCGCGTGCGCGTGATTTCGCTGTACGATTCCGGGCGGCGGTCGCGGTAGAACTGCCAGACGTTGCGCACCTCTTCGATTTCGTCGAAGTTCAGGTCGGCCACCAGCAGTTCGTCTTTGTCGCGGCCGGCTTGCGCAATGATTTTTCCCCGCGGATTGCAGAAGTAGCTCTTGCCGTAAAACTCGCCGATCTTCCAGGGATGCTCCGTCCCGACCCGGTTGATCGCCGCGATAAAGTACGCGTTGGCCACGGCGTGCGCCGGCTGCTCCAGCTCCCAGAGATATTCGGAAAGGCCCGCCACGGTTGCCGATGGGTTGTACACGATCTCCGCGCCGTTCAGCCCCAGGATGCGCGCGCCTTCCGGGAAATGGCGGTCGTAGCAGATGTACACGCCCACGCGTCCGAAACGCGTTTCAAACACCGGATAGCCGGTGTTGCCGGGCGTGAAGTAAAATTTTTCCCAAAACCCCGGATGACAGTGAGGAATATGGTGCTTACGGTACTTGCCGAGATAGCGCCCGTCGGCGTCAATCACGGCGGCGGTATTGAAATAAACTCCGGTCATTTCCACTTCGTAAACGGGCACAACCAGCACCATGCGGTAGCGCCGCGCAAGACTTTGCATGCGCTTTACCGTGGGCCCCTCGGGGATGCGCTCGGTGAGTTCATACCAACGCGTCTGCTGTTCGGCGCAAAAGTAAGGCCCGTAGAAAAGCTCCTGGAGCCCGAGGATTTGCACCTTGCGCTTGGCCGCATCGGCGATCAAGCGCTCGTGCTTCGCGATCATCTTTTTCTTGATGTCCGCGAGCGAAAACTTTTCCGGCGACCATTCACAGTGCGCCTGAATGAGGCCGCAACGAACCAGGCGAGGCATAGCACTCCTCCGGCAAGTATTGGGGCAAGTTTACTCCCCGGCACCATGCCCTACAAGGCCCTCGTGTGAACCCTCAGCGTGAGAAACCCGGTGATGGGCCTCTCAGTTCGCGACTGATTCCGGCGTAGTCTCTCGCATCGGTCCGAGCGTAAGACACCATATTCAATACTGGTCTTGAGTATGGTATGATGCGGATTATGGAAACGGCACGCAAGATCACCGTTGCGGTATCGCGGGAGCTTCTCAAGAAGGCGCAACGGGCCAGCGGTACCGGCATCACCCAGACCGTCCGTACCGGGCTGCAGCTCGTCGCGGCATCGCGGACGTACGCTCGCCTGCGCCGACTCCGAGGCAAAGTTCGCTTCACGCGCACGTTGGCAGAGCTAAAGGCCGACCGTTGATCGCGGCTGACACGAGCACATGGGTCGCCTTTCTGGAAGGTGGTGCAGGCGAGGATGTGCGGCGGCTCGATAAGGCGCTCGACGACCGGCAAGTGGTGATGGTGCCCGTCGTGCTCACCGAATTGCTGAGCGACCCGAAGCTTCCTTCAGGTGTTGCCGAAACGCTCTCAGAAGTGCCTCTCATCGAGATGGAATCCGGCTATTGGCAACGGGCCGGAGGGTTGCGGGCGAAGGTGCTGGTGAAGCGCCGCAGGGCGCGCCTCGGCGACGCTCTGATCGCCCAAAGCTGTATCGACGGAGGCGTTCCTCTCCTCACGCGAGATCGGGACTTCCGGGCGTTCGCCGAAGCTGCGGGCCTCGATCTTGTCCTTGGGTTTGCAACGGACTGACCCCGCATGGCTCTCCGCGGTCAAGAGCGGCGAATCACGTAGGCGGCGCCCCAACCGGCCAGCACGAGGACTCCCAGAATCGCCCAGCCGTACGGATGGCCGTAAGTCGCAACGGGGAAGTGATTGCTGATCATGAGGAATACCACCGGCACTACCATGAAGGTGTTGTGCTTCGAGCGCAGCTTCGCGCGGGCCCCGAGCGTGAGGTCTGGCGCCTGCCCGGATTGAAGCGCCGCCACCATTTTTCGCTGCGCCGGAAGTATTCGCATCCAAACGTTCAGCGTCATGAGAGTTCCCAGCGTCGCACCGACGTGCATGTAGGCGGCGCGAGCGCTCAGCACTCGCGAAAGTCCATAGGCCGTGCCTACAATCAACAGGAAGGAAACGGCCGCGAAGAGCCCTCCGGAATCGGCAAGCGCCGACCGCACCATGAGGTCATAGACGATCCAGGAAACGACGATCGCTCCGAGCCCCATCGCGATTCCAACGCCAAGCGAAATCCGCGATACATCATTATCGAGCAGCGCGCCGCCCATGTAGTACACGAGCGTGAGCAGAATCATCCCGCTCAACCAGGTGAAGGCGGCCTCCCATTTGAACCAGTGCAATTTCCGCGGCAGCAGCTCGGGAACTTTCTGTTTCTCCACGACGTAGAATCCGCCGCTGTGCACCATCCACACTTTGTCGGCGTCGCTTGAGAACTGGCCGTCGAGCCACGTGAAGTAGTAGGTCTGGCCGACCCACAAGATGCCCGCGAAGACGTGGACCCAGCGAACAATCAAATTCACCCATTCCATGACGCTGGGACCGAGCGCCACCGCTCAGCTCCCGCGGTACGTTGTGTACCCGTGCGGGCTGAGAAGCAGCGGCACGTGATAGTGCTGCGAGGTGTCGTTGACCGTGAAGAGGATAGAAGCCTCGGGAAAGAAGCTCTCGACTTTTTGTGCGCGAAAATAACGGGACACCTGAAAGCTCAGCCGGTAGGTTCCCGGAATTAGCCGGAAATTCCCAGCCAGGAGGTCATTGGCCCGGCCATCCTGATCCGTCTCCCCCGAACCGAGAAGTCTCCAGCCCTGTTTGGCTTCGCGAATTTCCAGTGTCACCGGGACCTTACTGGCTGGTTTTCCGCTCGAAAGGTCCAGAACGTGCGTCGTGATGGAGGTCATGGGCGTTCCTTTGCGTCATTCTCCGCGCAAAAGTTTTTCCAAACGCAGCCGCGTGATCTTGCTTTGCTCCTCCGCGGCAATGCGGATCTCGGCGGCAGGGGCATTGTGGAGGCGTTGTTCGAGAAGTGCAAGCATCTCCTCAGTGCTCTTCCCGGTGGCGCAAACAATAAAAATGTAGCCAAACCGTTGTTGGTATTTCCGGTTTGCCTGGGCCAGCGCATCGAGCAACTCCGGGCGGGCATTGCGAGTCCCCGACTGTTCTTCACGGGCCCACTGGCTCGTCCGCGGTGTCTGCGCCACCGCGGCTTTCTTCTCGCCAATCTTGGGGTGCTGCCGGAATGCTTCCACCCAATCCTCCTGCTGTAGTCCCCACCAGACGCGGCCAGCCGAATCGTGAAGTTGCTCGGCTGTTTGAAACGGGCGAAGCTGCGCCATGCGCTGCGCCCATTTCGCCGAGCCGCAGCATTTCAGAAATCCGGCTTCCGCCTCTTCCCGAGAAAGGGAATTCAGACGATCAAGCCCGCGGGTCAAGAATCTCTCCCTGTTACTTGCGCGCTATCGTGCCGATGATTCTCAGGCGGCTCACGCCGCCATCCGGAAAGATGTTAAAGCGAACGTGCGTCACATCACCGTGGGATTGAATCTCTTTCTCAAAATGATGGCGCGTGTCGGCTCGCAGCTTGGTGCGCGCGATGATCTCTTTCCAATCCGAGGAATCACCGGGGAAGTCGGCGGCGCTTCCTGGTTCCATCCGGCAAGCTTCCAGCGAAAAACTTTCCGGGAAATTGCCTTTGAAGTGGGACGTGTCCACTTCCACCTTGCGGATCGTCCCGCGGGTCCCCAACCGGATGACGGCCCAATCGTGGCCGGGCCCGCGCCGCCGGCGGGTTTCCCAGCCGTCACTCATGTTGCGGGCGCGGCCGGGCATAATCAAATTGTGGCGCGAGCCAAAAAACATGTCGCTGCACGCCACCACCAGTCCGCCATTTTCCACCGCCGCCAGATCAACCCCGGTTCCCTGCTGCTCGATGCGGCTCCAATCCGGCACGACCTCGCCATAGGCTCTGAAACGCGCAACACCGCCGTCAGGAAATATTTTGAAACGCAGGTGCGTGACGCGCTCCGGACACTGAATCGCAAAGCGATTTTCGGAGTCGCCTTGCAGTGCCGACTTCGGCAGAGTTTCTTTCCAGGGCACGGTTGAATCTGTCAGCACAGCTACATGCGGATTCCCTTCAAGCGAGCACGCTTCGAGCGAAAACTGCTCGGGATGATTTCCTTTGAAGTGGCTGGTATCCACGACGACGCCGCGAAGAACCCCCGCCAGGCCGAGACGGATTATGCACCAGTCGAAACCCGGGGTCCGGCGCCGCCGCGTCTCCCAGCCGTCCATCCACTTTCCGGCGCCGGTGTACTTGCCTTCGAGGAAGATCGGCTTGCCGGGCTTGAGGAGGCTTTCCTTTGGGGCGAAGAACTCATCGTTGGCGAAAACCACGGCGCCGCCCAGGCGTTCGGATGCAAGATCAATCAAATCAACAAGTTCCATCATAATGTTTCACGTGAAACATTCGCCCCCGCGGGCGCGGGCGGAAACCAGCCGCGCTCGTAGATTTTACTGCCCCGCAGAAACGTCGCTTCGACAACACCGTCGAGAACCTGCCCTGAATATGGCGTCACCTTGTGCCGGTGATGAAGCATCGCGCCGTCCACGCGGAAGGTAGCCTCCGGATCCCAGACCACAAGATCAGCATCATACCCTTTCTGAATCGTACCCTTGCGATTGTGAAGACCGACGAGCCGGGCCGGGGCGCGGCAAAGCCACTCGGTCAACTGCCGCAAAGAGTAGCTGCGGCGCCGCGCTGCAGTCCACATCAGGGCGAGGCGGAGCTGAAGCGAGGAAATGCCGCCCCACGCGCGAAGGAAATTTCCTGATTCGCGCATCTTCATTTCCGGAGGACATGGCGAGTGGTCGGAAACGACCATTTCGATGAGGCCATCGCCAAGTGCGGCCCAAAGGGCTTCGTTGTTCTCGCGTTCGCGGACCGGAGGGCAACACTTGAACTGGGTCGCGCCATCGGGAACGTCCTCGGCGGCGAGGCACAAATAATGCGGGCAAGTCTCGACGGTGATCGGCAGACCCTCCCGGCGCGCTTCGCGGAGCGCGAGGAGCGCGTCGGAGGAAGAATGATGAACGATGTGCATGCGGCATCCGGTTTCACGGCAGAGGCGAATGACGAGCGCCACTGCTTCATTTTCCGCTTTTCGCGGACGGGAACGCAGGAAAGTGGAATAGCGCCGCGGATCAGGCGCGTCTCCCTTGTTCAACGCTCGCACAGCTTCATCCACCGGGCCAGGAAGCTCCGCGTGAACAATAAGGACTGCGCCAAGACGCTTCAATTCATGACATGCGATTCGCAGATGGGATTCGGCAACGCAGTGAAATTCCTCGACGCCGGATGGGATGAGAAAACATTTGAACCCGAGAACTCCTGCCTCGAAAAGAGGCCGCAGGCGCCCGACATTTTCAGGAACGACTCCGCCCCAGAAGCCAACATCCACCCAACAATTTCCGCGCGCGGCTGCAAGTTTTGCTTGCAGTGCCTGCGGGGTGGTCGTCGCGGGAATGCAGTTCAGAGGCATATCCACGAGCGTGGTCACGCCCCCGGCAGCCGCGGCGCGCGTGCCCGAGGCGAACCCTTCCCACTCCGTTCGGCCCGGCTCGTTGATGTGGACGTGAGTATCCACGAGACCAGGCATCACCACCGAGTTCCCCGCGTCAAACACCGGCGCATCCGGGGGGTAATCGTCGAAACCGGCAATGGCGGTGATGCAGCCGTCCTGGATGTGAATCGAAGCCGGCGCGAGGTCTTCGGGCGTGACGACCTTTTGACTGCGGATAACGAGGTCGGCACTCATTGTAGAGTCTGGAGGAACTCATCGAGAAGATTCTGAGCCACGCGCAGCCGGTATGCCGCGGTCGAGCGGAGGTCGTCAATGGGCGCGATTTCCGACGCGAGGGATTCTCTTGCAGCGTCAATCACGGCAGGAGTAAGCGGTTGCTCTCGCAATGTGCCTTCCGTTTTCGCGCAGCGAAGAACGGTGGGCGCGACGCTGCCCAGTGCGATGCGGACGTCGCGTATCCGGCCGCGGTCGAGACTCGCGGCGGCTGCGAAACATACTTTTGAAATCGCTTGGGCCCTGCGCGTCCCCACTTTGCGGTAATACTGGCGCCAGCCGGAGGTGGCGCGCGGGAGGCGGATGGAGCGCAGCAATTCGTCCGGCCGGAGATTCATTGTTTTATACCCGGTGTGAAAACCATCGTAGAGGACCCGGCGCGATCCCCGTGCAGAAACAAGCTCGAGTTCGGCGTCATACACAAGCAGCGCGGGCGGGGAATCTGCCGCGGGAGAAGCATTGACGATGTTCCCTCCCAGCGTTCCTCGGTTCTGCGTGGCCACTCCGCCGGTCTCTTGCGCGGCGCGACACAGCAACGGGAACTCCGCCTGCAGAACCGCATGCTTCTGAATTTCCGTGTAGGTGGTCAACGCCCCGAGGGTAACGTGCGCAGGTGTAACCTCAATGCCTTTCAGCTCTGGCATTTTCCAGATGCTGAGAAATTTCTTGTGAGAAAGTTTTCCGGCTTCGAACAGCACCATCAAGTCGGTGCCGCCGGCGAGCGGCTTCCACTCGCCAGGCTCGCGGGCCAGCAGCGCCAGCGCAGCGTGCAAGCTCTGCGGCGCTCTCAATTCATACGCGGGAACAAGAGATCTCAGACTCCGCCTCCCGTCGCCTGACACGCGCGAACGATGGCTTCAAAAATCTTCGTGTAGCCGGTGCAGCGGCACAGGTTTCCGGCGAGGCCCGTGCGGATTTCGTCTTCGCTCGGATGGGGCGTTCTATCGAGCAAATTGATTGCGGCCATGACCATGCCCGGCGTGCAGATTCCGCATTGGGCGCCGCCACAGGAAATGAAAGCTTGTTGCACGGCATGCAATCGCTCACCGCTGGCGATCCCTTCGATCGTCGTGATTTCGGTTCCCTGGGCTTGCAACGCCGGAACCAGGCAACTGTTGACGAGCTGCCCGTCCATCCACACGGAGCAGGCGCCGCACTCGCCTTCGCCGCAGCCTTCTTTCGTGCCGGTAAGGACCAACTCTTCGCGCAAGACATCGAGCAGCCGCGCCATCGGAAAGACGCACAACGATTTCTTCTCGCCGTTGATGACGCAGGCGATCTCGACTTTCCCCGAGCGGTCAGCCACGGCGAGCCACCTCTTCGGAAGCCTCAAGCGCTTCCATGAGCACCTCAGGCGTGACGGGAATCCGGCAAATGCTGACACCAACGGCGTTTTCAATCGCATTCACGATCGCCGGAGCTGCGCCGTCCATGGGAAGTTCTCCGATGCCTTTCGCTCCGGAGGGGCCGTAGGCATAAGGCTGCTCTTCGAAAAACACGCGGATCGGCGGCACGTCGGCCGCTGTGGGCATGATGTAGTTGGTCATCTGCCCGTTGACCATGCGCCCGTTACTCCACACGACATTTTCGTAGAGCGCGTACCCGATGCCCTGCGCAACTCCCCCTTCAATCTGTCCCGCGGCAAGCACCGGATGAATCACTTTGCCCACTTCCTGCACGGCAACGAAATCATTCACGCGCACCTCGTAGGTGACGAGGTCCACAGCAACATCGGCCACATACACCGCCCATGCATAAGCGCCATAGGCATCGCCCTGATACGTGGCGTCGTCCCAATGAATTCCCGGCGGCGGCTGATACTGTGCGCGCGATTTCAAAGGGCCGTACGTTTCGTTGTAGGCGCGGCAAGAGCGCGCAAATTCGGCGGACGTGTATCCTTCGGTCAGCAGGCCAGCCTGAACAAGTTTCTGCTTCAATCCCAGCGCCGCCGATTCCACGAGCTTTCCCACAACCATGCAGGTCCGCGAGGCCACGGTGGGGCCGCTGTTGGGAACGGAGCGGGTGTCGGGGCGCGCGATCTCGATCCGATCGGACTCGATGTCCAGCGCTTGCGCGGCGATTTGCGTGAAGACCGTGTTTGTTCCCTGGCCGATTTCCGTATTCGCCGTCAGTACACGGACAATGCCTTCGGGAGTCGCCTCCAGCTCCACGACAGAGGCGAGGTATTCCTCTCCAGAACCAGTGAAGCCCGCGCCGTGCATGAAGGACGCAAATCCGATTCCTTTCTGGATCCGCCGGCCGGGGTTCTCCCGCGCGTATCGTTCGCTCTTCGCGGCGTAATCGCTCACTCGCAGCGCGCGGTCCATGAGCTGATTCAGATTGACGTTTTCGCGGATCACTTGACCGGTGGCGGTTGTCTCACCCGCGTGCAGGAAATTGCGGCGGCGAAATTCCTCCGGGCTCAATCCCGCGGCGCGCGCAACGTGATCGAAGTGGCGCTCCAGCGCGAAGATGCTCTGCGGCGCGCCAAATCCGCGAAATGCTCCGTGGGGCGGCGCATTGGTGGCCACCGCGCGGCTGCGAATGCGCACGTTCGGGCAGCAGTAAGGGCCGGCCGCATGAATCGTTCCGCGAGAGAGGACCACAGGCGATAGAGTTGTATAAGCGCCGCCATCAATCACGAAATCAATTTCCATGGCCAGGAGTTTGCCGCCCCGCGTAACGGCGGTGCGATGTCTCGTCCGCGAGGGATGACGCTTGGTGGTTGCAGCCATGTCTTCGGCGCGGTCGTAGACGATCTTCACCGGCTTTCCCGATTTCCACGCGAGCAGCGCGGCGTGGCCCGCGATCATCGAGGGGTATTCCTCTTTCCCGCCGAACCCCCCGCCTGTCTCCGCCTGGACAACGCGGACTTTATTTGCGGGCAAAGCGAAGAGAGCCATCAGGGCCTTGTGGACGTAGTAAGGGCATTGCATCGAGCCCCACACCGTCACGCCATCGTCAGGATTGGCCACGGCGATGACGCCATTGGTTTCGATATAAAGCTGCTCTTGCGCGCCGGTGCGGTATTCGCCCTCGACAATGAAATCCGCCTGCGACCAAACCCTATCCACGTTGCCTTTTTCAACCTGAAATGACTTGAAGACGTTGTCTTTTCCCCAGATCACTTCCGCCCCACGCAGGGAATCTTCGATGGTGAAAACAGGCTCCAGGGGTTCGCACTCGATGTGCACCGCGCGGCGCGCTTCTTCGAGCAGATACTTGTCGGGGTGGGCCAGCAGAACAACCGGCTCTTCGGGGTGATTTACCGCGGCGTCGGCGAGAAACGGCTGATCGTGTTCCATCAGAGCGACGCGGTTCTCACCGGGGATATCCCTGGCGGTGACAATCGTTAATTCCTTCCAGGGGATTCCCTCTCCGAACTTGACGCCGCGAATCCGGCCGCGCGCACATTCGCTCCGCACCGTCGCGCCAAACCACGTTCCGGGAAACGGCAGATCATCGACGTAGCGCGATTGTCCCGTAACTTTTTCGCGCGCTTCTTTCCGCGGAACGGGGCGCCCGATAAATTGTTCTTCCATCAGCCTCAACCTGATAATCCCGACACGCTATGGGCCGCTCCTCGAGTTGTCAAGTCTCAATTGGGAAATGCAGGCGCGCAGGAACGCATCTGCCGCGGGATCGCGTGCAGCGTCAAACCTTCCCCGCGGATGCATTGGAAAAGGCCTTGCACGTTGACACAGGGAATGAATTAGGGAATCCTCTTGAGCCTGATGAAGGCATTCCATTGAAACACAAAGCAAAATGGCTGGTTGCAATCCCCGGCGCAATTGCGCTGCTCGTTTCGGCGGCAACACCGCCGCGCCACGCGGCGGCGAAGCCGGTGGGACCCTTTTCGAAGCAAGTCCAAGAAGCTGCGGACCGCTTCGATATCGTTATTAAAAATGGCCACATCATTGACGGCACGGGAAATCCCTGGTTTGCCGGAGACGTGGGCATTCGCGGAGACCGCATCGCCGCCATCGGCGATTTGAAGGGGGCCGATGCGAAGCGCGTGATTGACGCTTCCGGAAAAATTGTTTCTCCCGGATTCATTGACATGCTCGGCCAGTCCGAGCTTTCCCTGCTCATCGACAATCGCTCGCTCAGCAAACTTTCGCAGGGCATCACCAGCGAAATCACCGGAGAAGGCGGCTCGGTCGCTCCGCAGAATGAAAGGACCATCGAGGCGCAAAAGCCTTTCCTCGAGCATTTTCACTTGACCGTGGATTGGGCGACGCTCGACGGCTATTTCAAACGCCTGGAGAAGCAAGGCACGCCGATTAATATCGGCACGTACGTGGGCGCGGCGCAGGTCCGCCAAGCGATCATGGGCGACGATGATCGCGCCCCCACTCCGGCGGAGCTGGAACAGATGAAACTGCTCGTGGCGCAGGCCATGCAAGACGGCGCGATGGGCCTCTCGACGGCGCTCATCTATCCACCGGGCCACTACGCCAAGACGGAAGAACTTATCGAGCTCGCCAAAGTGGCTTCGCGGCACGGCGGCCTGTATGCCACGCACATGCGCAGCGAAGGCGCCTCCGAACCCGCCGCGATTGAGGAAGCGATCCGCATCGGGCGCGAGGCACGTCTTCCCGTGGAAATCTTCCACATGAAAGTCAGCGGCAAGACGCGCTGGGGCTGGATGCAGACGTATCAGAAAAAGATAAAGGCCGCGCGCGATTCCGGGTTAGACATTGCCGGAGACATGTATCCGTACGTCGCCGGCGCCACAGCGCTGGCTTCTGCGCTGCCACCATGGACCGCCGATGGCGGTTTGCAGAAGCTGCTGACGCGAATACAAGAGCCCAAGATTCGCGCGAAGGTGAAAGCGGAAATGGCGGACGACCATCCGGACTGGGAAAATCTCTATTTCGATTGTGGCGGGGCGAGCGGCGTGATGATTTCATCCGTGTTCAACCCCAAGCTGAAACCGTTCGAAGGAAAACTGGTTTCCGAGGTGGCGGCCGAATGGAAGAAAACCCCGCTGGATACGCTCTTTGATTTTATTGTCGCCGACCAGGGCCAGACCGGCGCGCTGTACTTCATGGCCAGTGAAAACGATCTGCAAGCGGGTCTGCGGCAGCCGTGGACGAGCATCGGTCTGGATGTCAACGAAATGTCACTCGACGGGCCGATCTTCGAGCCGCACGCGCACCCGCGCGCCTTTGGCTCGATGCCGCGGTTCCTTGGGCACTACGTCCGCGACCTGCAATTGTTGCCGCTCGAGGAAGCCATCCGCAAGATTACTTCCCTGCCGGCGCAGCGCGAGCATCTCGCGGAGCGCGGGCTTCTGAGAGCCGGCTCCTTCGCCGACATCACCATCTTCGACCCCGCAACAGTCATGGACAAGGCCACGTACACAAAGCCGGACCAGCTTTCCGAAGGCGTGAGCTACGTCATCGTCAATGGCACTGTGGGATTCGAGGACGGGAAACTTACGGGAGCGAAGGCGGGGCGTCCGCTGCGCGGGCGCGGCTGGCGCGGGGAGCAGAAGTAGCGCGAGAGTTTCAGGTACAGGGAATGCAGGATTGGGCGGAACGGGCAACTTGCTTCACGGATGCCCTTTTGAATTGCTAATCTTTTTCAATGTATCCCATTTGCTTTGGTCCATGGCGTCGGCGGAGAAGATCGAGACACCTGAGGCGCCGCCTTCGAGGGCAGCCTGAACGGTGCGGCTAAACTCCACGGCGTTCATCTCGTGAACAAACAAGCCGCTGTAGAGCGGTTTTG
>WNGL01006760.1_pt1 | contig 17622 bp, 10 predicted proteins | sample 5400591 | NCBI WGS metagenome assembly WNGL01 (sample SAMN13153377, study PRJNA577476) | soil metagenome | isolation source: 80 cm soil or saprolite under Garry oak tree replicate 1 | place: USA:California | collected 2016-06-15 | reverse complement strand
CCGTTGCGCCTTCGACGCCTTTCGTACGATCGTGCCAGTCGTCGCGAGTGCCTTCAGCGCCGTGCTCGCGCTCGTAGTTCTCGGTTTGCTCCAACGAGAGTACGATTCCCTGTGCAATGTCATTCCAATCTTTAAGTTGGATGCCCCGCAGCACCAGAGGTAATCCTGCGGACCAATCTTCCTCAGGCGCCCGCGCGTCCTGCTCAGGAATGGTCAAGTTGTAGGTGGGCGGAAACGGCGACGCGGAATATTCACGTACAAGTTGCGCCACAATCTCCTTGTAGGAAGCCTGCGCGTTCTCAGTTCTAATCGCCTGGGCGCGCCGAAAAAGATCGGCAACACTCGGACCCTCAGTCTCAGCCAATATGAAACTCCTGTCAGTCGTTAGTTGAAAAGCATAAACTTACACGCTACGCCTGTGAAGCACAACCGGCAGCACTCCGCCAGGACGGCAATGTTCACGGCTCGCGAATGTGTCATACAGGATTCTCTCGGCCCGCGGGGAACCCAACTCGCGTTGATTGCGTCTAAGCCCCAAACCATCTAGTCTCCCCTCGCTGCTGTTTGGCGACTTACCTAAATCGATTTCGCAAGTCCTGAACCTTCAATTTCAGGCGAGGAGTCCAAAACCCATGACTCTCCCGAGCCGTCTTATCTCGCTGCTGCTGGTTTACTCTTTCGTTCTCGCCTCTGTTCCGCAGTCAATCGCTGGTGTTAGGTCGCTAAGCGGGCCGCCCTCCGTAAGTGATGATTCAACCAGAGGCATTCTTGATCGGACCTATGACTTCCTGGCGACGATTTTCTCCAAACAAACTGCCAACAGCGACGAGGCCGATGAGGACCAGGGACTGAAGTTTCGTCTCAGTGAAGCGCCCGGACAACCGGAGGCGAAAGCAGCGAATAAAGTTGCGAACGCTTCGCAGCTTTCAGATGCAGAGGTCCGCGCAATTCTCAATCGCCTGCCGCCGATCAAAGCTGAACCAAGCGACGCGGCGGCCTTTGCTTTGCGCGAAAAGTCTCTGCCGCCGCCGCGCACCGGCGCCACCGTTAGGCAGCCGTTTCCCGCGCCGAGTGAGATGGTGCCACCTGACCAGGCCGCCGCCGGACCGCTCGAGATTCTCCGTTACTCACCCGAAGGCGAAGTACCGCTGGCGCCGAATCTGAGCGTCTCGTTTTCGCAGCCGATGGTGGCTGTGATCTCGCAGGAAGAAGCTGTTGAGAACGTTCCGGTAAAACTTTCGCCACAGCCTCCCGGCAAGTGGCATTGGATCGGTACCAGGACGCTGCTCTTCGAGCCTGAGGTTCGGTTTCCCATGGCGACTCAATACACGATTACTGTTCCGGCAGGCGTGAAATCTGTAAACGGCGGCTCACTGGCCCAGACAAAGAGTTGGACGTTTACCACACCGCCGCCAACCGTTACCAATTTCTATCCCGCAAGGGCGACCGTTCAGCGTCGCGATGTTCTCATGTTTGCCGAATTCGATCAGCGGATCGATCCGCAGGCTGTTCTGAGAAACATCAAGGTCGTCGCAGGATCAACTCAAGTGCCGATTCGACTGGCAACGAAGGAAGAGATCGACGCCGATGAAAACTTCAAAGAGCTGGTGAACCATGCCCAGAAAGATCGCTGGCTTGTGTTTCGCGCGACCGACTCTTCCGGCAAAACCGATAACGCGTTGCCTCCGGGCTCCAACATAGACGTTGAGATCTTAGCCGGCACATCTTCGGCCGAAGGCCCGCTAACAACGAAACAGAATCAGAATTTTCCGTTCATGACTTTCGGGCCGATGCGATTGATGAAGGCACAATGCAGTTACGTCAACACGCGCGAGTGCACTCCGTACGATCAATGGAGTCTAGAGTTCAGCAATAAGGTTAAACCGGACACTTTCATAGAATCCCAAGTGCGAATAGATCCACCCATCGCCGGAATGAAAGCCAGCGTTTCGTGGAACGGGCTTACGATCGAAGGATCAAAGAAGCCGAACACCATCTACCGCGTGACCATCGACAAATCGCTTCGCGATCAATTCGATCAAACGCTTGGCAATGACGAAGCTGTCGAGTTCAAAGTCGGGCCGGCACAACCGTGGTTTAATCTTGGTGGGACTGGCTTTGTGGTGCTCGATCCGGTTGGACCGCGACAACTGTCGCTATACAGCCTGAATTATCAATCTATGAAAGTCAGCCTGTACGCAGTTGAGCCCGCAGACTGGATGAAGTTTCAGGCTTACCGGCAACTACATTATCGAAACCCGAACGATCCGATTGCCAGGAGAGCCACGCTTCCGGGTCGTTTAGTCCTCGCTAAGCAGATCGATCTGAAACAAGTACCGAATGAAATGATCGAGACTGCGATCGATCTATCTCCGGCGCTCAAAGATGGTTTTGGTCAGGTGATTGTGGCGGTCGAATCGATCACTCCGGCTTCGGATATTTATCACAGCCCTTTGCTCGCCTGGGTGCAATCGACGCAGATCGGTCTTGATGCCTTCGCCGACAATGACGAATTGGTCGGCTGGGCTAACTCGCTCTCTGACGGCGCACCACTCAGCGGCGTGCTGATGCAAATAGTGCCTTCGAATGTTTCAGGGGTCACGGGTCAGGATGGGCTGGCGCACCTTCTCTTGAAACCCGTTTCAGAGCCGGCGGGCGTACTGGTCGCGCGGCGTGGCAACGACGTGGCCATCCTGCCTGAGAACGCCGAAAACTGGTGGGCGACTAACGGCTCGTGGCAACAGAAACCGCAACCGGACGAATTGCGTTGGTATGTTTTCGATGATCGCAAACTCTATCGGCCCGGCGAAGAAGTCCACTTCAAAGGTTGGATTCGGCGCGTCGGGGCCGGCAAAGGCGGGGACATTGGCCCGCTAAATCGCGCGATTAAGCTCGTGAGTTATTCGGTCAAGGACGAAGAAGAAAACGAAGTCCAGGAATTTCGCCGGCCCGAGTTTGAAGTCACCGCGAAAATCGAAAGCGACGGCCCGCTGTTCGTCGGCGACCGCGCTGAAGTATCTGTGGCAGCGAACTATTTTGCCGGCGGAGGCTTGGCGAACGCCGATGTGAAATGGCAAGTCAGGTCGACGCCGGCGAATTTCACCCCGCCAAACCGCAGTGATTACACGTTTGGGAAATGGATTCCGTGGTGGACCGACGAAAGCGACAGAGAGGACAGCAACGAAGAGGAGTTGAGTGGCCGTACCGATGCAGGTGGCAAGCATCGCTTGCGAATTGATTTTGATTCCGTGAAACCGGCACGGCCATCGACGGTGACAGCGGAAGCCGGCGTCCAGGATGTGAACCGGCAAACATGGAGTTCGACGGCGACCATGCTCGTGCATCCGGCGAATCTCTATGTCGGATTGAAGAGCGACAAGACATTCGTGCAGCAGGGCGAACCGCTCGTCGTCCAGTCGATCATCACGGACCTCGACGGCAAGGCAATCGCGGATCGTGAAGTGAAAATGCGCGCGGTGCTGCTCGACTGGAAACAAGTCAAAGGCGAATGGAAGGAAGTCGAAACGAATCCGCAGGATTGCTCGATTAAATCCGCGGAGGACGCGGTGAAGTGTACTTTCACTTCGAAAGAAGGTGGAACCTATCGCGTGGCGGCGACAATTCAGGACGACCGCGGCCGCGCGAACGAAAGCGAACTGACATTGTGGGTTGCCGGCGGAAAACAGCCGCCGAAGAATGGCCTGGAAGAAGAGAAAGTCGAATTGATTCCCGATCGGAAGGAATACAAAGCTGGCGATACCGCACAGATTCTGGTGCAGGCGCCTTTCTCGCCGGCCGAAGCTGTGATGACGCTGCGTCGCTCGGGGATCCTGAAGACTGAACGTTTTCGCCTGGACTCGCTGACCTACACTCTGCGGATTCCAATCGATGAAGCGTGGACGCCAAATATTCATGTGCAGGTAGATGTGGTTGGGAATGAAGCCAGGGAAGTCCAACGTCCAACGTCCAATGTCCAAAGTGAATCTCAGCGAACGGGACGTGCGACATTGGACATTGGACGTGGGACAGACGCGATGCGACCCGCCTACGCATCCGGCGAGATCAATCTTTCGATACCTCCTGTGTCGCGCAGATTGAATGTCGTCGCCACACCGCGTGATAAAACACTCGAACCCGGCGGCAACACCTTGATCAACGTTGAAGCGCGGGACGCCCGTGGCAATGCCGTGACAGATAGTGAAGTCGCGGTGGTCGTCGTTGATGAGTCTGTGTTGGCATTGGCGAGTTACACGCTCGCGGATCCAGTTTCGATTTTCTACGCCGAGCGAGAGGGCGACACATCTGATTATCACTCCCGAAACAATGTGCGGCTTGCGATTGATGGAATGAACGAAGGCGGCGGAGGGCCGGGCGGTGGAGGCGGTGGAAGAAGGGAAATGCTCGCGTCGATGTCCGAAACTGTAAACGTGATAGCGGCATCCAGAGTGGCCGATTTCGCTATGCTGCCGCCGCCAAAACCAACGCCGGTGCCTGACGGTCGACAACCAGCACAAATCCGTCTCCGCGAAAACTTCAACGCGCTCGCCGTCTTTACTCCTTCTGTGCGCACCGATGCGAGGGGGCGTGCGCAAGTGCAGGTGAAATTGCCGGACAATCTCACGCGCTATCGCGTAATGGCAGTTGCAGTTGCCGGCGGCAAACAGTTTGGCGCCGGCGAATCAACAATTACGGCGCGGCTGCCTCTGATGGCCAGACCTTCGGCGCCGCGGTTCCTGAATTTCGGCGATCAATTTGAATTGCCGATCGTGCTGCAGAATCAAACCGATAACGCGATGACGGTTGATGTGGCGGTGCGTGCAAGCAACGCTTCATTCGTCCAAAGTTCAATGTCCAATGTCCAAAGTCAGGGCAGCGGAACAGACGTTGGACCTTCGACTTTGGACGTTGGACGCAGCACCGCCGGTCGTCGCGTTACCCTCCCCGCAAACGATCGCGTCGAAGTGCGCATTCCCGCCGCGGCGGTCAAGGCCGGAACCGCTCGTTTTCAGATTGGCGCCGTGTCCGGCCGCTGGTCAGACGCGGCGGAAGTTGAGTTGCCGGTATGGACGCCGGCGACTACCGAAGCATTCGCCACCTATGGCGAGATCGACGAAGGCGCGATCAATCAACCGGTCAAAGCGCCCGCTAACGTATTTCCGGAATTTGGCGGACTCGAGATTGAAACTTCATCAACGCAGTTGCAGGAACTGACGGACGCAGTGATCTATCTCACCAGCTATCCCTACGAGTGTTCGGAGCAGCTGGCGTCGCTGATCATCACAATCGCCGCACTGCGCGACGTTCTGACCGGCTTTGAAGCGAAGGATCTGCCGTCGCCCCATGAGATGGAAGCCGCCGTCGCGCGCGATCTGAAACGGCTGCAGGGGATGCAGAACGAAGATGGCGGTTTTGGTTTCTGGCAGCGCGGGAACGAATCGTGGCCGTACCTGAGCATTCACGTCGCGCACGCGCTGGCGCGGGCCAGGCAGAAAAAGTATGACGTGCCGAAAGAGATGTCCGATAAGTTGCAGAAGTATCTGCGGGAAATTGAGTCGCACATTCCCGCCGCCTACAGCATCGATGCGCGACGCGCCATCATCGCGTATTCTCTCTACGTGCGCGCGCAGATGGGCGATCGTGACACGGCGCGGGCGCGAAAGCTCATCGCCGAAGCCGGACTGGAAAAACTTTCGCTCGAATCAGTCGGCTGGCTGCTTTCGGTGCTGGCAAACGACAAAGGCTCGGCTAACGAAGTCGCCGCGATTCGTCACCTGCTCAACAATCGAGTAACTGAGACCGCGGGCACCGCACACTTCGTCTGCTCGTACAGCGACGCCGATTACCTGATCTTGAATTCGGATCGGCGTGCCGATGGCGTGATTCTCGAAGCCTTAATTGGCGATCAACCGACCAGCGATCTGATTCCGAAGGTCGTGCGCGGATTGCTTGCCCATCGCACGCGGGGGCGTTGGGAGAACACGCAGGAAAATGTCTTTATCCTGCTCGCTCTCAATCGTTACTTCAATACTTTCGAAAAGGTAACACCCAATTTCGTTGCGCGTGCCTGGCTCGGCGAACAGTTTGCGGGCGAACAACAATTCAGAGGTCGCTCAACGGATCGCCGGCAGATTAACGTGCCGATGCGTTATCTTGCGCAACGAAGCAACGCGCAAAATCTCCTATTAAGTAAGGACGGCGCCGGTAGACTTTACTATCGCATCAGGATGGACTACGCGCCGGCTGATTTGAATCTAAAACCCGTCGATTACGGTTTCACCGTCGAGCGCAGCTATGAACCCGTGGATGATCCAAAGGACGTGGCACGCGATCCTGACGGAACATGGCACATCAAGGCCGGCGCGCGCGTTCGCGTGCGGCTGACGATGGTCGCGACGGCGCGGCGCTATCACGTCGCGTTAACCGATCCGCTGCCGGCAGGATTCGAAGCATTGAATCCGTCGCTGGCAACTACGGGGAGCATCCCGCGAGATGAAAAACAGACCGGCATAGGAGAGTACGGGAGCCGCTCGTATGGTTACGGCTGGTGGTGGTGGCGGCCGGAATGGTTCGAACATCAGAACCTTCGCGACGAGCGCGCTGAAGCTTTCACTTCGTTATTGTGGGAAGGCGTCTACAAATATTCTTACGTTGCGCGCGCCACGACGCCGGGCGAGTTTATTGTGCCGCCCGCGAAAGCGGAGGAGATGTATCACCCGGAAATCTTCGGACGAGGGAAAACGGATCGGGTGAGAGTTGAGTAGACCGGTTCTTCGGGAATGTTTAGAGGCGAGTTACTGCCCGCCAGATCGTTCCGCATAAATAGGGCGGGCGGTAGCCCGCCGCTAAACGAGTAGTTAGATTGTTTCGAGTTCTTTCCGCGTGAATTCATCCTCGACGTTGCCGGTATTCAAAGTAGAGGCCGGTTCGAAGAGCAGGACTTCGCATTCCTCTTCGGCAAATGGGCGATGTTCGACGCCGCGGGGCACGATGATGAACTCACCGGTTTCGATCCACTGGGCGCGATCATTTCTGTCTTCGCGAAAGTCCATCCGGAAGCGGCCCTTCACCACCAAAAACATTTCGTCTTCATTCTCGTGATGATGCCAGGTGAATGGCCCTTCGAACTTCACCAGCTTGAGATACTGATTGTTCAGCTCACCGACAATTCGAGGGTTCCAGTGATCATTTATGATCGAAAGCTTTTGCGCGAGATTGATCTTGTCCATTGTCCGTAGTTAGTGGTTAGTGGTTAGTTGCTAACTTGATCGGGAGTCCAGACGCTGAATCTCTTTTTCCATTCTGCCGGCGATCATGAAAGCCAGCATCTTCCAATCGCCCATGAATGACCACAACGGATATTTGAAAGTCGCAGGCTTGTTCTTCTCGATAAAGAAATGACCGACCCAGGCGAAACCGTAGCCGGCGACGAGTCCCAGCGGAAACAGCCACCACTTGCCGATCGCAATGACGACCAGCATCAGGATTAATCCGGCAGTACTACCGATGGCGTGCAATGCACGCGTCGCCGCCTTCCTGTGTTCCGAAACATAATAGGGCCAGAACTCGGCGAAGGATTTGTACTGGCGTTCCGTCATCAGAAATTTCGCGGTGATTCTATCAGAACCGGTCGCGAGTTCCAGATCGCGAAGTCTCGGATCTCTGTTCTCAGTGTACTCCGTGTGTCTCGGTGGTGGTTGTTTTGTGCGAATTACTCACCACAGAAAGCGCGGAGGGCACGGAGATCGCAAACGCCCCCGAATTTGGAATTCTGCCTCCAGCGATATTCATACTTGACCTCGGCACATCGTGCAGGCAAGATCAGTCGTCATGCTCGGCACAGCTTTTTTCCGCCGAAGTCTTCGGACTCACTTCAAATCAAGCGCAACGGTTCTCCTCGTTCTCGGTGCGGTGCTTCTGCCTTTGGCGAACGGCCTTACGCATTCGGCATGGCGCGCCGGGACCTCTCCTGCACCGCAGGGATATGAGCGCGAGCTAAACGCATCCGGGCCCGTTTCGTTGACGATCAAAAACCGCAACGGCCGGGTGAGCGTGCTCGCCTCTGACGAATCAAAAAAGAAGATGAGTTTGCAGGCTACTTCGCCCGGCACGCCGGTGGCAGCTGGTGACGTGCGGGTTAATGGCAACACAATAGATGTCCGCGAACGAAACGATAATGATCGGATAGACATTACCCTCCGGGTGCCGCAACGCTCGCGCGTCAAGATTGAAAGTGACAGCGGCATGGTCGATGTCGTCGGTAATCTCGAGTTCGCCGAAGTCGTTACCAATACGGGAACGATTCATGCCGACGTCTCGCTCGATTCTTTGCGCTTTAATTTTCTCTGGGAAGCCAGCCGCCCGAGATATCTCAGCGACGTGGAATTGCCGAAAGTGAAAGAAGGCCGCGGTGGGCGATTTACGATCTCGGGAACCCTCGGCCGACATGTAAAGAAGAGTAAACGCTGGAAACTTTTCGGTTCGGAAAAGGAAGTTGCCGACAGCAAGACGACAGAAGCCGCCGACAAAACAAACGCTGACGGCAATAAAGATGGAGTCGCCGAAAATCCGGAAACACAGACAGCAAAACTCGAGCCGGTGCGTTTGGATCTCAGGACCCGGCGGGGGGTTATTCTTCTTAATGTAGATCCCAGCATGGTGCCGCCGGATTTGCACGAGCGGCCTTTGACTGAGGCCGCGCGCGCTATTATTCGCGGCGGTGACAGTCGTTTGATGGATGCCATCCGGAAAGTTAGCCCGAAAATGTTCGGCGACTATGCGAAGACTTTGCCGCCGCCCCGCAGCGAGCCTTCACTCGTGACTCTGCGCGCGCCGGGAGAAATAGCTACTGCTGCTGGTCCCGAATTGATGCGGGTCAACGCCAGCATCACTGACCGTAACGGGCGAGCAATCAGCGGGATGAACCCGTCGGACTTTGCGGTTTATGAAGACGGCGCGGAGAGAAAGATCACCAACGTCAGGCCGGCGACTGAGCCTTTCAACCTGGTGTTACTCCTGGACGTGTCCGGCAGCGTCGAAGAAAGGATCGATTTCATTCGCAAAGCCGCGCGCGATTTCCTGAGCACCGCCAGCCCGCAGGATCGTATCTCGATCATCAGCTTTCGCGATGATGTGCAGGTCATCTCGAATTTCACAACCGATCGGGCACTACTCTCGCGCAAGCTCGACGACATCGAAGCCGGCGGCGCAACCGCGTTGTTCGATTCGCTCGCGTACGTGATCGCCGATACCCTTAAGCCTTTGCGGGGCGAGCGGACCGCCATCGTCGTGCTTTCAGATGGCGACGACAACAAATCGTTTATTCCTTTCCCGGCGGTGCTGGAAGCGCTGAGCGAATCGGGCGCCCTGGTTTATCCGCTGTACATTCCTTCTGGACTGATTCCGGAATCGAGCGTGCCGCAACCGACGATTACCGTAGATCCCTTGCGCTCTCGGTATTTGACTATTACCACTCGCGCCGCCGAAGAGGGCCAAAAACTCGCCAGCGCATCGGGCGGCGTCTTTTATCAGATCAGGAAAATGGAAGATCTGCAGCGCGCTTATGACGAGGTGGTGGCGCAACTCCGCACCGCCTACACGATCACTTATGCCTCGAATTCCGCGAACCACCGGCGCCTCCGCGTGCGGGTCAATCGCGAGGGCGCGGCGGTGAGGTTGAGTCCCGCGATCGCCATGCCGCAATAGTGCCAATGTCTCAACCCCTTCTCGCATCCCTCTTTGACAAAACCGAGCGCCGGCCAATCAGCGTGTCGGAGCTGACGGCCATGATTCGCGGCGAGCTGGAACGTCGCTTTGCTTCCGTTTGGGTCGAAGCCGAAATCTCGAATTTTCGTTCCGTTAGTTCCGGCCACTGGTACTTCACTCTGAAAGACGAGTTCGCCCAACTCCGCGCCGCGTGTTATCGCAGCAGCAATCAACGCATTCGGTTTCGTCCTGAGGACGGTTTGCAGGTGCGCGCGCGCGGGCGCCTGAGTGTCTATGAACCGAAGGGCGAGTATCAAATGATTGTCGAAGCGCTGGAGCCCGTGGGCGCCGGTGCGCTCCAGTTAGCTTTCGAGCAGACAAAAGCTCGTTTGCAGGCTGAAGGATTGTTCGCCCGGGAATTGAAAAGGCCGATTCCCTTTTTTCCGCAACGGATTGGCGTGGTCACTTCGGCTTCGGGCGCAGCGATCCGCGACATTCTGAATGTGATTTCACGCCGCACCCGTACGGTGCATGTCTTATTTGTGCCGGCGCGCGTACAGGGCGATGGCGCTGTTGATGAAGTGGTGCGCGCGATTAGGTTTCTCAACGAACATCATGGCCGCGCCTTGCGCGACGGGCGTCACGAAGCGGCGATCGACGTGATGATTGTCGGGCGCGGCGGTGGATCGATCGAAGATCTCTGGACTTTTAACGAGGAAGCGGTCGCGCGCGCCATTCGTTCGTCGGTGATCCCGGTAATCTCGGCCGTCGGCCACGAAACTGATTTCACGATTGCCGACTTTGTCGCGGATCTGCGGGCCGCGACGCCGTCAGCGGCGGCGGAAATTGTAGCGACGCACGAAACTCAACTATGCTCGCAACTCGATCGCCTGGTCACAAATCTGGCGCACTCAATCAAATTCAGAATCGGCGGCGCGCGCGCTCAGGTACAACAACTTGCGCTTTCGCCGGCCTTTGACGAAGTAAACACGAGATTGCGCGATGCGATGTCGCGCGCTGACGATGCCGAACATCATTTGCAGAGATTGATCGCGAATGCCCTGCAGCGCGCGCAAAGACGGCTGGGAGCGGCGTCGTATAGCTTATCGCCGGCGCAACTTCGCGCCCATGTCAGCGCTGCCCAGGCACGCTTTGCGGCGCTGAACCAGGCGCGTGACGCAGGGATTACAACCCGATTAGACCTGGCCAGGCAGAAGTTTGGCTTGGCGGCGGCGGCACTTGACGCAATGTCACCCCTCAGAGTTTTAGAGCGCGGATATGCGATCGCCCAGGACGCACAAGGTCGGGTGGTGCGCGAAGCGACTGCGGTGGCACCAGGTGATGCATTGCGCGTGCGGTTGCGAAAAGGGGCGCTTGGTTGTCGAGTCGAGGGAATCGAATAAAATGGGCCGGAATCGAATCGTTATCGACTTTGACGGATCGACGGGCGCGCCGGCTGCCGCGTCCCGAACATCGGCCCGCGCAGGCCGTCGTCGCGGCATTGCGCAGCCGTTGCTCATCATCGCAGTTATTTTGTTCGTTGTGTTCATCGGCGCCGCGGCAGGCGTTTACTTTTGGTGGCGACACTATCAGAGCGGCCCGGCTTATACACTTGCGCTGCTCGCAGATGCGGCGCAACGAAATGACACGTTGACTATCGACAGCATTTTCGATACTGACAAGATTACTGATGATTTCGTGTCGCAAGTCAGGCAGCGTAACGCAGGTTCATATTCATCGGCGATTACTTCCGCTTTGCCGGTTCAGATTGCGCCGTCTCCTGCGTCCGTACCGCCCAATCTAAAGAAGACCGTTCACGACGAAATGGTGGCGGAACTGCGACGACTAACAGATCTCGCCGCGGGAAAACCATTTGTGCTGATCGCATTGTCCGTCCCTCATTTTGCGGACATCACCGAGCAAGGTGAGACTGCACATGCGCTCGTGAATATCAAAGACGAGCAGCTTCGGCTTACAATGCAGTCGCACGCCGGCGGCTGGCTGATTACTTCGATTCAGGATGACAAGCTGGCTCAGCGCATCGCAGACGGCATCGTTCACGATCTGCCGTCACCCGGCACCCAATTGCAGGACGGTATTCGCAGACAGTTGAATAAATTGCCGAGCCGCAGGCATTAGCCACTGGATCGAAGCAGCGGGGATACCCGCGAACCGCCGGCAGGGATGCCGGCGCTCCATTGCAGGATGAACAGTTCAAAACCCAAAAACTTTGAAGCATCGCTTGAAGAACTCGAGCGCATCGTGCGCCAGTTGGAACAGGGCGAGCTGACGCTCGAGAAGAGCCTGGAACTCTTTGAACAGGGCGTGAAACTGTCGCGCGACTGTCAGGAACGTTTGAATCAGGCTGAACGCCGGATTGAGATCCTGATGCGCGACAATCAGGGCCGCGCAACGGTGCGACCATTCGAGCCCGAAAGGGAGCTGGGATCGACTGACGACGGTGAGACTCAATAAGGGCGTAAAGCGGTACAGAATCCTGACCTGTCGGGGTTTCGTACCAGTTTCAGCCGTTGCCTTCGTTGGCGCTTAATTATTTAATAGACTCTGTTACTTCGGCCTTCTCTGTGTCCTCTGTGGTTAATCTAATCGCAACTGACGCCCGTGAATTTCTATCCTCCCGCCGCACCCAGATTGACTCCGAACTCGATCGCCTGATCCCGAAAGAGACCGACGAACCGGCGCCGGTCCATGCGGCAATTCGCTGGAGCGTGTTTGCCGGCGGCAAACGATTTCGGCCGGCGCTGCTGCTGGCCATTGGCCAAACATTCGGCGCGCCGGTTGCAGCCTTGCTGCGCCCGGCCTGCGCGCTCGAGATGATCCACACCTATTCGCTGATCCACGATGATCTGCCGGCGATGGATAATGACGACTTGCGACGCGGACAGCTGACCTGCCACATCAAGTTTGGCGAAGCCACGGCAATCCTCGCCGGCGACGCATTACAGGCTCTCGCGTTTCAAACGATCGCCGAAGATGAGCTGCTAAGACCCGACCTTCGCGTTCGACTGATCGCCGAAATCTCCCGCGCTGCGGGAACGCCGGAAGGGATGGTGGCCGGCCAGGCGCACGATCTCGCCGCGGAATCAACGGACGTAAGCAGTTCCGAACTGAAACTGATTCACCAGCTGAAGACCGGCGCGCTGATTCGCGCCGCGGCGAGGTGCGGAGCGATCATCGCCGGCGCAAACGCGACTGAGCTCGAGGCAGTCACAGAATATGCAACGAATCTGGGCTTGTTATTTCAGATCACTGACGATCTTCTGGACGTGACCTCAACCGCTGAAGAGCTTGGCAAGACTCCGGGTAAAGACGCCCGCGCCCGCAAAGCTACTTACCCCGCGCTCTATGGACTGGAAGCTACGCGCGCACAACTTGAGGTGGTCCATAACCATGTGTGCAGGGCGCTGGAACGCATCGAAAGACAAACCAACCTCCTGCAATCGATCGCGGATCTTATTTTGCAGCGCGAAGCATGAAATTGATTGAGTATCACCTGGACCCGGCGACATAATACCTCGCCCCTGAAAACTCTCCCTCATTTTTTGCGGCGTTCGGAGATGAGAACATTCTTACTGGCTGTATTCTTATTATTTCCTGGTGTCGCGGCAGCTGAACGCCTGCCCCTAAAAGCCTATACCGTCGCCGACGGCCTGCCGAGTAATGTCATCAACAAAATTGTGCGCGACTCGCGCGGCTTTCTTTGGTTTTGCACCGGCGAAGGCCTGTCCCGCTTCGATGGCTACACGTTTACGAATTACGGAGTCGATCAGGGACTGCCGCACGCGACCGTCAATGACTTTCTTGAGACACGCAATGGTGAACTTTGGATCGCGACGAATGCCGGCCTGGTGCGTTTCAATCCGAAAGGCGTGCCGTCGTCCACTGTTTCGTTCGCGAATCAGAAGCCGACAACTGAACCGATGTTCACCGTCGTGGTTCCCGAAGACGACGACCGCCAGGCCCGCGCCGTCAATGCGCTCTACGAAGACCGGGGCGGAACCATCTGGTGCGGAACTATGAAACACCTTTACCGTCTGGATCGAGGTGACAATAGTTTCAAACTCCTATCCGTAGACATAGGAACGGCAGGCGGGCATGCACTGGAGGTTTACATATATGACCTGCTGGAAGACCGCAGCGGTTCTTTGTGGGTCGCGGGCGCCAGCGGACTACTTCGACGTCGGCCTGACGGACGCATTGAGCACTACACCAAACGCGATGGCTTGCCGGACGACGTCATCCATGACCTTTTGGAGGATCATCAGGGGCGGCTCTGGGCTGCGACCAGGCTTGGTGGCTTTTTTCGTTTCGTCGCCGACGACACTCGTGGGTCGTTAGTAGTCGCCGAAGTCTACAATAAACCGAAAGGCTTACCGACCGATTGGATCTTCCAACTCTTCGAGACATCCGATCACAAGTTTTGGATTGCCACTAATGTCGGGCTGATCGCTTTCTTCCCGGAAGGAGACGAACATGGCCAGCGATTCCACACCTACACGAAGAGACACGGGTTAAGCTTTCAGGAAGTCACGGCGCTCAACGAAGACTCGGGCGGAAATCTCTGGCTGGGCACGAATACCGCCGGAGCGATGAAGCTGGTGCGCGAAGGCTTTGTCACTTATGGCGAGCAGGATGGCATCAATTCGGTGGGGGGGATTTTGGCTGACCGCGCTGGCGGTGTGTGCTTCAGGGGCTACGTCTTGGGCGATAAGCGTGCGAGCATCTTCGAGGGCGGTAAGGTTGACCTGCTGCATTCGAGCGAGATCATCTACTGGCAAACGTTCGGGCGTTACGACGGGCAGCGCTTCAAGTGGTTTGTTCCCAACGCGCTGAAGGGGAAAAACTTCGGTTGGGTCCGCGAGGGCCTGACGCTGCAAGCGCGCAACGGCGAATGGTGGGTGGCGATGAACGGACAGCTTTACCACTTTCCTGCCGCTGACAACTTCACCCAACTCGTCAAAGCGCGACCACTCGCAGTCTATGGAGCAGAAAGCACAGACGGCGAGCCGCAAATCTTCCGCATTTTTGAAGACTCGAAGGCCAGAATATGGAGCTCGTCCTTCGATTCCGGCAGCAACCGCCTCGTCCTCTGGGAGCCTGGCAATCGAACTTTAGGCGACCTGACCGGGACGGCAAACCTTCCCTCGATGAAAGACGATATTGCGCGCTCTTTCGCCGAAGACCGCGCGGGCAACATCTGGATCGGATTCAACACTGGACTGGCTCGTTACCGCGACGGCGCGTTCACGTTCTTCACCACGAAAGATGGGCTACCGCCGGGCTCGATTAACTACATCTACACAGACCATGCAGGTCGGCTCTGGATTGCCCTTTCGCGCAGCGGGCTGCTCCGCGTCGACACTCCCACGACCGAGCGACTAGCCTTCACGAGTTACACAACTGCCGAAGGATTGTCGAGTAACAGCGTCGAAGTTATCACCGAAGACTTGAGCGGGGACATCTACGCTGGGACCGGACGCGGTCTCGACCGGCTCGACCCCGCGACGGGTCGCGTCCGTCACTACACAACCGCGGATGGCCTCGCGAGCGGCTCGTTCCTTGCTGCCCTTCGCGACCGCAACGGCGTCCTTTGGTTCGGCACTCACAACGGTTTGTCGCGTTTCGTGCCCGGCTCGCCCGAGCCGGCGGCGCCACTGCCCATACTAATCCGTGGCCTTCGCGTTGCCGGATTACAACAGCCGCTCTCTGCGCTCGGCGAAAACAACGTCCGTCTGCCCGATCTCGTCGCAGACCAAAACCAAATGCAGATTGACTTCGTCGGTCTGAGCTTCGAACCCGGCGACGTGCTGCACTATCAATACAAACTCGAAGGGACCAACGCCGATTGGAGCGCGCCGACGGAGCAGCGGACGCTGAATCTTGCTGGTCTTTCACCGGGCCGCTATCGCTTTCTGGTTCGCGCCGTGAACTCAGATGGACTTGTTAGTGCCCAGCCGGCAGTGGTCAGTTTTCGGATCTCGCCTCCCATCTGGCAACGCTGGTGGTTTATGCTGTTGGCGCTTGCTGTCGTCATGCTCGCGGTTTATTCACTTTATCGTTATCGCGTCGCGCGGCTGCTTGAACTTGAAAGAGTGCGCACGCGCATCGCTTCGGACCTGCACGACGACATTGGATCAAATCTTTCGCTGATCGCCGGCCTGAGCGAAATGCTGCGCCAGCAGGCGCGTCAGGTCGATGCGCAAATCGCGGAGCGGCTGGCCGTTATTGCCAATGCTTCCCGGCAATCAGTCGAAGCCATGGGAGACATTGTCTGGGCGGTGAATCCCAAGCGCGACAATGTTATCGATCTGGCGCACCGGATGCGCCGTTTTGCCAATGACAGTTTGACCGCCCGCGATATCGAATTTCATCTGGACGCTCCCGGCGCGAATCACAATGTGAAGATAAATGCCGAGGTCCGGCGCGAGGTGTCGCCGGTCAGGCGGACCAGGGCCACGGATTGGAAAGCATGCGACGTCGCGCTGAAAAGCTCGGCGGAACGATCGACCTGGACTCGCGAGCGGGCGAAGGAATGACTTTGACCCTGGTAGCCCCGATCGCCGGTCGTACTTGAGCCGGCGCTGTGAAAATTCACAGTGACTGATGTTTGCTTAATGCGTAAGCTGGGCGCGACTGGCAAAACCGAGGGGAATCGGACAATGACAAATCAAGCTGTGCCTTCACTGGAGACTTTGTCACGACAGACGTCCGGGCCGATTAGCATCGCGATCATCGAGGATCATCACGAGTTCCGGAACTATCTGACTGCCTTGATCGGGGGCACCGAAGGCTTCGAGTGTACCGGCGGCTTTCGCTCGATCGAAGAAGCGTTGCCGAAAATCGCGGCCCGCGTGCCCGACGTTATGTTGCTGGACATTGGCCTGCCCGGAATGAACGGCATCGACGGCATAAGACTATTTAAGGAACGATACCCGGTGATCCTTTTGCTAACGCTGACGGTTCATGATGATGACGAAAGGATCTTTGACGCATTGTGCGCCGGCGCGTCAGGGTATTTGCTGAAGAAGACCCAGCCGGCGCGGTTGATTGCCAGCGTGAAAGAAGCCATGGAAGGGGGAGCGCCGATGTCACCCGAAGTCGCGCGCCGCGTCATCAAGTTATTTCGCGAGATTCGGCCGCCGGAACGCGCCGACTACAACCTGACTCCCCACGAAGTGCGAATTCTCAGGCTGCTGGTCGAAGGCCACAACTACAAGACCGCGGCGACAAAACTCGGTGTCCAAGCCACCACGATCAACTTTCACCTGCAAAACATCTATCAAAAGCTTCAAGTGCATTCGAAGACCGAAGCGGTCGCCAAGGCCTTGCACAACCGGCTGATCTGAAATTCAGGAGCGCGGTGGGAGAACGCAGCGGCGACACCGCTTTGGATCTTGCCGATACCTTGCGGTCTTTGCGACTTTGCGTGAGATGAGGTTTCAGGCAAAGGCGCCACGCTCGTAGAGCAATCAAAGCGCCGTCGCCGCGAGCCCCTGGGTCCCCAGCATGGCAGCCACGCTGGGGTGGCCAATCTGCCGGCGAACTCCAAATATATACCTGTGAATCCTCACGGTGACAGGCCTGTCCCGCGCATTTACCATTCGCAAACCCTTCCCCCAGGAGTCTCGATGAATACACCTGAGAAAACTGAATTTGGAGGAAGTCATGTCGAATAATCAGAGGGAAGCTCTACGCAAAGCGGAACAACAGAGGGGCTTCACACTCGTTGAGCTGCTGGTCGTAATCGCGATCATCGCGATACTCATCGGGCTGTTGCTGCCAGTGGCTCAGAAGGTCCGCGAAGCCGCTAACAAGGAGCAGGCCATCAGCCACCTGCGCCTGATACAAGCAGCCGAGATGTCCTTCTTCAACAGTCACGGTGCTTATTCGGGTTCGCTC
>WNGL01005678.1_pt1 | contig 17622 bp, 19 predicted proteins | sample 5400591 | NCBI WGS metagenome assembly WNGL01 (sample SAMN13153377, study PRJNA577476) | soil metagenome | isolation source: 80 cm soil or saprolite under Garry oak tree replicate 1 | place: USA:California | collected 2016-06-15 | reverse complement strand
ACTTCGTCGGAGTTCATCTCGATGGCTTTCGCGATGGCGTGCCCGTGCGCTGGCCCCAGCAGCAGCGTCCGGAGAATCAGCAGGTCCAGCGTCCCCTGCAGCAACTCGATGCGCTCGCGGTCTTCTTTAGTAGACATTCTAGGTGAGCATAAAGAGCTTCCCGTAGAATGTCAAGGGGAACACGCAATGGTTCGCTCCATCGGCGCCCGTCGCGGTTCTCTTCCTCACTTGAACTAAGGTGTTCTTCCTATTGACATTCTATAGGTGCGCGCGTACGATTCCTATCGTCTCTCGATAGGAGAAAGTCGCGTGCCCGCTCAACCCACAACTCTCTTGCAAGGCACGCTGGACCTGCTCATCTTGAAATCGTTGGCCACCGGCGAGCTGCACGGCTTGGGAATCTCCCGCCGGATCCAGCAAATGACCGGCGGCACTTTTGTTGTCAAACCCGGCTCGCTCTTTCCTGCTCTCCACCGCATGGAAGAAGAGGGTTGGACTTCCTCTTTTTGGGGCGATTCTGAAAACAATCGCCGCGCGAAATACTACCGCCTCACCAAAGCAGGAAGGAAGCAGCTCGAGGCAGAGTCGAAGCGCTGGGGCAGAATTTCTTGGGCCATCGCGCAAGCTTTGGAAGCGTCCTAACCCTGTAGGTGTAGCTGTAGAGGTGTGGTCATGCCGTTCTTTCCGAAAGCTGCAAGCCTTTTGCGAAATCTATTTATGACTCGGCGTGTCGAGCGGGACCTCGACCTCGAAGTCAACTCCCACCTCCAGCTGTTGATTGACGAGAACGTTCGTGCTGGCATGTCACCACAGCAAGCACAGCGTGCCGCGCGCATGGAACTCGGCGGTGCCGAACAGGTGAAACAACAAGTTCGCGAACAGCAGCTTGGCGATTCACTGCATTCCTGGATCAGCGATTTTCGTTTCGGTGTCCGCCAGCTCTACAAAAACCCGGGCTTCACTCTCACGGTGGTCCTTACCTTGGCGCTTTCTGTCGGCGCCAACACTGCGATTTTCTCCTTGGTGAACGTACTTTTGCTCAAAAGCCTACCTTATCCGCATCCTGAACGGATGGGGACAATTTACACACGGATCAACGGCTCATCCGCGGCCTCCGATGAGCGGCACAACGTAAATGGTGAGCAATGGGAGTTGTTGCGGGACAACGTTCCTGCACTAATCTCAGCAGTGTCAGCGGGAGGCACGTCGGGCGCAAACCTCAAGAACAGTCCGCACGTCGAATATGTGCATGCAGGGCGCGTCTCAGCGCACTACTTCGATGTGTTGGGAATTCAGCTTCTGCTCGGGCCGAGCTTTTCCGAAGAGGAAGACCGACCCCATGGTCCAAAAGCTGTCATCCTCAGTTACAACGTGTGGCGCAACGTCTTTGATGCGAACCCGAGTATTCTTGGGCAAGCCGTCCTGCTCAAAAGCGAGCCCTATACGGTCCTAGGCGTGCTGCCTCAAGGTGCGACGACTCCTTTGAACGCTGATGTGTTCACGCCGCTTCAGCCCAGCCGTGCGGGCGAAGGTGTGGGAACCAACTTTGCCGCCATCACCCGGCTCCGTGAAGGCGCTACCTGGCAAGAGGCCGATGCACAAATCAACCTCGCCTGGCTAAGCCGCTCTGGTCGTTACGAATTAGCAGGAAACCCCAGCGCGAAGGTGAGCTATCACTCTGTGCCGTTCCAGAAAGGCCAGACCGACTCGCTGCGTCCCCAAGTGCTCGCGTTGATGCTGGCTGCCGGCTTCATTCTGCTCATTGCTTGCGCCAACCTGGCTGGCCTTACTCTCGTTCGCATGCTTCGCCGCACTTCGGAAGTGGCTACGCGGCTGGCACTGGGAGCTTCGAACTGGCAGATTCAGCGGCAGTTCTGGATTGAAAATCTCCTCCTGACTCTGATTGGCGGAGCTATTGGCACCGGCGTTGGTTTTCTGGGACTGCGCAGCCTCTTGCTCCTCCTTCCCGAACACTTTCTCCCAGTCGCTGGCGTTCCTCTAGACGCTCGCGTGATGATCTTCACGCTCACGGTGTCAGTGTTGACCAGCGTGCTTTTCGGCATGCTTCCGGCGCTCGTCGCGCGAAGGGTAGACCTGCGCTCCTCGATGGCCGACCGCGCCATGGCTCGGCCGGGCGGCCTGCGCCTCCGTCAATCGCTGCTTGCCGGTGAAGTGGCCCTCACCGTCGTGCTGCTTGCGGGTTCCAGTTTGCTCATCCGCAGCTTGATTTACTTGGAGACGCTGCCGCCTGGATTTAATCCTAACGGCGTCATGGTCGCCAAAGCTTCTCTCGATGACGTCCGTTACCACGATCCCGCAACTTTCCGAAAGCTATTGGACGAGAGCACCGCGGCCATGCGGGAAATTCCCGGCGTCCAGAACGCTGCCGTGGCATTGAGCCTTCCTTACGAACGAATTCTCAATGACTGGATCACGCTCAGCGATGGCAAGGAGGCCGGGCACCAGGATGGATCGGATTTGACCTACGTCACGCCGGGATATTTCGACACCTTGCAGATGCCTCTTCTGGTGGGCCGCGTCTTCACCGATGCGGACGGACCTGATACGCAGCACGTCGCTGTGGTGAACCAAGCCTTCGCCCGAAAATTCTATGGCGGAGGCAATCCCGTGGGCCGTTACTTCAATCAGGACACTCTCATCGTCGGCGAGGTTAGCGATGTCCCTATTGTTTCCGGCTTGGATCCCGTCGCGCCGATCCAAACCGAGCAGACCATATATGTTCCTGCAGCGCAGGTGGCTGGGGGATCCCTAGCGATCTTGCATGTGTGGTTTCAACCCGACTGGATTGTTCGCGCGGCGGGTCCAGTGGAGGGACTCACAGCTGAGATGCAGCGCGCACTCGCCAAGGCCGATCCTAATCTGCCTGCTTCCGGTTTCTACAGTATGAAGGACCTCTTGGCCAAGACCCTCGCCACGCAACGAATCGAAGTGGCATTGCTCGGCGCCATGGCCGCTCTCGCATTGTTGCTCAGCGCCGTCGGCATCTCTGCATTAGTAGCCAATATGGTGGCGCAGCGCACGCGCGAAATCGGCATCCGCATGGCCTTGGGCTCCACCGTCGGTCAGGTCATGCTGCAAATCGGCCGCTCTGGAGTGAACGCTTCGATTCTTGGCGTTGTTCTGGGGCTGATACTTTCTGCAGGAGCGCTACGCGTCATGAGCAGCGTCATTTATGGCATCGGCGTCTACGACGTCACCACCATCATCGTCGTGGTTTTCACGATCTCCGTGATGACGCTTCTCGCAACCATCATTCCCGCGTTGCGAATCGCCAGCATCGACCCCGCCAGAACTCTGCGCGAAGAGTAAAGCACCAACACTTTGGAACGATCACTGTTCCGCGGCATTCTGTGAATTGTCAATTTGAGCAGTCCTTAGGGAAGTCGGAATCGCATAAATAGCCGCAGCTCCCGCCATGCCAAAAATTGCGACGATTCTCCATGCCAGGTCATAGCTGTGTCTTGCATCAAAGATTTTGCCCACAAACCACGGGGCCGCCCACTGCCCGATGGAGTATCCCATGATTATCAGCGCAAGTAGCTTCCCGAGAGAACCTGTGCCGAAACACTCCGCAGTCACGAGTGGAATGAGCATGTAATCTGCGCCCATTGAAAAACCAAAGACGACCGCAAACGTCACTAAAATGACCGGCGCATGGGGATAAGCGAGCAGGAATACCGACGCCCCAATCAAAAAATAGAAAAAAGCCATGAGATGCGATTTTCGGACCCGGTCGGCAAGGTATCCAACGATCACGCGTCCTCCCAGGCTGGCAGTTAATAAGATCGTTGAGTACTGCGAAGCAGTCGTGGCAGAGTAACCGGCGTCCTTCAAAAACAAAATGAAATGTTGAATCACCGCTCCGATGGCGCCAATGGCCAAAGCCGATCCACCGACTATCAACCAAAAGACGGCCGTGCGGACGGCTTGCGCTACCCCCGCGGAATTTTCAGACGGCATTGCCTCTCCGAACGTTTCGGGATCAACTCCGATATCCTTAGGCGATGACCGCGTCACCCAAATCCCAATCGGGAAAAGCACCAGCAGAATAATTGTCCCCAGCAGTTCAAGTCCGTGCCGCCATCCCAAACTTCGCGCCAGGAAATTCACCAGCATCGGTGCTGCGACGCCTCCCAGGCCCAGGCCCAGATACGCATATCCCATCGCCTGTCCTCGGCGCCGGCCGAACCACTTCGCGATCAACACCTGATTGGCAATGGGTCCCGCGAGAACGTAGCCGATGACTTCCACGATGCAGAGAATTTCGAACTGCCAGAAGTGGCTCATCCTTCCCATGAGCAATAAAGGCAGTCCGACCAGCCCAACTCCCGCGAGGATCACAGCTCGCGCGCCAATCCGGTCAATGAGTGTTCCCGCCAACAGTCCAAACGGAAGCCCCGCGAAAAGGAATCCGAGCAGGAAGCCTTGCGTTACCTGAGCCCTGGTGAAGCCCAGGGATTCCACGAAGTACGGATAAAGAACCGGGAAGCCATAAAAAAGAATCCCGACGACGAAAAAAAGATTCAAGAACGCCGCGACAACAATCCACCAGCCGTAGTAGATGCGGCTTGCGGAACTATTCGACTTGTTGAGCGCCATCCGTCTCCTGAGTTTCGCCTCGCATCGCGGCGGATGCGAAGCTTATCCCGACTCGCAGGATGATTTCATCCAAATTCGGGGCCGAGGATTGCGCAGAACGACTCAGGCCTGCCGGCATACGCATTCGGGCCGCGGACCATGCGCGTTAGGGGCCGGGCGGGCGCAAAGCCGTAAGCTCCCAACAATTCGACGGCAATGGAATTCGACTTCATGCAATCTACAATGAGAGTTTCGCGCGATGATTTGGCCAAAAAAGATTGCAGCAGATTTTCCGCTGCCGCCCGCGTCCGCGCCATCCACGGCCCAAGATGATCCGCAAACAAACCACGTCGTTCGAAGGCATAACCCTGTATCAACTCGTCTTCCCAAACCCCCATCGCAAATTCCGGCGCTTCCTCGCACAAGGCGCGAAGCAGGAAGCTGCGGTCCGCGCCAAACAGTTCTTTATCCAATCGCATAATCCGCTCCCTCCGCACCTCATTGAGTGGCGTGTACGTGGACTGCGACGTTGTTGGAATCGCGCCGGGCGGCCTTTTTAGAATCCATCGCTCAATCTCGTATTCCTCAACAAATCCCAGCTTTGTGTAAATGGGTTTCCCCTGCGGCGTCGCATCCAGCTTCATGATGCGGATGTTTGAGTCATCGAGATACTCGATGGCTTTCTTTAGAAGCTCGGTTCCAATTCCTTGCTTCCGGAACTCCGGATCGACCAAAACCATCCCAATCCACGCAAAGCGACTCTCGTAATGAATGGTCGTCGCGGTTCCTACGACTTTCCCGTCGTGCTCCATCACAAAGCACCCGTGCGGACTGTTCCTGAGAAATCGCCGCCAATCGGCCGCTGTCTGATTCCATCCGGCAAGAGTATTCAGACGCAAGCCGCCCGGGACGTCCTGCTCAGTCATTGTGCGAAGATGCATCGAAATAAAGTCCTGGAAGTTCTAAGCCGCGTAGAAGAATACCCGAAACCTAAAGACCGTCCAGAAACAATTCGAGTACAATCACGCGGCGGTACGCGAAACTCATCCGGAGAAACGAAATCGTCATGTCGGGTAACCTTGCCTCCATTCAAGACGTAGCGCAACTGGAAGACCTTCTCAGCGAGCCAACCGAAGGTGTGGTCCGTACTCTGGGCAGCTTAGAGGGGGACATTGTCGTTCTCGGCGCAGCCGGAAAGATGGGCCCAACTCTGGCCCGCATGGCAAAAAGGGCTTCCGAGGCAGCCGGGGTGAAGAGACGCGTCATCGGCGTTTCCCGTTTTTCCTCTCCTCCGCTCGAAAATCAATTGCAGGCATGGGGCGTCGAGACGGTGCGTTGCGATTTGCTCACTCCAGCTTCCCTGGCCAAACTTCCCGATGCCGCCAACGTCGTTTTCATGGCCGGAATGAAATTTGGCTCCACGGGGCAGGAGTGGCTTACTTGGGCGATCAATTCTTTTTTGCCTGGACTCGTAGCCGAGCGCTATCGAGACAGTAGAATCGCGGTCTTCTCGACGGGAAATGTGTATGGACTGTCACCGATTGCACGTGGAGGCTCCTGCGAAAACGATACGCTGAATCCTTCCGGTGAATACGCGATGAGTTGTGTAGGCCGCGAGCGCATTTTCGAGCATTTCAGCCGGTCAAACAAGACGAAAATGACCATTCTTCGGCTGAATTACGCGTGCGAGCTTCGCTATGGCGTGCTTCTCGACATCGCTCAACGCGTGACCGCAAGTCAGCCTGTATCGCTGTCCATTGGCTACTTAAACACCATCTGGCAGGCCGACGCCTCCGCCATGAGTCTGGAGTCGCTCCGCTGCGCCAGCGCGCCGCCCAATGTCATCAACGTTACTGGCCCGGAATTGCTCAGCGTCCGCCAAGTGGCTGAGGAGTTTGCGAAAAGGTTTGGCAAGCCGGCTCGCTTTGAAGGAGTCGAGTCTGACGACGCCCTGTTGAGCAATGGCGCCAAGTCGTTCGAGCTTTTTGGCCGTCCTCGTGTGAATGCTCAACAAATAATCGACTGGATAGCGGATTGGATTCGGCGAGGTGGCACGACTCTGGCGAAGCCGACTCACTTTGAAGAGCGTGTGGGCCACTTTTGAAGGTCTGCAAGGGGAAACGCTCGATGAAAGCAGCGTGAAACACTTGGACCCGAGAGTTCATCAGGTTCTGAAGGCCGGAACTGTGATTCCGGCGCATCCGCTCGCCTTGACCGCAGAGCGCAAACTAGATGAACGCCGCCAGCGGGCTCTTTCCCGCTATTACATTGCTTCCGGCGCCGGCGGCCTCGCCGTCGGCGTGCACACCACTCAGTTTGCCATTCGCGAACCGCGCGTCGGCTTGTTTGAGCCTGTTTTGCGTTTGGCCGCCGAGGAAATGGACCGCGCGGACAAAGCTCGCGAAGTGCCGCTCATCCGCGTTGGCGGGATCTGCGGCAAAACCGCGCAAGCAGTAGGCGAAGCGCGCCTGCTGAGTGATTTGAAATATAGTATGGGCCTTTTGAGCCTCGCCGCAGCAAAGGACTTGGACGACGGCGCGCTCGTTGCCCACTGTCGCGAAGTTGCCGCGCTTCTCCCTATCATGGGCTTCTATCTCCAACCAGCCGTCGGCGGTCGTGTTCTTTCTTACAACTTCTGGCGCCGATTCGTCGAAATTGAGAATGTCGTGGCGATCAAAATTGCGCCCTTCAATCGTTACCACACCCTGGATGTCGTTCGCGCCGTCGCGGACTCCGGCCGCGAAATCGCCCTGTACACCGGCAACGACGACAATATCGTCATGGATCTGCTGACACCCTACATTTTCCAGCTCGACGGCAAGCCGAAAGTATTCCGAATCGTTGGAGGATTGCTGGGCCACTGGGCCGTTTGGACCAAACGTGCCGTCGAACTCTTGAAGGAATGCCGCAGCTTGGCGCTTGCCGATCAGCCCATCCCGCAATCCATGCTGCAACGAAACGTCCAAGTGACCGATTGCAACGCCGCATTTTTCGATACGCCCAACAACTTCGCCGGCTGCATCGCCGGTTTGCATGAAGTGCTGCGACGTCAGGGCTTGTTCGAAGGCATTTGGTGCCTGGATCCTCGTGAGACTCTCAGTCCAGGGCAGAAAGAAGAAATCGACCGCGTGTATCGCGCCTATCCTGAACTAAATGACGACGAATTTGTCCGCGAAGGACGCGACGCCTGGCTAAAGCCTTAGCCCTTCGGCTACTTTGCTCCCGCCGGCAGCCATGACATCCCATCCACGCCCGCCGTCAGCTCAATCGGCTTTCGCAGTTCCCACGTGTGCAAGTCCAGCACGTCAATCTTTCCCGCGCCCGTTCCGCTCAAATACGCAACTTCTCCTCCCGGCCGAATCAAAATCTCCGATGCTCCATCCGAAATCTTCAGCGCATGCGCCACTTTTCTCGACTGGAGGTCGATCACGTACGCGTGGCTGCTTCGGTCCAACGTTACCAGCCACCGCCCATCCGCCGTCGGTTCCGATGCATAAACTGGCGTCGGCACCTCAATCCAATTCGCAATTTTATTCGTCGCCGTGTCGATCACCGCGATTCGCGGCGCATCCTGGTCGTGCGTGTACACCCACTTCCCATCCGGCGAAATGGAAATCCGCTGCACCATCTTCGCCACCGGAATCGTCGTAATCAGGCTGCGCTTCACCACGTCCAGCACACTCACGCTTCCCGCGCCCACGTTGGCCGTATACGCGCGCCGCCCATCCGGCGAAATCACCAGCATGTGCGACTCTTTTTGCCCCGTCGGAATCTCCGCCACAATTTTCCGCGTGCTCGGGTCCAGCACGTCCACTGCGTTTCCCAGTTCCGCGGTCACATAGAGCATTCCATCCGGTCCCCACTCCGCGCGATGCGGCCGCAACGGCTTCCCCAGATCAATCGTCGCCGCGAGCTTTCGCTCCTGCAAATCCACCACGTCAATCGTGCTTCCGTCCGTCCCCGGCCGGCCCACGCCCGAATTTCCGTAAATCGGCACGTACGCAAGCTTCCCGTCCTTCGACACCATCACTTCGTGCCCATTTACGCCCACCACGACCTTGGCCAACTCCTTTCGCTCCTCTGGATCCACAACGAGCACGGTGTGCTCCTTCTGATTCGCGATCACCAGCAGCCCGCCGCCCGCTGGTCTTGCCTTTGCAATCCACAAAGCGCCCAAGCTCGCCGAAACCACAATCAACGCAAACAGCACTCGCTCTCTAAACACAACGCACCTCGCTCCAAGTTTTTTCAACGCCTTGTCTTTCTCTTCTTTCCCACTCTCAACTTCTTCGCCGCTTCCCGGCTTCTCACTTTCATTCTTTGCCCCGCCCCGCCTCGGCTGGCACGCCCTGCACTTCTCCCGCTCGCAATCGCCTCCTGCATTTTCTTCGGCAGCTTCGCCAGAATCATTTCATACGATTCCCGCAGCAGTCCCGCCAGTTCCTCGTGCGCCAACGCGTCTCGCGTTTGCAACGCCACCCACTGCACCCGTGCCAGGTATGGCGCCGGAATAATGTTTTGCCGCTCCGTCAACTCCACAAACTTTTCCGGCGACGCCTTAAACGACAGACACACTGGCGCCGGTTCAAGCGGCGTGACCGCAAACATTTTTCCGCCCACCTTGAACAGCAAATCGTAGCCCCACTGAATCTGTTCTGTGGTGCCCGGAAACGACAGGCACAACTTGCGCAACCACTCCGCGTCCATCCGCCGAGTCTATGCCAGAATCCCATCCGCCTCAATCCATTCGAACACTCAAACGACTCGGTTCCGGTCTTTTCACCCGCCCATCCGTTTCACCCTGCGGAATACCCCGCTCCCGTCGCGCCTTTTCACGCACCTCAGCCTTCCCCCCTTTTCCCCATCACATCCTATTTGCTTTCAAATCACAATCTTACGGTTCGAACCGACTGGCCCGTCACTTGCCACTACCCATTCGGGAGCCGCAGGCGCAGGGAATCGTCCACGCTTTCGAATGTAGTCGCCCCCAGACGCCGACCCGGCTCACCCTGCATGAGGGGTTGCCAATGAAACTGAATCGAGATATCGCGACCGTCGCTGGTCTGCAAGTCGTCCTTTTCTCCGTCCTGACCCATTTCGAACCGCAATTTTTCCTGCTTCATCTTTATCAAACCATCATTTACATGGCGATTCTGATTCTTCTCTTTTACATGGAGGATCGCTGGGCCTACATGATTGGCATGCTCGCGCCGGTCGCGTGGCTCGGTATGGTCTTCGCCACCGGCCTGCTCGCCGGCGCAGCGCGCCAGGTTTTGCGCCTCATGCGCGGCCAAGCCGTCAGCAACGACGTCAGCTTCATCGCCGCAATTTCCGCGGTGCTTGCTGTGTTGATGATTATTTTTTGCGCGCGCCATTGGAAGCGCGAATACGCCGGCGTTGGCAAAACGGCCACCACGTTCGCCATTAGTCTGGGCGTGGTCGCAGTTTATTACGGAATCCTTGCAATCTGGTTCTGGAACATGATTCCGACTCAGATCGCAAATGGATAAATCGAAAACAACCCCATTCGATTTAGGCAAAAGGCCGGAGCAATTTTCCTCCGGCCTTTTGCTTTAACCGTTAACTATCTTCGCCCTGCCGCGCCCCTGCCCCGGCATCCATAGGACTCAGAGTCGTCCGGCTTAGAAGGTATAGACCAGCCCAGCTTCGATTCGCGCGTTGTTTTGTCCGGTCCCGCCAAAATGCGTACGCAGGTACTCCACCTGGATCAGGCGAATAGAGAAGCGGTCGTTATACTTGTAATCCACGCCGCCTCCCAGGGTCACCGTGAAGCTGTTTGCGCTGCCACCGTTGCCCCCGATGTGCTGTCCCCCGAAGAGCACTTGACCGAAAGGGTTCAGCTTTCCATAGTTCCGGTAGGTTACCCTTGGGCCGAACAGGTAGTTCACATCGTGCAAACCCGACCCCACGCCGCTCTCTTTGCAAAAGCCAAAGTCGCCGACGCCGCCCAGCCAGTCACTGAAGTTGTAAGCGAGGTTGGCGTCGAAGCCGTTGCAGCTCCTGCCCCCTGGATTCAGGTGCTCGTACTCGTACCCTGCAAAGAACTCCGCTTTGGGTGCAGTTCCCTGGGCCATCGCCGGAGCTGCGACGAACAGGGCGAGCACGATCAGTATGATGAAATTACGCATTTCTCCTCCTGCTAGGAATTAGGCTGGCGAAATTGCAATGGTTCAGGGAATCGAGGGTGGAACACCAGCATAACACAACCGTTTCCCTCTCAAGCCTTCCACGCCGCGACCCGCAGTCTCCGGTAATCCAGCACCCAGTTCCCCTCGTGAAACAACTTCCCTCGGCACTGCCGCTCCACTTCCCGGATCCACCGCGCCGCGTCTGCTTCCCCCATCTTCTCCACGAACGTCTTCCGGAACACGCGAATCCAGTTCTCTAAGCCGCGCTCGCCTTCTTCCAGCACCGTCGGCCGGTCGAAGAGCGACGCTTCCCGCACTTCCAGTCCATGCCGCTCCAGCATTCCCGCATATTCCGCCACGCTGGGGTAAAACCACGGTCCCACCTCGTCGGGAGGCCGCATTTCCAGCGTCGCAAGGGCTCCGTGAAACGCCGCCACCAGCCTTTGAATGTTCCCCTTCCCGCCAAACTCCGCAACGAACCGTCCGCCGGGCTTCAGCGCCCGCGCCACCCCCGCGATCACTTCCTCCGCCTCGGGAATCCAATGCAGCACCGCATTGGAGAACACCGCGTCAAATCTCGCCGCGCCTGCCTTGTCCGCCTTGTCCGTGTTGAACCGCAGCTCCCGCGCATCCATCACCTCAAACCGCAGCGCCGGAAATTTCTTCCGCGCCTGCGCAATCATCTCCTCCGACCGGTCCACTCCCAGCACTTCCGTGCCGCGCGCAGCAATTTCCGCCGTCAACGCGCCCGTCCCGCAGCCCAAATCCAGGATGCGCTCGCCCGCCTTCGGCGCCAGCAGCTCCACCAACCCCTTCGCCTTCTCATACACAAACGCATGCTTCGCGTCATACTCCGCCGCATTCCATTGGTTGCTCATAGCCGTCATTCTAAAACGAAGTAAGCACGCCACGACGTAACGAAGTAAGGATTACCCTCCGGACCGCACGAGGTCTGCTGCCCGCAGGGCACTACGTGCCAGGACGGTCATCCGTGCTCCATCTCAATGCAGCTTCCGCCGCAGCTGCGTTACACTTCCCGCGTTACACTTCCCGATGACCGGGTCGCGATCCCGCTTAGGATGGTCTATGCCGCCCAATCCGACGCCTCCGCATTTGCACACTCTGCCTCCGCAAGCGTTCCTTAAGCGCCTTCTTGGAGGCCTATCGTTCTTCACCATGGTGATGACGGTTCCCCAAGTTCTCACCATCTGGGTCAGTCATCGAGCAGCAGGGGTATCCATGCTGTCATGGAGTGCATACCTCGTCTCTGCTGTTGTGTGGTTTTGGTACGGCTTACAGAAGCGCGACAAGAACATCTATCTGCCATGCATCGGGTGGATCCTGCTCGACTGTGCGGTGATTGTCGGAACGCTTGTCTACGGCTAGGCGCTAAGCTTCCCACTCGACTGGCTTCCAAACGCGAGCTTCGTAGGGATGGGTCGGCCGATGACCCTGGGCGCACGCGGCGCCATGATTGCTCCAATTCTCACGGATGTGCGCCATCAAGTCCGCGTCGCGCACTCCGTTTTTCACCGGCGCCAGCAGAATTACAGGAGACTCGCAATCCGCCTTCGCGCATTTCAGAAACACGATGTACACGGCTAGGTCATCGAGGGATTTGGCTGAGTCCGCGTCCTGAGGACTCTTGGCGCCTGACCCCAGGCGGGAGCGCGTCAGCGTGTTGCAGAGAGGGCACGCATAATTGATGTAAATGCCATTCTCGGACGATGTGGCTTGCAGCCACAGGATGGGTTCGAGCGTGGAGAGCCGCTGAGGCGTTCGGCGGGAACAATTGCCGCAAACGACGTCGCGCATCAGCGCATCGGGCATGCGGGAGATGGTATCAGATTTGGTAATTTTGTCAGCCGCGGACGAAAAAATCCTCTACACGCCCGTGGGCTAGCCTCGTTGTCTCCCGGCGAGAATTGAATGAGGCTATCAAACAGAAAGCCCGGCCAGAGTGGCCGGGCTTTTCTGGTTTTTCGGCAATGCCGGACGGCTACCTTACTGCGGCGGCTGCGGCGGCGACTTTGACTTTGGCGAGCTCAGGAACGACGCCGAGCTGCTGCATCAGTCCCAACGCGTCCCAGTTAATCCAGCCTTCCACCATCTTGCCGCTAACGAAGCGGGCCATGCTGATCCCGGAGATACTGAACGGCTTCCCGGTTGGGGCAATGTCGTTGAGATCACCCTTATGAGTGCCGTGGCAGGACCAACGGGCCGTCACGGTTTCGCCTTCGGCAGTCAGCTCCTCGATCGTCAGGCGAAAGTCGGGAAACGCCGTACGGTAGAGAGTGGCTCTTTTCTTTTCACTCTCGGGGCCGTGCCCAAAATCGGGCGTTGAAGGATCGTGGTGCGCGTAGATGGGGGCAAAGAGCTGGTCGGCCACCGGTAGATTACCCTTATTCCACACTTCATCGAACAAACGGCGGACTACATTCTTGTTTGTATCTGACATGGTAATTCTCCTTTTTTGCTTTTGCGAAATTCGAGCTTCCCCATCGCCTGGAGCGAGTCGGGGTTGCCTAATATGGCCTGGAACCGCTGGCGTCTCGAGTGTGTGGAACCTGTACGTCGGACAGGAGGGTTGCGCCCCGCGCAAGGGAATAAAAAGGAACCGAGTAGGTTCTGCCCTTCTTAGCGCTCGATGCGGAGCTTGTCTTTAAAGAAACTGCGTTCGGACTAGCAAGCGGGAGTCTCGCCCCGAACTGCGGGACTTCGCCATCATCCTGTTCCCCGGGAGCGTGCGTGTCAAGGACAATCGAAAGATTCTTTTGTGCAAAACGACCGGCGGCGAGGGATGCGGAACGGGTAAGCGGAAATGTTGAGAGAACAGGGTCAGCTAGGAGAAAGGACATCGACTCAACCCCCGCACCCTTTGACGAACCAAATTCCAAAGGGATTATGGCCTCTCGTTATGGTGAATGACGCGAACCAATTTCGCGGCGAAGGTCGGCGGAATGGCTCCGCCCGCGAAATATTCGGTCAAATCGTCAACCACAACCGTAGCGGGAGAGTCAGTCTGGCCATACGAAGACAGCAGCTGGTTCGCAAGCAGTTGATTTTTGAAATTCATCTCACATTTATCTATGCCGTAGGGATATGCGACTTGAGGCAACTTGGCAACCATAGTCTGCGAATCAAGGTAGATGAGCCAGACTGGCCCTGAGTTCATGGTTCCGTTGTTGGCAAGGTGACCTCTGAGCACTAGCTGACCCTTGAAGTCAACTTGGTCGAAAACAAGTGGCAAATCTCCTCCTGTTCTCCGAGCGCCTTTTGCGATAGTGCCAAGAACGACGCGGCTCACCACCAGCGCCCCGTACTTGTCCCCCGCTTTCAGAGCCGAGATTTTGCCATGCGTTGTTAAAGTCCTATCGGTGAATGTGAGCGTTGATACTATTTGTCTTAATGCTGCCAAATCCTCCGCCGTTGGCGGATGCTCGTTTCGTGCATTCCACAATGAAATAAGGATGCCTTGGCCTTCCGAAATGGCGACGCCGTGCCCTGGTACATACAGGTAATACTCCTTGAATATAGGCGAGGTTATCGTCACCCATCTCCGCCCGTTTACCGTCTCGTGGTCGATAGCCGCATGGAACAATCGTGCGCTGTCCAAATAAGGCTTCGGGTCCCACGAGACGAACTGAGACTGGATAAAGATTTGGTCATTCGTAGCGGGATTAACCAGTGTGCCGAAGTTCCTTTTCAGGAAGGAAGCGTAGTGAAACTGATAGCCACTCTTGACATCGTCGTAGAGAACCCAACCGTGGGACCCCTCTTTTTCCTGGCAGACACTACTTCCTACGAGTGACAGGACAACGATGAAATGTGACAAAGCCTGACGTTTACGAAGCATATCACCCATGATTTTCGTGAGCTTGCGAGCCGCCGAGTGCCGCATCCCTGAGGGTTTCAGGGTGCGGGTTCTGACTTCCCTTAACTTCTATTCTATCCCCGCCGATGACTAGGCCAACGAAGAGCAGTTCTTTCACACGCATCTGTTTGTTCGCAGCCGTTGCCATGCCCGTCCTCTATTTCGGTTCGCAACTCGCTGCGGCGCCATTCTATCCGGGCTACAGTTTCTCCCGGGATTCGGCGAGCATGCTCGGCACTTCTTTTTCCCGGCATCCCTGGATCTTCAACTTGGGTGCGATTCTCACCGGAATCGCCGCCCTCGTCGGCGCGATCGGGCTCTACCGCGCCTTCCGTGCCACCTCAAATATCATGGTCGCGTGGCTCATCGGCCTCTCGGTCGCGGCTACTGGCATCATGTCCGTCAAGGCTGGCATGTTTCCTTTACCCGATTCCCGCCATGCATCTTGGGGATTTCTCGTCGCCTTTACCATTGTTACTCCTCTCCTGCTGCTGATCGGAGTCTGGAAACACCAGGGCGCAAAGGCCATTCGGCTCTATCTGATCGCTTCCCTCGCGCTGATTCTGGTTTTGTTTCCGTTCATGTTCGGAATGGTTTCCACCACGCTTTTGCAGCCGGGCACGTTCCAACGGCTTTTCGCCTTGGCCACGTTCGTTCCCGTTGGCGTGGTCGCCTATTTCTTCAGCAGAGGAGGAGGGCTACTTCGCGGCCAACTCTTTTGAATCACCCTTCGAGACCCGCCGCGATGAAAAGCCGTTGGCCTGTTTCCTTGTTGTAAATGACGTATTGGCCCGGCAATAATGCGGCAAGCGCTTCGATTCGTTGCTTTGCAGCCTCTGAGGTTTGCACTGCTTCTACGAACTGGAGTTCTCCGTCGTCGAGTAGGTCACCGAGCACTATGAGGATGCAAAAAGAACATCGCATCCTTTCAAACTCCGTCCTAACTGGGGACATAACGAATAGTGCAGCTCCCTCTCAAATCGTTTCAGAATGGGAACCCGGCGGGTGAGGCATAGGCTGGATCGCAGGTCACGAGAGCGGGTGCCGCATCCCTGCGGTTTTCAGGGTGCGGGTTTTGACTCTCTTTCACTCTCCGCTATCCTGAACTAAACAAACGACTTCCCTCCCTCTTCCAACATCCCAAATCCGGCGTCTAATTCTCTGCTTCTAAGTCCCTGTATCGCAACGACTTATAAACGTACTTGAAAAGTAAACAGAAATGTGCTACAATGTTTTTGTCGGTTGGGGACGACGCTATTATGCGCGCCTTTCCCATTCCGTACGCTCTGCCGGGACGCTCCCACCGGCCCTCCCTGAATCATCTTCGGCTCGTCCGTCCACGCATGACCGCCTCATCAAGCCACTTCATCTCCCTTTGCTCACCTTGTTTTGTCCATTTTGCCCCTTGCTATCTTCCTTGTTTTCATACAAATACAAACTGCCCCATTTGCAACTCTTTTGTTTTGATAACGATACAAATTGCCGGGGGGGTGGGGGGTATCCGCACTGCCAGAGTGAAAGCGAGCATCACACGAAGGATGCGAGTCCTGAGCGCAGCGAAGGATCTCTCTGGGGCTTCTTCGGATTGGCTTGGACTGTCAACTGTCAGCTGCCGGCTGTTAACTCGCGTAAGTCCTTTAGAATGCGCAGTTACGAAAAAAGGTGGGGGGGAGGGCCTTCGCCCAATCTCGATTTTCGCTCGACGGACGCACAAGCTGCGGTCGGCAGGTGCTCTGCACCCACCGACCGCCGGGCACTTGGTGAATCAACGAAGCCGTGCTCAGTTCACGCCGAAGAACACGGTGTGCAGGACGGGGTCGCCCTGAACCGTGAACTGCAAGGCATACGTGCCTGTCGCCAGGCCGTCGGTGCTCAGGTTGAAGATGTATCCTGCGTTCGAGCCATTGCCGCCCGTTGGCCGGAAGTCGTTATCCGGGTTGGCGTTGCCGGAGTCCTGAACCGGGCCTGCGACGCCAGACGCCGCGAGGATCGCCGTCGCGTGCAGCACGATGGTTGCCGACGACAGGTTATTCCCGGCCGCGTCGCAGATTTGGAGCTTGATCGGGAACGTCGCGCCGCCCTGCACCGACCGTGCCTGGTCGTACTGCGCGCAGATTCCGAATTGCACGTTCTGCGTCAGGCTTCCGGTGCTGCCGTTGAAATTGCTGTCGCCGCTGTAGACCGCGGTAATCGAGTGCGACGCCACCGCCAGCGTCGAAGTGCTGAACGAGGCCGTGCCACTCGAGCTGAGAGCCACGGTCGCCAGGGTCGTCGAGCCGTCGCTAAACGTGACCGTGCCGGTCGGCGTGCCTGCGGCGGGCGCCACAACATTGACCGTCGCGGTGAACGTCACCGATTGACCGATGGTGGAAGGATTCGCCGAGGAGCTCAGCGTGGTTGTCGTCGAAGCCTTGTTCACCGTCTGGGACATCGTCGAGGAACTCGAATTGAAGTTCCCGTCACCGCCGTACGACGCGGTGATCGAATGCGAACCTACCGCGAGTGTAGAGGTGGTGAGCGACGCCTGGCCGTTGACCAGGCTCGCGCTGCCGAGGCTCGTAGCGCCATCGCTGAACGTAACGGTGCCTGTGGGCGCGCCCGCTCCAGGTGTCACCGCACTGACGCTCGCCGTGAACGTCACGGCTTGATTGATGATGGACGGGTTTGCTGACGAACTCAGCGAAGTTGCCGTCGAAGCCTTGCTTACCGTCAGACCGGCCACGCCCGAGTTTTGGCTGAAGCTGCCGTCGCCTCCGTAGGTTGCCATGAGCGAGTGCAGACCTGTGGTGAGCGTCGCAACGGTAAACGACGCTTGTCCATTCACCAGATTCGCGGTGCCGAGACTGGTAAGTCCATCAAGGAACGTCACCGTGCCCGTAGGCAGTCCGGAGCCTGGCGCGGTCGCGCTCACCGTGGCCGTGACCACTATGGGCTGCCCGAACACGCTCAGATTCGGCGAATTGTTTACCGTGACCAACGGCACGTCCAGATTCACGATTT
>WNGL01009247.1_pt1 | contig 17626 bp, 17 predicted proteins | sample 5400591 | NCBI WGS metagenome assembly WNGL01 (sample SAMN13153377, study PRJNA577476) | soil metagenome | isolation source: 80 cm soil or saprolite under Garry oak tree replicate 1 | place: USA:California | collected 2016-06-15 | reverse complement strand
CCTGTTCAAGGTCGAAACGAGATCCTTCACTTCGTTCAGGATGACATTGGGGGTTAGATGGCCTGGCAAGCCGGTTCGGGTTTGAAACTGCTCAGGAATGTCAACAGGCTTAATATCATGAAGCGGCTAGGGGATCGATGTGCATTTGAATAGCGCTGGTGTTATGTTAAGCGATTGAAGCGCTGCGGACGGCTGCCTCATCCCGCCTGGCAGGATGGCAGCACGGAAAGGAGGGAATGGTTCAGGTGGAGCACCTTCTTCAACCAATGCAGGGGCTGGAGCGTCCTGCAACGGCCTTTTTGAGCTATGCGCGCGAGGATGCGGAAGAGGTGGGCTCTCTCCAGCGGCTCCTGCACCTGCGCGGCGTGCGGGCCTGGCGCGATGTGACCGACCTGACGCTCGGAGAGTACACCAGGGACCAGATTGTCCAGGCGATTGCTGATGAGTGCGATGTTTTTGTGCTCTATGTCACCCCGCAGTGTTTGAAGTCCTCCTTCATCTGGAATGTCGAGGTGCCAGCCGCTTTGCAACGGTGGGAACGCAACCGTGCCTTCAACATCGTGCCCGTACTGCAAGGGGTCACCTTCACACAGGTACAACGGGCGTGTGCTGAGCGCGGATATCCCTCGCTGGCCGAGTTCAATGGGGTGAGGCTTCCTGAGGGTGAAGGAGACGAAACGAAGGCCGGTATCAATCAGGCGCTTCATGAAATAGCCGGGCGCATCCTGCAAGCTGCCTTGAAGCTGCGCCTGCGGCGAGTAGGGGCAGGTGCGAGTTACGAACCGCACCTCTGCCTGCATACCTTCCCGTATGTGCCGTCAATGCCGAGCCTGGATCTCGACCTGAACTGGATCGAGATGTTCGTAGAGCGCTGGCCCTCGCAGGAGGATTGGCAGGAAATGCTGTTTCCCGCGCTGCGTCAAGTCAAGGATGCGCTCAGCGCGACGGCCGTGAGTCGTTCCATCCACATGACCGTGCAGGCGCGCCTTCCCACAGCCTTTGTACTTGGCTTCCACTTCCCTTCGGCGGCTCACCTGACGCTGCTCCTGGAAGGGCGGCATGGAACCTGGAGTACCGCCGCGGCACCCGCCGAGACACCCCAATTGCGCCAGCATACTTTCGAGGAGAAAGGCGACTCGCAGGTGGCTGTCGTCGAGGTGGCTATCTCCCGCCATACGACCTCCGCGGTGGCGCGCAGTCTCTCCTCGCTCGGCCTCTCGTTCGGCCACCAGGTACAGTTTATTACACTGGGCGAGCCAAGCGATGACAGCGTCAAGGACGGCGCGCAAGCGGTGGCTATGGTCCGCCAGATCAGCAGCGAACTCAAACGCCTGTACGACCGTGAGAGCGTGACCCATATCCATCTCTTCCTGGCCTGTCCCACTGTGCTGGCTGTTATGCTGGGCCACTACCTCAACGCCCTGGGAGCAATCACGCTCTACCACTATATGGAGGATCAGGGCCGCTACGCGCCGGTGTGTGTGCTCGGCTCGCCCCCCGCGTAAGAACTCTTTGTGAAAGAAATCAGAACAGTTTCTGATGTATTAGCCTGCCCGGCCAGGTATACTCTACTCATCGTAACCGAAGTACTTTCCAAAATGCTCGCGCAGGAAATGATAGGTGAGCCCGTGGTTGACGGGCAGGTCCCAGGCGGTGCGGCACTCGACAAAGATCTTCGAGGTGTGCGTGCTGACCGTACTCATGCTGATGCAAAGGGTATCGGCGACCTCCTGTGGATTCATCCCTTTCGCGAATGCGTGCAGGATATCCAGCGGGCGCTTGTGAGCCAGTGCCTGCTCGACTTGCTGGCAGCGCCTGCGCTCCTGGAGATCCATATGACGCTGCACCGCCTGGGTTGAATCAGCGATGTGTTCGATGCCGGCGAAATAGGCTCCCAGGGGTATAAATGGCACCTCGATCAGCTTGACGCCGTCGTCGGGCAGGACATGCATCTGCCTACCGTCTTTGACCTGTTCCCTGAGCGCGTCGGGCGTATAGATATGCCAGATGTGGTCGAACGGGTCAAATTTCAGTTGGGCGGCAGAGATGGCCAGCAGGGACATCAGGCGGCGTCCGCCCGTGACCGATAAGTGGATGTGGCGCGGCTGACGCTTGAGTTCCTGGATGAAGCGGTAGATGGTCTCGTGCGCCCCTTTCGCGCCTGTGCTATCCGAAATGTCGTCGAGAGGAGTGGCATCGAGTTCCAGCACCTTTGGACGAAAATGGCAGGTGAGCGCCTTGCCTTCAAACTGGTAACGGTCGCCGGCAAACTCTGCACTGAGCCGTTCCAACGATTGCTGCAGGTGTTCCTGCACGGCATGTGGATGTATGACGATCACCTCGCTGATGGGAATGTCGCGTCGCAGCAGCAGGTCAAGGGTGAACGTGACGACCTGCGGCTGCCCACCCAGGGTAGCGAGCAGTGTGTGCGTATACTTCGGCTCCGGCATGAATATTTCCTTTATCCTACGTTTACTAAACGGGCAGAAGCTCATGAGGAGAGTTGATTCCATTGCCCATCTTCGACTGAGACGGCGAGACCGAGGGAATCTTCCAACGAACTCTAGCCATTCTATCATAAATGCTGGAATAGAGCAGGGATTTAAGGTAAAATGGTGAAGTTGTGACTACGGCATGAAAGGACCTTATGATTTCTATGGAGAGACCATCGACATCATCGATACCATCGGCATCCTTGACGACAATAGAATCCGCTGCGCCCGCGAAGCTTTATGCTTTCCTCCTGAAGCTGCGGCCCATTCAAGAGGGGACCTTGATGCCCTTTTCGGGAGAGCTGGTACACGCGGCATGGCTCGACTGGCTGCGCGCTGCGGCTCCCGATGTAGCGGCATGGCTGCACGAGGGAAACAAACGCCGCCTCTTCACCGTTTCCAGCCTGCAATTCCCACTCCCACAGGAAAAGCTGCTCGAAGTAGAACGCCGGAATGTCCACTGGCCGCTCACACCTGAAAAGACCTATGCCATCCGCATCACCCTGCTGCTCGGCGAACTCTTCCCGCTCTTCCATAAAGCGCTGACTGATTTCACACAATCGAGCAGCGCTGGCGGCTCCAGCAGTGGTAGGCCGCCATTTATGCGCCTCGGCAAACAATCGCTGCTGCTCGAGGAAGTCGTGCTCGAGAACGGTGATGCATCGGGATGGACAGGTTTTACCTCGTTCGCAGACATGGTGGAATCAGTCCGGGCGAAAAAGCTGGGCGGCGTCGTACCGTTGAAGCTTGAATTTGCCTCGCTCACCACCTTTAACCGGGGCAATGCGAAAAACCGTGAGTATGGCAACCATCACGCGCGCCTCCCTCTTCCCTACTACGTGTTCCCCCACCTCGCGAAACGCTGGAACGAGCTGGCCCCGCCCGAACTGGCGCACCTCGTGCAGGCAACGGCCATCGAGCAATACACCCTGGACGAGGGCGTCGTCATCGACGACTACAACCTCAAACCCCACAGCGTGAAATTCACCACCCACTGGCAGCAGGGCTTTGTCGGCACCTGTAAGTACCTCCTGCGGGGCCCCGATAATCCTATCACTGGAGAGTCTCCTCTGACCATGCGCCAGCAAATGCTGCTACTGGGGCAACTGGCGTTTTACTGCGGTGTGGGGTACAAGACGACGATGGGGATGGGGAGAACAAGGATGATTAGAGAAGATAGATAGGTATTTCGTTCACAATTGTACCTTTTGATTGAAAAGGAGGACGAGATTATGTATGATCTAATCATCTGTTGAAGCGATTCATAAATTCTTCTGAAGAAAAATCAGAATATTCATGATGTTCAGTTCATGCCAACTATGTTATACTGTTAATGTTTGAGCTATACCTCAAAAGTAAACTGTTAGAAGCTGGAGGTGAGTCATTCGTGGGGAAGCGATTTCTCGTAGCGTTGGACACGGACCACATTAAACAGTATGTCTTTGCTACCGACAAACTAAAAGAAATTCGTGGGGCCAGCTCGATACTTGATGCTCTCAATCGCAGAGAAATGACACGCATCGCTCAGGAGGTTGGGGCAGAGAAAGTCTACGCCAATGGTGGGTCAGGACAGTTCCTGATTCACGGCGATGAAGAGACAGCGCGAGAATTTGGTCGGCGTATACAACAAGTGTATCAAGACCGGACGAGCGGCGGCGCATCTATTACCTTCGCGTTAGAAGAGATTCCCGAAACGATCCCGGAACAGGGTATCGAAACAAATCCAGATTTGCATCCTTACCTGCGATTACTACAATATCGCCTGCTGCACGAAAAGGGATATCCCCACCAGGAAAGCGAAGTTCTGCCCTCTCATCCTCTGATGCGTCTTTGTGACGCGTGCGGCATACATTATGCAGAAGATACATATAAGGGGGAAGGCTCCGATCCTGAAGATCAGGAGCGACGATACTGCAATATTTGTCTGCGAAAACGCTCTGAGGATCATAATGCGAAGACAAAGATCAAAGAAATTGTTACGGAAAGGTCGTATACAGGAGAAGTGAAACCCAGCAAAAAAAATCCATTTGCCTGGGAAAAACTAATCGGTAAGCTTCCAGATACATATTGGCTTCCAGTTGGCACAGACCGCCCTGCGGATTTCAACAAGTTTCAGAGGTTTTCCAATGGGTATCTCGGCCTCATATACGCGGATGCGAATAGTATGGGTGAAATTCTGGATAAGCTGGCAACAGTACAAGAGCACAAGGAAATGGCTGAGGTAGTTGATGATGCCGTCTATACAGCCATGAGCGCGGCTATTGCTGCGCATCTCCCGGTGGTGAAGGGAGATGGAGATACGCCCTGGATGTTTAAATTCGATGTCCTGATGATTGGCGGCGACGATATCATCGTGGTAACGCCTGCTGATGTTGCTCTCGATGTCGCGCTTACTCTGGCAGAGACATTCCATAAAGAAACAAAGACAAATGACATTAGACCTGAAAAGAATGGATGCAATCTCTCCATCGGTATCGTCCTCGCGCCCGTCAAATATCCTTTCGGGCTATTGCAAGACCTTGCCGAAAGCACCCTCAAATTTGCTAAGAAGGCAGTCGCGAAGAACCCGCCTAAAACTGACTACGGCGATACCGTCATCAACTTCATGACCGTCACAGGCAGTAATAGTCTGAATTTCAACAAGGTCTACGACTCGCTTCATAAGAAAACGAATGATGGTCGGAATCCCGCATTTTACGCGACACTGCGGCCTTACAGTGTTGAGGAATTGACCGAACTACTGAAAATGATTCGCGAGGGCAGGCAGAAGAGGTTGGGGCGTACCAAACTACACCAGATACGCGAGGCTGTGCTGCGCATGAATCTGACAACCTCGGTCAGTGAAGGGCTGGCCGTATTGAGTAACTGGCGAGGGAAGCAGCGCGAATTTGTAGTGGAGGAGTTCTATAAGCTGGCAGGACGTCACCAGAAGCAGCATCGTGACGTCGAAAAACCAGGGACATTATTCCAGCGCGTCACTTTTCCCTGGTTCGCCGATGGTCCACACACTTACCGCACGCCTCTACTCGACTTCGTGGAACTCTACGACTTTGTAGCGCAGGAAGAGGTTGAAGATGCCAAATGATCGCCTGAAGATTGAGTATGATCTCACGTTTACGACGCCATTTCACTGTGGCACCGGCATTCGTGAGGGCGTGATCGATCGCACTGTTGTGCGCGATGATGAAGGATACCTGTATGTGCCAGGCTCTACTATCAAAGGCGTCCTACGGGAGCGCTGCGAGCAACTGGCGCGCCTGTACGATCAGCAGGATATCACCAGCCCACATGATGCGAAAGCCGCTTTGCAGGGATTAGGGACCAGGAAACCTTCGATGGTTGCGCGCATCTTTGGTTCGCAAAATCTGCCTGGAAAGCTCTTCTTTGAAGATGCACGCCAGGATGAAAATGATTTGCGCCAGTACGATAGTCAGGAACGGCACGGGGGAAAAGGTAAGTATAAGGGCTTACAGGTGAACGTGTCCACACAGGTACGGTTGGATCGACCGACACGCACCGCCGTGCCGGGCGCTCTGTATACCAGTGAGTTTGGAGCCAGCGACATCCTGTTCAAGGGGACCATCCTGGGCTGGATAGAATGCACAGCCATGGATTCCAATGCTATGCAAGCCGAAACAGGCCAAACTTCTGGCGTGACTCCGACCTATTCCCTGCTGCTCCTGGTGGCGGGATTGCAGATGATTGAGTGGATCGGTGGCAACAAATCTACGGGCAAGGGCCACTGCAGATGTACGATAACAGGGATCGAGGTCAATGAGGCTCCTGTGGAGGCGGATACATGGAAATCCTGGCTCAAGCAGCTCGACGAACTCGTCAACTACAGCGGGGAGGAGTAGCATATGCAATACTTTTCCCTTAACCTGGAAACGATCTCACCGCTGGCTATTCGCGCTGACCACGCGCCAACGAGAGCGGAGAGCGCCGACTACATTTCGGGGACGGCCCTGGCAGGGAGTCTCGCGGCAGTATACCGGCTCTATTACCAGCAGGACAGTGAACAATTCGAGCAGTTGTTTTTGAACGGGCAGGTTTACTATCCTGATCTCTACCCCGCTACATTCGGGTCAGAAGAGATGCAGAAAGCGCTCAATGCTCCCGTCTATGCACTGCCAAAGACGGCTCAGTCCTGTAAGCGTTTTTCTGGATTTGTTCCCTTGCAAGATGAGGATGTAGAAAAGGACGACCGGCATGGGGCGCGCGACACCCTGCTGGACTGGGCAGCATTTGAAGTGGGAAACAAAGCGAGTCAGGCTATCGAGGTAACATCCTTACTCAAACCCTTGCAGGAGCATAAATATTGTACATATCCTGGCTGTGATAAACCAATGGATCATTTCACGGGCTATTATCGGCGCAGCGAGGATGAAAAATTGGCGAGGGCCGAGGTGGAGAAGCGGAAGCGACTACAAACGCATACCGGCATTAATCGCGATACCGGCACCGTACAGGAGGGCATACTGTACAATCGCAGCGTCTTTCAGGAGCATACCCGTTTCTGGGGCATGCTCAAGCTCCCGGAACACCTGGCCACACCGTTAGAAACCTTCATTGGAGAGGTTGGATTATCCGGGTTAGTGCGCATCGGAACCGGGCGAACACGGGGCATGGGCAGGGTGCATCTCAGCATTGAGCCCATGAAAGCAGAACATTACAGCATCGAGACATTCAAAGAGAATCTGAAAACGTTTAACGACAAGCTCAGAAAAGTTGCGCAGCAATCGTTTCCTGTAGAAAAATACAACTCCGCACTCAAACCACTTTACTTTGCTGTAACGCTGCATTCGCCCGTTATCCTGCGCGATTCCCTGCTGCGCTATGCTGGAACACTTGATGAGAAAACCCTGGCAGTGCTGCTGGGCGTGCCGGAAGACACGTTTGAACTGCTCTACCAGGCAGCCAGCACGAAGCGTGTGACCGGTTGGAACGAACTCTGGGGAACACCGAGGATGAACGAGTATGCCATCGATACCGGCTCGGTCTTCCTGTTCTCATCAACCGTTGAGATGAATGAGCCGCTTTGCGAGGCGCTCTTTAAACTTGAGGAAGAGGGCATAGGCGAGCGCAGGGCGGAGGGTTTTGGACGCCTGCGCATATCCGATCCATTTCACCTGGAGGGAGGGTTGCGATGAATCCTGAAATGAAAATCATCCGCGAAGTGAATATTCAGGCTGAGAATTTCTATAACGAGGCTGTCAAGCTGGGCGATCACGCCGCGTATGCGATCAAAACGCAGCATCGTTCGCAAATGACCAATCTGGAAAATATCGCTGAAAGTTCGTTTAAAGCTACTGATATCCTCGATTTTATCAAGAAGCAGACGGCCCGCTTCTCATACTGGCGGCAGCCGTTTCCAGAGGACAAAGACGCGAACACGGGCTTCGGAGAGAAGCTCAAGCGTTACCTGGAAAACAATCTTCAAACAACACTGAAAAACGTATGTAGCCCTAATCGCTTAAATATTGGTGAGACGACCGACGAGGACAAACAGGAGCGCAGGCGCATCTACTTGCTGCTGATTCGCCAGTTCATTCGCCAGATGGTGGTGGAATATGAGTACCAGGTCAGCCTGGGAAACACCAGTCCAGGCAATAAAAAGAGGGAGGCATAGAGCCTATGCTCTCCAACGCGCAATTGCAAAAAATATATCTGCTGAGCGATACGGTTCTCTATTCAGAGGCGGTTTCCTTCATACGTAAACTGGTACAGGAGGAGGGATGCGATCCTCTGCCGACAAGCCAGATCGCGGGACTGTTGAGTATCGCGGAGGCCACCCGCTACGATGAGCTGCACCGCTTCGTGCTGCACCAGCGCGACCGCAACTGGCCCCCATCGAAGCGCGATATCAAGACCTTTTATACCGCACTCGAAGAAGTCTTATCGGTCATGCAAAGGAAGCGGCTCAAAGACGAATTTCACCTGATGCCAGACATGCAGGGGCGCAGTGTAAGTGAAGTAAGACAGGAAATAGATGAGTTGCTGGCCCGGCTGGCGCACGAATTTATTCAACACCTGGTCGCGGAAAACGGCGTACTTGCGGTGCAAAAGGCTGAAGAGCGTATGAAACAGAGAATGAACAGGAGATAACGTCATGGTTACGAGCAGACAGATAGATGTATCCCAGAATCGCTATATGTTGCGCAACCGCTTTGTATTCACCGGTAGTCTGGTCATGAGCACAGCGCTGCATATCGGTGGGGGCAAGGTGACGCTGAGCAGCAGTGACAGCCCGGTTGTTCTCACCCCCGAGCAAAAGCCATATATTCCGGGATCCAGTTTCAAGGGCGCGCTGCGCAGTACTGTTGAGAAAATCGTTCCCGGACTGCCCGACTTCTCCTCGTGCGCGCTTATCGATCTGAGCAATGACGAGATCAAATCACTGGAAGGCGACCGCGAGGCAATGAAGAAATATTGCCCAACCATTCGCCAGAGCGATGTCGCGCGGAGAAGGCGAGATGAACCAGACAAAGCGCCGAAAATTCAGAAGGAAACCATCGAGGAACTCTGTGATACCTGCCTCCTGTTTGGCTCGCCATTTACAGCCGCGCGCCTGAATGTGAATGACCTTTATATGCCAAAAGAGGAGTGGAGCGGCGTCTTGCAAATTCGCGACGGTGTAGCAATCGACCGTGATAGCGAAAAAGCCAGGGATCGCCTGAAATACGACTTCGAGGTAGTCCCCGCTAGCGCCATGTTTGACCTGGAGATCGTGCTGGAAAACGCGACGAAGAGGGATGTGCAATTGCTGTGTGTTGGCTTGAGCGAGTTTGTGCATGGGTTCGGCGTGATCGGTGGCAAGCGTTCGCGCGGCCTGGGCGTTGCTGAACTCACGAAATTGCAAGTGTCCGCGCTCGAATTGTTTCACGAGGGTGTGAAAGAGAAAGAGGTGAGTGAAGGGGAGCGCAAGAAGCGTTTGCGCAACTATCTGATCGGCAAAGAATTTTCAAGGGTCTTTGATAACGGTTCAGAATTCCTTGAAGAATATATCAGCAGCATCTTTGAGTAGGGAAGGAGTCGGCAGTATGTTGAAGAAACTGGTGAACGAGGCGTTTTGCACGCTGCAAATTACTACAACAGGGCCACTGCTCGTCAAGTCCGGTCATGCCAGCATCAGCGGTCCGGATATGACGCCCGTGCTGACATGGCGCAATGGCAAACAGGAGGTGTTTCTGCCTGGAAGCTCGCTCAAGGGCGTCTTTCGCAGTCACCTCGAAAAGATCGTGTGTAGCCTGAAGCCGCGCGTGGTCTGCTACCCGTTTGAGGGCAACGAGGACAAACAGGCAGATGTGCAACAACGCCAGCAGTACTTTCGCGACTCCTGTGGTGGGATGTTTAATCAGTATGCCAAACGCGGCGAAGACAACCGCCGCCGCCTGGAAGAGCATACTGATCTCGTCTACGCGGCATCATGCCCCACCTGCCGGCTCTTTGGCTCGACCGGATTCATTGGCCGTCTCGCTATCAGCGATGCCTACTTGGCCTCGAACGAACTCAAAGAGCAGCGCGATGGTGTCGGCATCGATCGCCTGACAGGGGGAGCCAGCTACGGAGCGAAGTTTGAATTAGAGGTGGTCAGTTCGGGTGTGATATTTGAGACGGATATTCACCTGCGCAACTTTGAAATCTGGCAGCTTGGCATGCTCTTTGTGGTGTTGCAGGACATGGAGGACGAACTGATACGCATCGGCTCCGGTCGCTCACGTGGCCTGGGCAAGGTGACAGCGACGATCAAAGAGCAGGGCAGCGAGGCGCGCCCGGGTGGGTTCGCCACCAGCGCCATACGGCAGAGCGAGGAACCGAAGGAACAACTCTGGGGCCTGGGTCGCTGGCTGCGCGACGGCAGCTATGGTACCTGGGAGGATGATTATCTCGAACTGAAGTCTTCGGTTGAGCGCACCGAGCGGGGCATCCGCAGCCGGCGCGTCTTCCAGGAAGATGCACTCAAAACCCTGCGCGACTCCGCCATTGATCAGTTCGTCGCGCGTATGCAGACATGGCCGGAAGACCTGGCAAGGGAATTTGCCCCTGCCGGAAGGCGCTAGCAGCAGAGGAGGAATAAGCGCATGGCGGAGGAGATACTTTATACTGGCTCCGTAGACGATATCGCAGCACTGGTTGCCACGTTCAAATTTCCACCAAAGGCCTATGTGCTGGTGGAGAGTATGCCACAGCATGTGGTCAAAGAACGACAAAACCTGCTGCGGCTCACGCGCCTGAACGCTATACATAGCCTTGCTGAGCTTACCAACTTCACATCTGGCCGCGTCTTTGACAGGGATTTTGAGCTGCGCTGGGAGCGAGTTTCCGGTAAAACACAGGTCGTGTTCCTGGGAACGAAAGCAGTGTATCAGGATACGTTGCGCGCCGTTCCAGAGCTTAAACAGGACGAAGCAGCCTTACAATACCTGGTCTCACATCCCCAGCATTACTACTTGTTCGGCCTGCTTCTCGACGCGGATGATCGCGAGCGCATGGGCATACAGGCAGTGGAAGGCGAGGAATACTATGCAGAAGTGCGTATTCCTCGCCTGTTACGCTATCCTGACCTCAAGCCCAATAGTTCACAAAAGGCTCAGCGCGTGCAACTGGCCGTGGAGGAATATACCGACAAAAGTACAGGCCAGGTCAAGTTGTTTCGTTTTTCGGGCCTCAGACCCGGGGAGTAAAGCAGATGAACCCGTATGATTTCGCGCGCATTGATTGGAACAGGCCGCCGGAGCGCCGCAAACCCATCTGGCATCATCAACTTATCGGGCAGGGTTGATGTTGACGTGTTTGCCGAAACGCCCATCTTCGTCTCCGATCCTCGTAACGTCCCGACTGATCCTAAAAAGCCCGCGCAGTTCATGCAAAACAAGCGCGGCGAGTATATCATTCCGGGTAGCTCGCTCAAGGGCATGCTGCGCACCCTCGTTGAGACGCTTGGCAATGGTTGTCTCACGCTCTTCGATGGCAACTATGAACGTGGTGACGTGAATTACCGTCGCGATGTGCCGCAGAGCTTCCAGCACTGCGACAGCAACACGCACCTCTGCATCCCCTGTCGCACCTTTGGCATGCTCAAAGAGCGCGCCGGCGGCGTCTTTCTCGGCAAGATCAATATCAGCGATGCGGTTGTCGATGCGGATAGAATCTATAAGTACGAGCCAATGTATACCGCTGTCCTGGTAGAGCCAAAGCCGCACCACGAGGCTTTTTACCTGGACGAGGAACGCAAGCATATCGCCGGTCGCAAGTTCTACTTTCACCATTCGCCCGACATGAAACCGCTTAGCGAATCTAGCCTGAGATTCTTCAGCGGTAGGCCAGCCAATCGTTTTATCCAGCCTCTCGATTACGATACGCGCTTTCACTTCCGCGTCGATTTCACGAGCCTGGAGGCCGACGAGTTTGGCGCGCTCCTGCTGGCTATCGCTCTGGAAGAGAACATGCGCCACAAGATTGGCTACGGCAAGCCATTGGGGTTGGGGTCCGTCTACCTGCAGCCCACTGCCCTGGAGCTGGTCGACTACTCCACACGCTATACGTCGCCCGCTGCGGGACGGGGCAAAACCGAACTACAGGGCGATGCCATGTGGAACCTGCTCTACGAGCAAATTGACAACTTTTCGCAGCAACACCTGGTTTCTATAGCAATGGATGATCTGCGCCACATCTGGCTCTGGCCGCCCGAACCCGGCGTTGAATACTACTATCCAAGTAAGCGCGACTGGTTCGATACGTCCGACAGCCGGGGAAAACGCATTAAGGATACAAGGAACGTCCCATAGCCGTTCTGCATGGACAAGGATGAAAGCGGATGGGAAAAGTACTGATCGCTACGCTCGGCGAATCTCCTATCATCGTCACCGCAATGTACGACCTGCTGAAAAAGGAAAAAGAGCTTGTAATTGACAAAGTCGTCGTGTTACAGCCAGAGGGAGGAACGATTCCTCTGGCCTTTGAATTAATTCGAGAAGCTCTGCAAGATAGATGCGAAGTGATTGCCGAACCTCTCGGATTTGAAGATGCCGACGATGAGGCAAAGTCCTTTATCTTTTTACACACACTCTATCGCCTGCTAAACGATGAACGCGAAAACGCGGTCTATCTCTCCCTCGCAGGGGGGCGTAAGAACATGTCAGCGCTGATGGCCATACTCGTCCCGCTTTTCCCTTGTGTCGAAGGACTCTACCATGTCATTGACCCGGATGAAGGTACGCGGCGCTATCACTTCAAATCTATCGAGGAAATCTTCGATCTTCCAGATGATGTTAGACTATCATTTTTCTTGCTCACTGATGATGAGCTAAAGCAGCTAAAACTGGTCGATATTCCTTATGGGGAACAACAGCAAGTGAGCGAGGAGTTTCGTTCACTCCTATTCACCATTACAGAAGAGGAACTGGATGAGTTATGGGATAAAGACCCTGTAAAGGCCGAGTCTGTAGAGACATTCCGATATATCACACAAGAGATAAATTTCACTCCTATACTTACAATCAAGCTGATCATGAGAGTTAAGAAAGAATACGAGCGCTTGCTTCATGATAACGCGCCACAAGCATTGCGCTTTGCTCGATGTTTTGAGTTGATGAAAGACCCGTATCATTTATTTGAAGCAATAAAGGATGGCGGCTTTACACATGGCTCCCATTCGTTTCACTTCTTCAAAAGAAGACGAACAGTTGAGCGGCCATTCTACCATACAGAGCCAGAAAATATTGAGCTGTTCAATATTAAGAAGCCTTCCAAGGGGGCAAAAGTCGATACAGTTATTATCTCCGGCTTAGCTGTAGAGCAAAATGATGGTTCATACAAGCCAACTGCTCACCGGTTATTGGAGATGTTTGACCAAGAAGAACCTACCGTACCGCTAGAGAGTGTGCTTCCTGCCGGTTCCCCCGCTCAGCTACCATCTGAAAATGAAAGTGTATTGATCGTCCCGCTCGGCGATAGACCTATGATCGCTACTCAACTGTATACGCTGCTTACCTACCAGGGAAGTAATATTCGCGAAGTCGTGCTAGTATATCCGGCGAGGGTCAAGCCAGGTGCAGACTTGCTGGCAAAGGCATTCAAAGATGAAGAAAAAGTAGTAGAGTGCATCCCAAAGACGGTGCCTGGCTTTGATGATATCGATTCTACAGATGCCTGCAACGCTTTTGAAAAGGCATTGGGAGAGGCGATTGATGAGGCGTGCAAACGTCGTCCCGGCTGTCAGATCGAGATGGCGCTTTCTGGTGGACGCAAAGGGATGGCGGCGATGACTATGTTCGTCGCACAGCGCAAAGGTATTCGTTACCTCTATCACACACTCATTACAGATAACAGCTTGCATGATATTGTTGAGAGCGAGACAACGGTTGACGAACTGCGCCCCACGAAGGTCAGTAAAGAGCTTCGCAATAACCGCCTTTTCCTGCGCGAATACGAGGGCAGCGGGCCATATACAAAGTTCGTACTGTTCAAGGTCCCAGTGTTGCCAGCCAAAGAGAAGCTCTGACTGACGTTCTTTCTTTTTCTGGCAATAGACTCCACAATAGCCAAATCAGGCTTACCTCGATTTGATGTTGCTGCCAGCGTTAACGTGGTCCTGGTACATCCAAAGTCCGTATTATTATCGAAAGCGCTTCTTCATCGCCTTCTGCCGGCTAAATGGCCTGGGATGCCCGAACGAGCTTGAAACATTGACAGATGGAAAGGGTACAGGTTATACTAATGTCAGAGGCTAAATGGCCTGGCGAGCCCGTTCGGGCTTGAACCGCTCTTCATTATAGAGGGTCCCCGGCAGGAGGTTCGGGCTAAATGGCCTGGGGGCCCGTTCGGGCTTGAAACACTCCTCCCTTATCACTACTAATCACCATCCCGAAATGGCTAAATGGCCTGGGGCGCCCGTTCGGGCTTGAAATAGCTCATTACCGAGGTGGATAACAGTTTCTTGCATTAGGCTAAATGGCCTGGGGCACCCGTCCGGGATTGAATCATATTACCTGCTACTCCTGGGTTCGTTGCATGAGCGGCTAAATGGCCTGGGGGGCCGTTCGGGTTTGAAACTGTCCGATGAGTGCAACATGTCCTCCCTGATGCCATGGCTAAATGGCCTGGGGGCCCGTTCGAGATTCCTGTTGTACATCGCATACTACTATCGCTGTTGCTCCCGTTCGGAGTTGAAACATATTGTACTGCCAGTTTGTCGGCTGGGGTAGAACTGAAGGGCTAAATGGCCTGGAGGGCCCGTTCGGGCTTGAAACTGCGTCATTTCTCCCGTAAGGTGGTGAACTTCCTTGGTCTAAATGGCCTGGGGGCCCGTTCGGGGTTGAAATACGTAGAGTACGCCGTAAAGGGACTTGTCTACACCATGGCTAAATGGCCTGGCGAGCCCGTTCGGGTTTGAAATCTGACTCCGACCGCTGAGAGAATATCGCCGTAGCGGCTAAATGGCCTGGGCAGCCCGTCCGGGTTTGAAACTTGCGTGAGTATCCGCAACCGCTTGATAGGATACGTAGGCTAAATGGCCTGGCGAGCCCGTCCGGGTTTGAAACTGTGCTGTTTCCCTCGGTACCTCGTGTACCAAGGGTGGCTAAATGGCCTGGGGCGCCCGTCCGGGTTTGAAATTTGAGCTGCTGCCACCAACGTAGTGTATCGTCATAGGCTAAATGGCCTGGCGAGCCCGTTCGGGTTTGAAACGTTGTTGTACCTTACAACCCAATTGACCTTCGAATTTTCGGCTAAATGGCCTGGGGGGCCCGTCCGGGGTTGAAACTAGAGGGCCCACTACAGTGGCACTTAGGGGAAGAAGGGTGGAGGGAAGCTCATCAAGGAGGTCAAAAAAAGACGGCGGCTACTTCAGATGAGTGTGAAGGGTCGCAGCTGCCTGCTCCAGGGTGGCGATCGTCAGAACGTCCGTCGAGCCCAGCCGCAGGTTGTAGGTGTGACTGCGGATGGAGCGATGAGCGCGCCAGGCGGCTCCGGGCAAACGCTCGACCTCGCGATGAGCCGTCAAACGACCGAGTTGGCCGACAAAACGAAACGACGAGAGCGTCGCCAGCCAGGCAAACCAGGCAGAGCTATCGGGCTCAAAGGCGAGCAGACCGCGCGTGGGGCAAAGCACCACGTAGTTGCCCTGGACCCCATATTCGATGAGCGGTAACACCTGAGCCGAGGGCCCTGGCTGCTTGGCGCGCGACGAAGCGGCAGGACGAGACCTGGCCGACGCCCTGGTCGGAGTGGGTGACACCACCCGCACGGCTCGGCGTTGGGTCTGAGGGGTGGTGACTGCTGGCCGTGGTGGCGGCGGTTGCACCAGGGCTGTGAGGTCAGCCAGTTGCTGCTGCAAAGCCGCGATCTGGGCAGGCAGGGCACTGAGCATCTGGAACGCGGTGATGAGTTCAGGTAAGAGCTCAGGCGAGGTCGGTGGTGATGCAGCAGGCGCAGGCCACTCCTGAGGAAGGCCAGCCAGGCGGCGATGATGGGTGCTGGCGAGCAGGAGCAGATGGTCGCCGCTCAGCCCTTTGCAGCGCCCATCGCTGGGATGGGCTTGCACGGGTAGTTGAGCCTGCACCAGCCAACGGCGCAGGGTTTTGCCATCAATGGCAAGCAAACGGCAACATTCGGTCAAAGCGATCAGGGTCATCGGACAACTCCTTTCGTGTTGCAGGTGACAAGGACGACAACAGGCCGGGACACTTCCCGGCAGTTTTCCCAGTAGATCTGCTGGGAGTTTTTCGCGGAAAACTCCGCGGAGTTTTCCCAGGGATGTCTCGGGAAGGTGCAGGGAGAGCTCCTGGGAGTTTTCCCACAGCAAGCCCGGGAACCATGAGCCGCGGTCTTAGGCAAGGCCGCTCCAGACGCGCGCCTTGCGCCAGGGCTTAGCCGGCTTTCTGGCGGCGCCGACGATGATAGTAGCCGGCCCAATACTGATGCGTGCGTCGCCACCACGACCACTGACAGATCAGCGCGGCCGAGGTGGGGGCAGGAAAGAACAGGCGGGCCAGCAGATGACGGACTTCTCTTGTCGTCAGGGCAATGAGCGCTTGGGCAGGCACGGTCACTGGGGCGGGCGCTGGCGCGGGAAGAGGATAGCTCTCGTGCACACAGATGCTCACCAGGAAAGCCGCGGCCAGCATGACGAGGGTCATATGGCGATACCAGCCGACGTAGCTACGGACTTCATACTGATCGAGTCCCAGGTCTTTGCTGGCTTGCAGGTCCTCTTCAATGTGCCAACGCGCGCCAATGGCCTGCACGATGGTGGAGAGCGTCGTGGCCAGGGGAGCAAAGACCAGGTAGTAGGCCAGGGCGTTCGGGGGATCCAGGCAGCGACGCACGACCAGGAAGTGGCGGCCGTCGACGCAGCCTGCCTGGAACCAGGGCAGGATGGCCCAGTCAAAGAGGCGCTCGCCTTTGGTGCCCAGGCTCTGACTCAGCGGTTGCCAGTCGTGGGCGCCAAGGGCCTGCTGGGCGATGTGGGCCACCGCGTTGAGCAGGCAGCCTGCTTGGGTCTGCACACAGATGACCTCGGTACACGGAACGGCCAGTGCGTAGGCGTAGCCGTGCGCTTCGAGGAAGGTGCGCAGGTCGGGGCAGTGACCTGAGATCTGTATCCGCCACCACCCAGTTGATGGGCAGACCAGCCGCCTGAGCGCGCTCGAGCATGCGTTGGGCCAGTTCAGGTTTGGTCTGAAAGGTGACGCTCTGGGGGATGTGGGCAGCGAGCCGGCGGGCCGGATCGTCGCACCAGTCTTCGGGCAGGTACAACTCGCGATCGATGAGGCCATGGCCCTGCGCGGTGACGTAGGAGAGGAAGACGCCGACCTGGCAGTTTTCAACCCGTCCGCTGCTGCCGCACTACTGCGGCTGGACACCAGCAGAGTGGTCGCCGCGTTTGGGAATTATGTATCATCAAAAATCAACACGTTGGACCAGCAAGAGGAGTTGGTTGAAACAGATCCTCTTGCTGATTCCCTACCAAGGTTCTCGGTAACGAACCTTCATCCACTCAGAGAGCAAAAATTTGCCACCGGTCTGCACAAAGAGCCAGTAGTCTTGCCCATCTCCTTCAATACATCCACTCACCCATTCACGGTTGAGCCAGACCTCCAGGGCGCACCCTGATGTCAAGGTGATGGTTTGGC